>Ga0105245_10000408_pt1 | contig 39922 bp, 31 predicted proteins | sample KBSM54metaG_FD_81523 | JGI IMG/M metagenome (GOLD analysis project Ga0105245, IMG submission 81523) | Miscanthus rhizosphere microbial communities from Kellogg Biological Station, Michigan, USA - KBS M5-4 metaG | ecosystem: Host-associated > Plants > Roots > Rhizosphere > Soil | place...
CGCCCCGAACGCATCAGCGAATTGCACGGCAACGTCGGCGTTTTACTGTGGCCCAGCGCCAAGCGGGCGCTCGCGCTCGACAAAGCCTATCGCGTGCTCGTCGCTGAACAGAGCTTCGAGCTCGGCCGTGACGTGACGCTCGGCCCCACTGGTAACGTCTTTCGCTCGGTCAATCCCGATCAACCGACGTTCATCAGCGAACCGGTTCGCACGACCTGGGAGCGGCGGCGAGGCCAGAAAAAGGCCCGCGTTTCGCCGTGAGCCGCTGAGCGGCCCTTCAGCTTTCGGGAGCGGGCGCCGTGCGCGGCACTTCGGCGATGGCGAGGTCGAGTTCCGCTTCGCTGACGGTGGTGCCATTCGGCTCGATTTCAGCCAAAAACTCGAATGCGCCCATGCCCCCGGCGATCGGCGACGAGATCAACCGCGTCACCACGAGCCCCTTTTCGGCGATGTCCCTCACGACCTTGCCGAGCACGCCGCGCAGCACCGTTTCGTCGCGCATGGCTTCTTGGGCGATGCCTTCGTACATCGGTTTGATGAGCCCGATGAGGTGCACCGGTCGCTCGAAGTAGCCGCGCAAGATGTCGACCGCCGACGCGAAGGACAAATACGATAAGTCGAACACGCACAGATCGATCGCTGGCTGCAACGCTGCCAGCGGGATGTCCGAGATGTTCGTCTTCTCCATACTGACGACGCGCGGATCGGCGGCGAGCTTGCCGCGCAGCTGCCCGTAACCGACATCGACGGCGTACACCTTCGCCGCTCCCTGACTCAGCAAACAATCGGTGAAGCCCCCAGTGGACGCACCCGCATCGAGCACGGTCAGCCCGCGCACGTCGACCGCGAACCGCGTCAGCGCCGCTTCCAACTTGAAGCCGCCCCGGCTAGCGAATTTCTCTGGCAAGTCGCGGACGTGGACCGCGGCATCCGAACGCACCGCAGTGCCCGCGGCACTCACCACCTTGCCCTCGACCACCACTTTGCCCGCCAAAATCCAAGCCTGCGCCAATTTCGAATCGCGGAAAAAACCGCGATCGAGCAGCAGCTGGTCCAAGCGCAGGCGGCCTTTAGCCATGGGCGTCAGTAGGGTTCGCGCTCTGGCCTGTCAAGACGGGTTGGGGTTTGGGCAGGTGCGCCGGGCGAACGCGTGACGTACGCCGTTGGCTCGAGCCCGTGGTACATCGGATAGCCAGCATGCCGGAAGAAGACATCGATACCGCGGAACTGAAAGAGAGCGTCGATTCCAGCGTCGAACGCGCACTCGAGGCCGAACGCGAAAAGGCCAGCTGGACGGTGTATCTCTCGTTGTCGACCGCGATCATCGCGGTGTTCGCAGCGATCGCCGCGCTGGAGTCCGGCGCCAATTCCAACGACGCGATCCTAGAGAAGAACGACGCCGTCTTGAAGCAATCCAAGGCCTCCGATGAGTGGGCCTTGTACCAAGCCAAAGGCACGCGAGCCGCCATCGCTGCCGGCGAAGTGGAGTTTGCCGCCGCGACGAACCCGGAGTTGTCGCGCAAGTTCGCCGAAGAATCGCAACGACTGAAGGCCGAGCAAGCACCTTTCGAGCTCAAAGCGCGCTCACTCGAAGAAGAGGTGGAAACGCACAACGCGCGCGCCGAGCGCCTGCTCGAACGACATCACCGTTTCGCGATCTCGGTCACGCTGTTTCAAATTGCGGTCGCGTTGTGCGCCATCGCCGCTTTGGTCAAGAACAAGCGCCTGTGGCTCGTGGCGCTCTCCGCGGGAGCCGTCGGGCTCGTGTTGTTCGTGCTCGGCTTCTTGGCGGTGGTTTAGCGAGACGCGAACGGCCGCTGCCGAGCGACGACCTACTCGGGTTTGTCGACTTCGACTTTGAGCAGCTTGGCCAACGTCTTGATGTCGACGCCGAGCTTCTCGGCCGTGGCCATGCGCCGATTACCGAGCGTTTCTAACGCCCAAGTCGCGTAACGACTCTGCATTTCGCGCAGCGAAACTAGCTCCCCCTCGAACGTGAGCGCCGCGCTCTGCCGTTGCCCGATGCTCCGCGGCAATTCATCGGCTTGGATCTCGCTCGCGCGCCCGAGCAGCACCAAGCGCTCAACCACGTGCTCCAACTCTCGCACATTGCCTGGCCAGCGATGGTCGAACAGGCGCTCGAGCGCCGCCGCAGAGAAGCTCCGAACGACGGACGTCGGGTGTTTGGCGCGAGCGCGTTCCAGAAAGTGTTCGAGCAAGGGAGCGATGTCTTCGCGACGTTCACGCAGCGGCGGGATCTCGATGCTCACGACGTCCAGGCGATACAGGAGATCTTCACGGAATGCGCCATCGCTCACGCGTTCATGCAAATCACGATGCGTGGCCGCAACGATTCGCACGTCGACCGTCAGCTCTTTGTTGGCGCCGACCGGCCGCACCGTTGCATTCTCCAGCACGTGTAATAGCTTGGCCTGCAAGCTGAGCGGCAGTTCGCCCACTTCGTCGAGAAATAGCGTGCCGCCGTGCGCGCTCATGAACAACCCCTCGCGGTTCGAACTAGCGCCCGTGAACGCGCCCTTCACGTGCCCGAACAGCTCACTTTCCAGCAAATTCTCGGGCAAAGCCGCGCAGTTGATCGCCACGAATGGTCCGCCCGCGCGCGGCCCTTGAGCGTGGAGCGCTCGCGCGACGAGCCCTTTGCCCGTGCCGGTCTCACCCAAAATGAGAGTCGGCGAATTCGTGCCCGCGAGGCGCTCGGTGAGCTCCGTGACGAGACGCATCGCCTCGCTTCGACCAATGACGTTCGAAAGGCCGAACTGCTGACGCAGGGCGCTGCGCAAACTGACCGCTTCGCGACGGAGCGCCGAGTCTTCGAGGGCGCGATCCAAGAACAACACGAGCTCGGCCAGTTTGAAGGGCTTCGTGAGGTAGTGAAATGCGCCCATCCGAATCGATTCGATGGCGCTGTCGACGGCGCTGAATGCGGTCATCACGATCACCGGCCGATTCGGTGCGGCCGCGCGCGAGATCTTGAGCAATTCCAGGCCATCGACGTGCGGCATGCGCAAATCGGTCAGCAGCACATCGAACGATGCGTCGGTCAAATGCTTGGCTGCGACGCGACTCGAAGCCACCGGCAGGGCATCGAAACCCGCCTCGGCCAAACCGTCACTGAGCGTTTCGGCCATCGACAGCTCGTCGTCGACGATCAAGATTCGGGGTCGGAAATTGGCTGATCGCTGGGTCATGGGGCGGGTTCACTCACCGTCGGCAGTTCCACACGAGCACGCGTTCCCGAGTGATCCGGCCGTGCCGCGACCGTGAGCGTGCCACGGTGATGCTTCACGAGCTCGCTCGCAATCGCGAGGCCGAGCCCCGAGCCAGCGCCAGCCGGTTTGGTGGTAAAAAATGGCTCCATCAGCCGCGCCGCAGCATCGGCACTGATGCCCGTGCCGTCGTCGGTGACGATGAATGCGGCGTGCCCCCCCTCGGCGAGCACGTTCAGTTCGACCTGGCCGCCGGCAGAACAGGCATCGCACGCATTGAGCAGCAGGTTCACCAGCACCTGCTCGATCAGGCGCGGCCCGCACGCCACGTCGGGAAGGTTCGCCGCGAACGCATGGCTCAGGGCCACCCCAGCCTTCGTGAAGCGGTGCTCGACCAAATCGAGCGCTACACTGGCAAGCGCGCTCGGCGACACCCGCTCCAAGCGCGGCGCATCGCCTCGCACCAACGCCAAAAACCCCCGAATGATGCCGTTGATGCGGTCGGCTTGCTCGATGATGGTGCCGACCGCGCGCTGCCAACGTTCGTCGCCATCAGACCGAGCGCGCAGCTGCTCGGCCCGGCCCAAGATCACCCCGAGAGGCGTAGAGACTTCATGCGCGATGCCCGTCGCCAGTGCGCCCATCGTGGCCAGCTTGTCGGCACGCACCAAGCGCTCGTCGCGCTCGGACTGCATCGCGGCTACCGCCAGCTCGTGCTCGAGCGCCAGTTGTTTGCGCTGGTTGCGGAGCGCGGCTCCCCCAAACGCGAGCACCAGCCCCGAAGCCACGAGCACGCTCGAGATCAGCCGCCACTCGGCGAGCCGTTCGCGATCTCGTTCACGCTTGGCACTCGCCACCACCGCAACACCGAATCGCCCGTCGCTCGTGTCGATCCGGCTCAACCCGACCATCGCCATGCGCGCCGGCAGTCCGAGTGCGGCCGCTTCTTCCCGACTCAACCGCACCCAAGGAGCATCCGCCGCGAGCGCCGCTTCAATCACGCGGGAGCGCGCCCTTGAACCATCGGAGCGCGTCAACTCGTCATGGCCCGGGCTGTGCCAAAGGAGCCGCACCAACGGCGGCTTTTCCAGCGATCGAAGCGCGGAGATCAGCGGTTCGTGTTGCAGCGCCTGCTGCAAGCGCTGCTCGGGGGTCGCAGCTTTGTCTGCAGTGTTTGCGCCCAGTCCCGCACCGAGCGAGTGACTCAGCGTTTGCGCAAGCAGCGCTTGCTCGTCAGCGAAATCGTTCAGAGCGGCACCGAACTCGCGTTGCTCGTCCCAGTAGGCGATCGCGGCCACCGCGGCCGTTGCCAGCAACATCCAAATCAGTAGCGACCGCGTCTTCAACTTCGGCTCCGCGCGCGAGTATGAGCGCGCTCGAGTACGCAGAGAAGCGCGCGGCGGATCTCGTCCTCGTTCACACGCGGATGACGGGTCAAATTGCCGCAATGGTTGCGTGCGAGCTGCCGGGCCCGGGACCGGTCAGCGTGCCGCCGCGCAGGTAACTCGCCGAACTTTTTCCGGCCCAGCCCGGGTGCGTGAACGTAGGACGAGCGCAGAGGGCGGTGCGTTCGCCCGGCCTCAACGCGAAGGAGCACGATCATGATCGTTCGGAAAACACGCCGCGGATGCGGTCGCTCATTGTTATCGCTCGCCTCGGGGGGCGCGTTCGTCGCAAGCCTGGGTTCGTTGTTCGCCCTGGTCGGTTGCTCGAGTGAGCCGCTCGGCAAGCCGGCTGTCGCGACCTCTACTGGAACGGCGGCGAGTGCCGCGCCTGCGGGCTCGGCCCTGCCGGGACCGAGGCCGCAAACCGCGCCGAGTGCGCCGTGGACCGCGCGAAAGTCCACGAGAGCGGCGGTTCAGACCGGTCGAACACTCGGTACGAGCACGGCGAGCGGCGCGCTGGCTGACGGCGTGATCGTCAAATTCAAGCCGAGCGTCAGCAAATCCGTCGATCACTTGCTCGTGCAACGCCGCTCGTTCGTCCAGGGCACGACCGATCATTCGGCGTCGCTCGACGCCATCGTGCAACACCAAAACATCAGCCAAGCACGCGCATTTCTACCGTGGCGGAGCGGGCTCGACACGGTGGCCGCACAAGCGCAGCAGAACGCTCGCTTTTCGCTCACTCGTCGCGCAAGCCGCGGCGCTGCCGCCCCCGCGAGCGATCTCACCAACGTCTATCAACTGACGGTGAGCGGTGACGTGGACGCCGCAGTCGCCGAGCTGCGCCAAGATCCGCACGTGGCCTGGGCGCAGCCGAACTACATCGTGCACGTCACGGCGTACACGCCGAACGACCCCTATTTTTCCAGCTCGGGCAGCTTCGGCCAACCGTATGCGGATCTGTGGGGGTTGCACAGCATCAGCACGGAAGCCGCTTGGGATACCGCGCGCGGCCAAGGAGTCGTCGTGGCGGTGGTGGATACCGGCGTCGATCGCACGCACCCCGACATCGCCGCGAACATCTGGCAGAACCCGCACGAAGTGCAAAACGGCATCGACGACGATGGCAACGGCTTGATCGACGATACTTGGGGCTGGGACTACGCCTACGGCGACAACAACCCCATCGATCACTACGGCCACGGCACGCACGTCGCTGGCACCATCGCCGCTGACGACAACAACGGCATCGGCATCGTCGGCATCGCGCCAGACGCCAAAATCATGGTCTTGAAAGGCTTGAACGACAGCGGCAGCGGCAGCACCTTCAATCTTTCGCAAGCGCTGCTGTACGCGGCGGAGCAAGGCGCGGACGTGATCAACAATAGCTGGGGTTGTGACGGCTGCGGCCCCGACCCCGTGCAAGACGACGCCATCGCGCAAGCGCACAGCTTGGGCGCGGTCGTGGTGTTCGCCTCGGGCAACAGCAATAACGACGTGCTCTATTCCTCGAACAACGTGCCGAGCGCGATCTTGGTCGGTGCCAACGATCCGGCGGGTGCTCGTGCGTTTTTCTCGAATTTCGGGCTGATCGACGTGGTCGCTCCGGGCGGCGGCTACTCCACGGGTAATCCCGCGGTCGATCCCTTCCGAGCGATCTTGTCGCTCAAATCGAGTGTGTGCAGCGCCGATGCCTGCCCGCCGGCGTTGATCGTCGGGCAGAACTACGTGCGTCAGGCGGGGACGTCGATGGCTGCGCCGCACGTCGCCGGCTTAGCCGCGCTGATTCTCTCGCAGCACCCGACGTACACCCCCGAGCAAGTCCGCCAAGTGATCCGGCGTTCGAGCGACGATTTGAACGGCAACGGGCTCGATTCGGACCTCGGTTACGGTCGAGTGAATGCCCAGCGCGCGATGGCAGAGCCCACACCACTCGAAGTGTTGATCAGCGGCCCTTTTGGCACGACCGACGCGACTTCGCTCGCCATCACCGGCTCCGCGCGCGGCGACTCTTTCGGCAGCTGGACGCTCGACTACGGCAGCGGTGGCTGGCCCACCTCGTGGACGACGCTCGCCCAAAGCACGGCGCAAATGACCTCGGCCACGTTGACGACTTGGAACGCGGGCGCGCTCGCGGATGGCAGCTACACGCTACGGCTACGCGCCTCGATGACCAACGGTCGTAACTACGAAGATCGCCAGACCCTCGTCTTCGACCGCATCACCCTGGCCGGCCCTGATGATCGCCACGTGTATCGCGGCGGCGACACCGTGCAGGTGACGGGCACGGTGGCCCCCGCTGGCCTCAATCACTTCCAAGTCGCGGTCGAAACCGTCGACGGCGCTGCCGTTCCAGGCGCGCAGGTCACGCTCACGGGTGGCGGCACTTCGCCCGTGCACAACGGCGTGCTCGCCACCTGGAACACCGCGGGCATCGCCGCCAACACCTATCGCTTGCGCCTCCGCATCTTCTTCGACGATGGCACTGAGCAAGACGAAACCACGCGCGTGATCGTTGATCCGCTGCTGCACGCGGGTTGGCCCCGACAGCTCGCTCCTGCGGGATTTCTGGGCGTCTATGACGTGACCACCGTCGCCGACGTCAACGGTGATGGGCGCGCGGAGCTCGTGCTCGGCTATGGCCCCACCGTGCAACTCTTGCAACACGATGGCAGCGAGCTGCCCGGTTGGCCGCAAAGCGTGGACGTTCACGGTGGTGGGTCGCTGAGCCAATTCAGCCCCGCGGTGGGCGACGTCACGGGCGATGGCAAGCCGGAGGTCGTTGCTTCGAACGTGAACAACGAGATCTTGGTTTGGAACGCACAGGGCTCGCTATTGAGTGGTTGGCCAAAAGCCGTCGGCACTGGCACGCGCAATCGCATTGCGCTCGCTGACATCGACGGCAACGGCGTGAAAGACATCGTCGCCGCGGACGACGTCGGCAGCGTCAAGGTATTCCGCGCCGACGGCACGCTTTTGCCGGGATTTCCGGTCGTAGCGGGCAGTGGCATTCAAGCAAACCCGACCGTCGCCGACCTCGATCACGATGGCAAACCGGAAATCATCAGCTTGGTCGAGGGCGCTTCGCTCACGGTCATTTCGAACACGGGAGCGATCAAGCCGGGTTGGCCCAAGGCGGGCACGTTCTACTTCAAAGGGGTGGGCGATTTGGACGGCGACGGCACGCTCGAAATCGTGGCCGCCGGCTTGCACCAAGTGACCGCCTTCCACCAAGACGGCACGCTGGTCACGGGGTGGCCGAAAGATCTCGGCGACAGTTACGCAAGCTCACTCACCGTGACGGACTTCAACAACGACGGCTTGGCCGAGATCTTTTCGGGCACCAACAATCAAGTGGGCACCATCACCGATGGCATCAACGCGTGGACGGGCACCGGGGCTTCGCTCCCCGGTTGGCCTTTCGTCGCCAATGCCGGCGCTTGCTGCGCGGGCTACCAAGGGCTGATGCTGGCCGACGTGGACGGTGACGGCCAAGTCGACATCATCGGCACTCACGACGACTCGGAGGCCGGCACGCTCAGCGTGTTCCGCGCGAATGGCACGCTCAATACGACGCTTTCTCGTCCCGTGCCGGCGCCAGGGCCCGGCAGTGAAAGCATGCCAGCGGTCGCCGACCTCGACGGAGATGGCTTGCTCGAGCTGGTGTCGATCGACGGCTTTGGCCAAATGTTCGTGTGGGATTTGCCGGGCACGGCCAACGCTCGCCGCCCTTGGCCGATGTTCCAACAAAATCCGGAACACACCGGCGCCCCGAGCACGACGGGCGTGCATCTGCCAGCGCGCATCGAAGCCGAGAGCTACGTGCGCTTTCACGACTCGGACGCGGTGGATCAAGGAGCCAGCGGCAGCCCACAATGCAATCGCGGTGACGGCGTCGACAGCGAAGCCACGACCGACAACAACGGCCGCTGCAATATCGGCTGGACGCAACCCGGAGAGTGGCTCGAATACGATGTTTCGGTGTCCACGAGCGCGTCCTTCGACATCGTGCTGCGCATGGGCAGCGGCACGAACGGCCGCCAGCTCCGCGTATTGGTCGACGGCGTCGCGCAAGGCACGCTGAGCGCTGCAAACGTCGGTTGGTCGAGCTTCGGTGACCGCAAGATCTCGAGCGTGCCGATGACTGCCGGCAACCACGTGCTGCGCATCGAATTCGTCACGGCCGACGTGAACCTCAACTACTTGGACATTCGCCTGCACCAACCCATCGTGTTGCCGGCGCGCGTGGAGGCCGAAAATTACGCTCGATTCAACGAGCTTACCGCGGCCAACAACGGCGCGCTCGCGGGCGACGTGCAATGCGACCAAGGCAACAGCTTGGACCTCTGGCACACCACGGACAACAACGGCGCCTGCAACATCGGTTGGACACAGGCGGGAGAATGGCTCGAATACGACGTGCAAGCGACCCAAGCCGGCACGTTCGAATACGTGCTGCGCGCGGCTTCCGGGCTCGGCGGTAAGAGCCTCAGCTTGTGGCTCGATGGCGTGAAGCAAGGCTCATTCGTGATCAACAACAGCGGATGGGACAGCTATCAGGATTACGGCGCCGCTCTTTCGTTGAGCCAGGGCAACCACGTGCTCCGCGTCACCTTCGACACCGGTGACACGAACCTCAACTACATCAATCTCGTCCCCGTGCTGACCTCGCCCACGCGTGTACAGGATTCCGGCTACTCGCGCTTCTACGATACCGATCTCACCAACAACGGCGCGGCCGGCGCTCCTCAATGCGACAAAGGTGACGGCGAAGATTTCGCGGCCAATACGGACAACGGTGTCGCGGGCTGCAACATCGGTTGGGGACAGCCTGGCGAGTGGGTGCAGTATTCAGTGCGCGCCGGTTCGGCCGGCAATTGGCACCTGACCGTGCGCGTGGCCAGCGGCAGCAACGGCAGCACCGTCCAAGTCTCGGTGGACGGCGCGCTCGTGGGCACATTTCCCGTGCAGAATCAGGGCTGGCAGGTGTTTCGCGACCTGAACGTCACGGTGCCGAGCAGCAATAGCGCGGGGCAAATCCGCGACGTCAAGTTGCTCTTCCCCCAAGGCGGGGTCGACTTGAATTACATCGATTTCAACTGAAGGACGATGACTCGAGCGTTGGGTCAGTTGCAGGTGTTGGCGTTCGTCCCTGGAGCGCCCGTGGCCACGAACGAAAACGTGACCGACGAGTGCGAGGGCGCGGGAGTGCCGGCGGCCTGCAACAGATCCTCGATGCGCGTCGGAACTCCGGCGCGCAGCGCTTGATCGTAAGCGGTGACGGTAAACTGATACTCGCCTGCCTGCTCGGCTTCGATACTGACGCATTGCCGCACGACCCCGGGCGACAGCGGGGTCGTGCTGGTGACTACCGGAGCCGAAAAGTGTGAATCCGACGTCGACGCCGCTACCCAGTCGAACTCGACCGGATCTCGATCGGGATCGCTGGCGGTCACGCAAATCTGAGCTGCCTGGCAGCGATCCACGAAACGCGGGTTTGAAAGGTCACTCAAGCTCGGCGGCTCGTTCAAAGCGGTAGCGAAATCACCCGCGCCTTGCGCGGGATTTTGGCACTGACTCAAGAGCACGATCTCCGTCGTCGCCTCTGGAAAAATCTGCACGTGCGGCGCTTTGGCTTCCGCACACTTGCTGGACGGATCGCCAGTCTGAGTCAACGGAGCGAGCGAGATATCGTAGCAGCCGGGTTTGAGCTCCAGGAGCTCGTCGGCAAAAACGTGATTCGAGTCCGGCGCCAGCGGCTTTCCGGACAGCTCCGGGTTCATCACTGGCAACGCGAGATCTTCTATCGCCGCAACGTTCGTCACGACTGCCGAGGTCACGGCCTCGCCCGAGCAACTCACCGGCGTCGCCGTGAACCGAAGCGTCGCGACGTCGGTCGTCGCCAAGAGCGCCTGGAGATCGACACTGAGCCGCGCGGCGGACACGCCAATGGGCGCGTCATTCGAGCCAGCGGCGGACACCGCACACCCGCTGCCCATCAGCCCCAAAACCGCGACCCAGCCAGACCAGTGAACGTGAAACATAGCGATTCTTTCCGAGCTTTCGAAAGTGAGAGGGCTCCCCGACACGCGCAGTCATCGCGTCAGGGAGCCCTCATTCGGCCTATCTCAGTGCGCTGAAGGCTTCACGCAAGCGACGACGCCCAGTTGGTTGGTCTGGTAGTCGAAGGCCGGGTTCACGTAGGTCGGATTCTGATCCGTCGAGAAACCCGTGGAGAAACACTCGTTGGTGGTCACGTCGTGGAACAGGGAGGGGCTGCAGCAAGCATCGGTTTGGATCCGTGTGCAGCCTAGTTTGTCCGACACCGCCTGGAAGGCCGCCGCATTCCAAACCAAGCCCGTCACTGCGTCATCCGAGCCGGTCAGCCCGACGCGTTGACACGTTGCAGAACCCGTCTCCTCGAAGCCGTCCGCGTCGTACTTCGCGGTGACCCAGCAGTAGCCGTCAGCGTCGACGGTGCCGCTCGGACACGCCGCCGGGCAATTGGCCTGGGCGGAGACGTGGATGGGGAAGGTTTGATGAACCACGCCGCCCTGCGGATCGTTCACGGTGACCTTGAGCTGGTAGTCGCCGGCGGCCGAGGGCGTAAACGTCGCCTGATTGCCGGTGCCCACGAGGCTCGAGGAGCCCGGCCCCGACAAAACCTCCCAGGTGTAGCTCAGCGTTTCGTTGTTCGGATCGCTCGCGCTTACCGTAATTTGTGCCGATCCGCACTGGTCGATGAATTTGCTCGGCCCGATCTGCAGGTTATCGATGATCGGCGGATCGTTGAAGATGACCACGTTGTCGCTGAGGCCATTGGGGTGTCCGTCGCACTGCGAAGCGAGCAAAATCTCGGCAGTCTGCTCCGCGACGACGGTGGTGTTGCTCGAGGCAAGCGCACACTGCGCGCTCGGCCGACCATCGGCGCCGAGTGGCGTGCCGCAGATCAGGTAATCACCGGGCGGCAGAGTCATGAGGCCGTCGGCAAACGCGTGGACACCACCAACACCCGCCGGATCGAGCGACGGAACGAGCGGCTCTTGCGCGACTTGCGTCGTGGTTTCGGCGACCGCCGCGTCATTGCAATTGCCGGGGGCCTTCACGGCCTTGAAGTGAACTGCAGTGACATCGTGAGTGAGCCCATCGGGCAACGACAACGCGGAGCTCACTTTACCGACAGCGCCCGAGCTCTCGGCAGCAGAATCAGGGTGGTTGGCGCCGCAACCGGCGAACAGGCTCGCCGACATGGCGGAAAGGCAGACGTAACGGACGAAGTGCTTCATTTTGAGGGATTCTCCAGATTCGATGAAAAGAAGGTCAGTAGGGAGGCCGCGCGCAGCACACGAACTGCGCGCGCGGCCGACGAGAAGACGAACGAACTAGCGGACGTTGACTTTGAACGCGCAGGTGTAGGGCGTGGGAGAACACTCGGTCTTGAACTTCACCTGTGACGTCACCGTTCCCAGGCTGAAGAACTTGCTCGTGACGACCGGCGCGAGGATCGTCGGCTTGTGACCACAAGTGGTGATGTTGTCCACCGCGTGGGTGAGGTCGACGATCTGGCCACCCGTGGCAGGATCGTGAATCACCGTAATGTCGTCGCACTTGGTGATGGGCGTGGTGTCGTGAGCGAAGGTGAGCACACCGCTCAGCGAGCTATTGCCCACGGCGTCGACCACTTCGACGACGACCGAGTTCCCGCAGCTGGCGAGCGAGCTGATGTTGGGAGCCGTGATCGCGAAGCTGCTCGCAATGCTGGTGCCCGCGGGGCAGCTGGGCGTCGCCCCGATGCCGCAGATCGGCACGTCGAACTTCGTGCCGTTGCCCGAAGTCACGTGTGCAATGGCCTGATTCACGCCGATTTTGCTGTAGACGTCGCGCGCCGTGATGCCGAACGGGATGCTGGTCGTGTCACCGCACGAGATCTCGTGCACTTCGACGACGTCGGTGTTCACGATCGCCGCGCAGCCGATTTTGAGGTTACCCACTTCAGCGAGGTTCGTGGTGTTCTCACCCGCGGCCGAGACCGCGAGCACGCTCGGATGCACGATGTAGTCACCAGCCGGCAAACACAGTGGCATGACCGTGCTGTTGACCGGCGGCTGGGTCGCGTCGGGCAAGCCGCTGGCGCTGGCGTAGACGCTGTAGTTCGCGGCAGCCGTGGCGAAATCCTTACCGGCGAACGTACCGGTCATCCACGCCGAGGGGGCGTGGAAGGTCGTCTCGACGCCAGCGGTATTCACGTTCAGCGGCATGCGGAACTCGCCGACACACTGCTGGATCGGGAGTGAGCCGCTCGGAATCGCGCCCACTGCCTGGTTGTAGAATTGAACCGACGTGGCCGCGTTCGGGTTGGTCGGGTTCTGGAAATACATGTTGAAGTAGTCGGCCCAGGGCGCGTTGCCGTTGTTCGGGGTGCCGAACGCGAGCCGATGATTGCCGGCGAAAGCGTGATTTCCCGGCAAAAGCGTGCTGAGGAAGGTGGCACCCGTGACCGGGGCCTGCGCGTAAGCGAGCCCGTTAATCGAAGTGCCGTACATGTTCGTGTTCGACGACTTGGGTTGGAATTGCTGCTGACACGCGTCGAGGCCTTCGACCACGATGCCACCGGAGATCTGTTGATCGTTCATCACGAACGTATTGCCGAGGTTCGTGGCGGGGCCGGCCAAGACGGTGGCCTGCACGCCTTCGGTGCGAAAGAACTCGGGCACCCCGAGCGCGTTGGTGAAGCTCGTCTGACCGTAAACCCGGTACGGCTGAAGCGGAGTCATCGTATCCGAAGGCAAGAGGTGCAAGAGATCGTACGGACCCTCCGCTGGGTTACCGGGCACGAGTGAGTAGCGATAGTTGCCGAACGGGCCACTATCGGCCACGACGACCGTGTTGCCCGCGCTCTCGCTCTCGCCGAGCAAGTTGAAATAGCCCACGATTTCGCCGTATTTCTGGGTCGAGGTGCCGGAGCCCCCGGACGGAATCAAGAAATCGACGTTCACGTCCTGATCGCAATTGACGACCTGGCTCACGCTCTTCGTGATGTAGATGAGATCCTTGTACGGATCGCTCCCGGTGCTGTACGTCGCGTCGAAGCGCACCGTGCTGCCGTCACCGCGCACCGGAAAGTCCAGATGGTCGGCGGTGGACGAAGAGGCCGAAGCTTGCGGGCCGCCCTGATAGTAGGCGGTCACACCCGGTTGCGTGACGACGACGGGCGTCAGCGTAGTCGCATCGAGCCAGCGCACGTGAGCGAGGCCCGCACACTCGCTGAGGTTCACCTGCGTATCGGGAGCCGGCTCATTGGCGACCGGCGCCGAGGTCACCGCTGCAAACTCGTACCAACGGTTGGAACCCGAGTACGTGTCGGCCCACACCTGGTGCGTGTAATCCTCGGCATTGACCGAGATTTTGTAGGTCAAAGCCGAACCGGAGAGCGTCGCGTCCTTCGACGCGCGCAGGCCGCCTACCGGCGCCAAGCTGCTGGCTTGAAGCGTCCCCGAGACGAATGGCGGGAGCGTCAGCACGGTATTGCTGAAAGAAACCGTGCCGAAAATCTGATTGACGTTCGAATCGACCGCGGAAGCCGCGGGCGCAAGCGTACAAAGCGCCGCGGTGACGCTGAGCGCGGAAATGAATCTTACTTTCATTTGGTAGTCCTGAGCTGGTTGTTGTGGGCAATCGAGGCTGCGCGCGCGCCACCGCAACCGACACGAAAGCGCGTCGCTTGACGTTTGCCGCCGAGGGCTTGCGTGCCTCCCTGGCGTACAAATGGATCTCGAGCGAACGAGTGATCACGATATTTGTGATCGCGCGATCTTCATCCAGCGGGCCGATGAGGCGGGCCGGTGACGGAACTCGCCCTCGACCCGAACCAGGGGGATGGCAAAAATGACGGCTGCTGGTGAACGCGCTCGACCGCTAAGAGTCACGCGCAGCACCGTGAAGCACGCCGTCCCCGCTACACCCCGTCTCGCGCCGTCGATCTCGCGCTCTGCTCTCTCCGACTCCGAGCGACGGCTCCGAGCCCTCATCATCGAGTATTGCCCGCTCATCGTGCGCAGGCTGCGACGGCTGTGCGTCTCCCCGAACGACATCGACGACGCGACACAGCGCGTGTTCTTCGTGCTGTCGAAAAAGCTCGATTCGATCGCGGAAGGCGGCGAATGCGCCTACCTGCTCGGCACCACGCTGCGCGTCGCTTCCGAGCTACGCCGCGTCGAAGCGCGCCGAGTACGCCGCGAAGTCGCGCTCGACGAAGACACCGCAAGCGACTCCCACACCGACGATCTCATCGAGCTCAAACGCGCCCGTTTGCTCTTGGATCAGGTGTTATCGAGCATGCCGAGCGAGCTTGCGCTGGTGTTCGCCCTCGCAGAAACAGAGGGCCTCACGGCGCTCGAGATCAGTCAGCGCATCGGCATTCCACCGGGCACGGTCGCCTCGCGGTTGCGCCGCGCGCGCAGCTCGTTCCGAGAGCAAGCGCGCCGCTTACGCGCGCCGCTCCGCCGCGCGAGCTCCCTGCCTTCGAACTGGCAGGGCCTACACGCCTCCGCTATGGGATCGCCTTGGCGCAGCGAAAACCGATCGTGACGTCTTCGGTGGTGAACGGCAGACACACACTCGAAGTGATATCGACCGGATCGGTACTCGCGTAGCTTCCGCCGGCCACGCAAGTGCCCGCGTCCGTGGTCACGAGCTCGGCCACGTTGCCGACGAGATCGGTGACGAGCCAGGGATCGGCGCCCGCTTCGCGCCCGCCTTCCGCGCAGGTGCCGGTCACGCCCAGTGCGCACACGAGCGTAGCGGAGTTGTCGGCCGTCGGCGCGTCGTTACCCCAAGGGTAGGTCTGTGCGAGCGAGCCGCCTTGCGCCGCCCATTGCCACTCGAGCGCGGTGGGGAGGCGCGCAGCGATGGAGCCGCAGAACGCCGTCGCGTTCGCCAAAGTGACGTCGTTGATGGGCTGCACTTCTCCGCCAACGATGAACAAGTTGCCACGCGCTGGCTTCACGCAGTCAGTGACCATTGCGTCCATACACGCCTGGTAAGACGCGACGGACACCTCCGTGCGGTCGAGGCAAAACGACGCGATGGTGTGCGATACACCGCCTCCGTCGACCAGTGTGCCACCCGGGATCAGGCGCATGTTGCCGGGACAAGGGTTCTTCTGAACGCTACTCGAGAGCGGGGCCTGGGTCCGGCAGTGGCCTCCTTGCGCAGTCATCTCGCACACGTACGAAGTACCGAGCGGCAAACAGTTGGCGTCGGTATCACACTTCACGTCACACACCGCAGCCGGCGCAGTCTCTTTGTCGATGTCGGTCGAGCACTCCGGCGCGCGACACTCCAGGTTCAGTCCGCTCGAGCTCAGGGAGTCCGCAGCGAGCCGCACCGTGCATGCGGTGTCGTCGACGCAGGGCACCGTGCACACGCCACACGAACACTGATCGCCGTTTGCGCACTGCCCGTCTGGGCACTTGAGCAAGAAGTGAGTTTCACTTCCAACCTGCGGCCCCTCACTCGAGTGGCATTGAGTCAGGGGGAGTAAAAAGAACAGCCCAAGTAGCAGATACAGAATCCTGAAGCGCACGACGCGCAGATTCTGGGGCGCGTCTGGCCGCGTCAATGTAAAATTTCGTGGCCGCTCACTCGCCCTGGTCGAGCACCGATTGACCGATATAAGCGATGACCTGCCGAAATTCCTTCGGCAACTTGCTGGCCAAATTGTGGGCTTCGACGCGGCCGCGCAGTTCCGTCGCCCGCACGCGGAACTCGCGCAGCAAGCCGAGCACCTCGCCGGACAAGGGATGCTCATCGGAAATGTCGAAAGTGTACGTGCTGCCGCCGACCGTATCGCGCCCGCCCGCCGAGTCCGGCTTCAGGTTGAGGCGGCTGCTGATCGTTTTGACCATGGCCTGAAAGTGGTCGAACACCGCGGCCTCCCAGCCCGCGGCCGCACCGAGCGGGATGACGAGCTCGGTCGCGTGATACAGCAGATCCCCGTCGGCGTTGGCCTCGGAGCTGATGCGCTCGCTTTCGGTCAAACGCGCGAGTGCGCTGTCGACCTCGGCGGCGCTCACCCCGCCGCGGCCGAGCAGGTTTCCGCGGCTGAGCGGCCCCTCGCGGTAGATCAAAGCCCAAACCAGTTCATCGAGGCCCTCGTCGCGACCGAGCGTTTGCATGCCGCCCAGCTCCTCCGCAGTGGCCGCGCGAAACACCATGTTCGACCCAGAACCGGAGCTGAACACGAGCCCACTATCCATCAAGTCTTTGAGCACGCTGCGCACTTGCACTTCGTCGTCACGATGAAAGCGCTTGAGGATGTCGGCGCGAGATACCAACTGACCGCGGCTCAAGTAATCGAGCACTGCCTCCCACAATGAACGACCACGCTCGGTCGAGCTCTCACTCAGGCGTTGGATTTTTCTGAGGTAAGTACGTAGCCCGAGCCCGAACATGTCGGCGCTCACCTTGCGGCTCACGCCTTGGTTCTCGAGCTCGGAGGCCAACTCCAAGAAAACCTGGTTCGCGATGTGCGCGAGCGGCGCGCGCACGCCGCCAGAAGTCGCCAGCTGGGCAATCAAAACCGTCGTTTGACGGACGATTGAATCAATCAAAAGCTGAACGTTCATGCGGACGGAGCAGGCGAGCGCGGGCGCGTGCAGCGCGAGCTTACACCCAGGCGCTACCGAGAAGAAAATCGGCCCTTCTCTGGGCCCGAGTCCCGAGCGCCAGCCGCAAATTCCGAGCTACACTCGAAGCGTGCGCCTTCTTTTTGGGTTCGTGCCGTGGTTCTTGTGGGCCAACACGGCCAGCGCCGAGCCGATCGATCTCGCAGCCGCCGCGCGCGTGCTCCCGAGTAGCCCGTCTTGCGCCGACGTGCCCTGCTTGATCGCTCATGCCTACGAGCGCGATTCGAAAGCGGGGGCGCTCGCACTCCTCTCTGGAACGAGTCGGGAGACGTGGCAGGGGTCGGCTCGGAAGAGCAAATGGATGGCGGCTTTCGTGGCACCATCCACTTGGTCCCCGAGCTGCCCATGGCCCTGTATCGGAAGCAGCTCGTCTGGGTCGTCGCGGCCACGCGCAGCATCGACCATTTCTTCGCCGCGTTGTTCGCCGAACAGGCGCCCCCCGCGTATCGCGTTCACTCGCTCACCTTCCGCTTCGTGCGCTCACTGAATCAGCATCGACCGAGCGCGTACGTCGACGGCACTTCCATCACTTACAACGTCGTCGGCTCGCTGCTGGTCAGCGAGAGCGGTGTGCGCGAAACCCTGGTTCACGAGCTCTTCCACGTGAACGACGAAGCGCACGGCGATTGGTCGAGCGGCCACCTACGCGCGGGTTACGAGGCGATCCTCCAGCACTGCGGCAAGCAGCCGAGCATCGCTTGCTTGGCACCGTTCGCACCGAACGACACCCGCGTGCGCGGCGGCACGTACTACGCCTTCCAGCAGAACAACGGCGACACCGTGCACGAGTACGCCGCCGAGCTGGCGGTGCGTTACTTCAAGGAGCAGAGCCAGATGCTCGCTCACGGTAAGCTCGCTCAGCCAGCGTTCAAGTGCGGCCCTGCCCAGAATGCCGAGGCGTGGCACGCGCTGGTGACGGAGTTTTTCGCCGGGCGTGATTTAGTCCCCAGCTGCTGAGGCGTCTCGCCGCAGCGGGGCCGCTCAGACGGCGCGGCTTTTGCAAAAGCCGTGGTCATGACCATTACTCTAACCGGCCTTTTGGTGTTGTTGATCATTGCAGGTATCTGCGGCGGCATCGGGCGCGCGATCGGCGGCGGTACTGGCGGCGGATTTTTCGTCTCGGTGGCGGTGGGCCTCGTGGGCGCACTACTCGGCACGTTCATCGCCCATTACTTCCGGCTCCCCGAGCTCCTGGTGGTGAGTGTGGACCATCAACCGTTCCCGATCCTCTGGTCGATCATCGGGGCGTCGCTGTTCGTGGCGGTCGTGCACCTGATTTCAGGGCGCGCTCCAGGCCGCAGTTGGCGCTATCGCTGAGTGACCAAAAACGTCGCACTGCGGCAAGTTGCACCGAGCTCTTTTTGCGCGAGTTGCTATCTATGAAGCATGCCCCGCGCGCGCGCCCAGTTCGGTCTCTGCGCTTCACTCCTCGTCACACTAGCCGCGTGCAGCAGCGGCACTCCCAATGCCACCAACTCGCGCGGCTCCGCGGGCACTGCTAACGGCGGCTCGAGCGGCGGCAGCGCCGGCGGGAGCGGCGGGCTAGATGGTGGAACCGGCGGAAATTCCGCGGGTTACGGCGGCAACCCCCAGGCCGGGGATGGCTCTCTCAACACTGCGGGCAGCGCTGGCAACGCGACCGCGGGCAGCGCAGGAACCGGTACCGGGGTGGGGCCAACGCCTACACAGTCCGTCGCCTACACCGGCAGCGCCGCCGCCAAGACTCAAGCCGCCGGTCTACTGAATCTCGGTCAAGAGTTCACCGTGACCGCGCCGAGCATCGTCGTGCGTGACTTGGGTTTTTGGGATCAAGGCGCCGATGGCCTCGTATCACCCCACGCAGTGACACTGTTTTCTTTGGACAAGACGGGCGCCGGCGGCAAAGGCACTCCGGTGCCGGGCGGTTCGGTCACCGTGCCCGCCGGCATGGCGGGAGAATTCGATTCGGGCTTCCGGTTCGCGCCGCTAGCGAGCCCGCTCACGCTTCAGGCCGGCAACTACGCGGTCATCGCCTATGGCTTGAACGCCAACGACGAATTTGGCGAAGGCGGCAACGTTCCACTCGCGAGTAGCGGTGTCTCCCACGCAAACTACGACCCGTTTCAGTTCGTCTCCACGGCGAGCCCCGCGTATCCGAGCGGCGGTGACAACAACGAACACACCAGTGCCTCGTTCCGCTTCGACCAAATCGGGCCTGATTTCATCCGCATCATGCCCCTCGGTGACTCGATCACCGATGGTGTGGGCAGCTCGGGCGGCGGCTATCGCATCCCTCTGAAGAAGCTGCTGGACGACGCGAAGATCTCGTTCCAGTTCGTCGGCTCCTCTTGGGATAACCCAGGCTCACTTCCGCGCGACCAATGGCATCACGAGGGCCACCCCGGTTGGACCATCCAAGCCGGCACCTCGGGGCGCGCAGGCTTGCTGGACAACGTGAGCAATTGGCTCGGCGCCGGGGGCAATCGCCCGGACGTCATCCTGCTGATGATCGGCACCAATGACGTCGACATCAGCTACGACCTAGGCAACGCAGAGAAGCGGCTCGATACGCTGGTCACCACGCTGCTCGACAAGACCTACGGGCTGGTCCCGAGTGCGAAACTCGTGCTCGCACAGCTCGTGCCCATCCAAAATGCCACCGAGGATGCGCGCTGCGCGACCTACAATCAGAGCGTGGCCAAGGTCGCCGCGGCGCACCAAAAACGTGGTGAAAACGTCAAGCTCGTCGACATGCACGCGGCGTTGACCGCCCCGGGAGACTTCAACGACAAGCTGCACCCGAACGACTCGGGCTACGTCAAGATGGCCAAAGTTTGGTTCGACGCGCTCAAATAGCGTGTCGCCAGCACACCACTCGTGGTCACGCAGGCTCGCCCTTGCGGGCGAGCCTCGTCGCGACCTTTCAACGCATCAGCGCACGATCGTAGCGTTCAACACGCTGAGCTGCATCCACTGGCCGTTGTATGGCTGCTGCACCGTGGCACTGGCAGTCACGGTCGAGCCATCGGCGCGCATGAATTGGCTGCTGGTCATGGTGTTGGTGCAATTGCGGATTTCGCCGCCGTTCAAGTCATCCATCGTGAACTTGATGGTGCTCCCTGCGTCCACCTTGAAGGTGAACTTGTTGTCCGTCTTGTCGACACGGTGCGGCGGGTGGGTGACGACCGCGTTCATGTAGTACTTGGCCGCGGGTGAAGGGATATTGAACTCCCAAACGTTGAACCCCACGGACGACTTGTTCGCGTAGCCGTCCATGCATTGCGCAATGCCCGTCGTATCCGCTGGCTGCCCGGGGAGGCGCGTACAGTTGGGGTATGCCGGATAATCGCGTGGTTCGATCACGCCGAGCACGTTCAAGTCGATCTGGTAGGTATGGCCCGCGGTGCCACCGATTGGAATCGTCCGAAATTCGCTGAATTCACCGAAGTCCGGCGTGGACCAGCAGATGTCCGACGTGCCGCAGCCGCTCAACGTGGTGACGTCCTGACCGTTCATGCCGTTCTTACACGGGCTTTGGTAGATGAAGCCGTTCAATGTCTTGAGCGCTTCCGCGAGCTCCGCTTTGTCGAGCTCTGCTTGCGTGGGGCCGCCACCGCCGCCACCAGCCGTGCCACCACTGCCGGCGACCGGGGAACTGCCGCCCGCGCCACCAGCGCCGCCAGTGGGAGCACCGCCGACTCCGGCGCTGCCCGCGATCGGTGCGCTGCCGCCCATCGGAGCGCTGCCCGCAATCGACGAGTTACCCGAGATGCTCGTGTCGCCAGCGACCGAGTTGCTACCGCCGGTATTGGCGTTGCTGCCGGCTGCGCCCGCCGCGAGCTGGGCCTGAACTCCCGACCAATCCGGTAGCGAACCGCAACCGATGCACAGCGCCAAAGCGGTTGATGCCTGAACCCATCGCACTTTTTTCGTCATTTTTAGACCTCCGAAACGATTGATGGCTCACTCACCAAACGATACTGGCGCCAGCATTCACGATGTTGACGTTCTGCGTGTCGCCCAAGTACCAAGTGTGTTTGGCATTGAAGTAGTCGACGTCCGCGATCAAGTTCTTGGAGATGCGGTAGTTGGCGACGGCCGAAATGCCGCGCTGCGTTTTGATCGGGTCGGCTTGCGCCGAGAGCGCATCGAGCGCGTCTTGCTGCGTCGCGAACAAGCGCGTGATGCCGTAGCCAACGCTGAACAGCGCCTGGCCGATGTCCACGCCCATGAAGCCGTAATACGCGTCGAACTTACGCGGGTCGTTCTTGCTATCGAACACGACCGGCGTGTTCTCGAGCGTGTTGTTCATGCCGATGCCGTAGCCGTAGTGCGAGGAGAACCCGACGCGGAACAGAGACAGCTCAGCCCAAGCGCCCCAATTCACGCCGCGCGCCGCAGTCGATTTGAGGTCTGGCGGCGGATCCGCTTTGGGATCGCCCTTTTGCTGGAGTTTCTGCCACATCCCGTTCACGAACACGTGCACCTTCGTCTGCGGTGCCTCGTAGTCGTAGGTGGCTTCGCCTTCCAGGCGCGGTAGCGGCGTGCGCTCTAGCTTGCCGGCGGCATTGGTCGGATCGAACAAGCCACCAGTGATTTGGAAGCCGGCGAATTTCGGAGTGTTGTAAGTGATCTGCGGATTGAATCCAGCGAACACCACGCCGTATCCCACCTGACCACAGGTGGGACCACCCGAGTCTGCGTTGCACGAGTAGCCGAGCGCGTTGCCGTGCTGATAGAGGAAATCCATCGTGATGGCGCCGTGCGAAAACAAGGCCAGCGCGCGACCGAAGAGCAGCCCGCCCCAAGGGCCTTCCACCTTCCCGTACGCCTCGCGCACGTCAGTGGGGTTCGCGGTGGCTTTGATGCGACTCGTCTCGATCGTGTTCCAAGTCTCGATATGAGCACGCAGAGTGTTCTGCGGATCGAGCTGGGTCTCCAGGCTGAAGCCGAGCACTGCGCCGACGAACCCAGAGCGCACGCGCATCGTCTGGATGTCGCCATGGTTGTCGTACTGGTTCGATTCGAGCCCCGCGCCCGCCAATAAATTGTGAGTTTGATTCGGCAATTCAGCGGGAAAAGGATCCGCGGCGAGGTAACTCAAAAACGCGTTGACTCGACCGTTGGTGGAAAATTTCCAACCGTCGATGTCCGAGATTTTGACGTCCGCCGAGGCGGGCTTCGTGGAGAACAGCACCGCACCTAGGCTGAGTGCCAATACCGCAGTCAGATTGGTTTTCGTTTTCACGTGGTGTGGTCAGTGGCCACGTTCATCCAGAGTGGATCACAATTCCGCACCTTCCGTGCGCGAAGCACATGTCCGACGAATTTCGCTGCAAATTGCAAAAAATTGCGGGCCGAACTGCAGCGTTCGGCGCTTCCAAGTGATTGGCGACCTGCTCGCCCAGAAGGGCAGATACTCCTGACCAATTGCGGAATTCGCGGATTTGGCCTACACCTAGTGCTGGGATCGGTGTGCGAACGAGTCGTTTCGCCTTGGCGCCGCCCAGGTTTCGCGTGAACTCTGGCAAGCCCACCCTCAAGGCGTCCGCGCCCCCCCCCACGCCGATTTCCGTTCTGAAGGACGCGGATGACGCGACTCTATCTCGTGCCCTCTGCGATGAGTCTCCGACCGCCCAACGTGTGGCTTGGGATCGCTTCTCGCCGATGGTGCGCGGCATCGTCCGTCGGTCCTTGGGACCGGAATTCGACGCCGAGGGTGTCGTTCAGGAGGTTTTTCTTTGCTTGTTCCAACGAGTGGGAACATTGCGCGAGCCTGGGGCGCTACGCGGTTTCGTCATGTCCATCACCGTGCTCACGGTTCGCACCACGCTGCGTACCGAAATCCGCCGGCAGCGGTTACGCCGCTGGCTCGGCGCTCAGCAAGAAACCGAGCCCAAGTCGCTCCGGCTCGTGCCAGAAGATCTGGACTCCCGTGAGGCGCTCGCTCGGTTCTACGAAATTCTCGATCGCATCAACCCACGTGACCGCATGGCGTTCGTCTTGCGCTTCGTCGAAGGGATGGGCGTCTCCGAAGTGGCCAGCGCGCTGGATGTCTCGGTGCCCACCGTTCGTCGTTGCTTCACGCGCGCGTGGGAGCGTTTCACTCTGCTCGCCGGGCGGGATCCGTTCCTCGCTGACTATGTCGCCGCACATCGCGAAAGGGATCTCTCGTGAACCCCGCCGGTGACGACGAAATGGCGAACGACGCGTTCGTCGAAGAGTTCGCGCGGCTCGCGCAAGAGCGCTTGACGGGCGAAGCGCCGTCGCGCGATCGCCAGAGCTTTTCGCGCCTCGAAGAGCGCTTGATGGCCGAGCGGTTGCGGGAGCGTCGCTCGCCGTGGGTTCGCGCCTCTGGCGTCGCATTGGCCGCAGTCGTGGTGCTCGGTGTCGGGACGTGGGCCTATTGGGCCGCGCATCGCATCACCTTCCGGGTCGAAGGTGCGGAGCTCGCCGCCGACGGCAAGCTCTTCGGCGGCACCAAGGGCGCGCAACTTCACTTCTCGGACGGCTCGGAGCTAGCGCTCGCGGCCGGCTCGCAGAGCAGCGTCGGCGATCTCGATGCGCACGGCGGGCACGTCCGCATCGAAGAGGGTTTGGCCCACGTCGCGATCAAGCACAAGCCGGGCGCGGCGTGGTCGCTGCTCGCCGGGCCTTATACCGTGCGGGTGACGGGTACCGCGTTCGACATCGGTTGGGTCGCGTCGGCGCAGCGTTTCGACATCAACATGAAGAGTGGCTCGGTGGTCATCACCGGCCCGCTTGCCCCGGGCGGCGTGACGCTCTCGGCCGGTCAACGCTTGAAAGCCGATCGCGAGCTGACCGTCGATCGCAATGATGCGCCGGTCGCCGCAGCGCCACCCCCGGTGGATGCGCCGAGTGCGGAAGAAGAACCGTCGCTCGCGCCAGCGCCCTCCGCAAGTGCAGGCCGGCGCAACGGCGCGCACGTGCCGAGCTGGCGGGAGCAGGTCGCGCACGGCAATTTCGCGGCGGTTTTGGAGGATGCGCAGCATCGCGGCATCGCGAGCACGCTCGCCTCGGCCAACCTCGAAGATCTCTCCGCACTCGCCGATGCCGCTCGCTACGCGCGCGAATCCGACCTTTCGCGACGCGCGCTGCTCGCGCAACGGCAACGCTTTGCCGGGTCTGCACAAGCTCGCGACGCGGCCTTCTTCCTCGGTTCGTTGAGTGAAGGTCAGCCGAGCGCGCTCACCTGGTACGATCGCTATTTGCAGGAGAGCCCGGACGGCTCCTACGCATCGCAAGCCTTGGGCCGCAAACTGCTCTACGTCTACGGACAGCACCAAACCAAGGAGGCTCGGCAGCTCGCGACGGAATACGGCGCCAAATATCCGAACGGGCCCTATGCTTCCACCGCGCGCAAAGTGCTGGCCGATCCCGCGGTTTCGGGCATGCCGCCGGCCAGCGGCTCTACCCCGCCCTGAGTTTCGTGCGCTTCGGTTCCGTGCTCGGCCTGCTCGCCGCCCCGGCGTTGCTTTTCGGCGCCAGGGCGGCAACAGCCGAAGCGCGCCCACGCGCGGTGCTGCTGCAAGCTCGAACGGGCTCCGCCTTTTCGACCGAGATCGCAGCCCGGCTACGCGGCGAACTCGAGGCATCGAACCTCGAATTGCGCGTGCTCGCCGCACCCGAGAACCTGACCGCGAAGGAAGCCGTTCAAACCGAAGGCTCTGACTTCCAACCGGAAATCGTGCTCTTCGTGCTCGAGCAACGCGAGGGGGCCCAGCGCACGGAAGAGATCTGGGTTTCCGATCGCCTCGCCACGCGGCTCTTCGTGCAACGCCTCGATGCGGACCCGGCCGACCCATTGCGTAGCGCGCGTTGGGTTGCAGTGCAGGCGGCAGAGCTGGTCCGCGCGCGCATCGCTGACTCGCGGATCTCGCGCAAATCTATCGCTTCACGAGCCAAACCACCGGCTCCGCCGCCCCCACTCGTCAAGCGCTCGCAGCACGAGAGTCCCGAGCTCGGCGCTGGCTTGGGCATTGGCCTCTTGCATGGCTTCCGAGGACTGGCGGACACTTGGGTTCCTATGGCGCGGGTCAGTGTCAGTCTCTTCGACAGTGCTCTCGGCGCCGTGCCGCTATGCCTCGATGCGCGGGTGAGCGTGGGTGTCGGGGTCGAGCGCGGGCTCGTCTATGGCGATCGCAGCGCCAGCTTGCGCCAATCGTTCGGCATGGCCGATTTGCTGGTGCGCTTCGCGCCCAACGCCGCGGTGCAGCCGCTGCTCTCGATCGGCGGAGGCGCCTACGCGCTGGATGTGGCGGGCCTCTCGAGCGCGCCGTATCACAACCATTCGACTCGCACCTGGTCGGGTTTGAACAGTGTCGGCACTGGGCTCGGCTTCGTCCCGTTCACGGGTGCGTCGTTGGTCTTGGACGCGACCCTCATGGATGTTTGGTCCGAAACCCTGGTGCGATTCGGAACGCACGATGTGGTGCAAGTCGGAGCGCCGATTGCTCTCGTGAGCATGACGGCGTCGGCGGTATTCTGATGCCAGGCGCGCGAACGCTCGGCTACTTGCTCCTTGGCTGCGCGAGCTGCTCGCCCCAAGTGGTGAACGCAGTGGACGATCTGCCCTTTCACGACGCCGGCATCGATTCGGGCAGAGCAGACGGCGGAGGTGGAAGCGGCGGCGACACGGAAGTGGACGCGGGCGGCGGCAGCTCAGGCAGCGGCGGCAGCTCCGAAGGGGGAACCGCGGGCATCGCCGGAGACGGGGGCGGAAGTGAAGCAGGTGCGGCGGGCACCGAAGCCACCTTACGCGGGGACGCGCTGATCCATCGTTACAGCTTCGGCGGCGCGGGCACTCAAGTGCTCGATGCCAAAGGTGCCGCCCATGGCGCCGTGATCGGCGCGCAGCTCGCCAAGGGCTCCGTCCATTTGGCGGGCACGGCGATGGCAAACCAGTACGTCGATCTGCCCGACGGGCTGATTTCCGGCTTGAGTGACGCCACCTTCGAGGCCTGGGTCAACTGGGACGGCGGCGAAGTTTGGCAGCGCGTCTTCGACTTCGGGGAGGACGAAACCGGCAACGAAGATGCGCGCAGCGTGGGCCGCAGCTACCTCTTTTTGTCTCCCCACGGCGGGGACGACTTCGTGCGCGCCGTCTACAAAAACCCAGACATCGCCGAAGTCATCCTGGACGTGAAACCGGCGCTCGGCGTCAACGTGCCGAGTCACGTGGCCGTCGTTTTCGACGACACGCACGACAGCATGCTCTTGTACGTGAATGGCGTGCTGGGCGGCTCGGTCAACGTGGCCGGCAAATTGTCGCAAATCCACGACGTGAACGATTGGCTCGGGCGCTCCCAGTTCGTCGTCGACGCACCGTACACCGGCTTCATCGACGAATTTCGCATCTACGATGCTGCGCTGTCGCCCGCCGAGATCAAAAAGAGCTTCGACTCGGGACCGGACGTCGTGTTCCCCGATCCTTAGCGAACCGGCACTCACGCCAATCGCTCACAGACCAGGCCGTAAGTCAGAAACGTGCGCGCGGGGCCGTTGTGCCAAAGCCAAGCCGCGAACGGTGGATCGACGCGCAGCCCGCGCGACAGTACCGGATCCTCGCTGCAAGTGAGCGCGATCGAGCCCGGTTCGACCGCGTGAAACAGCTGCCCTTCTGCTGCGAGCTCGCTCAACAGCGTCAGTGGGTCAGCGGCGCCTTGCTCTAGCCGAGTTCGACCACAGATCGAATCCGAGGTCGCGTCGGTGACGAAGATGCCGCGCCCACCCGGCGCGAGCAGCCACATCAAACTGCGAAAGTGGATCAAGTTGACGATCTGACGAACCGCTTCGAACAGCGGATGTTGATCGGTGAGCACGCGCAGCACCGAGAGCTGAAGTTGCGTCAACAAACACGCAGAAAGCACCACGTCGAACGGCGCCGGGAGCGCCGCGGCAATGCCTCGAGAGGCGACGTCCGGACAGGCCATGAGCTCTTCGGGAGTCACCTTCATCGCGCGCCAAGCTTCGAGTTTGCCGAGGATCCCGGAGAGGTCGACCGGCGCGTGACAACGCAGGTGCATTCGCGTCTGTTTTTCGGCGCGACCGGCCGCGCCTGCCAGCGCATCGAGATCCAAATCCACGAGGTGGATTTCGGCGTAGTGCTCGGCGAGGCGCGCCAGATCGAGATCGTTGCAGTTGCCGGCGCCGAGCACGCAAATGCGAGCCGGGCGCTCACGCCCAGCCGCAGCCGCGCAAGCGATCTCGGTCAGCTGCGCACGGTGACCCGCGAAGCTCGTTCGTTCTCCGAGCGAGCTCGCGTTGACGCGCCGCAGCTCGCGCGCTTCCGAAGCAGCAATCCCGGTCAGCGCGCGCTGCTGTTTACGTGAAGAGCTCACCGATGGCGCCAGAGTACGTCTTCGGATCGAAAGCGGGGCCGCGTTGGCCCTTGAGCTGATCGAGCGTCACCCCGAATGCCTGGGCGATGCTGAGCCACAAATCATTGTGCGGGCGGCCAGTGGACAAACGCAGGAATTTCCCGTGTTTGAAGCCCAGATTCTTACCGCCGAAGAGCATGACCGGGATGGGCGGCCCGTCGGGCGGACCGCGGTCATGGGTGGCTCGAGCCACTTCGGTGATGTACGGCACGATCGTGTTGTCGAGCAGCGGATTGCCGTACACGTCGGTCACGGTTTTCAGCTTGGCGATGAACTCGGCCGTGTGCGTGTTGTACCACTTCTCCACGTTCATCAAGAACGTGACGTCCTTGTTGCGCGCAGCGGCGGACGCCTCGATGTCGCCCGCGGCGACCGCGTGGCTGATCGGGTGATGTTGGTAGATGGTGTTCGCTTCGCCGGGCATCAACCCCTTGAAGGCGATGTGATTGGTGCCGGGTGACCACTGAAAGTTGGCCACGCGCGTCAGATCACAACGGAAGGCAGCGGTGATGATCGACTGATGCAGCTGACCGATCTGCAGATGCAGCGGGTCGTCTGCGGTCGTCGCACCTTCTTTGCCACCGTAGTTGTCGTGATCCTTGTTGTCGTCGACACCGCCGATGATGTCCGGCGGCACGCTCGCGACGCCGCAGCTCTGCGGGTCGTGATTGGTGGCGAGCAGGCCTTGGATCTCGTTTTCCATGTCACGAATGGCTTGTTCGTGAGCATCGATGACGGCTTTTTGGCTGGCCGGTGCCAGCGTGCGCAAGCGCGCGAGCTCACGCAGCGAGAAGTCGAGCACGCTGCGCTTGGCTTTGAGATTCTTGGCGACGGCCTCCGGATCGACCGTGCCGGGCATCATCGAACCGAACACCCGCGTGTACAGATCGAGCGGCTTCAGGATGGGCCGAATCGGAATGTTCTCTTGCCCGGAACCCTGCACGCCGACCACGTCGCGGCGCATCATGCTGTAGGTCAAACAGCGGCAAGAAATCTCCTGATGATCGATGCGATCGTCGCACAGCGTCTGCAGCGACTGGATCGGCGCTGCGCCGAGCGTCTTCGGCAACATCGAGAGCAAGAGCTGATCGATCGACGGGCCGTCCGCCATCGGATCGTCCTGCTCGGTCTGACCGGTGCGCGTGAGCTTGGTCGGCGTCCCCGTGGTCATGATCACGGTGCCTTTTTCGTGGCCACCGCCCGGACCATCGATGCTGGCCATGCTGAGGCCATCGAGAATCGTCGCGTCGCCGCGCAGACCCGCGTCTTCGAAGGGCTTGAGCAGCTCCGAATAGGTGAAAGTGGCGCCGCTGCCACCGCACAACCACGCGTTGTAAATCGTGCCGACGGGGTGATGCGTGATCAGGAAGCGCTGCGGCGAGGTGGCGCCCTCGGCCTGCGCCTCGACGTTGCGCAGCAGAGCATAGAGCCCCGCCGACGCACCGATCAAACTCATGAAACTGCGCCGTGAGAACCGATAGCTCGTCATGGGGTGCTCTCGATGGCTCGGGTGGAGATCAGGGACGAAACGGCGATTTGCCGAATCAACTCGGGGAACGATTTGCCAGTGGCTTGGAACCCGTCGTGAATGTTCTTCACGTTACAGTCTTGCGCGTCGACGTAAGAGGCGTCGGCGAGCGCGTACTTCATGACGTTCGAGGTCATGCACTTCGAGAAGACTTCGTTTTGCGTGACTTGATTCACGAAGCCGGTGACATCCGGCACCGTGCCGCCGCCTGCGCCGGGAGGCAGAACGCCGGTGGTGTCGATGGCAACGCCGTTCGAGTACATGCTGCGAATACGCCCGATCGAGTCGTAGTTTTCGAGCACTAGCCCGTACGGATCGAACCCGACGTGGCAACTGTTGCAGGGTTTGGTGGTGTCTCGATAATGCGCCTTGTCGCGCTCGGTGGCGGTCATGTCGGCGAGCTGCGCTTGCACTTGAGCTTGCACGCTCGATGGTGGCGGCGGCGGCGATTGCACGCACAACACGGCGCCGTTGATGAACAAGCCACGTGACACGACCGAGGTCGTGTTCGTCCGCGCGTGCACGCTCAAGATGCTGCCGTGCGTGAGGATGCCCGCACGCTGACCCACCGGAAATTCGAACGGCAAGAAGTCCGTCCCCGAAGCGGCGGGATAGGTGACACCGTAGAACTTGGCGAGCGTATCGTTGACGTACGTCTTGCGAGACGTCATCAGGTCGTCGAGCTTGCCCTTCCACAGTGTGTCTTGCAGGAAGAGCTCCGTCTCGTTGTACATGCTGTTGCGCACGCCAACGGTGTAATCCGGGAACAATCCGGGATCCTTGATGGTGCCATCGAGCCCTTTGAGCCCGTAGTAGGCGACCATCACCGCGGTCAGGTTTTGCTTCACCGAGTCGAGCGCCAGCAAGCGATCGACCTCTTTGCCGATACCGTCGGCATCGGTGAGCTTTCCGGCAGCGGCCGCAGCGAGCAGCCCCGCATCCGGCGGCGCGTTGAGCAAGAAGTACGAGAGTGAGCTCGCGACTTCGTAGCCGTCGAGCGTGGCCTTCTTGGGATCGGCGCCCGCCTTACCGAACTCGGTGCGATACAGCACCTCGGGCGCAGTCAGCACGCCGAGCGTCGTCTCACGCACGGCATCTTGCACCGTACCGAGGATGCCCTTGGTGTCGGTGTACAGCTGGGTGAGGCTCGTCTGCTCGTCGGTGGTGAGCGGCCGGCGGTAGGCTTGCTCCGCAAAATGCAGAATGAACTTGGTGGCGCACGCGTCATCCGGGTTCGCCGCGGGGCAACCGGTGATGGTGGGAAAGCCCGCGGTCATCGTGTTGGAAGCGGTTTCACCGAGCTGCACGGTCTTTTGGAAGATCTGCGTGTTGATCAGATCGCCTTCCACGAACAGCGCCTGAAACTCACGGCGGCGGGGATCCTCGGCGCTCGTGCCGAGCACCGTCGGGCCGAGAAGCTGCGCAATCGAGTTGTCGTATTGCTCGAACGTCAATCGGACGAGGCGTTGACCGATGGGCTTGGAAGGCGCGTCGCAGTCGTTCGACTGACCGCCGTTGCTGGTGCTCCCACCATTGCCGGTGGTACTCCCGGCGCCGCTGCCGCCGCTACCGGGTGAGTTGTTGTCGTACCCGGTCCCCTGGATCAAGGACGTGCAGCCGAAAACCGCCAGTGTGCTCGATGCCGCCAAGACCAGCGACGCGCGCTGGGCCCAACGCACGCTGCCGGGCGCCGTTGGCCGATTGGTGAGGGCACTCGTGCTCGCTCGCCTCATGGGACTTTCCTTCCAAGATTCGCGGAATTATCTGCTGTGCCGAACTTGGGGAGCCCCAACGGTCGACGTTCCAATAAAGCCGCCCCGCTCTTCGCGGTTGGATCACAAATCGTTCGCGCCGGAGCGGTTTTGCGAGCTAGCGGCCGACGGGGGTCGAATTGGCCAAATTGAAGCGCAGCCCGAGCCAACCGGAGGTGTATTGGTCGACCCCGCCGCCGGCGACGAAGGTCGGGTTCGCCTGGTCCGGGATGGGGTTGAAATCGAACGCGTAGCGAACCACGTCGAATCCGCCGACGATTTGGAATTGCGGCGCAATATCGTAGCCGAGCAGCAACCCCGCCTCGACCGTCTGCGTGTGGGTATTGGGGAAGAACTCCGTCCGCAGCCCGCCCACGTCGTGCACGAGGCGCGTGCCCAGGTGGAAGCCCACGATCAGTTCGTCGAAGTGCAGCGTCGCGTCAGCCGCGAGGCGCACGTACTGGTAAGTCACGTCCGGAACCAGCGCAGACGCTTCGTCGCCGGACAACGTGTAGCGATGCTCACCGTAACCCGCCGTCAGCCCGAGTTCGTGCGCGTCGAGCGGCAGCCGACCGCGCAGACCCAGGAAAAACTCGGTCGAGTGACTCGTGAGCTCCTGCTCTTGCGGCGTGTTTTCCGCGAACACCGATCGCGTCGGAGCCGTCAGCTCGAGCGAACCGGTAACACCGATGTTCGCCTCGGGCCCGCGCGAAGAGACGGCCCACGGAAACAGGTTCGCCTGCACGAAGGCGGCCGGCGCCAACGGTAGCTTGTAGGTCAGTAGTTCACGATGACCCGCGCTCGGGTAGAGCTGCGCCGGTGTGTCGTTGAAGGTCAACGAGCGATGCAGCGCGCGCACGCCGAACGTGAGTTGAAAGGGCGATGGCTCACTCGGGCGCGGAGCAGCCGCATTCGCCTCTTCGGCGTGCGCCGCGTGCGCTGCCAACAGGAGAACCAATGCCCAGCCCGCGGCGCAAACGGCTCGAAACGCGCCCTGATTCGCTTTCTTCACGTGCCACCACCACCGCCGCCAGCCGTCGCACTGCCGGCGCTGCCTCCGCTCCCGCCGAGGCCACCGCCACCGGACGAACCGGCAGCCCCGCCGCCACCGGAAGCGCCGCCGCTGCCGGCTGAACCCGAAGCGCCAGCAGTACCGGAGGAACCCGACACGCCGCCCGAGCCGGCCCCAGATGAGCCCGCCGCGCCGCCACTACCGCTCGCGCCTCCAGAACCCATCGGTGCGCCGCTATCTGCAGCGACCGCCGTGACGAAGTCATTGATGCACTGACGCTCGGCGTTGCTGAGCTTCCCGACCTGCGGCATGGGCGAGCCACAGTCGACACTCGCGCCAATCTTGTACAGGATCCAACTCGCCGAAGGATTGTTCGGGTCGATGAGCGTCGCGGGCGGACAGACACCACCGTCGGCATCGCCGTGTGTCGCTGGCACGCCAATCAGCCGCGCGCCCACTCCCGACGAAACCAAGTCGAGCCCGGCGCCGGGGGTGCCTGGGCTATGACACAAATCGCCGCTGCACTTCTTGCTGAAGACCGTGCTCAGGCAGGTCGGCACATCCGAGACCGCATTCACCTCGGGCTGTGAAAAGCGCTCGGGGTCGGCCAGCTTGCCGGGGCACCCGACCAAACTCAGCACGGCACCAGCAGCCACTGCAGCCGCCGCGAGCGCACGCAACATCAACAGCCGGCGCTTCATCCTAGAGGTGGTCATCACTCGTGTCAGAGCGAGTGACCTCCAAGCGACAAATTGCGTCAGAAATCGCCGTTAGCTCATTTGACGAGATAAGCGCCGTCCGGGCCCTTCTTCTGACTGAAGGCCAATTGCACGGCACTCAGCGCCACGTTGTAGATGCGAAACTCCTGCATCGTGCCCACGAACGCCGGATCGGTCGCGAACTGTGATCGTCCGAGCCAATTGTTGATGTCATTGACGTCGGACAGGTGATCGGTGAGCGATTGCGAGCCCACCGGCGCACCGTTGACGTACAGCGACATCAAGTCGTGATCGTCGTCGATCACGAGCGCCACCTCGGCTTGGTCACCGATGGTGAGCGAAGGCGTGGAGTCGATGACCACTTCCGCGGTCGTCGCTTTCTTGAACACGGCGCGGACGAAATTGCCGCTGCCGTGAGGCGAAACGAAGATGTAGCTGCGGCCCGAGCTGCGGTTGTTTTCGACGCCCGAGGTGTCCTCACCGAAATCGAAAATGCGCTGCCAAACCGCGCCGCCTTGCCAGGTGACGAAGGCTTCGAGGGTGACGTTGGTGAGCTTCGAGACCAGATTGTTCGGCAGATCGGCGTACTGATCGCCAGTCGTGAAGTTCAGATCACCGGTCCCCGCGAGCGTCATGTTGACCGCCGCTGCGTCCGCCGTGCCTTTCGAGTCTTTGATGGTCGTGCCGGTGTCGTCGAAGGCGTAGCGATGCGCGAGCCCGGCCTTCAACCCTGCGCACGCGGTGTCTTCGTCCGCGGTGTACATGCAGCCACAGCCCGCTTTGGTCTTGGTGGCGACCGCGGGGCATTCGTCCTTGCAGTCGGGCGTGCCATCACCGTCCGTGTCGGTGTCGGGCATGCCGCAGCCGCACGCGCCGGGATCGGTCTTGAGCGGATCGTCCGGAGAGCTATCGGTCGTCGTGCCTCCGGTGCCCGCGCTCACGCCACCACCCGCACCGCCACCGCCGGTCGCAGCACCGCCGCCACCCGTGGTCGGCACGCCACCCGCCCCTGCGCCACCGGCGGGCACTCCGCCGGCACCCGCGCCGCCGGTGCCGCCACTCGTCGTGGCGTCACCGCCCGAACCGCCGAGCAAGTGCGGAAACGGCACTTGTTCGGGCGAGGCGCACGCTCCCTGCAACGCGAGCGCGGCAACAATCAACACAGGGAGAAGCGAAACAGACGAATGGACTCTCATTACTTGCGGTTTCCGCGCTTTGGCTCTGGGCTGGGCCCGGGGGACCGACAAGAGCCGCTCGGACGCGGGTGATTGGATCAACAATTTGAGCGCATGTTTCCGTCAGGCTGGAAGCGCCGTTCGTTTTTTGAAGTATTGACGCGGCTGCTGGGCACTTTTGCCCACCATGAGCCGGATGAACCAAATCCGCTCCGGGGCCGTATTCGCGGTCTTGGTGGCGGGCTGTGCGGGACAACAAGCCAACAACGTCGAACCCACCGTGGTTCCGCCGCCGCCCACGCCGGTCGCGAGCGTGGCGCCGCCACCTGCCGAGTCGGCGCCCAAACCGGCCGAACCGCCGCCGGTCGTGCGCACGGATTTCGGCAAACTCGCCGAGCAACCGGTCTCGCTCTACACGCTCCGCAATCAGCACGGGCTCACGGCCAAAATCATGACCTACGGCGCGACGCTCACGGAAATGGATGTGCCGGATCGCGCCGGCAAATTCGCCGATGTCGTGCTCGGCTTGGACAGCGTCGACAGCTACGTCAAAGATAGCCCGTATTTCGGCGGCACCATCGGCCGCGTGTCGAACCGCATCAAGCGGGCGCGCTTCGAGCTCGATGGCAAGACGTACACGCTCGCCGCCAACAACCCGCCCAATCACTTGCACGGTGGTAAGCGCGGTTGGGACAAAGTGATTTGGGATGCCGAGATCGTGCCGAGTGCCGACGGCCCGGCGGTGCAATTCAAATACGTCTCGAAGGCCGGCGAAGAGGGTTACCCGGGCACGGCCAACGCCAAAGTGACGTACACGCTCACCAATCACGATGAGCTTCGCATCGACTTCGAGGCCACGACGGACGCAGCCACGCCGCTCAGCATGGCGCACCACTCCTATTGGAACATGGCGGGGCAGAATTCCGGCACGATCCTCGATCAGGAACTGACCATCAACGCCGACCGCTACACCCCGGGCGACCCCGTTCCGGACGGCAGCATCAAGCCGGTCAAAGGCACCCCGTTCGACTTCACGGCGGCCAAGCCCATCGGCAAAGATTTGAAAGCCGCGGGCGGCAAGCCCGTCGGTTACGACCTCAACTACGTGGTCAACGGCGAGCCCGGGAAAATGCGCGTGATGGCCAAGTTGAAAGATCCGAAGTCGGGTCGAGTGCTCACGATCTCTTCCGAACAACCGGGCCTGCTCTTCTACTCCGGCAACTTCTTGGACGGCAGCGTCAAGGGCAAGGGAGCCACTTACGCGCAGTACGACGGCTTGTGCCTCGAATCCGAGAAATTCCCGAATTCGATCAACGTGCCGGCTTGGAAAGAAGCCGTCGTGTTGAAGCCCGGTCAGACCTACCACCACACGATGGTTCACGCCTTCACGGCCGAGTGATTCATGGCTGAATCGCTGGCCTGGGGAATCATCGGCACGGGCGCGATTGCGGGCGACTTTGCGCTCGCTTTGCGCGGTTCGGCACGCTGTTCGGTGGTGAACGTGAGCGGCACCGCGCCCGAGAAGGCGTTCGCTTTCGCGCAGCGCTATCAGCTACCGAAGGCGGCCCGCTCTCTCGAGGAGTTGCTTGCCGATCCGCTCGTGCAGGCCGTGTACGTGGCCACGCCGCATCCGGCGCACGAAGCGAGCGCAACCCAAGCGCTCAAAGCCGGCAAACACGTGCTGTGCGAAAAACCGCTCACGGTCGACGCTGCGAGCACGGCACGGCTGCTCGAGGTCGCGCGCGCGTCGGGCGTGTTCCTGATGGAAGCGTACATGTATCGCTGCCATCCGCTGATGCAGCGTCTGCTCCAAGCGCTGCGCGACGGCGCCATTGGGACCGTCCGCCACGTGCACGCCGATTTCACGTTTCGCTCCGAGCGCGATCCGAAAGGTCGCTTGTTCGATCTGGCGCAGGCCGGCGGCGGCATTTTGGACGTCGGAGGCTATCCGATGTCGTTCGCGCGCTTGATCGCTGGCATGCGGGAAAATAAGCCGTTTGCGGAGCCGGTGACGCTGCAAGCCTCGGGCATCATCGGTCCCACGGGCGTGGATGAGCTGGCGTCCGCGTTGCTCGAGTTCGATTCGGGTCTGACTGCGAGCTTCACTTGCGGCGTGCACTTCGACATCGGTCGCAGCGCGCGGGTGGTGGGCGACGAAGGTCACATTCAGATCGACGCACCGTGGACACCCCAGGGCGGTCGCCATGGCCTGCAAAATTCGTTCGTGATTTGCCGCGCAGACCGCGAACCAGAGACCATCACCGTGCAGTGTGACAAAGCCACCTACGCCATCGAGGCCGAGCTCGTGCTCGACTCGCTCCCGGCGCGAGAAGCGGCGTGGCCTGCGATGAGTTGGGCGGACACGCTCGGAAATATGCGCGCGCTGGATAACTGGCGCACGGCCGTGCAAATGCGAGGAGTCAGAATATGAATGCGCTGTTACGGCGGGGCGCCGCTGTCTTGTGTTTATTGGCCGCGGTCGTGTCGTGCAAAGGCAAATCTGGGGATCAAACCGGCGCCGCGTCGGCGGCCAGCACCGGCCAATACAAGTTCGCATTCGTCACCAACAACTCTTCCGAGTTTTGGAACATTGCCGTCAAAGGCGTGAACAAGGCCGAAAAAGATCTGGGCGTGAAGGTCGAAGTGTTTCGGCCGCTGCACGGCGAAGTCGCCGAGCAACAACGCTACTTGGAAGACATCTTGGTGCTCGGCTTCGACGGCATGGCCATCAGCCCCGTAAACGCCGAAGCCATGACGCCCGAGCTCAACCGCATCGCCGAGAAGATGTCGGTCGTGTGCCAAGACTCGGACGCGCCGAACTCCAAGCGCCGCACCTACGTGGGCACGAAGAACATCGAGGCCGGCCGCGCCGCAGGCGCTGCTGCAGTGGCCGCCTTGCAAGCCGCGGGGATCAGCAAGGGCAAAGCCGGCATCTTCGTGGGCCGCGTCGACATGCAAAATGCCGTCGAACGCAAGCAGGGCGTGGAAGAGGCGCTGACCAAAGCCGGCCTCGAAGTGCTGCCCGTTTTCCTCGACGGCACCGATCGCGCCAAAGCCAAAAAGAACATCGAAGATGCGCTCGCGCGCTATCCCGATCTGGTGCTCGCCGTCGGCCTGTGGTCGTACAACGGCCCCGCCATCGCCGGCGCAATCCGTGCTTCATCGCGCGAAAAACGCCCGGTGATCATCGCCTTCGACGAAGAAGAAGAGACGCTGAAGGCCATCGAGGGCGGCGTCATCGACGCGACCATCGTGCAACAACCCTTCGAATTCGGTTACCAATCGGTCAAAATCTTGAAAGACGCGAAGGACGGCAAACCGGTGCCTGCTAGCGTCGACACGGGCATCGTCACCGTCAAGAAGGACAACTTGACCGACTTCTGGAACAAACTGCGTGAGCTGAAAAAATGAGTCTCGTCGTCCGCGACGTCCAAAAATCATTCGGCGGCGTGCACGCGCTGCGCGGGGTGGATTTCAACGTCGAGCGCGGCGAAATCGTGGGTTTGGTCGGCGGCAACGGCGCGGGCAAATCCACCTTGATGAAGATCTCGTCGGGCATTCACCTGCCCGATCGCGGCACGGTCGAAATCTTCGGCAAAACGCCCACCGATCCGGCAAGCGCCATCGCGCTCGGCGTATCCCTGGTTCGCCAAGAGCTGATTCAAGCGGGCGATCTGGATGTCGCCTCGAACGTGCTGCTCGGCCGTGAACCAAGCCGCTTCGGCATCATCAATCGCAGCGAGCTCTATCGCCAAGCGAGCGCGGCGCTCGAGCGCGTGGGCGGCGGGATCGATCCGCGGTCGACGCTCGGGCAATTGCCGCCAGCGCAGCGCCAACGCGTGGAAATCGCACGCGCGCTGTCACTCGACGCGAAGATCCTACTGCTGGATGAACCCACCGCGGCCCTCACCGAGGGCGACGCGTCACGCTTGTTCGAGCTCTTGCGCACCTTGAGCCAGCAAGGCATCGGCATCGTGTACATCTCGCATCGCTTGCGCGAAGTGCTGGACATCACCGATCGCATCGTCGGCATGCGCGACGGCAAGATCAGCGCTGCCCTGCCCACCAAAGAAGCGAGCCTCGATTCGCTGTTCGAGTTCCTCTCCGGCGCGACCGAAGTGGATGTGCCCGATCCGCCGCCGCCCGGTGCCGAAGTGCTGCTCTCGGTGCGTGGACGCGTCGAGTTCGACCTCCACGCGGGCGAAATCCTGGGCCTCGCGGGCCTCGTCGGCGCCGGCCGCACCAGCGTCCTCCGCAGCCTATTCGGCGCCAAAGCCAGCGATCTCGAGATCACCATGGGCGGCAAGCGGCAGCATTTCCGCTCACCGCGCGACGCGATCGCCGCGGGCTTCGCGCTCGTCCCCGAAGAGCGCGCGTCACAAGGCTTGATCTTGGACATGCAGATCGAGCCGAACATCGCGCTCGCCAAATTGCACAAGCCGCTCCTGGAAGACGAACACGCCATCGCGGCGCCGTTCATGCGCAAGTTCGGCATCCGCGGCGGAGGCGCCGCCAAAACGCTCTCCGGCGGCAATCAGCAGAAAATCGTGCTCTCCAAATGGATGGCCATCTCGCCCTCCATCTTGCTGCTCGACGAACCCACGCGCGGCCTCGACATCGGCGCCAAGCGCGACGTGCACGACGTCGTGCGTGCCCTCGCCGCCGAAGGCAAAGGCATCATCGTTTCGAGCTCCGAAGCCGACGAAGTGCGCGCGCTCTGCCACCGCACCTTGGTGCTCAGCCAGGGCAAAATGCGCGGGGAACTTTCGCGCAACGACATCACCGACACGAACATTTTGAGGATGGCCACATGACGACCGCACCAACCGATAGCCTGGCCGCGACCAAATCGGTGCCCCCGCGCCGCTTCTCGTCTTTGACGATGAAGAAGGAACTGACCATGTTCCTGGTGCTGATCGCGCTCTCGGTGGTCACCGCCTTGCTCAACCCGAGCTTCCTCGGCGGCGATAACCTGCGCAATAACGTGCGCCACATCGCGCTCATCTCGCTGTTCGCTCTCGGCGAAGCCATCGTCATCATCGCGGGCGGCATCGATCTCTCGATCGGCTCCGTGATCTGCGTCACCGCCATCGCCACCAGCTACCTGACCATGGTGCAAGGCCTCGGCATCGGCGTCGCGGTCGTGCTCGCACTGTTCCTCTCGGTGGGCATCGGCGTCGTGCAAGGTGCGCTCTGCGCGTGGCTCGGCCTGCAACCGTTCGTGGTCACGCTCGGCTTCATGCTCGCGCTGCGCGGCGTCGCCGAAGTGCTCACGGGCGGCGCAGACATCGGTTTTCAGGGACGTTTCCCGTCATTTCGCTTCTTGGGTGAGGGCACCGGCTTCGGCCTGCCCATGCCCTTCTGGTTCGCACTCGTGGCCGTCGCGCTGACGACGTTCTTGATGCATCGCACGCTCTTCGGGCGCTATTGCTACGCCATCGGCTCCAACGCCGAAGCCTCACGCCTCTCGGGCGTGCCCGTACAAGCCGTGCGCATCGTCACCTTCGTGATCGCGGCCTTCTTGTCGGGCGTCGCCGGCATTCTGTACGTCGCGTACCTGCCCACCTCCACGCCCTCGCTCGGCTCCGCCTACGAGCTGCACGCCGTCGCTGCCGCAGTGCTCGGCGGCTGCTCGCTGCAAGGCGGCCGCGGCTCGGTGATCGGCGTCGTGATCGGCGCGAGCGTGATGCAAGTCACCTTCAACGCGGTCAACCTCGTCGGTCACTCGCTCTGGCAAAACATCGTCGCCGGCGGCGTCATCCTGGCCGCCGTGATCATCGACCGCATTTTCGAACTCCGCGCCGCCAAAGCCTAATTCTTCAGGGTTGCCCCGCGCCAAAAGCCCGCCCCTTCACGGCGGCCGTGCTCGCTCCGCTGCGCGCGCCCGGGCCCCCAAGCGCCGCGCCTCCGGCCCGGCACGGAGGCCCAACTCCCATCGCCCGCGCCGCAAAAGCGCCAACACCAACATCAAGACCGTGTTGGAACACCAACATCAAGACCGTGTTGGAACACCAACATCAAGACCGTGTTGGAACACCAACATCAAGACCGTGTTGGAAC
>Ga0105245_10000410_pt1 | contig 39904 bp, 37 predicted proteins | sample KBSM54metaG_FD_81523 | JGI IMG/M metagenome (GOLD analysis project Ga0105245, IMG submission 81523) | Miscanthus rhizosphere microbial communities from Kellogg Biological Station, Michigan, USA - KBS M5-4 metaG | ecosystem: Host-associated > Plants > Roots > Rhizosphere > Soil | place...
GGAACCGATGTCGCAGCCTCGGACGGGCACCGCCGGGCTCGCGGTCGATGCCAACTACGTCTACTGGGCTTCGCCAGGATCCGCGGGCAACACGGACGTCTACCGCGCTCTGCGTTCGGGCGATGGCAGCGATGCGGTCGCGATCCATTCGGGGAATTTCATTCCCGGGTTTAGCGCTGCCGGATATCTCTGGTCGGGTGCTGATCGACTCCCCACGACGGGCGGTACGGTCGAGCATCTCGACATGATCGACGAGTCATATCCCGCGGTCACGGGTAGTGGACTCGTTGCGGCCAAGCAGCTCGATCCTGCGGGCACCTACTGGAGCCTGGGTGTTCTCGGAGCGAGCGACATCTACCAGGTCACCTTCTCGTCGATCTTTCAACCATACCGTCCGAGCAAGCTCGTCTTCGACTCCGGCGAGCTTCTCTGGACAAGCTTCTCGTACGTGCTCTATCGCGGTCATCTCACGGATCCGACATTCGCGCCGGACCCACGCGGCCTCGCGCTCGATGTCTTCGCTGTAACCCCGGACGCGATTCTCTACAACTTCACGCGTCGGGGCTACGACATCATCTCGCGGTAGGTGATCTGACCCGTCGCGATCAGTTCGCCGGGATGATCTTCTCGACGAGCGGGTAGTTCGGGCCCGCCGTCACGTGGACGAAGCTGTTCGGCTGCGAACGATCCGTAGTCGTCAGCGTCACGGTCGCGGCACCGGTCGCATCGGTCGTGCCCATCGCGCGCTCGGTCAGCGTGAAGTCGTTCGTGAGGTACGAGACCTTCACGATCGCATTCGCCTGCGGCACGCCGTTCGCGTCCTTGACCATCACCGACGCGCTGATCGGACCGCTCGACGATAGCGTCGCCGTCGCCTGCCACAGGCTCTGGTCCTGAACGTTCAGGTCGTCCATCGAGAGCTTGTCGATGTTCGTGATCGCATCGTCGAAGCCATCGATCGACTGACCGAGCAGTGGGAGGTCGACCGTCTCCGGCGTGTCCTTCATCGTGTGGTAGTAGGGGTTCGTCACGGCCGTGGTCACCGTCGGCGTGCCGCTGCGGTAATCGCCTTGGATGTCGGTCGGGATGATCCCGCCGAACAGCATCGCGACGATCTCGAGGCCGGCGTACTGCGAGTAGATCTGGCGGAGGTGGGCGGCCTGGAGCGCGCCGTCGAGCTTCGGCTGGTTCGAGTGAACGACCGCGGCGATATCCGGATCGACCGCGGACGGGCACTCGAAGTTCATGACCGCGAGCAGGCTCTCTTTGCCGACGATCGCGTGCTTGCGGTAGTAGTCGTAGCCACCGTAGAGCCCGATCTCTTCGCCGTCGTACGCGACGAACACGAGCGTGTAGTGCGGCTTCCCGCGCTGGACGCGGCGATGCGCGACCTCGAGCAGCTCGGCGATGCCCGAGGAGTTATCCGACGAGCCGGTGAACCACGTGTCGTAGTGCGCGCCCATCACGATCTGCTCGTCGACTTCGCCCTGGATCTTCGCGATCACGTTCGTGCCGGTGCCAGGCGACGACGTCTCGCTGACGCCGATGTGGACGTTGACCGGCTTGGAGGCGGCGAGCGCATCGGTGATCAGCTTGCCGTCGTCGGCACCGATCGTGATCGCAGGCAAGCCGTCGTCGGTCTCCCAGTCGTAGCGGACCGAGCCGACCTGGCGAAGGTTCTCGGGCGCGACCGAGAGATAGAGCATCGCGACCGCGCCGGCCTCGCGCACGTTCTTGAGCTGGGTCGAGCGGTGGTAGCTCTGGTCGCGGCGAACGAGCGCGATCTTGCCGGTGAGATCGAGGCCCTGGAGATCGCCGGGCGTCGCGGTGCCGGCATCGACGACGAGCGCGTCGACCGTGCCCGCGCCCGCAGCTTCGAACACGTCGAAGCCGGGCGTCGTCGTCACGTTGTCGATCGTGACGGAGAACGACTTGTCCATCAGCTGCCAGCGCGGGAACTGGAAGCTCTCGGTGTGAATGTCGGTGAGGCCGAGGTCCGCGAACTTGCCTTGGATGTACATCGCCGCCATCTGGCCGGCGGTCGAGCCCGCGCCCTTTTCGCCGAACGCGGCGAGTGCGTCGAGCGTCGGTTCGAGCGTCGTCGGATCGGTGGGAGCCAGCGTGACGGGTGGATCGCTGCAGGCCGCGAGGATCGTGACGACGAGGATCGACGACTTCAACACGAGCCCAACCTAGCCGATCGTCGTTACCGCTACGAGAGATATCGGTAGAGGCTGCGGACTCCAATCTCGAGCGCCTTCGCAGCCGCGTCACGATCGCCATCGCAGCGCTCGACGGCGAGCTCGACGTAACGCCGCACGAGCTCGTCGCGCACCGCGGCGAGCGGCTGCAGCGGTCCAGCCGCCGTGGCATCGAGCCACGCGCCGAGCCCGGGCGAACCGGCTACTCGAGGCGCCACCACCGTCGGAGAACCTGCGAAGCCGAGATCCGCGCCGCGGATCAGCTTCGAATCGGCGAGCACCGCGACGCGCCGCATCGTCGCCTTTAGCTCGCGCACGTTGCCCGGCCACGCATGCGCCTTCAACGCGGCCTGCGCGTCATCCGTCAGCGTGTGCATCGCCAGGCCGAGCTGACTCTCCGCTTGCCGCAAGAACGCGTGCGCGAGCAACACCACGTCGTCGCCGCGCTCGGCGAGCGGCGGTACTTCGAGCGTGACCTCGCGCAACCGGAACAATAGATCCGCGCGGAACCGCCCGGCCGCGACCTCTTCTTCGAGATCGCGATGGGTCGCGCAGACCAGGCGAAAATCCACGGACCGCGGCGTGTTGTCGCCGAGCCGCTTGACCTCGCGCTGCTCGAGCACGCGCAACAGCGCCGCCTGCATCGCGATCGGCATATCGCCGATCTCGTCGAGGAACAGCGTCGAGCCGTGCGCGGCTTCGATCAGGCCCGTGCGATCGGTCATCGCGCCGGTGAACGCGCCCTTGCGATAGCCGAACAGCTCGGCATCGAGCAGCGTCGGCGCGACCGACGCGCAGTTGATCGCGATCATCGGCTTCCCCGCGCGCGAGCTCGCGTGATGCAACGCGCGCGCGACGAGCTCCTTGCCCGATCCGGAAGGCCCGTGGAGCAGCGCGCTGAGGTCCGCCGCACCGACGCGCTTGATCAACGCGCGCAGCGCGACGATGGGTCTACTCTCGCCGACGATCTCGTCGCCGCTCGGCGGCGTGTGGCGGCGAACCTGCGCGAGCAACGGCACCGCGATCGCGGCGAGCAGCTGCAACTCGCCGAGCGTGCGGTCATCCGCGCTGAACCGATCGTGGCGCGCGAGGAACACCGCACCGAGCGTGCGGCCATCGAGCCGCATCGGCAGGCACAGCGCCGAGCCGAGCTTCATCGCGGTCACCGAAGGGATTCCCGCGTAGCGACTGTGCGCGGCGACATCGTCGAGCCGCAGCCGCTCGCCGCTGCCGAGCACGTCGCGCACGATCGTATCGCTCAACAATTCATGCGCGCCTTCGAGCACCGCGCCTTGCTTGTCGCGCGCCGCTGCGACCGAGTACGCCTCGCCATCGCCGAGGATCAACGCGCCGAGATCCGCGCCCGAGGCCGCGATCAACCCGGTCAACATCTGCTCGACCGCCCGCTCCGGCGAATCGACCGCGGCGAGCGCCGACACGAGCTCTTCGATCGAACGCTCGCGCGCGCGTTCGGTCGCGATCGACTCGACCGCGAGGCCGATGCCCTCTGCGAGCAACCGGTCACCGGGCGCGAGCTTGCGGCGTTCTCCCGTCGCCGCGAGCACGACCTCGATCTGGCTCTCTGCTCGGTGCACGACGGCCCACCGTGCAGGCGCCGTGACAAGCCGGAGGTCGGCGCTCGGATCGCTGCCGATGCTCGTGATCCGCTTCGTCAGCGGCATGCGCAGCGGCGATGCCCCTGGAATCGGCACGATCACCAACACGAGATCCGCGTCCACCGCCGAACTCTACTGCCATCGCAGACAGCGCTGCCATCGCTGGCAGGACCTCAGAGCCCGCGGATCGACCGAATTCGCGATCTTGCGCGTGGCACGTCGGCTGCTCTTGCGGCCGGCCATCATGACCAACTCCACCGAATCCAAGCTCTCTCCCCACACCACCTGGCTGTTCGCGTTCGGCTCGATCGCGGCGGGCATCGCGACCTCGTACGCGCTCACCGGCCTCGGCCAGAAGGTGACGGCGGCCGTCTACTTCGGGCTCGTCGCGATCGGCGGGTTCCTCTCGACCTACCTGACCCGGGCGAAGACCGGTGGCGCGATCCTGTCGTTCCTCGCGGCCGGCGTCGTCGCAGCGGGCGGCTACTACCTGCTGATCAGCCATCTGATGGGCGGCGCCACGACGGCGATGGCAGACGTCGCCTCGGCCGGCCAGGCCCACGCGCAGGCGCTCGATGCCGGCGCGAAGATGGGCCAAACGATGGGCATCTTCGTCGCCGTGATCGTGTTCCTCGAGACGATCGTCGCGGGCATCGGCGGCGCGGTCGCGGGCGCGAAGAGCCGGGGTGCGGGCGGATTTGCTGCCCTCGCTGCGGCGGCAAAGTCGGCGCGCTAGAAAATATTCGCTGGGCGACGCCGCGGAGGTGCTAGCGTCCGCCGCCGTGACCCGTCCCGCGACGACGATCGAGCTCGGTGGATACCAGCTCGGCGAGCGGATCGGCGAAGGTGGCAGCGGCCAGATCTATCGCGCGCGTGGTCCTGCCGGCGCAGTCGCGGTGAAGATGCTCGGCCCGGCGAGCGACCTCGACGACGCGGCGCGCGCGCGGTTTCATCGCGAGATCGTCGCGCTCGGTCAGATCGATCATCCGAACCTCGTGAAGCTGATCGCTCACGGCATCGACGAGGAGCTCGGCCCGTATCTCGTGTTGCCGCTGCTCGCGGGCACGAACCTGAGGTCGCTCGTGGGCGGCCGGCTGTGTCCCGAAGCGGCGCTGCTGCTCGTTCAACCGATCGCGCACGCGGTCGCCGCGCTGCACGCACGCGGTTACGTCCACCGCGATCTCAAGCCGGAGAACACGATCGCCGCGCCCGACGGCACGATCACCGTGATCGACCTCGGGCTTGCCTGGCGCGAGGGCATGACTCGCCACACCGATACCGGCGCGGCGGTTGGCTCGGTCGGTTACATGGCGCCGGAGCAGATCGAAGGCCGCGCGGTCGATACGAAAGCGGACGTCTGGGCGCTCGGCGTGATGCTGTACGAGATGATCGCCGGCAAGCGCCCGTTCGCGCGGCCGCGCCCCGCGGAAGAAGCTGCCGCGGCGTTGCTCGGCACGTGCCCGAAGCTGAGCGCGGCGGATCGCCGGGTCGGTGAAGATCTCGCGGACCTCGTCGCGCGCTGTCTCGCGCTCGATCCGGACACCCGGCCGGCGGCAGCGGAGCTCGCGCGCGCGATCGACGCGATGATCGACTGGAACGATGACGTCGCGACGGAGCGCACGGCCGCGGTCGCGGATCCGAGCGGGTATCAGGCGAGGGTCGTCGCGTTTCGCGTGCGGAGGATGGAGCGCGTCGCGCAGGAGGCGCTCGCTAGCAACGTTCCCTTCGCAGCGCTCGCCGCGTGCGATCGCGGGCTCGCATACGCACCCGAGCACGCAGGATTGCTCGCACTCGTCAGCGCCGCCGAACGCGCTACCTCGAAATCGCCCACGCCTTCACCGCGCAGCCTTCGCACGTGGTGGATCGTCGGCGGCGCCGCGATCGTTCTCGTCGGCGTCGGTGTCACCGCAAAGCTCGTGGCCACACCAGATCCGTGGGTCGCGCCGGCGCCGACGATCACGACCACCGTTACACCGGCCGGCGCGGCTCCATTGATCCCCGACGAGCGCGACCGAAAGATGGCGGGGAACCTGATCTCGGTGTTCGGGCGTGCGATGGACCGGCGCGACGGCACGGCAACGCCGGAATCGGATCGCGCGCTTTCGAAGGACATGGTCGGCGTGTTCGACGAGGCGATGACCCGCGCGGGCATCGACATCAAACCCGATCCGCACGCGGGCGAACGCATCCCGACGACCGTGACCGGCTGGCTGCAACGCGCCGGCACCGAGGAGCCGGCCGACGCGCTCGCGAGCGTGCGCCACGCACTCGAGCTCGAGCCGACCTCGTACGAGGCGCAGCTCGCGCTGTGCATCGAGCTCGCGGCGAACCACGAGGACGCCGACGCGATCGCGGCGTGTGACACCGTGCTCGCGAAGAAGCCGAAAGACACCTACGCCCTACTCGCACGCGGCCGCGCGAAGTCCGCCGCCGGCGACACCGCCGGTTCGAAAGCGGACCTCGCTGCCGCCTGCAAGCTCGGCAAGAAGTCGGCCTGCGCCGAGCTGCCCTAGTCGGCTTCGGGCGCCGGGGCGTCGTTCGCCGCGTCGACCTTCGCCGACCAGCGCTCCAGCATCCGGTACAGCGTCTTGCGCTCGATCCCGAGGATGCGAGCGGCGCGCGCCTTGTTGCCGGAGACCGTCGCGAGCACGCGTTGGACGTGCGCGCGTTCGAGCTCGGCGAGCGAGCACAGGAGCGGCGTGTGGGTGCGTTCGATCGACGCGACGAGCGCATCGATCGGTTGGGTCGCAGCGATCGGTACGACGACCACTGCTACCGAGTTGTCTGCATAACCGTGACGGGAAAGATGAGTTGCGACCAAGTCGCGCATTGCCGGGTCATCGTCGACGACGAGGACCCGGTTCTTTGGAACCGAAACCATGACAGCCTCCTAAGGTTGATCGAGCGAGAACGACGCCGGATCAAGCTGCAGGAGGTGCGCGGGCACGCGCCGAGGTCTCGGCGCGGTCGGTGACGATCGCAGTGACGACGATGCTGCGGACCATCTGGCCCGCGGGCGGAGCCTCGAGCGCAGCACGCTCGGGCGCGACAAACGGTCCGATCGAATCGGGGAGCTCGCGCTGGCGCACCGGATGGTGAAACGCCGAAGCGACCGAGATGCCGCGGTGGTGCGCGTGATCGTACGGGCCATGTGGCGCCGCGGAGGCCACCATGACCCACGCGACGATCAGGCTCCAGACCAGTTGCATCGCACCCAGCGTAGCATCTTGCTGCGACCCCTGCGACGTCGCGGCGTTGTCGCACCGTGGAACGCGCAACTACCTGATGCGAGCCATGTCTCGGCCTCGAAACCACAGGAGGCTTCGCATGACTGACATGTTTCATATGGGTGGCTGGGGCATGTACCCACGACGATCTTCGGCCTGATCACGATCGCGGCGGCGTTCGGATTCGTGATGCGCAGCGAGCGGCACAAGCTCGCGGTGATCCGCGGGCTGTCACTGCTCACGCTGCTCTCGGGATGTCTCGGCTTCTTCACCGGCTGCATCAAGGCGTACACCGCCTGCGCTACCGCCGACGCGAAGGACGTCCCGATCTACGCGATCGTCGGGACCGGCGAGTCGCTCAACAACGTCTCGCTCGCGCTCTGCATGCTCGTCGTGACCTGGCTACTGGTCACGCTCGGAACGTGGCGGTCGGGACCCGCACTCGCGAAGTCCGGGTCCCTGACCGATCCGCACGCGCACTGACTACTTCAGCGCGTCCTTGATGTCGCTCTCGAGCTTGTCGAACGTGTCGTCGACATTCTTCGTGAACGCATCCCAATCCGCCGCCGCGCGATCCTTGATGTCGGCAGTCTTCGCGGCGAGCTCGTTGCGGCGGACCTGGAGCGCCGCGTACGCGTCCTTCGACTTCGCATCGGTGCGCGCCTCGAGCTCGTGCATCCTGATGTCGATCTTCGCGAGGCGGTCCTTCACGGCGATCTCGTACTTGTCCTTCGCCGCGTTGAGATCGGTCTTGGCCGCGGCCAGGTCACCCTGCGCCTTGTTGAGGTCGTTCGCGGTCGCATTCTTGTCGCTCATCGTCTTGTCCAGGTCCTTCGCCTGGTCCTTGACGTCTTCCGCGTTCTTGTGGACCTGCGTCGCCGCGCTGCCCGTGTCGTCCTGCTTCTTCTTGCAGCCACCGGCCGCGAGCGCGGTCGCCAGAACAGAGCACCAAAGTATCGTGCGCATACAATTCTCCTTTGTGATCCGAGGAGAAGTGCAACGCGGATGCCTTGCCACGGCGACGCATCCAACGAGGTTGACCGGCCTCACGTCGTGCGATCGCGGACGCGTGTGACGCTCGCGCACGCGAGTTTCGCGATTGTACAAAATCGCTTACAACATCGTGTGGTCTTCGGTGCTCGGTTCCGCGAGCTGCGCGCGACGCTTCCGCCGGTCTACTGGACGGTCTGGGTCGGCACGCTCATCAACCGTGCGGGCGCTTTCGTCGCACCGATCCTGACGTTCTACCTGACGCGCCATCGCGGCATGTCGCTTCGAGAAGCCGGTTCGATCGTCGCGCTGTTCGGCGCGGGCACCGTGATCGCTTCGCTCGTCGGCGGAATCCTCGCGGATTTGCTCGGCCGCAAGGTCACGATGTGCACGTCGCTGTTCGGCGGCGCCTGCATGATGCTGTGGGTCAGCGCCTCGAGCTCCCTGCCGATGCTGTGCGCGTCGGTGTTCACGCTCGGCTTCATCGGCGATCTCTACCGGCCGGCGGTCCACGCATTCATCGCCGATGTCGTGCCGCCCGAGCACCGCCAGCGCGCGTACGGCTTTCTCTACTGGGCGATCAACCTCGGGTTCTCGATCGCGCCGGTCGCCGCCGGTCTCGTCGCGACGTTCTCCTATCGCGCGCTGTTCATCGGAGATGCCGCGACGAGTGCCTTGTTCGCGCTCGTCGTGCTCGTCCGCGTTCCGGAGACCCATCCCGATCCGGCACGCAAAGGCGCGCAAGGCACGAGCTTCGGGATCGTGCTTCGCAATCGCACGTTCATGTGGTTCTGGCTGATCGGCATGCTCCAGGCGTGCATCATCTTCCAGCTCACGGTCACGCTCTCCGGGTGGATGCTGGCCCAGGGCTACGGGCCTGGCGTCTACGGCGCGGTGGTCGCGATCAACGGCGTGCTGATCGTCCTGCTCCAGCCGGCGGTCACCGAATGGACGAAGACCCACGATCGCCGGCGCATCCTCTCCGTCTCGGCGTTGTTGATGGGCGCGGGCTTCGCGCTCCACGGCGTCAGCTCGATCATCGCGATCCACGCGTGCGCGGTCGCGGTGTGGACGCTCGGCGAGATCTTCAACTCGCCGTCGGCGTCGTCGCTGGTCGCGGACCTCGCACCGGCACACGCGCGCGGTCGCTACGGCGGGTTCTATTCGATGGGCTGGGGGCTCGCGTCGTGCCTCGCGCCGATGTTTGGTCCGCGCGTGCTCGCACAAAGCCCCGCGCTGCTCTGGGGCGGCTGCGCGGGGCTGGGGGTTCTGTGCGCGATCGGGTATCGCGCGATGCGAGACGTTCCCAGGGCTCAGTGACAGGCGAGCGCGACGCTGCCCGACAGGCCCCCCGATGTCGTCCACTTCGCAGTCGAAGTGCCGTCGAACGTCACGGTCACCGACGCGCCGAGGATGTAGTGATGCGTGAGCGTGCCGGTCGGGCACGCGCCGACGCACTTCGACAGCGAGATATCGTTCGAGCGCTCGGCCGATGCGTTCGCGCTCGTGAAGTCCGTCTGCCAGTGGCCCGCGATCGAGCCGCAGGTCGTCGACGGATCCCACGTCAGCGTGTAGTTACCCTCGTGATCGATCTCGTTGCCGCGCGGGCCGGTGCCGGTGCCCTTCGACGTCACCGCGAGCGAGCGAGTCGAGCCGCTGATCGTGTAGATCGCATCGGCGTCGATATCGAGCGTCGCGTTGTTGACCTCGACGCCGGTGCCCGTCGCGTGGATCTCGACCGCGCCGGTGGCGCTCAGCGAGATCGCGAGGTCGAGCGTACCGGTGACGTGAACGAGGCCGCGCGGACCGCTGCAGTCGTTGTAGACGACCGTGATGTCGGAGCCGTTCGCGGTGACCTGCGCGCACGCGTTCGGCCACTTCGCATGAATGTTGGCGACGATCGCGAGTGCGAGCTGGTCGCTGGTCAGTGCGGTGAGCCCGGTCGTGCTCGCGCCATCGACGTTGGCGGCGACGAGGTCGCCTTCCGACGACACCGAGTCAGACGAATCGACGGCGCTCTCGGCGCTGTCGGTGTTGCCACCCGATTGGCCACGCACACAAGCCGCCGAACCGAGCAACGAACCCATCAAGATAACGGTAGTGAGACGCATACGTTCCGAGCCTCCTGACCGACCTATTCAGCAACGCGGATGCCAGCGTAACTGCGCGGATCCAGGTGGCCCGCTGGTACGCCTACATGCCGCTGCCCGCCGTGCAGGTGGTACCGCGCGGTACCGGCTACATGTGATCGGCGACGAGCTCGATGCGATTGCCGAACGGATCGTGGATATGGCCGCGCTTCACGCCGGGTTGATCCTGGGCTTCGGTGAACGCGACGCCCGCGGCAGACAGCCTCGCGATCAGCGCCTCGAGATCGTCGACCACGAGCGCGGGGTGCGCCTTCACGAGCGGCTTCATGTTCGGCTCGAGCCCGAGGTGAATGCCCTCGGCGAACCACATCCCGCCGCGCTTCCGCATCTCTTCCGGCTTCGGCACTTCGTGAAAGCCGAGGAGCTCGCCGTAGAACCTGCGCGCCGCGGCCTCGCCGTCCGGTGGGATCGAGAGCTGGACGTGATCGATGCGCAGGACCGTCATCGGGGTTGGATTACTTTCCCTTCCAAACCGGTGCACGCTTTTGGAGAAAAGCGGCGATGCCTTCTTTTGCATCCTCGAGTGCGAGCACCCGGCCGAGCTCGCCCTGGAGGTAGCGGAGCTGCGGCTCGTGCTCCATGTCCTGCGAGCGATAGAACGCGCGCAAGCCGAGCCGGATCGCAGCCGGCGAGCGGCCCGCGATCTCGGTCGCGAGCTCGATCGTCGCGGCCTCGAGCTGGTCGGCCGGCACGGCGCGATTGACGAGCCCACACGCCGCCGCCTCGGTCGCCGACAGCTTCTTGCCGGTCAGCATCATCTCGAGCACCTGCTTGCGCCCGACCGAGCGCGCGAGCTCCGCGGTGATCATCATCGGCCACAGGCCGACGGCGATCTCGGTCGTGCCGAACTGTGCCGCATCCGAGGCGATCACCAGATCGCACGCGACCATCAGGCCGAGCCCGCCGGCGAGCGCGTGGCCGTTGACCATCGCGATGATCGGCTTGCCGAGGTCGTGCATCGCGGTGAACAGATCGACGAGCGTGGCGGGCGGCGCCCCACCCTGCGCCTGCATGCCGGCGAGGTCGCCACCGGCGGAGAACACCTTGCCGGCGCCGGTCAGGACGATGACGTTCGCCTGGACCGACTTGAACGCGTCGAGCAGCTCGCCGCACATCACGGGGCTGATCGGGTTGCGCTTGTCGGGCAGGTTCAGCGTCACGCGTGCGACGGGACCCGTGTCTTCGACGACGATCGTGGCGTACGCGGCCATATGGCGCTGTTTATCATAGCGGTGTTACGCTCGCGCCATGCGAGCGGTGCCATGCGCGGTGACGTGCGTCTTGCTGTCGGCCACCGCCGCGCATGCCGATTCGAACGACCTCGTGCTGTCGAAGCTCGGAACGCGAATCACCGATTCGATGGGCAACACGACCGCCGTCGTCGGAGATCCGCTCGCGTTTCGCGCGCTGGCCTCGCAGCTCGGCACCGTGCTCGCGCCCGACCTGCTGACGCCCGCGGATACGCTCGGGTTCTCCGGCTTCCAGCTCACCGTCGACTACGCCTCGACGACGATCGACCAGACCGCCGACTACTGGAAGGTGCTTCAGGGCGCCGCCCCGTCGTCGATGCAGACCGTCGGGTTCTTCGCCCGCAAGGGCCTGTGGTTCCCGGTCCCATCGTTCGAGGTCGGCGGTGGCGCCGTCCACCTCGTCGACTCCCACATCTGGACCGGCCAGGTCTACGCGAAGCTCGCGCTGATCGAGGGCTATCACGACCTGCCGCTGCCGAGCCTGGCGGTGCGCGGGGCGGTGTCTCGGATGATGACCCAGCGCGAGCTCGACCTGACCGCGGTGTCGCTCGACGTCACGATCTCGAAGCACTTCGGGATCGGTGGGACGTGGCGGCTCGATCCGTTCGTCGGCTGGAACCTCCTGATGATCGTCCCGCGCAGCGAGGTCATCGAGGGCACGCCGAACAGCGATCCGCTCCAGCCCGGGAACGAGGGCGACTCGATGAACAACTTCGTGTTCAAGGATCAGGCGACGATCTATCGCAATCGGATCTTCTTCGGCGCGAAGACCCAGTTCTCGGTCGTCCAGCTGACGCTGTCGGCGCAGTTCGCGCTCGCGGGCACGTCGGTCGACGACCGCACCGGCACGAACACGCCGTGCATGCCGCAGTCGGTCACCGCCGAGTGCGATGCGAAGGACACCGCGAAGGCGCAGACCACGATCGCGCTTTCGGCCGGCCTCGATTTCTAGTTACGGGCCGCTCCCCGCGACGAGGATATCGCCCATCTCGCCGTGTGCGGTGCAGGTGACGGTGTACTGGGCGTGACCGGCCGCGAACTGCACGCAGTGCGTCTGAGCGAAGCCGATGTCGACAAAGGTCGTCGACGTGTTTCCGGCCGTGATGTGCATGTCGTGCGTCGACGACGTCACGAACTTCGCGTACTCGCCCTGAACGAGGACGAGATGGACCGGCGTGAAGGCCATATCGCCATCGCTGATCGTCATCGACGAAAATACGCCGCCGACCGGACAGCCATTACCGTCGAGGACCGGCGGTGGCGGCGGTGGCGGCGCGTCGTGCTTCGTCCCCGGGGACGCGTCCACCGTCGCGGGCGGAGCGCTGGAGCCACACGCTGCGAGCATCAACAACGCCGCCCACTTCATCAGTTGACGACGATCGTACCTTTGAAGCCGTGGTTCTGGCAGATGAAGTTGTACGTGCCCGCCGACGAGAACTTGAGGCAGACATCCGCGGAAAACCCGACCATGAGACCCGGATCACTCGGCGCGAGCCCGGGGATCACGTTGTGCGTGACCGACGTCTTGAACTCGACCATGTCGCCGGCCGAGATCGTCGTCGACATCGGCATGTACGCATCGGTGCCATCGACGACGGTGACCGTCTTCGGCGTGCCCGAGCACGTCACGGTCGTGACCTTGTTGGCGCCGGAGCCAGAGCCGTTGCCGGCGTCCATCTTCGTCGTGGCGTCGTCACCGCCACAGGCGGCAAGGACAACTGCGAGTAAAGCGAATGACTTCATGCGGGGCATTGTTGCCCAATCCGCGCCGCGTGCGCGAGTTCGTTACTCGTCGCTCTGAGAAGGCTTTGTTACCGGATCGTTATCCGGGCTCGTCGCCGTGCGTTGCGCGCGCTCTTTCGAGATTTTTCCGCGGCGAGCGCGCGGCGTCTTCTGCCATTGCTCGTCGGCGCGCTTGCTGCGTCCCGGATCCTGGACCTCGTACACGATGCACGACTGGCCCTTCTCGAGCACGGTGTCGTAGGAGATCCGGTTGATCCGCGCGAGGTCGTGCGACCCCATGCCGAACTTCTTCGCGATATCGGAGAGCTTCTCCTTCGCCTTCGCGACGTACTCGGTGCGCACCCGACCTGCGCGCTTCTCGGCGAGGTCGAGGTGCTCGGGCGATCCGCGCGTCACGATCTCGAGCTCGGCTTCGTCGAGGAACGTGACCTCGTGCTTCGCGGCATCGAACTGCGGCGGCAGCCACGCGACGAGCACCATCTTCGGGTGGAGCTTGCCGGCGTCGTCGAGGCCGTTCCACGTGCGGAGATCTGCGACCGGCACCGCGAGCGCCTTCGCGACCGATGCGAGCGTGTCGCCGGAGACCACGCGATAGAACACGCGCTGCTTGTTCGGCGCGACGAAGTCCTTGTCGGGGATCGCGACGAGCAGCTTCTCGCCGTCCTTCGCATCGACGCCGGAGCCGAGCAGCTTGGCCTTCGCCTTCGCCTTGTTCTTCTCGATCACGTCGGCGGCGACCTTCGGGACGACGAGGATCGTGCCGCCTTCGAGCTCGGCCTCGCGATCGATCGCGTTGAGCTTGCGAAGCGCGTTGAGCGAGACGCCGTACGTCGTCGCGACATCTTCGAGCCGCTCGCCGTGGGCGAGCACGTACGCGTCGTAACCGGTCCACTCGCTCTCGAGCTCGGCGAGCTTCTTTGCGAATTCGGGCTTCGCGCCCGCGGGCACGCGGACGAGATAACCGGACTCGCCCGGCGGCGTGCGGCCGCGGCGGAGCTGCGGGTTGAGGCGCTTGATGTCTTCTTCCTTCGCGCCGGCGGCCTTCGCGATCATCGCAAACGTCATCGAGGTCGGGACCGAGACCTCGTCCCACGCCTCCGGCGGTTGCTCTTTGATCTCGGCGTAGCCGAACGCCGTGCGGTTGTGACCGACGATCGCCGCGGCGAGCACCTTCGGCGTGTACAGGCACGTCTCCCACGGCAGGCCGTTCTCGTAGTCGCACAGCGCGTAGTAGTCGTTCGTGTTGTAGCGAGCGATCGAGCGCAGCACGGCGCCATAGCCGGCGTTGAACGCGGCGAGCGCGATCTGCCAGTCGCCGAACCGCTGGTAGAGATCCTGGAAGTAATCCATCTGCGCGATCGTCGAGCGCAGCGGATCCATGCGCTCGTCGACCCAGCGATCGCGGCGGAGGCCGTAGATCTTGCTGTTCTCCGGCATGAACTGCCAGAGCCCGAGCGCGCCGGCGTAGGAGCTGTCCTCGTTGTCGTACGACGACTCGATCATCGCGTCGTAGAGGAGATCCTCGGGCAAGTGCGCCTTGCGGAGGTGGCTCACGATCAGATCGCGATAGCGACCTTGCGCCTGCAGCCAGCTCGTCATGATCGAGCGGCCGCGCGGATCGTCCTTGTAGAACATCAGGTAGTCGATCAGCTTCGGCGTCCACGTCACCGGCAGGTCCGGCATCGCGAGCTTGTCGAGCCACGGCTGATCCGGGCGGAGCTCGCTCGGCCGCTTCACCTTCTTGGTGATCGAGCCTTCGACGCGACTCGCGGGCGCGTTGCGCTCGTCGATCCAAGGGTTCGCGCCGGGACGCGGGAACGCCTCGAGCTCGAACTCGCGAAGCGGTTCGTCGGAGCGCGAACACGATTCGCCCGCGTTGCAGCCGCGGATGTTTCGGCGTTGCTCGAGGTCCTGGTTCAGGGTCGGTTCGGCAGGATGAACCGGCGGCACCGCCTGGGCACCCGCATGAACGTCGGGATCGGCGTAAGCGGGCGTGGTGCCAAGGCTGCCGAGGCCGAAGGCCACGAGGAGCAGCACGCGCATGGGTCCGAACATAGTGGCCGATGCGAGGTTTCACCAAGTTTTCAGGCAGTTTTTCAGCCCGGGCGTGGAAGGGTGCTACATTCGCGAGACCACAAGGAGAATGCCATGCCCGGAATGGGCGAGCTCATCGTCATCCTGTTGATCGTCCTCGTCGTATTCGGCGCTAACAAGCTGCCGGGTATTGGCGACGCGCTCGGTCGTAGCATCAAGAATTTCAAGAAGGCATCCAGCGTGGATGACGACGACGCCAAAGAGGTGAAGTCGGTCAAGGCCGTCGCCGCGGGCTCCAAGGCCCAGATCGAAGAAGGCGATGAGGACGACGGCGAATGGGAAGAAGTCGTCGTTCGCCGGAAGAAGAAGAAGGAAGCCTAAACCGTCGTTGCCGCGCTACGCGCGCGGTCGTTGTTGAACGTTGGCCAGCACCTCGGTGGCGTGCTGGCGCAGCGCTTCGGGTAGCGAGGCATCGCCGGCGAGCTCGGTGAGCTCGGCTGCTTTGAGCGTCGTCGCGATCCGGATCGCATCGGCGAGCGGCGTCGCGGGGTTCAGCACGAGTGCGCGCTTCACGGCGTGGCGCACCGACCAGCGCGGATGCGCCGCGATCTTCGAGAGAGACTCGGGGACGGCGGGCCGGGCCGCGGCCATCTTCACGACGTCGGACTCGGTGACGTGCGGGTTCGATAGCAAGATCTCGACGACGGCCGGATGCGGGTCGCGCACCATCAGCGTGAGCTTGTCGCGGCGGTGCGTGCGCGCGAGCGACTTGCGCTCTCCGAGGGTGAGCGGCCGATCGGTCGGGCGCAGCGGTCGCTCCGGTCCGAGCTGCTTCGCGAGCGTCGGCGGCACGGCCGCGGTCGGCGATGCGACCAGGAACAGCCGCGCGATCGCCGGAAGGTTCCGCTCGACCGCAGCTTCGTAAAGCCGCTTACGCGTCGCATACGGCAGCGAGGGATCGGCCGTCGCTTGGGTGAGCGTCTCGAGCACTTCAAGTGCATCAACGTCGTCGACGTTGTGCGCTCTCGACACGATCGCAGCGATCGCCTCGACCCACGAAACCGGTTCACCCTCACTCATTGCCTCGACGAGCGTCAGCGCACGGATCCGCGGGTCGCGCAGCGCCCGCAAGCGCATGATGATGTGGTCCGGGCCCACGTGAAGTAGTGTGACACGTTGAGGGTTTGGCGCGGTGCGTGATAACGTTGGAATCACTCGGAGAAGCCATGCCGGACACGCGGATTATCAAGCGTTACGCCAACCGCAAGCTCTACGACACGGAGCACAGTCGGTACGTCACGCTCGATCAGATCAGCGAGATGATCCGCAACGGCGACGACGTAAAGATCGTCGACAACAAGACCAAGGAAGACCTGACCACGGTCACCTTGGCGCAGATCATTTTCGAGGAAGAGAAGAAGCAGCGCAGCTTCCTTCCGCTCGGTGCGATGCGCAACATCATCCAGAGCGGCGGTCAGTGGTTCGCCGAAGCGCAGCGCCGCGTGCAGAGCATTCTGCCCGGCAAGCGCGAGCATGGAGAAGAGGACGCTCCGCCCGACGAGCCGCCCGTGTCGCTCGAGGAAGGCGAAGCCGCCGACAAGAAGCGTAGCCTCGCCGTGCTACGCGAGTGGGTCGATCAGTCGAAGCACCGGCTCGAAGAGTGGCAGAAGGAAGTCGACGGCAAGATCCGCGGCGCGATCGAGACCGTCCAGCACTCGATCAATCCGTGGGCCGGCGTCCAGAAGGACGTCCGCACGCTCGCCGATCGAATCGCCGAGCTCGAGTCGAAGCTCAGCGAGCTCGAGCAGCACGAGAACCCCAAGTAGCCGACGACCTACTGCAGGTCTTTGTCGAGGTGCTCGGTCTTCCCGGCGGTGATCGTGACCGGGAACGTGTAGCGATCGTCACCCATGATGAAGGTGACCTTGTGCTTGCCGGGCGTGAGGCCGAGCGCCTTGCCGGAGATCGGCGTCGATAGACCCGTGTCGGCGCCGTCGATGCCGATCTTCGCGACGGGCTTCGAGGTGATCACGAGGTAGCCCTTGCCCGAGGTGTCGGCCTTGTCGGCCGGCTTCTCCGTCGTCGTGTCGGGCTTCTTTTCGGCGACCTTCGTCTCGGGCGGCTTCTTGGTCTCCGCCGGCTTGGTCTCGATCGGCTTCGTCTCGGGCTTGGTCTCCGGCTTCTTCGTCGTGACCTCGGTCGTCGTCGGCTTCACGACGGTCTTGTCGGTCGACGGCTGGGTCGTCGTCACCGGCGTCACGGCGGTCTTCACGGCGGCCGAGCCAGCGCCCGCGGGCGGTGTGGTGGTCGGCGGAGGCGTCGTCGTTGGCGGCGGCGTCGTGGTCGGAGGCGGCGTCGTCGTTGCGGTCGCCGCAGATCCAGCCGAACCGGTCGCGGCTGCCGCCGAGCCTGTCGCCGTCGCCGAGCCGGTATCGCTGCCGGTCGCGGGCACCGAAGCGAGCGTGCACTTGAGCGGCGTCGTCTTGCCGGCCTCGAGCGTGACCGTGGTCTCGCACTTGCCGCCGGCGGGACCGGCGAGCACGACGTGGCGCTTGCCGGCGGTGACGGGGACGTCGTTGCCGTCGCGCACGGTCGCGATCTTCTTGTCGTCGACGAGCAGGTCGGCGGTGATGCCGGCGCCCATGCTGATGTGGATCGTCGCGATCGTCGAGGTCGTCGTCGTCGCGGGGCCTTCATCCTTCTTGTCGAGGATGAAGATCTTCACGATGAAGAAGCCGCCGAGCACGAGCGCGGCGATGCCGACGCCTATCAAGATGTCGCGGACGAGCGTCGAGCGCTTGCCTTCGACCTGCGGCTGGAGCTGATCGATCGGCGTCGCCGGCATCGGACCGGAGCCGCCGTAGTTCGCGTACTGCTGGTTGTAGCCGGGCATCGAGCCCGACGGATACGGGCCCTGCTGGTACTGCTGCGGGTACTGCGGATACGGCTGCTGCTGATACTGCTGTTGCTGCGGGTACTGCTGCTGCATCACCGGCATCGGACCGGATTGGTTCTGATGCCCGTACTGCGGCGGCATCATGTTCGGGCCGGTCGGGTTCTGACCGTGCTGCGGCACGACCGGCGCGGTCATTCCGAGCACGGTGCGCGCCGGGCCTTGGTTCGACGCTGCGAGGCCGGACTGCGCCTGCATCTGGTTCGGCGTGCCGCTCGCGCCCGGATCGGATCCGAGGACGCCCGGCTGCGGATAGCCGGGATACTGATTGCCCTGCGCGGGCGAGGCGGCGGCGCCGGCGAACTGCGGCGGCGGCGGCATCGGCGGTGCGCTCGGCGAATTCGTCCGAGCGGCCGCAGCCATCTGCCCGCTCTGGCTCGCGGCGACCGGGACTTCTTGCGGACGCTGCATCGTCGGCGCGCGACCCGGTGGCGGCCGCGGCGGCACCGTCTGTGGACGACCGGCGGGTGCGCGTTGCGCGGCTGCCGCGACAGCGGCGGGAAGCTGCGCGGGATCGACAGCGTCGCCGAAGATCTCGGTCGGCGCTTCTTCGCCGAAGTCGTTCGTGCCGTCATCGGTCTGCGGCCGGCGCGGTTGCTGCGCGTGGTCGACGCTCGGCGCCGCGTTGTTCGCGATCTCGCGCTCGATATCGTCGAAGCTCGGTCCACCGAGCGTCGTCGCATCGCCTTCGGGTGCACCGGCTTCGCCGAGCTGGCCGACGACGTCCTTGTCGGCTTCGGCCGATGGCAGGCCGCCGATCAGGCCATCGCGACCGACGCGCTTGTACTGCTCGAGCTGCTGGCGCTCGCGCTCGATCTCCTGCGCGAAGATCTCCTTGAGCCAGCTCGACAGCGACTTCGCCGTGTACACGACGTCCTGACTCATCAGGTACGCCTGCAGATCGGTGAGCATCTCGCTGCACCACTGATAGCGATCGTCGACGTCCTTCGCGAGCGCCTTGAGGATGACCTTTTCGACTGCTTCCGGGATCGCCGGATTGATCGAGCGCGGCGTCGCGATGTCCACGTTGCGGACCTTCTCGAGCGTCGAGAAATCCGTCTCGCCCTGGAACAGGCGCTCGCCGGTGAGGCACTCGTAGAGCATCGTGCCGAGCGCGAAGATATCGCTGCGGCGATCGAGCGGCAGGCCGCGGACCTGCTCGGGAGACATGTAGCCGAACTTGCCCTTCAGCACGCCGGCCATCGTTCGCGAGTTGCGGGACGTCGCCTTCGCGATGCCGAAGTCGATGACCTTGACCTCGCCCTCGTACGACACGAGCACGTTCTGCGGCGAGCAATCGCGGTGGACGATCTCGAGCGGGCGCCCGAGTGGATCCCGCTTGCGATGCGCGTAGTCGAGGCCCTCGAGCACCTTCGCGATCGAGAAGCAGGCCATCGGGATGGGCATCTGCTGCTTGATCTTGCGGAGGCGGTTCTGGATCTGGAGCAGGTCCTTGCCCCAGATGTATTCCATCGCGATGAAGTGCGAGCCGTCGATCCGACCGAGCTCGAAGATCTGGCAGATGTTCGCGTGCGCGAGCTGACCGGCGATCTTCGCTTCATCGATGAACATCTTGATGAAGTCGCGGTCCTCACCCATCGTCGGGAGAATTCGCTTGATCGCGATGATCTTCTCGAAGCCTTCGACGCCGTACGACTTGGCCTTGAAGACCTCGGCCATGCCGCCGACCGAAATTCGATCGAGCAGCAGGTATTTCCCGAATGGAACGGGCTGCCTCACTGAAGATACGTTACTACGGCCTACACACTGCGGGCTAGCGACGACACTTTGATCTCACGCGATCCGCGTCGGGGGCTACAGCCCATGGCTACAGCACCTCTGCTCAGAAGGCGCCGACAACGCCGAACGATGTCACATCGCTCGATGCATTCATATAAGGGGCGAGCTCGATCGACCGGCGACGATATCCGCGCACTCCATCCCACACGCCATATCCATAAGTCAGGATGAAACCGACACCGGCGAGCGCGTTGAGACCGCTCAGCGTCTCGGCGCCGCGATAGTGGTTCTTGCCGCTCGCATCGCACGTATTGCCAGGGCCGTGGCACCACGAGCGCAGCACGAAGTACGTCGTCACGTTCGTCGCGAGGAACGCCCCGAGCAAACTTCCGACGACGATCCCCTTCACGCGCTCGCCGTTCTGGAACTGCGCGACCGGCGGCAACAGCGCGAGCGGCCAGTAGCGCTTCGGCTGCGGGCGCACCGCGTGGAGCTCGCCGGCGTGGCGCGCGCGCACCTCGTTGAAGAAGTTCACGACCTCGGGCGGATACAGCGACGGATCGAGGTGACCGTCGAGGTCGAGCTTGAGATACGCGACGAAGTGAGTCTCCGCGTCGCTGTTGCGATGCTGGAAGAACGCGGCGAGGCCAGCGAGTCGATCGGCCTCCGCGCGATCCGGCACCGCGAGCTCCGCGGACGGTGCGAGCAAGCCCTCGACGAGCATCTCGACGCGCGTCCAATCGCCAGCCGTCGCGGCGGCGTTCGCATCGCGCAGCGTCGCAGCCGGATCGGCGGCGGCGATTCCGCCGGCGAGCGCGACCACGAGCAGCGCGCGCGCTAGTACCACGTCGGGATCCTGCGCTTGAGTTGCGGATCGGCGATCGCCAGCACCTCGCGCGCCGCGCGCTCGGCGAGCTTCGTGCGATCGAGCCCCTTATCGCCGACGATCGTATCGGTGACGAGCACCCGATCGAACACGACCGCCTGCGGGTCGACGATCTTGAGATGGACGCGCGCGCGCGCCATCGGGATCGTGCCGCTCTCGATCTCGAGTGACAGCACCTCGAGCTCGACTGCGAAATCCGCGCGCTCCGTGACGACCGCCTTCGGCCCCATGCCGAGCAGATGGACGTCGACGACGCGCGCGCTGTGATGGCGGCGCTGGGCCCACGGCGCGAGCGAGGTCTCGATCGCGGTGCGCAGTAGCTGGGTGTCGGCGGCCGCGGCGGGACTCGTGATGATCGCGGCGAGCAGCGTCGCTTGCGCCGCGGGTTCGACGCGCTTCGGCTCGTCGACGTGCTTCGGCTGGACGAGCTGTTGATCCTTCTCGATCAGCGCCGCGAGGTGGGACTTGACCGAAGGGAACGCCTTCGCGGCGAGCTCCTCGGCACCGTGATCCATCGTCGTCATCGACGCCTCGACCGGAATCGTGTCGAGCACGGCGCCATCGCGAACGTCGCGCACGCGCAGCGTCAATTCGATCGCACTGCCTTTGCCCGCCTTGATCGTGCCGTCGACGACGATCCGCGCCTTGCCCGGCACCGCCATCTTCGGACCGACGACGACGACATCCAGCCCGCCCTGGATCAGCGTGCGCGCGACTTCACTCGCGACCGGCTGACCGAACAGCTCGAGCTTCGCATCGGCATCGAGTGGCAGCAGCGCGACCGACTTCGCCGGCTCGGTTTGCGCCTGGACGCCCTTGGGATCGGCGAACGCATGCGCAGATGCAAACAGCACCACGGCGAGCACGATCGCGACGAGCGTCCGCATGGCGTGATCCTACATCGGCCCCGAGTCGGGGACGGCGATGCGGTACGCGCCGGTGCTATCGGTCGCGGTTTCGGCGATCGGTTGGCTCGCGGCAACGCCGGTACAAGCGCTGCATAGGATCTGCACGGAGGCGTTCGCGACCGGGTTCGGGAAGCCGATCACGGTCACCTGCCCGCTGATCGCGATCGCCTTGTTCAACAAGGCTTCACCGGGCACGCCGGCCGCGGTCTCGTCGGGATAGTCGTGCGGCGCGCCGCGGCCGCCCGGATCGAAGAAGTGGAGCGCGTAGTGCGCGCCCGCGGCGAGTGACAGCGAAACGTGACCGTTCGCGCCGGCCGTAGCTTCGACCGGGACCAGGTTTGCAAGCGCGAGCGCTCCGATCGGCATCGCTTCGGCGCGGGCGCCGGGAAGCACGTTGGTCCCCATCGGATCCTCGATCTGCGCGATCGCGACGGTCGGCGGTGGTGCATCGAGTGCCTGGGCGGCACACGTCGAGGTGTCGAGCGACGCGACTGCAAAGTCACCCGCTGCGACCGAGATCACGGCCGACAGCGACGCGCGCGGCACGAGCATGTTCGGCAACACGCCGCTGCCGTTTGTCGCGGCGGCGATGTGGACCGCGCCGGCGGCTTTCGCCGACACCGTGCCGGTCGCGATCGTCCCGGCGGTGCCGGCGAGTGCGCCGACGACGGTGACGAGTGCATTCGCCTGCGGAGCGCTCGCGCGTGTCACGGTCGTGCCGGCGAGGTCGCATGTCGCCGGGCTCGCCGCATAGCTGATCTGGATCGACTTCGTCAGATCGAACATCGCCGTCGCGGTCAGGCGCGGCAGGCCGCTCGACGGCGGCGGCGTGACCGTCACGGTGATCGGATCGGTCGCGTCGAACGTGTGGTGCGTGGTGAACGTGCCGTTCACGCCCGTCGTCGCGATCGTCGAAGGCACGCCGAGCTGCTCGAGCTGGACCTGCGCGTTCGCGAGGGCCACGCCGCTGCGGTCGAGCACGGTGCCCCCGGCCGGCGTGCCGGCGTCGACGGGGAACGCGTTCGGCCCCATCCCAGGCATCCACGTGAACAAGCGCGGCGCGAGCGTGTTGTCCTGCGGGATCACGAGCACGGTGTGAGCCTGGAGCTGGAGATGTGTCGTGAACGCACCGGTCGTGACGAGATCGAACGCGGGCCCGAGCACGGGCATGAACTTCACGTACGCCGAGATCGCCGAGCCAGACGTCACCGTGCCGCTCAGCACCGTGCCAGGATCGACGGAGAACGGCCGGTCGATGTTCTGGCCCTGGTGCAACTGGATCAGCGTCTCCTGTGGCGGCGCGAGCTCCGCCGGTGGCGTGAGGCGCACGCGATACATCACGAGCGTGCCACCGGGGTTCATCACGTCGATCGTTTGGTCGAGGTGACCGCACGCGCCGGGCGGCGTGACATCGACGCTCACCGTGTGACTCACGGCCGTCGGTACGTCGAAGCCGATCGCGGAGTGGTCGTTGTGATCGGTGCCTTCGTAGTTCGTGTTCGCCACGCCATCGACCCTCCACGCGTAGTCGGTGACGAAGCCGAACACCTGCGCGGTGACCTTGACGTGATCGCCCGCGACGGGGACCGCGGGATCGAAGATCAGCACGTTCTGGCAGCCGCCCGCGTCCTCGCCGCCATGGCCGGCGTCGACATCCGAGATCGCGTGGTCAGCACCACCGGCGCAGCCCACGAGGAGGACGGCGATCGCGAGCGAGGATTTCACCGGACCTCCACGCGCCAGGTCAGGCGCTGGTTGCAGCTCGGATCCGGGGACAACGAGCATGTCAGATCACCGTCGGGGCAATTCACGGCGCGATGGTTGCGGTCCTGGATCTCGACGCGGAGCTCGACGAGATCGCCTGGCGCGTAGCTATCCGGATCGAGCGCGACCGCGTTGCCGGTGACGCTCGTGAGTTGCTGGCGCGTGCCGCCCGGCGGGACGATCGACCAGTGGAACTCGGTCGTGCCGAGCACGGGATCGTTCGGCACCGACGGATACGGATCGAGATCGTCGGTGACGACGAGCACCTGGAACAGCGTCGGATCCGTGAGCGGCAGCGTCGTGCCCGGATCGGTCGTCGCGGCGGGCACCCACTGTGCGACGCACGGCAGCTGGTCGGCCGCGACCGGCACCATCAGGTCTTGGACGGTCTGCATCCCGAGCGGGTCGGTCGCGGTCAGCTCGATCGTCCACGTGCCGACCGTGTGGGTCGTGAACGTCTTGCCGATCTGGAGATGAGTCTCGTCGGTGCCTGCGACCGTGCGATCGACGAGCGTGTAGTCCTGCGACGTGGGCGGTGACGTCACGCTCCAAGCGACATCGTACGGATGAGTCGCGCTGCCGACGGGATCATCCGGATCGGTGACGAGCGCGTAGATTCCGATCGGAACGCCGACGACCGGCGGCCGCGGATCCGAGCGCATCATGATCTGTGGCGGCGCGTCGCCGAGGTGAACGTCGAGCACCTGGCTCGGCTTTGCGGTCGCGCCGAGCGCATCCTGACCTTCGAGGCGAATCTCGAGCGTGTCGTAGGTATTCCCGGCGGCGTTCGCGAGCGGGACCTCGATCAGATCGAACGTCGTGTCGGTGCCGCTCTGGAATTCCATCGCGTCGCATGCGGTCCCGTTGCACGCGTACGCACGCCAGCGGAGCGCGACCGAGTCGCCGTCCGGATCGTCGGCGACCGCGGTGAACTTCACGTCGTGATCGCCGCGCGCGATCGCGGCGCCGGGGTCCGCCACGTGGATCGAAACGGACGGACGTTGGTTGATCGGGTCGGTGTAAAAACACCCCGTCAGCACGGTCGCGAGGGGCCACAGCCGATTCACGCGCATCCCTGATTGCATCGATCCTGCCACGTCTAACTGCTCGATTTATAGGGCTCTCGTCGAGCGGCGCGGCGGGGATCACGACACGGATGTCCTGGATCAGTGCACGGGCTCGTAACAGTCGAGCTCGGGCTTGTCGCGGATCGAGCAAGCCGCGCTGGGGGTCCAATACTTCTTGTGATCGCCCGCCTCGATGAGGATGCGCTCGCGCTTCACCGAGATGGTCTCGCCGGCCGCATGCGCCACCCCGCCGAGCGTCGCGGCGATGTCGAAGTGCACGCTGACCTGCGCGAGCATCTTGTCCTCGATCACCGCAGTTTGGTTCGAAACCACGTGCACCGTGTGATGCCACTCGTGCAGGCCCTCCTGCTCGCAGCGCACGACGTGCTCGCCCGCGCTCGCGACGAACGGCCCGGTATCCGCGCGCCCGCGCTTCTGACCATCGATCGACACGTCGCACCAGGTGTCGTTCTTCACCGCGATCTTGCCGTCGGCGAGCGCGGCATCCGGCTGCACCGCCTCGATCACCGAGGCCGCATCCGGCAGCGCCGCGTCCGGCGCATTCGCATCGCGGATCCGCGCGGCGCCGGCATCGCGCGCCATCACCGCGACGTGCACGGCAGCATCGATCGGCGGCGTCGCATCGAGCACCGGCAGCACGACGTCGCTCGGATTCTCGACGCGTTCGATCGCACCCGCATCGAGCGTCGGCTTGTCGACGGGGATGGCCTTCGCCGGCTCGCGATGCGCGAACACCTTCACGCCCGCGACCGCGCCGCCTGCGATCACCGCAGCGCCGACGAGCCCGATCGCGAGCACGCGCCGCCGCGCACTCGATCGCCCACCTTCGGTGACCGCGGTGACGAGCGCGGCCACCGCCGGATCTTCCGGCGCCAACGCATTCGCGCGATCCGCGATCGCCAGCGCGCGCGGCAGCTTCGCATCCGCGATCGCCTGCTTGCCCGCGGCGATCAGCGCGGTCACCACGCCCGGTGTCTTTGCCGCGACGAACGCCTTCGGATCCGCGAAGTACGCACGCAACTCGTCGGCGGGCTCGCCGAGCCCACCGCTCGCCGCGATCTTGCGCAGCTCGTCGGCGACTTGCGCCGCATTGACCTGACGGTCCTCCGGCTCGGTCGCCATCAAGCGATCGATCACCCGCGATAGATCCGGCCCGACCTCGGCTCGCTTCTTCACCGCCGGGATCCGCGTCCCCGCCGCGATCTGCGCCATCACCTTCGCCGGCGAGCCCGCGTACGGCAGCGTGCCCGTCGCGAGCTGGTACAGCGTCGCGCCGAGCGAATACAGGTCGCTCTTCGCCGTCGCGATATCTCCCGCTGCTTGCTCCGGGCTCATGTACGCGGGCGTCCCGAGCAACGCGCCGGTCTTCGTCACGAGCGAGTCCTCGGTCTCGAGCCGCGCGACGCCGAAATCCGCGAGCAACACGCGGCCGCCCGGCGCGACGAGCACGTTCGCCGGCTTGATATCGCGGTGGATGATGCCGGCCGCATGCGCCGCGACGAGTGCGTCCGCGAGCACCGCACCGACGCACGCGACGACCTCCGCGAACATCGGCCCGCGCTGCTCGATCTCGCCGAGCAGCGTCGTGCCGCGCACGAGCTCCATGACGATGAACGGCGGATCGTCCGAGTCCTCGTCGCCACCGACGTCGTAGATCCGGAGGATGTTCGCGTGCTCGAGGCCCGCCGCCGCGCGCGCCTCGCGATGAAACCTGCGGACGATCTCTGGCCGGCGCGCGAGGTGCGGGAACAGCACCTTGACCGCGACCTCGCGGCGCAACTCCTTGTCGCGCGCGCGATACACCGTCGCCATCCCGCCCTCGCCGACATCGTCGCCGAGCTCGTAGCGCCCCAACGTGTCGCCCGAGTGGACGGCGCGCTTCTTCTTGCCGCGCGCTTGTTCGGAAGGTGCAGCGGTATCGGCGAGTGGATCGGTGTCGTGCGGATCCGAACCAGCCAAGCGGCTAGCCCGTGAACTTCACGTGGCCGGTCTTACCCGCGGCCTTCGCCGTCTTCATCGCCTTGCCGAGCCGGCGACCGAGCTCGTCGGCGCCGCCGTTCAGCGACAGGCCTTCGGTGCTCGTGATCGCGAGGACGAGCGCGAGCGCCTTCGCGTCGCCCGGCAGCGTCGCCTTGTGCGCGTCGAACGCGTTCTCGGCATCGTGGACGAACGGTTCGCAGTGGTCGGGCGACATCACGGCGATGAAGTCCGAGCCGCCGATGTGACCGACGAACGCGCCGCCGCCCGAGGCCTTGCGCGCGGCATCGAGCAGCCACTGGCCGAGGTTGCGCACGGTGTCTTCCGAGCGGGCGATACCGATCGCATCGGCGTACGCATCCCAGTTGAGGATGTCGACGTGGACGACCGACGTGGGCTTGCCGCTCTTGAGCGCGCCCTCGATCTCCTCGTCGATCGCGCGCGAGCCCGGCAGGTTCGTCGTCGGATTGCGATCGCGCTCGCGCCGCGCCGCGCGGATCAGCGCCTTGCAGCGCGCACCGAACTCGCGGAGGTCGAACGGCTTCGACATGTACGCGTCGGCGCCGGCCTCGAGGCCGGTGACCTCGTTGTCGACGCCCGCGAGCGCCGTCAACATGAGGATCGGCGTGCGCGACCACATCACGTCGGCCTTCAGCCGGCGCGCGACCTCGTGGCCATCGATGCGCGGCATCATGACGTCCAGGACCAACAGGTCCGGGTCGTGCGCCTTCACCAACTTGAGTGCCTCGTCGCCGTCCCGCGCCCGCAGGCACAAGAAGCCGGCGTCACCGAGCGCCATGTTGACCATGTGCGCGATGGCGTCGTCGTCTTCGGCGATCACGATCTTTTTGAGGAGCATCGGATCGCCCTGTTGATACCACATGGTAAGCCTGATTTCGTGCTCGATCCCCTATTCGGGACGGCCGTCGAAACGACGACGCTCGACAATGGGCTCGCGGTCACCACGGTCCCCCTGCCCCACCTCCACACGGCCGTTTGCGCCCTGTTCGTGAAGGTCGGATCACGGTTCGAGACTCCCGAGGACAACGGGCTGTCCCACTTCACGGAGCACATGCTGTTCCGCGGGACCGAGCGCTACCCCACCTCGCTCGCGCTCAACACGGCGGTCGAGCAGCTCGGCTCGACGCTCCACGCCGAGACCGGCCGGGACTACAGCCTCTACCAGCTCGCATTAGAGCCGGAGCTGGTCGGCGACGCGATCGGCGTGCTCGGCGAGCTGCTCGCCCGGCCGCGGTTCGACGACATCGAGCTCGAGCGCCGGCTGATCCTCGAGGAGATCAACGAGGACTACGACGAGGACGGCGTCGAGATCAACGTCGACGACATCGCGCGCGGCCTGGTGTTCGGCGCGCACCCGCTCGGCCAGCGGATCATCGGCCCGCGCAGCAACGTCGAGCGGTTTTCGCTCGCCGACGTCCGCCGCCACCACACGGCGTTCTACGGCGCGAAGAACGCGAACCTCTGCGTCGCCGGGCCGGTTACCCACCACGCGGTCGTCGCCCAGGCCCAGCGCGCGATGATGGCGATGCCGGCCGGTCACCGCGCCGAAGTCCCCGCCGCGCCCGGTCTCCACGCGGGCCCGAAGCTCGAGTACGTGAAGGACGCGTCGTCGCAGACCGCGCTGTCGGTCGTGTTCCGCGCGATCCCCGAGCTCGACCCGGCGTACATCTCGCTCGTCGCGCTCCAGCGGATCCTCGACGACGGCATGTCGACGCGCCTGCACTACACGCTCGCCGATCAGAAGGGCCTCGCATACTCGGTCCACGCCGCGATCGAGCCGCTCGCCGATACCGCGCTGTTCGAGATCTCGAGCGCGACCGCGCACGCGAAGGTCTCCGAGCTCGTGAAGGAGCTGTTCGTGCTGCTCGACGGGCTGCGCGCGGGCAAGATCACCGAAGACGAGCTCGCGAAGGCGCGCGTCCGCTATCGCTACGAGACGCTCGCCGCGATCGACGACGCTTCTGCGATGGTCGGTTGGTTCGGCGGCACCGCTTTGTACTACGAGCCGCCGTCGCTATCGCACCGGCTCGAGCAGATGGCCGCGGTCAAGCTCGCCGATCTCAAGCGCGTCGCCGAGCAGGTGCTCGATCCGGCGCACCTCGCGATCGCCGCGGTCGGCTCGCTGTCGCGCGCGCGGCTCGGCGAGCTGCGCAGCGTGATCTCGAGCTGGTCCTAGTTACGGCCGCGACCGCCGCCGCCGCCACCACCGCCGCGACGACCACCACGACCGCCACCGCCACCACCGTGGCGCGGACCGCGGCCACCGCCGCCATGGCCCTCTTCGCGCCGCTCGTTGCGCGCGCGCTGCTGCGGCGACACCGACGGCGGAATGATGTGCATCGGCACGGTCGACTGGAACGGATGACCGTCGACGACCGGGATGTCCTGGCGCGTGAGCTTCACGATGGCGCGCCAATCGGCACGCTCGTCGGCCTCGACGAACGTCATCGCCATGCCCGCGTTACCGGCGCGCGCGGTGCGGCCGATCCGGTGGACGTAGGTCTCCGGCACCTCCGGCACGTCGAAGTTGACGACGTGGGTGACGTCGTCGATGTCGATGCCGCGCGCCGCGATGTCGGTCGCGACGAGGACGCGGATCTTGCCGGCCTTGAACGCGGCGAGAGCGCGCTCGCGCGCGTTCTGCGACTTGTTGCCGTGGATCGCGTCGGCGCCGATGTGCGCCTTCTCGAGGTGCTCCGCGATCCGGTTCGCACCGTGCTTGGTCCGCGAGAACACGAGCACGCGCTTCATCCCGCTGTCGCGCAGGACCTCGACGAGCAACGCGCGCTTGTCGGCCTTCTCGACCATGAACACTTCTTGATCGACGCGCTCGGCCGTCGTCGACGGCGGCGCTACCGCGACCGTCTCCGGCTGGTGGAGCAAGCGATCCGCGAGCTCCTGCGCTTCGCGCGGCATCGTCGCCGAGAAGAACAGCGTCTGGCGGCGCGATGGCAACAGGCCGATCACGCGCTTGACGTCGTGGATGAAGCCCATGTCGAGCATGCGATCCGCTTCGTCGAGCACGAACACTTCGAGCGAGCGCAGATCGACGAGCCCCTGGCCCGCGAGATCGAGCAAGCGACCCGGCGTCGCGATGAGAATATCGACGCCGTCCTTGAGCGCGCGCTTCTGCGCGTCCATGCCGACGCCGCCGAAGATCACCGTGTAGCGGAGCGGCAGGTGCTTGCCGTACGTGCGAAAGCTGTCGCCGATCTGGGCGGCGAGCTCGCGCGTCGGCGTGAGCACGAGACAGCGGGTGTGGCGATGGCCCTTGCCCGGCGAGATGTGTGCGAGACGCTGGAGGATCGGCAGCGCGAACGCCGCCGTCTTGCCCGTGCCGGTCTGCGCGAGACCCAGCAAATCACGCCCCGCCAGCACGTGCGGAATCGCCTTCGCCTGGATCGGCGTCGGCGACACGTACCCTTCCGCCGCCACCGCCTGCGCGATCGGCGCGATCAGACCTAGTTCCGAAAACTGCATCGGCGGGGCTTTAGCACCCCCCTGGCCAAGAGTGAACCGATTACTTGGCCAGTTCGCGGTCGACCGTCTGCTTGACCTTCACGTCGAACCCGTCACCCGCCTCTTTCTCGTGCGCTTTCAGATATTCCGCGCGTTCCTTGGACACCTTGGCAAGCTCGGCCTGTGCCGCATCGCGCTTCGCGGCGCGCTCCGAAATCTCGGCTTTGATCTCGTCGGTCGACTTGTTCTTCATGTCGGCCGGCAGCAGGTCCTTGTCGAGCGACTCGACCGCGACGGTCCCGGTGGCGACACCACCGACCACGTCTTCCTTCGCGCGACCGCCGCCCTTCTTCGCGGGCGCCTTCGCGTAGTAGTCCGCGCGATCCGCCGCGACGGTCGCCGGGGCCGCGGCCTGCGCCGCCATCTTGCCCTCGTACGCACCGCGGGTCGCCGCATCGCCGTAGATCACGGCGGTCGAATCGATCGTGCGAGACAGCTCGGCCATCTTCTGGTCGTACGGCGTCGCGATCTGCTGGACGCCGCCGTTCTGCTGGATCGTCGAGAACTCGCCCGCGCCGATCGAAGCGATCTGCTGCCACGCCTCCGCGGTGTCGCTCGCGGTGCCACAGCGGATCGTGTTGATCATGATCCCCGCCTTCGCCGCATCGCGCGCGCTGACGTCGAACTTCGGCACTTCGCCGCGGCTCGCGGGAGGCGCATCTCCGACGAGGAAGATCATCTTCTTCGCGCCGTCGCGCCACGCCATCTTGTGAACCGCGTCGTCGAGCGCCGCATCGACGTCTTCGGGAACGTCGCCGCCGCCTTCCGCGGTGTACGTCGACAGCTCGGCGAACACGCCGTCCATATCGCTCGTGAGCGGGTAGTCCTTCGTCACGTAGACATCGCCGAGGTCCTTGTACGCGACCAGGCCGATGTGAACGTCCGCGTTCTTGTCGACCTCGCGGATGTGCGAAGCGATCGACCACACCGTCCGCTTCGCGCCATCGAGCAAGCCGCCCATCGAGCCGGTCGTGTCGACCGCGAACACCACGTCGATCCGATGCGTATCGCTCGGCGTCGGCTTCGGCGTGGTGAGCGAGCCCGAGGCCCAGGGCTTCAACCACAGCGCGAGAGCGACGGTGGCGACGGCGGTCGTTGCGATTCCGAACGTGGCGATGCGCTGGCGGTCGATCATGGTGACCAGTACCGACGCACCAGCCGCCCGCTCGATCTACGTCATTGCGGCGCCAACTAGCTGAAACTTCGACCCAAGATCAGGACGAAGGCGGTGTCTGCCGCTGGCTCGCTCCGTAGGCGCGCATCTGGTCGGCAGCCTCTTGGGTGCTCTCGAGCGCGAGCAACTCGTACATCTTCGACAGCTCCAAGTCGGGCAGCCGCGGGCTGCGCTCGACCTGCTCGTAGCCGTCAGCCCCGAGCACGTGGATCGTGATCACGTCGTCGATCCAGAACCAGACTTCGGGAACTCGAAGCCGGCGCCAGGCCTCGAGCTTGTCGAGACCGCCGCTGGTCCACACGACCTCGACCGATAGATCCGGTCGCTTGTCGGGAAGCTGCGTGCCGAACACGTAGCAACAGTCCGGTTCTGCTCCGACCTTCAGTCGCTTGTCTTTGAGTGTCCAGCTCCCGTAGCCCTCGATGACAATGCCCCGCCCCGAGCAGTAGGCCACGATCAGATGACCGATCCGATAGTTGATCCGCTCGTGATACTTGGAAGGTGACATCAGCTCCGCAACTCCGTCGAGATACGTGATCCGCGGAGCTGAGTGATCGCCGCGAGCCCGATCGAGGGCCTCGTAGCCTTCCCAGTCGACGTACATGTACACGCACTGATCGATCCGATCGAGATCGTCGGCCGTGAGCTTCGTCATCGCGATCATCGTAGCACCGCGCTTCAGCAACTCGTGGGCCATCGTTAGCTACGCGAAATCACGCGCCCACGTGGCCGGTGTCCGACGGAAATCGGCCGTCGTGTCCGGCCTACGGCTTTTGATGGACGCTGACGGTCACGGTGCGGCGCGCGTCGATCGGCTTGCACACCTTCGTCCCGCACAACCAGAACCGCAGGTGGAGCTTCAACCGGAAGTCGCCTGCGGTGTCCGTGCGTAGTGGGATCGCGAACCGCGGCGAGTCCTCGTCGGGGTCGACGGCGTCGGTGCGCGCGAGTCGGCGACGGCGCACCGAGATGCCGGCGTCGGGTGCGATGTCGAGCGTGAGCCCACCATCCTTCGAGATGGTCTGGCCGCGATCGACGGTGATCGATACCGGCAGCGAGCCACCACCGGTGTCGACATCGAGGTGCTCGGGGACGTCGAGCTTGTAGCCGGGCTGATCTTGCGCGGCGGCAGGTGCCGCCATCAGGAACGCGAGCGTGATCGCAGCTCGCCTCACAGGATCTGCGTGGCGAGCTCCGCGAGCGGCGAGCGCTCGCCCTTCGTCAGGATCACGTGGCCCGCGATCGCTTCGTGCTTGAACCGCTCCGCGACGGTCGTGAGACCGTTATTCGAAGCATCGAGGTACGGATGATCGATCTGATACGGATCGCCGGTCAGGATGATCTTCGTTCCTTCACCGGCGCGCGTGATGATCGTCTTGACCTCGTTCGGCGTCAGGTTCTGCGCTTCGTCGACGATCATGTAGACGTTCGGCAGCGAGCGACCGCGGATATACGTGAGCGGCTCGATCTCGACGAAGCCCATGTCGACGAGCTCGGCGTAGCTCCGGCCATCCTTCTTGTCGGTCTTGTTGAGGCCGAGGAGCAGCTCGAGGTTGTCGTAGATCGGCTGCATCCACGGGTTCAGCTTCTCTTCGATATCGCCGGGGAGATAGCCGATGTCGCGGCCGAGCGGGAAGATCGGGCGCGACACGAGCAGCTTGGAATAGACCTGCTCCTCGGTGACCTTCTGGAGGCCCGCCGCGATCGCGAGCAACGTCTTACCGGTACCGGCCTTGCCGACGAGCGTGACCAGCTTGATCTCGTCGTTGAGCAGGAGGTCGAGCGCGAAGTGCTGCTCGCGGTTGCGCGGCTTGATCCCCCACACGCCCTCGCGGAGCTTGCGGACCGGAACGGCCTTTCCGAGGTTCTTGTCCCACCGGGTGAGCGCCGACTTGCCGGCCTCGTCCTTGAGCGTGAGGAACTCGTTCGCGTGGAGGCCGGGCGCGTCGACGACGACCGCGTTCTGCGCGTAGAACGTGTCGATCGTGCCGGGCGGCACGAGGAGCTCGCGGTTACCGGGATAGAGCTCCTCGATCGTGATCTGCTCGGGTTCGTAGTCGACCGTCTGGAGACCGAGCGCGTCGCCGCGGACGCGCATGTTGACGTCCTTCGTGACGAGGACGGTCGGGATCTTCGGGTCGGCGTCGCGAACCTCGAGCGCGATCTCGAGGATCCGCTGATCCATCGAGCGCGAGTCGTAGCTCGGGTTCTTGATCGGGTTCTTCGACAGCTGGACGCGAACGGTGCCGCCGTTCTCCAGCTTCTGGTTCTGCGACAGCCCGCCGGGCTTGCTGCGGTGCTCGTCGAGGAGCCGAGCGATCTGGCGCGCGTTGCGCCCGAGCTCGGATTGATCCTTCTTGAAGGTATCGATCTCCTCGATCACGTAGATCGGAATCACGACCGCGTTGTCCCCGAACGCGTACAGCGCGCGCGCGTCGTGGAGCAGGACGTTCGTGTCCAGGACGTAGTTCTTCACCGCCACGGAACGAGCCTACGTCAGAACCGACCCGAAATTGCGACGCCGGCCGTCTGATTAGTTGCCATCGGCGTGACGGCGAGATCCTTCGGCGCCGTCGCGTACAGCACGATCCCGGTGACCAAGGCGGCCACGCCGACCGCACCGATCACCGTCCCGACGTCGGCGAGCGAGCCGGCGTCGAGCGCCTTTTGCCGCTGAGCGGCCGGGCACACCAGCTGGCCATTCGCCGTCGTGCAGCCATTCTTCGGATCGATCGCTTCGTTGTAGTCGCCGTGCGCGACGAAGCCGATCGCGATGCCGCCGACGAGCGCCGCTGCGCCGGCACCGCCGACCGCGTACGACCACACGACCCGGCTGTGCCTGCGCGTCATCGCGGGCGCCGGTTCCTCATGATGCTCGACGAGCGCGGCCGGCTTCGGCAGATCGAAGATCACGGTCGCGCCGGCGGCCGCGTCCTTCGTCGCGTCGAACAGCGTCTTGGTCGGTGTCGCCGCGTGCACCGTGATCGCACCGGGGTCGACGCGCTCGGTGATGATCGAGCTCGCTTTGACCGCGCGACCGGCGACGGTGATGCTGAGCCCGGCGACATCCGGCTCCGGCACGTTCACGACCGCCGTGGCGAGCTTTGCCGACAGCGCGTCCGCGCGCTCCTTCGCGAACTTCTGGCGCGATGGATTGTCGGCGGAGCGCTGCGCGGCGTCGTCGAACATCCGCCACGCCTGCGCGACGTGACCGAGGTGCTCGTGACAATCGGCGAGGTTGAGCTCGGTACCGACGCCGTTGTCGAGCGCGTAGCTCTGCTCGAACTTCGCGCACGCCTCCGAGTACTTGTTCTGCTTCGCGAGCTCGCGGCCTTGCTCGAACAGCTTCGCGCCCTCGCTCGGAGCCTGCGCCGCGGCGACTCTTGCGAGCGCGAGCAACGCGAAGGCGACGAGCCTCATGACTCCAGCGTATCAGTGCTGGCAGGCCATCGGGTCGGCGTCGCAGTCCTTCTTGACCGGATCCTTCGTCGTCGGCGGCGCTTCCTTCGCGGGCTCGACGCTGGTGCCGGCGGTCTTGCAGGCCGCCGCGAGCGAGGGCTTGCTGCCCGCGGCGACGAACCAGCGGCGCGCGTGTGCCTGATCGTGCGCACGACAGGCAGCGACCGTGCACGAGTTGCGCGGCAGCGCTGCGAACTTCGCGCACAGCGAGACGGCCTCGGCGTAGTCACCATCGTCGAGCGTCTTCGCGAGCGCGTCGGCCGGCGTCGCCTTGTCGGCGTGCGACTCGACCGCGACGACCGCCGCGTCGGCTGCGGCCACCGCGGCATCGCCAGGAATCGCCGCGACGACCGCTGCATCGGTGGGTTTCATCACGACGACCGCGGCCGCATCGGCCTGGACCGCAGCGACGGCTGCATCCGCGCCGGCCGCGTGCTTCACGCCGCCACCGGTCGAAGCGATCGCGACGACGATCCCGACGACGATCGCGGCGGCGATCCCGATCACGATCCACCGCGGTCGCCTCGCGGCAGGCTCGCGCTCGTCGGCCGCTTGCGGCGGCGGGACGTACAGCGGATACGCGTTGTTCGAGTACGACGGCGGCGGCGCCACGTTCGGCCCCGACATCTCGCGCGCGTACCCGGCAGGCGCCTGAGGGTAGACCGGTGCACCCGACATCGGCGGCGGATTGCTCGAGCTGTGTGCGCGCACGATCGGCAGCTGGGGCCCGGTGGTTCCCGGCGAGCTCGGCAGATGCCACGCCGGCCGCACGTTCTGCGACGACTCGGACTCCGCACTGAACGGCAGCGTGACCATCTTGTCGGGGCTCTGCGGGATCCCCGCGGAGCCCTCGTCGGTGCTGAGATCCGGAACCGCGCCGAGCTGGGTCTCGAGTGGATCGCCGCGCTGGCTGCCGAGGTCCGCGGGAATCGGCTCGCTCGTCACCGTGAACACCTCGGGATGCGTCTCGCGCGACTGCATCTCGATCCACGGCTCGGGCCGCTGGCCGAACAGATCGCGGAGGTAACGCGCGAGCGCCGCGCCGGAGAGCGCCGTGCCGAGCCGCACCGCGACGTTCTCGATCGCCTCGTGAACTTGATCCGCCGTTTGAAACCGCTCCGCCGGATCCTTCGCGAGCAACCGCAGCGACAGCGCGTCGAGCTCCGGTGGAATCTCCGGCCGGCGCGACGACGGCGGAGGCACCGTCTCCGAAACGATCGCGGCCATCGCGTTGAAGTCGCTGTCGCGCTTGAACAGCCGCTCCGTCGTCAGCATCTCCCACAGCACGATGCCGAGCGAGAACAGATCGCTGCGCCGATCGATCGGCGCGCCGCGACACTGCTCGGGCGACAGATAGCTGATCTTGCCCTTCACCGTGCCCGAGCGAGTCTCCTGACTGCGATGCGCCGCCTTCGCGACACCGAAGTCGACGAGCTTGACCGCACCCTCGTAGCTGACGATCAGGTTCGACGGCGAGACATCGCGATGAACGATGCCGAGCGGTTTGCCGTCGAGCCCGATCCGCTCGTGCGCGTGATGTAACCCCGCTGCCGCGCCCGCGATCACGACGAGGACGCTGCCGATCGGAATCGGCGTACGCAGTGCGTGCGCACGCTGGAGCAGCATCCGCACGGTCTCGCCGTGCACGTACTCCATCGTGAAGAAGTAGGACTCGCCGAGCTTTCCGATGTCGTAGACCTGCGCGATGTTGGGATGCTGGAGCTGCGCGGCGAGGCGCGCCTCGTCGAGGAACATCCGGACGAACGCTTGATCGTGCGCGCGGCTCCGCAAGATCCGCTTCAACACCACGTAGCGCTCGACGCCTGTCGCACTCGCACCGCGCGCCAGAAAGATCTCGGCCATCCCGCCAGTCGCGAGCTTCGCCAGGATCTCGTAGCTGTTGGCAGCCGAGCCAACCTCGGCCTCTACGCGGGACACCGCTCGTAATTGTCCATGATCCCACGGGTCGGATCACCTGCGGATCGCACTTAACGGGGCGCGCTGGCTCCGCGTCTAATCGTACAATCCGTCAGGGGGACTTAATGTCGAAGCTTCGCGTTGTGTTGATCTCTGCACTAGTTGCTCTTCCACTCGGCGTGTTCGCAGGTGGCGCCATGAAGGGTCACCCGAACCTCGAAAGCGCGCGCACCGCGCTGAACAACGCCTCGAACAAGATCGAGGCCGCTCAGAAGGCGAACGAATTCGACCTCGGTGGCCATGCGGCGAAGGCCAAGGAGCTGATCGCGACGGCGAAGGAAGAGCTCCGGCTCGCCGCTGAAACCGCGAACGAGAAGAAGTAATGAAGGCGGTCAAGATCGTCGTCGTCGCCGCGGTCCTCGGCAGCTTCGTCGCGAGCTGCTTCGTCGAGACCCGCCCGCGTCCGTGTCGCACCGATTGCTGGTGGGATCACGGCCGCCGGGTCTGCGAGAAGCGCTGTAACTAACTCGCCTTCTTCGACTTCGCGGCCTGGGCTTCGGCCCAGGTCACCACGCGATTACGCCCGGTGTGCTTCGCGTGATAGAGCGCGAGGTCCGCGCGTTCGATCAGGACGGCGCGATCGTGGCCGTCGTCGGGGAACGCGGCGACGCCGATCGACTCGGTGACGCTGAGCGGTCCCTTCTCGGTCTCGACGACGACCTTCGAGATCTCGATCCGGATGCGCTCGGCGACGGCCTTCGCCTGCGCGACATCGACGTTGTCGAGCAGGACCGCGAACTCTTCGCCGCCGTAGCGGCACGGGATGTCGATCTTGCGCGGCACTTCCTGCAGCACCTTCGCGACGCGGCGCAGGACCTCGTCGCCGACCGGGTGACCGTAGCCGTCGTTGACCTTCTTGAAGAAGTCGACGTCGCACAGGAGCAGCGCGACCTTGTGGCCGTGGCGCTGCGCGCGCTGCAGCAGATCTTCGAACCGCTGCTGGAACGAGCGATGGTTCGTCAGGCCGGTGAGGCCGTCGGTCGTCGCCATCGTCTCCATCTTCTTGTAGAGGAAGCCGTTCTGGAGCGACACCGCGACCTGGTTCGCGATCACCGCGAGCATCTCGCGGATGTCTTTGTTGAACCGCTTCTCGGCACGCGCGACGAGCGTGAGCGTGCCGATCGCCTCGTCGGCGGAGAGCAGCGGCAACACGAGCAGCGACTTCGCGTCGTCGTCGAGCTTGACCTTGCGCGTGTAGATCGGCGCCGACAGCTCGCGCAGCTCGCCCGCGGCCGGCAGGTAGTGGCGGTTCTTGACGACCATCGACGCGAGGCCCGCGTTGTCCTTGAACTCGAGCTCGGCGAGCTGCTTCGGATCGACGAGGCCCTCACCGGCAGGACCGAGCCGCACCGCCGCGACGCGGTGGCGAGCGCGATCCTTGTCGTAGAGCGCGATCGCGGCGGCGTCGTACTCGACGATCGCGGCGCACGCATCGAACGCGGTCTCCATCACCTGCTCCGGCGTCAGCGCGCGACCGAGCATCGCGGTCGCCGTGAAGAACCGCTCGTGCTCGTACTTCGCGCGTTCGACGGCGCGAAACACTTGCTCCGATTGGACGACCCGCAACACCTGGCCACCCGCGTCGGTCATGAGGTCGCGATCGGCTTCGGCGAACGGCGTCTCGCGATCGGCCGCGAGGATGCCGCGGAGATGGACGCCTTCGAGGATCGGCACCGCGATCAGCGCGACGCCTGCGCGCGCCGAGTCGTAGTACGGGATCTGGTTCGGCTTCGTCGCGCCGACGAGCAGCGGCGTGCGATCGCGGAGCACGGCACCGAGCACGCCGGTGTGTGCGAGCTTCGGCTGTTCGGTGATGTCGTCGGCCTCCGACGCGATGTCCTTGAGGCGCAGGCGATCGCTCGCGTCATCGACCCACAGCAACGCGACCGTCGTCGCACCGAGCGAGCGCTTGATGGTCGCGAGCACCCAGCTCGTCGCATCGCCGATCATGCCGACGCCGCCGATCGCGAGCAGGCGCTCCTCTTCATCGCGGCTGCGCACCGCCCGCGAGTCCGGCGACAGCGCCGCAGCGATCAACCGGTAGTCCTTCGCGGCATCGCGCAGCGCGACCAGCTCGTCGTCGAGCCGGCGCGCGCGGCGACGGCGATAGCGCGCGGTGAGGCCGCGCAACAACACGGCATGCGCGGCGGCCGCACCGGCGATGAACAGCGCGTGGACGGTGAATACGAGGATCGTCCCGTCGCTGATCCCCGTGCGCACGAGCAGCGCAGCTTCGAGGAACAGCGCCGCGCCGACCGTCGCGATCGCACCGGGGCGCGCGAGCACCGTCGCCGAGAACGCGACCAGGCCGTAGAGCGCGGGGTACGCGGGCGAGCGTTGGCCGCCGGTCGTCGCGATGATCACGTGCATGCCAGCGACGAGCGCGAGTGCGAGCTCGAGATCCGCGAGATCCTCGGCGGCCGCGAGCCACATCGACACGCGTTGGGCGCGCGCCGTCGGCGGTGCGAACTGCGCGCGGCGGATCACCGCGATCACGACGAGTGCGAGCGCGGCGGTCGCGACGATCGCCTGGGCGAGCGGGATCCGCGGCCCGAACACCGCGGCACCGTCGACGCCACCGACCGCGACGACGACGCACGCGAGCGCGCCGGCGGTCGCACCGATCGAGACCTTCGCCGCTCGGCGTAGGGCTCGCTGGTAGCGCGTCATCGCGCTCGCACGCGAGGTCATTTCGAATTCACCCGCAGCACGATCTCGTCGGGGTAGACCATGCCGAGGTCGGCGCGCGCGCGATCCTCGATCGCTCCGACATCCGTGCGCAGCGCCTCGATCTCGCGCACGAGTGCGGCGTTGCCGGCCGCGAGCTCTTTCGCCTCGTCGTCGAGCTGGTGGACCTGGCCCTCGAGCTTGACCGCGCGCGGATCGCGGCGCAGCGCCTCGCCCGGCAGATAGCCGATCAAGATCGCGACGACGAGCGCGAGCCCGAGCCGCGTGATCCAGCGCCGCAGCGCGGGCGCGACGTGCATGTCGGCCAGAGTCTTCACCTCCCCCCGAAGGTACGGGCCGAAAAATTCGGGGGCCAACTTTTGGCGAACGACACATAGGGGTCCCGCGGATAAGAGCGGGAAGACAATTGATGTGGAGTTTCGGTTGGCTAAATGTGTACGCTGCGCGCACATGAGGGGACTTCTATTGGTCGTGCCGGTGATCCTCATCGGCTGCGGCGACGACAAGACGACAGACATCAAGTGCAGCGGCGGCGCCCA
>Ga0105245_10000411_pt1 | contig 39875 bp, 16 predicted proteins | sample KBSM54metaG_FD_81523 | JGI IMG/M metagenome (GOLD analysis project Ga0105245, IMG submission 81523) | Miscanthus rhizosphere microbial communities from Kellogg Biological Station, Michigan, USA - KBS M5-4 metaG | ecosystem: Host-associated > Plants > Roots > Rhizosphere > Soil | place...
GCGAGCAAACGTTCAAGCGCGCTGCTTGTTCCCAGCCCATCGTTTTTAAAGAGCGTCGGATGAGCTACCTTTGCGCCGACAAGGTAGTAACCTCCATCATCTGTCGGCCCGATCACGAGGTCGTTGGCCGTAAGGGCCTGAAAAGCGCTGTCCAGAACCGAGGGTGAGAGGTGTGGGCTATCACTGTTGAAAGCGATGACGCGCCGGGTGCCGGTCTTGAGCCCAACTCCGTCGCCTTCCGGGGGCTGCGGTGCGGTGAAGTGAGCAAAAACGGAGGCCAGTCCTGCTGCAAGCCCTTGACCTTTCTGCGCTACCACGAGCACTGAATCACCCAGCAAGAGCTTCAATTCTTTTGTGTCCGATTCAGGGCATATCACGGCCACGTCTACGCCGGTCAAAGACTTTGCCAAGGCGACTGTGTCTTCAAGAAGGCAGCGATAAAGTGCCGTCACTGCAAATGTAGAAAGGCTCTGAGCCAGCCGCGTCTTCACCAGCCCTGGCCGGGGCGCTTTGGCCATAATAACCAGCGTACGAGTGTCATTCGTGGAATGTCCGAGCTGTTGATTATCGGATTCCATAACAAAGGGTGGATCATTGGGCCGTGCGCGCGGCGCGGTTTCTTCTGTGCCGGAAATAATAGCGCACGATGCGGCTCAGAATGAACCACGCAGCCGCAACCGTGCCCTTAATCGTACCGCTGATTTTCGATTTGCCGATGCGCGGATGATAGCTCACCGGAACTTCAACAATCCGAAATCCGGCGATGGTGCCTTTCAGGATTATTTCCACTGCCCATCCGTACGTGGCCTCTTCAAGCGCCAGAGCGCGAAGCACATCGGCGCGCACGGCGCGAAAAGGCCCCAGATCAGTGATCTTCACGCCATACCAACGCTGTATGAGAGCAGCGGCCAAACGATTACCGAACGACTGATGCCATGGTAATGCGCCCGATTTGTTGCTCGCTGCCAGACGCGAACCAATCGTAATATCGGCGCGGCCGTCAATGATGGGATCCAGCAGAATTGGCAGCTCGGAAGGCCGATCACTGTAGTCTCCATCGAGAAAGACGATGACTTCAGCGCGGTTCACATTCGCAAGACCAGTCAGGCAAGCGCGTCCATATCCGCGGCGAGGCTCCTTCAGAACCCGGGCCCCCAATTTGGCAGCGATATCGGAGGTCCCATCGTTGGAATTGCTGTCGACGACAATGACCTCGGTGACTAGATCATGCGGCAGATCGGCAAGCACGCGTCCAATTGCCTGCGCTTCGTTGTAAGTGGGAATAATGACAGAGACGCGCACGCGATTTGCGATTACCACCACGGGGAAGAAGGATTCCGTTGAGCAAGCAACGCGTCAATGCCCCATGCCCGGCCCGCCCGTCCCACTGCGAGCCCAAGACATGCAAGGACAGAAACCAGTAACTCCCAAATCCACGACGTGCCCCACTCGGAGATCCACAAACTGCCAAGGTAGAGAAACGCAACAAAAGCAGCTGGCCGGGTGAACAATCCCAGGACTAGCAGAACACCCAACGAGATCTCAGCCATTGCTTGCATGGGAGCTGCCACTGCGGCGTGGCTGGCCGCTAATCCCATAACTGTCTTCCAAACAGCGGGGGAGTGACTCATTTTAATGTAGTAGTTGATCAGGCTCGAGTATCCGCCTGCGGTATAAAGGCCCTTTCCAAGATTTTCAAAGAAGACCCACACGAACATGGCGCCGATGGTTAAACGGACCACAGCCAAGCCATTCGCTGATTGTGGGTGGCCTGTCGTCCGCACCAGACTTGCGCTTGTCGCCATTATCAACCTCCTCACAGCAGACCCAGCCGCAACTGAGCAGCGTAGTTTTTAGGGCCGAACAGCTTCTCCCAAGTTCATTATTACATCAGAAGCGTCGGGTCAGAACAATTAGACGATGGTATTGGCGAGCTGACTTCCAAGCGTTCTCTGGGCGCTGCTTCTGTCTTTGCTTTCTTGGTGCGACGATTTCTCATTGCTCTTACGGTCGTGCGATGGGATCTTGGGCACATCCATCATTTAATAGTCGTCTTTTGTAGTGCTGATGGCTCAACTGATATTCTGCATCTCGCTATCTTGATGTATAGGAAAATAAAAATCTGTTTCTGCGATAGTTCGAATTGATAGGTTGAAAAGCCGGCACGCAAAGTCGCTTTCCGTGGATGAGCCCGCGAATTAAACAGATATAGGTGACTTCCGGGAGTGTTTTAGCACCAGAAACACAACACCGAATCGTGTACCTCTCAGGCACGTGTTGGACCAACAGATCGAGAAATTCCTCCACCGAAACTTTGATTCTTACCCAGGCCTTCAATTGGGGATCATTGGCCCAATACTCGACGTGTTGGTCGGTAATGCTGATAATCCGATGCTCGGCAATCGGCGGACGGCGGAGATAGCGCCCAGCATACCTTAGAAAATGTGCTTTCGATGAGAAGCGTCTAATGTGAATGTTCCAACGGCGCCTGCCTTGCGTTCTATGGCAAGCCGCAGTTAACGCGCAACATTAACTCGCTGCCAAATGTGAATCAGGTCAACAACACCGGTTTCGGAATGCCTTCGGTGTCCACGCACCTGCACAATGCGCACAATCCATCCGAGAGTGACGGCACCCGTGCGACTTCTATCCCGCGGGACACTTCTGCGATCAGTACTATCCCAACGTGCTGGCGGGCTTCAACTCCGACCATGCACCGAACGGCGACATCAACGAATCGCTGAGCACGCTGTGGTACCACGATCACCGCGTGGACTTCACCTCTCAGCAGCCTGATCTCACGCTGCGTGGACGAGATGCTCAAGCAAGGTCCTGTTGATGTTTAACTCAGGCGGCAAACTCTGTTGAGGAACGAAGAACCAGTTCATCGATATGCTGGCGCTCATGGAACGAACGTAATGTCTCCAGCCAAACGGAATGAACATCAGGTCCCCTGCTGATAGTGTTCCTACATACCGATGGGCGGCGAGAAAAAGAGGCGTCTTCTCCAGATCAGGTTCTTCTGCATTTACGTCGCAATTATTCATTTGCGCGAGCCAGCTATATAGAAGACGACGTTCTGAATCGTTAAAACCACTGTTGACCAGGTCCTCAAGGTTTGCGGACGAGGCCATAGTTTTCTCCATATTTTCAACCAAGGCCGGAAATCTCTCGCGGATGAGGGAATCCCGAACTATTTCTGACAAGGAAAATTTATTACCGTAGGTCATGTGCGACTCTGACGGTGGCACCAGTATCCACTTCTTCTCCCCGCGAATCTGGGCAAACAGGTTGTGCCCTGGGTCCCAGTGCATCTGGGCAATTGTTCCCGCAGGCCCGATCCACAGATTGCCGTCAGTCCTGGCAAGGTTTGCCGGCCCATATCTAAGAGGCTGAATGTCATCCACAAGCGCTGCAATGTCTTTCCATACTCGTGTCTGCCGGACATAGGATATGTCAGGCGCATCATCGAGCGTCATCATGTCTACGACTTTTGCGAAGTCAACTTCCTTACTCTCTTCAAAATGCCGCTTCGATCCACTCAGGCCATAATCAGACTTTGATTGGATTACGACTCTCGCTCCTTCCACCATCGTCCGCAGATATTCTGGCGACCACTTCTGGACCGCGGGCCAGTGTGCGATTGCGCGACGCATGATGACAGGGCGATTCTGCAGAAGAAAAGCCTGAGAAAAATCCTCTGGATCGAGTGCAGCCCGTTCTTCAAGTGGTAATATCGGCATCTTCGTCCTCTTTTATTCAACTGCTCCTTCGCAGGCTGCGAAGCAATTCCCGCTGCATCGCTGTATTCTCGCCGACGAGCGCGCGAACACGCTCATGCAGCATGCCGAGTGCTTCGATTTCGGGTTCAGTTAGCGTCGGATGGTAGAAGCGCGCGATGAACACAATGCGTCTTGAGTCGCCCTCATTCCACACTTCATGCTCGAAGGAGTCGTCAAAGACGAATCCGCGTCCCTCACTCCATTGGCGTTTTTCGTTTCCCACCCGAATGCGGCAGCCTTCGGGTACGATCAGCCCGAGATGGGCGGTGAGGAATGCGTTTGAGACACCGCAGTGCGCAGGGATGTGGGCCCCGGCGCGTAGCGCAGAGAATTGCGCCGTCATCGGCTCGCCCAATTCATCGCGGAACCAGCGCCGCAGGAGCTCGACTGTCTTCGGGCAGTTCGATTCTGCCGCTGGGTCAAACAAGTTGTAGATCGACCAGCGGTCAGAACCCTCTTCAAGGTTGAACTTTTCCTGGCGATAACGCGCGTCGGCGCCCTGGGCGTATGGGGTAAAAGCGATCTTCGCATCGAGAAGGCCTGCGAGTTCGGCACGGATGGCCGGATAGGCAGCTTCGAGCTCCGCCATCCAGGGAACGGTACGATCGTGGAAGGGCTGCGATTCCAGCCCCGGCCAAAAGTAAAGCTCGGGATCCTGCAGCGGTGGAGCATCGATAGGCATTTCGCCAAGAGCGATCCTGGCAAAGTGCTCGATGCGCTCGTGGCGGCCGCGTTGCTCCGCACGCCATTGTTCAATCAGCTCGCGAAGCTTGTCGGTCATTGCGGCATCCGGAGAGGGCTTCATAGAAGTCAAATCAGGGCGGGACGTTAATGGTTGGCTCATAGTCCTCCTTCGAGCGCACCGAGAAGTTTTCGAGCGACCTCGTCAACGGCCGGTTCACGCAGCAGCGAGAAATGATCTGCCTCGACCTCGACTACTGAGAGCCGCGGCAGTAGCGGTCCCCAGCCCAGTGTCGCGTCGCGCACCACACGGCGCTGATGAGCAGCAAATAGAATCGCGCGACCGGCGTATGGCTTTGGAGTCCAGCGGCGCACGGCGCGGAGATGAGCATGTACAATTCGCTCTACCGTTGCAAAGTGCTGGTGCGGCCAGGATTGGCCATCGCCCAATTCCCAGGCTGTCAAGGCGGCAAGTTCATTGGAGTCGGCATGGGGATCGCTTTGGGCATGGCTGTCGAGCAGCGCCACCAATGCGACCTCTTCGCCGGCGTGATGCAGCGCTCGCGCCATTTCAGCAGCAACCAGACCACCAAACGACCAACCGCCGAGTAGATACGGCCCTTTCGGAACAGCCGTCCGCACCGCGTCGAGATAACTTCGGGAGAGCGCTTCAATGGTAATGTCGTCCGACAGGGGGTCACCTTCGAGAGCGGGTGATTGAAGCGCGTAGAACGGCCGCTCCTTGCCCAGTCTGCGTGCGAGCGCGCGATACTGCAAAATCGTGCCGCCCACTGGATGAACGAAAAAGAAAGGCGCGCGCTCCCCTCCGCGCTCGAGCAGGACCAGCGGCGAGCTCTGCGTCAGGCTTGGCTCTCGCAGCCTGGCGGCAATATCGGCGACCGTATCTCCCAGGAAAATTGCTCCGAGCGGTAACCGGCGCCCGAATTGTTTTTCGATTCGCGCCATGAGCTCCACTGCAAGCAGCGAGTGACCTCCAAGTTGGAAAAAGCCATCGCTGATACCGATCGGTCGTATGCTAAGAAGCTGCTCGAAGAGACTCAATAGTTCGCGCTCAGTCTCGTCCCGGGGAGCAACTGCTGCCGCGCTCCGCGTGAATCCATTTGCAATAAGTGCGCGCCGGTCGATCTTGCCGGAGGTCGTTTTTGGAAGCTCGCGATGAAAAGCCCACGCGCGAGGAACGAGCGCCTCGGGGAGACGTGCGACAAGGAAGCGCCGTAGTTCATCTTCGCTGGATTGAGCGGCGCAGACATGCGCTACCAGGTTGCCCTCGACTGCAACGACGGCGGCAGCCGATACTCCGGGATGTGCTGTGAGTACTGCCTCGATCTCGGCGGGTTCGACACGGACGCCGCGGATCTTGACCTGATCATCGAGGCGTCCGAGCAGCTCCAGTGATCCATCAGATCGGAAGCGTCCGAGGTCTCCACTGCAGTAACAGCGGACTCCATCTCGAACAACGAATCGTTCCGTGGTAGTTTCCGGCTGCCCAATGTAACCGGCAGCAACGCCTGCGCCGCCGGCAAGGATCTCACCGGGCACACCGATCGGGACCGGCTTCAGATGACGGTCAACCACCTCGACGCGAGCTCCGGGAATCGGTCGGCCGATATGCACAATCGGACCAGTAAGCTCGCCGGCAGTGCACCAGACGGTCGCCTCGGTAGGGCCGTATTCGTTGAACAATCGAACTTCAGGCAGCAGTGCACGGTGCTGCGTCACCAGTTCGGGCGGGCACGCCTCACCGGCGACGATGACAGTGCGCAATGACGACGATGATATATTTCCATCGCGGAGCAGCGCGGCATAGAGAGAAGGAATGCTAAGCCAGTGTGTCACGTGTTCGGCAGCGAGCGTCTGCGCCAGCGCCGGCAAGTCTTCCAGGAAATCGTCAGGGGGAATGACCAAGGTGCCAGCTTCGCACAATGTCCAAAACAGGCCGGCAACGGAAGAGTCAAACGAAAAAGGAGATGCCAGTAAGAATGATTCGACGCGCTCACCATACACGACAGGACGCGCACCCGTTGAGTGAGCCAGATTTCGGTGGGTGACGCCAACGCCCTTCGCTCGGCCAGAGGATCCGCTCGTATAAAGGATGTAAGCCAGATCGTCCAGCGTTGGTTCCGCTTGGACCTGGTGAGTCTCATCTCCGACAAGCAGTGCTGCGGGATTGACATAGGTGGCGCCAGCTTCAGCCACTAGGGCTGCGACGCGCGCCTCCGGCCAACCCGAATCAAGTGGCACATATGCGGCGCCCGCGCTAAGCGTCCCCAGGATGGCTGCAACAGTTTCGACCGATCGATTCGCGCGGAAAGCGACTCGCGCACCGGGCCCGATCCCGGAAGCGGCCAGACGGGCGGCAACCTGATCGGCGCACCTTTTGAGCTCCCCGTATGAGATGCGCGCTCCGCCGGCGACAACCGCCGTGGCGTTGGGATTCTTTTTGGCTTGATCGTGAAAGAGCAAGTGCACACAGCGCGGTTCGCCTGGAGCCGCAGGTCCACCATCTACAAAGCACCTAATCATCTCCTGCTCTTCGGCGCTCATGAGCGGTAACTCGGAGACTCGTCGCTCGGGGTCAGATGCGGCGGCCCTGAGGAGACGCTCGAACCGGTCGCGAAGGCGCACGATCGTCTCAGGATCAAAAAGATCGGTGCTGTACTCGATCATTCCGGCAATCGATCCATCGTCCTCAGCGAGGGAAATCGCGACGTCAAATTTGCAAGCGCCAGGGTCAACCTCAAGAAAGCTTGCACGCAGTCCGGCAAATTCGGTCGCTGAACGCGGCGTGCTCGCAAGCGCCAGCATGGTCTGGAACAGCGGATGTCGCGACGTGTCGCGATTGGCCGCAATTTCCTCGACGACTCGCTCGAAGGGCGCATCCTGATTGGCATAGGCGGCCAATGTGCGCCGCTGAACCTGGATGAGCAGATCCGCAAACGCTGGATCAGCGGACAAATCCGCGCGGAGAACCAGTGTATTGACGAAGAAGCCGATCAGAGGCTCCAACTCCTCTCGGTGACGGCCCGCGATGGGCGTACCAACTGCAATGTCATCACCGGCGCCCAAGCGGTGCAACAGCACCTGCCACGCCGCCAGAAGCGTCATGAACAACGTGGCCCCGTGATTGTGGGACAACGCTCGCAGTTCGCTCACCAGTGCTGCATCAAGCGAGACAGGCACGCGTGCGCCGCGATAAGAAGGCAACGCGGGCCGCGGGCGATCGGCAGCTAAGTCACACCGTTCGAGTCCAGAGAGTTCGCGCTTCCAGAAGGCAAGCTGCGAATCAAGCTGGAGATGCTGATGCTGCCAGATGGCGAAGTCACCGTACTGCGCTTGCAGCGGCAAAAGCGGCGAAGCAGTTCCTTGATGGAAAGCTGTGTAGAGCACCGCCAGTTCACGCAAAAAGATATCAAGCGACCAACCATCCGCGATGATGTGATGGAACGTGACGGCCAGGACATGGTCTTCTTGATCCAGTTGAAAAAGCTTCGCCCGCCACAGGGGGCCGCGTGTGATGTCGAACGGAATGCGCGCGTCCTCCGCCAGAAGATGTGCGAGGCCATCTGCCCCTGTCCGCAAATCGCAATCGGTCAATACAAAGTCCCCCCGGTGGACGACCTGCACCGGCTCTCCATTTTGCAGCTCAAAGGTGGCGCGCAATGTTTCGTGGCGGTGAGCGGCCTCATTCAGCGCGTGGGCCAGCGCACCGTGATCGAGCGTGCCTTCAAACCTGATGGCAATTGGGATGTGGTATGCCGCCGAGGCGCCGATCTGCTCAAGGAACCAGAGCCGGCGCTGAGCGAACGAGAGGGGTATCAGCCCCGTCTGCCGGAGTGTCGCCGCTTCCAGCTCTACGCGCTGAGGCTCCGCAACTTGCACGCGCTCTGCAACCCCGCAGAGCGTACGCCCTTCAAAGAGCGCCTGTAATGGGAGTTCAATCTTGAGCCGGTGGCGGATGCGGGCGATGAGCCGCGTAGCAGAAAGCGAGTCGCCGCCTAGATGAAAAAAGTCATCGTCACGGCTTACGCGGTCAACTCCAAGAATCTCCTGCCAAATGGCGGCGAGCCTTTCTTCGAGTTCGGTGGCGGGCGGAGTGAACGGTTTCCCGCTTTCCGGCCGCTGCGAGCCCGGCATCGGCAGCGCCTTTCGGTCGATCCTGCCATGGTTCGTGCGCGGTAGCGCAGGCAACTCTGCAAACGATGCCGGCGCCATGTACTCGGGAACCTTGCCTTCAAGATCGTGCCGCTCCCCGGGCCATCGTGCCATTATTTCCAGCACGCGCTCATACACTGCCGCGATCTTCCGCACCCACTCGGTCGCGAAGTTGCTGGTCTGATAGTCAAAAGCAAACCCAAGTGCGCCCGTGTCTTCATTCATGTTCGCCTGGATAGTGAGCGGGAAGTAAGTGTTTTCGTTGCCCGTGGCATCCAGGACATCACCGCTGAGCGCGCGCAAGCGACGGTAAATATGAAAGTGAGTAAAGTTGAAAACAGTGTCGAAGAGATCCTGGCCTCCGTAGCGCTTCTTCAGTTCAGCCATCGGGTAGCGCCGATGTGGAAGCAACTCGCTCTCAGCGATGAAAGCGCGACGGCCCAGATCAGCAAATGTCCCCGCCGACAAGTCGAGGCAAAACGGTACTAGGTTCACAAACGGCGCTACGATTCGCTCTCCGCCTTCAACCTCTGGACGTCCATTGGCGAGCAAGCCCGTTACCGGGGTGATCGAGCCGATCAGATGGCCGAGGGCTTTCAGATGTGCAGCGAGCAAAACGTGCTTTATTGAGACGCCCAGCGAATCAGCTAACGCCTTGAGCCCGGCGGCGACATCATCAGGAATCGGTAGATCAATGCGCCGGACGCGGTGCGGCTCCTTGTCTTCATGGGAAGGCTGTTTTAAAAGCGGCGCGAAATCAGCGCGGGCAACCAGGTTGTCCCAGAACTTTTGCGACTCTCCATTGGCAATCGCCTGCCTCTCGAGAGCGATGAAGTCGCTGTAGCCGAAAGGCAACTTCGGCAGTTCGGGCGGCGACTTTCGATCGACGCGGGCAAAGTAATACGCCAGCAGTTCGGTGAGCAGCGTGCCGACACTCCAGCCGTCGAGACAGGCGTCGCTCATCGTAAGCTGGAATTCGTCGTCGCTGCGCACGTGAACGTGAAAACGGAAGAGCGGCGCCTGGCTCCATTCAAAGCGGTGATGCAACTCGGCGTCGAGCCATCGAGCGATCCGTGTCTCCTGACCTTCATCTTGCGCAAGATCGTGAATATCGTCCACCGTGATTGCCGCCTCCGCGCGCTTGTGCACAATTTGGAGCGGCTCTTGAAAAGAAAAGTCGAACGAGGTGCGCATGATAGGGTGCCGCGCGGTCATCGCGTCCACGGCCTCGCGCAACGCCGGGTAGTCGAAACGACAGCGGATGCGAAGGCTGTTGAGATAGACCGTGTAGCCGGCCCTTGCCTCACTGTGATAATGAAGTCCGGCCTGAAGATGCGAGAGTGGATAGGCGTTCTCGGCATCGGAGGGCAGGCGTGAGCGGTCCTGGGAGTCAACGAGCGCAAATGGAGCGAGTGGCTGCGGAGCGTCGGGCGATCTTCCTGCAACTGCGGCCAGTTCGTGCAGGGTCTGGCGACGGAAGATCTCCTGAAGCGGAACGTCCAACCCGTGTTTCCGCGCACGGGCACGGACTTCAATCGATCGCAATGAATCGCCGCCAAGATGGAAGAAGTTGTCATTGCGTCCTACGCGATTGATCCCGAGCACTTCTTGCCAAACTTCGACGAGGAGCTGTTCGACATCGGTTTCCGGCTCCGCAAAGGGAATACCGGCGGCCCGGTTGTCAGGAGTTGGCAGCGCGGTGCGGTCCAATTTCCCATGCGCGGTAAGCGGCAAACCTTCGAGCTCAACCATTGCCGCCGGCAACATATGGTCCGGAAGGCGAGCTGCGAGGAAGGCGCGCAGCTCCGCCCACGTCACCACATCTCCCAACACTACGTAAGCAATGAGCCGCGGTTCGATGCCGCCATTCTGCCGGGCGAGCACGATCGCCTCGCGCACGTTTTGATGTGTTCTAAGCGCCGCCTCGATTTCGCCGAGTTCTATGCGAAAGCCGCGTACCTTCACCTGGTTATCTGCGCGTCCCAGATACTCGAGTTCTCCAGAAGCAAGCCAGCGGCCCAGATCTCCGGAGCGATATATTTTTCCCGGGCCGAACGGATTTTGCAGAAATCTCTGAGCGGTCAGCTCCGCGCGGTTCAGGTAGCCGCGCGCTACACTTTCGCCTCCAACATAGAGCTCGCCGCGCACACCAATCGGCACTGGTTGACGATTGGCATCGAGGACGTAGACGCTGAGATGCGGGAGAGGGCGGCCGATAACGCTACCTCGTCCAGTCTGCGCGTCTTCCCGGTGAAGCCTGCGTGAGGTGACGTGAACGGTCGTCTCGGTGATGCCGTACATGTTGACCAACTCGGGCCGCTCGTCGCCAAACATGTCGAACCAGGGCAAAAGGCTGGGGACGTCGAGCGCTTCTCCGCCGAAGATCACGGTTCGCAGTGAGGGTGGGAGCTTCCGCTGCTGGAGTGCGACCGTCATTATTTGACGGAACGCTGAAGGGGTCTGGTTCAATACTGTGACACCTTCGTGCTCGATCAATTCCAGGAACACCTCCGGCGACCGGCTCACCCACCAGGGCACCACTACCAAACGGCCGCCATAGAGTAGCGCACCCCACATCTCCCAGACCGAGAAGTCGAAAGCAAAGGAATGAAATAGTGTCCAGACGTCGTTCTCGCTGAAACAAAATTGTTCCTGCGCCGCGGTGAATAGCCGCGCTACGTGCCGGTGCTCAACCACTACGCCCTTCGGATTTCCGGTGGAACCGGAAGTGTAGATGACGTAAGCGGCGTTCGGGGGACCTGCAAGACCGCAGCCGCGCACGGCTGGTTTTTGCTGGAGCGCATCTTCGAAGTGCATATCTTCTAAGCAAAGGACGCGCGCACCCGTTGGCGGCAACCGATCGAGCAGTTGGCGTTGTGTCAAGACTACCTTCGCGCCGCAATCAGAGAGGAGGAACAAGAGACGCTCTGCCGGATAATCTGGATCGAGCGGTACATACGCGCCTCCCGCCTTCCAAACCGCAAGAATCGCAACTATCAGATCGGCAGAACGGGGAAGACACAAACCCACTCGCGTCTCAGGACCGATCTCCAGCGCCAAAAGTTGGGAGGCGACCCGGTCGGCCTTTGCATCAAGCTCGCCGTATGTCATGCTCTGGTCGCCGAAGACCAACGCCACTCGCCCGGGCACTGCCTGCACCTGTTGCGCGAATAGTTCGTGAATAGGAATTACCGGAGCTTCCGACTTCAATTTGCCGCCGTTCCATTCGACGAGAATTTGCTGGCGCTCTTGCCGCGAGACGAGCGGGAGGCGGGAGAGACGACGATCGGGATCGGCCGCAGCGCCCTCAAGCAGGCGCAGGAACTGGTCGGCGAGCCGCTCCACAGTCGAACGCTCAAAAAAATCGGAGCGATATTCAAGAGCACCCGAGAGGCTGCGCTCATCTTCGTCCTGCGCCAGCTCCAGTATTAGATCGAATTTAGCTCCGCTGCTGGGTAGCGTTATGGGGAAGACTTCCAGTCCGGCCAGCGTGGGAAGGCGGCCACCGAGGTTCTGAAGCGCGATGACCGTTGAGACCAGGGGCATACGGCCCATCTCGCGCTCTGGCCGTAGCTCGGCGACAAGCTGTTCGAATGGCATGTCCTGATGTTCATGCGCGCGCAGGACAGTCTCTCTGGACCGCTGCAGCACTTCGCGAAAAGAGGGGTCGCCGGAGAGTTCGCAACGCAGCACGAGCGTGTTGGCAAATAGTCCAATCAGAGGCTCGAATTCGGGCCGCGTTCTTCCGGCGACTGGTGTCCCGACGCAGAAGTCGACCTCGCCCGTCCATCGATGAAGGAGTGTCTGCCAACCGGCAAGTAGAGTAGAAAAAAGCGTAGTTCCCTCGTCCTGCGAAAGCTCCGCGAGAGCTGTGACGAGGCGCGCGGGAATCTCGAGCGGCACAATCGCGCTTGGCCCCGCAGGTTTCACCGGACGCGGGCGATCTCCAAGGAGTTCCAGTGCCGGTGGCACTCCCTCTAGTCCCTGGCGCCAAAACGCTCGCTCGGCATTTCCGCTTTCACCTTTGAGATGCTGTCGCTGCCATAGCGCATAGTCTCCATACTGGACCAAAAGATCAGGTAGCCGCGCGGTGTGGCCACGGAGATGCGCGCTATACAACTCGGCCAACTCGGAAACTAGGTTTTTGACCGACCAGCCGTCGCATACGATGTGGTGAATTGAAATCACGAGCCAGTGCTCGTCAGTTCTCAGCCGGAAGAGATTGGCGCGCACAAGCGGGCCTTGTGCGAGATCGAACGGCTCGGCTACCACGGCACTCGCTGCTTGCAGGGCCTCGCCAGGATCGATGTCAATGATTGGGAGCTGCAGGGTCTGACTCTGAGCGACCGTGACCCTTGGCTGGCCTTCAGGCGCGGGAAAGGTGATGCGTAGCGCGTCATGGCGAGCGACGACTGCGTTGAGCGCTTCTCTGAGCGCAGTTAACTTGACCCGACCGGTCAGTTTGAGGGCAATCGATATGTTGTACGAACTTCCAGCACCCAACGCATCAAGAAACCAGAGCCGTTCCTGCGCAAACGAAAGCCGTTGGTCGCTTTTTCCATGATGCAGTGAAATGACTGGCGCTGTTGTGGAACCTTGGCTCATGCTCTCCCCTCAACCGTGTTTTCTTCCATGCTTTTCTCGATCAATGTCGAGAGACTGCGGATGGTACGTGTCTGGTAGAGATCGCCAAGCCGCACTTGTTGCCCGAAGCGCGCACGTAGCCGGGAGACAGTCTGTAACGCGAGCAGAGAATGTCCGCCAGCCTCGAAAAAGTCTTCGTCGATACCCACATTCGGGGTCCGCAGCACCTCGATCCAGATAGTCTGCATCTCCTTTTCAACAGTGGTGCGCGGTGCGACGCGTTCGATTTTGGGCAAGGGCCCAGCGCCGGGCTTCGGTAAAAGTCTGCGTTCGACCTTGTCATTGACGGTGCGCGGGAGCTCTTGCAGCAGCGTGAAGGTCGAAGGGATCATGAACTCCGGCAAACGTGATTTAAGATACGTGCGCAGTTCCGAGCCCTGAAGGTTTTCACCCGTGCGTGGCACAACGTAAGCTGCAAGCCGGCGATCTCCGGGAGCGGACTCGTACGTGATGACCGCGCATTCGCGCACAGCTGGATGCCGAGAGAGGACGGCCTCGATCTCGCCAGGCTCAACACGGAAACCACGGATTTTAACTTGCACGTCCACGCGTCCAAGGAATTCGAGGCTGCCATCGCGTCGCCAGCGGCCAATATCGCCGGTGCGATACATTCGCGCTCGCGATCGCTCCGAGAATGGATCAGCGGCAAAACGTTGCGCCGTGAGATCAGGCCGCGCACGGTAGCCGCGGGCCACGCCGTCGCCCCCGATCCAGATCTCGCCCGGCAGGCCATCCGGTGCAAGTTTTCGCGCCGGATCGAGAAGATAGATCTGCGCGTTAGCCACAGGCCTTCCGATTGGAATTGGCGTGGAAACCTCGGCCGGTTCCGTCATGACGTGCGCGGTAGCCACGATGGCGCCTTCAGTTGGCCCATAGGCATTGATAAGCCGGAGACCAGGCGCTGCCTGTAGCAGCTTTTGTGCTGCGCTGGGTGGCATCACGTCTCCACCGACGATGAGTTGGCGCAAGCCCACCAAGTCCTCCAGATGTTCGTCGACCATAAGTGGAAAGAGCCCAGTGATGAGGATGGTGGAGGTAATGCGGTGCTCGCGTAAAGCATCGCCGATCTCCTCAAGAGAGGGATTGCGCGAGGGATACAGCACCAGCTTGCCGCCCCCGAGCAAGCAACTCCAGATCTCGAGCGCCGAAGGATCAAACGAAAGCGAGACGAGCTGCAGTTCGACGTCGTCTTCACTGAGTGCAAATAACCCTGAGCTGACCAGTCGCACAATCCCGCGATGCGTGACCTCGACACCCTTAGGCAGGCCCGTTGAACCCGAGGTATACATGACGTAGGCGAGGCGATCTGGATCACACACGTCTGGCAAGAGACGATCGCCTGAATCGGCAGAAGGCAGCTCATCGGCCAAAAGTACTTCTACGGCGCAGTCGGGTAGCCGCTCGCGAAGCCTTCGGTCGGTAATGATCGCGCGCACGCCAGCATCTTTGATCATGAAGGCGAGCCGTTCTTTCGGATAGGACGGATCGAGCGGCAGATAAGCACCGCCGGCTTCGAGCGTCGCCAGCATCGCGATAATTGCTTCAGGGCTGCGCTCCAGATAGATGCCAACCAGCGCCTCATCGGCGACACCACATTCCGCCAGGCGGCCTGCCCATACCCGCGCGCGGGAGGCGAGTTCTATGTAACTCATCTGCCGGCCTTCATAGCTGAGTGCCGGCGCTTGTGGCCGCAGCGCGACACGCTCAGCGAAAAGCTGCGGCAATGTGCGCTCGGCGTATGCTGCGTGGGCAGCCGCGTTGCGACCCACTACCAGCTCGCGCTTCTCAGCATCATCAAGCAAAGACAGATCTCCAAGCACGCATTCGGCATTTTGCGGGAGCGCGCGCAGCAGATTGGTCAGATGGCTGAGTAGCGTGTCGATGGCAAAAGCGCTATAGCGTTTGCGATCGTAAACGATCTGAAGCATCGAATGCGGCCACGGTGACACTGCGAGTGTCAACGGATAATTCGTCTTGTCCCAGGCTCGCAATTCGCTCATCCCGAGAGATTCCATTCGCTTGAATAGCTGCCCGCTCAGCGGATAGTTCTCATAGACAAGGATGGTCTCGAACAATGGCTGGCCGGGTGGCAGCTCGGTCAGCGTGGAGATTTCGGCCAGAGACGCATGCTGGTGCCGAAGCAGATCGAACTGCAGTTCCTGAAGCTGCGCGAGCCACGGCAGCAAAGGAGCATCGAGCGGCACACGGACGCGCAAGGGCAGCGTGTTAATGAACAGGCCTACCATTGTTTCTGCGCTGGGCAGATCGGGAGGTCTGCCGGAGGTCACGCTGCCGAAGAGCACGTCGCTCTCTCCGCTATAGCGCGCGAGTATCAGCGCCCATGCAGCCCGAAACAGCGTGGCCTGCGTGAGCGCATGACGACGCGCAAAGGCATCGAGCGCAGCCGAGGTCGATGAATCGACTTCACGGATTTTGCGCGCGTAATTGTCATCGAGGATTTCGCCCGACTCGGGTGAGCTGCCATCGAATGGCAGAGGCAGGCTCGTTGCACCCGAGAAATCACCTAACGCGTCGCGGAAGAAATTACGCCATTCCGCCCGATTCTGCCGCGCGAGCCAATCGAGATAGTTGCGGAACGGGTCGACCAGCGGGAGCTCAGTGGAAACTCCGTCGAGTGCCGCCTTGTAAAGCACAAGCAGTTCATCCAGCAGCAGCGGCAGCGACCAGCCATCAAAGAGAATGTGATGATGACTGAAGATAAAGATATGCTCGTCTTCCGCGGTGCGGAGAAGAGAGAGACGCAGCAGCGGCGCGCGGTCAAGCTCGAACTCCCGCGTGCGCTCTACTCGAAGAATGTCCTCGACGCGGCGCCGCTTTTCCTCCAAAGAGAATTCGCGCAGGTCGATGAGGTCCCACCTGGGTCGCGCATCGCGGTGCACAGCTTGCAGATGCCGGCCTTCCTGCAAGAAGATGGCGCTGCGCAAGACGGCGTGTCGCGCAATGAGCGAGTCCCACGCCTGCTGAAACGCATATACGTTGAGCCGAATAATCTTCCAGCTCAGTTGCTCAATGTAGTTGTTGCCGCTATCGAGCAAAGTGTGAAAGAGCATGCCTTCCTGGATCGGCGTCAGCGGATACACATCCTCAAATGTGGCATCGCGATTCGGCAAGGGCGCGCTTGTCAACTCGCGCAACGCCTCCAGAAAAGTTGCTGCGAGCCGCTCGACCACCGCGTGGCTGTGCTGGGCCTCGACGTGCGTGAACATCACCGAGAAGCAACCATCGGAAACCAGCGCATTAATCTCCAACGCGTAGCTGCGCCGCGCGCGCGGACTGCGGCAGGCGCGAAGCGCTTCCCCAGCGAGCTTGAAAGGCCCGCCGGTGGAGAGTGCCTGATCGAACTGGCCGAGATAGTTGAAGCAAACGTCCGAGCGTATCGCGCTGAGTTCAGAATGCGCCGCCAGGTAGCGCAACACACCATAGCTAATTCCGCCATGCGGTAAGTTACGGCGCGCGTCGCGTACCATTGCCGGCCCCGCACCTGATTCCAGAAGGAGCGGATATACCGTGGTGAACCAGCCGACAGTGCGGGAGAGATCGACGTCATCGAACAGCTCTTCGCGTCCATGCCCTTCCACGTCAACCAGCCAAGGCCCCGGCTTGAGCACCTTGAGCGCCTTTCCCAGCGCGGCAAGCAGTATGTCGTCAATGCGCATACCATGCCCAGCGGGAACCGCTTGCAACAGGGTTTGCGTTTCCTTTGGAGACAGGCTTGCAATTACCGATTGCGCCTCGCCTTCGAGCCCCGGATCAGTGGGAGCATCGGAAGCGGCCAGGAGGCGAGGATCGAGCCAGAGTTTAGCTTCGTCATGAAGCTGCTTCGATTGCGCGTATTCGAAAAGCCGCTCAGCCCAGTATTTGAACGAAGTGGTTTTGGGCGGCAGGATCGCTCGTTCTCCCGAGCTCTGACTCTGATATGCAGTTGCCAAATCCTCAAGGAGAATTCGCCACGATACGCCATCAATCGCCAGGTGATGTGCGCAGAGCAGGAGACGAGGTTGGGCCCCGGGATCTTCGAAGAGTACCGCGCGAAAGACCGGACCCGTTACAAGGTCCAGGCTCGTCTGCACGCGCGCGACTGCATCTTCAAGAACATCGCCGCCAAGCACTACCCGCTCAAATGGCACAGGTCCTTGGGGCGCGACGAATCGCTGCTTGTCGCCAATGAGCCGCAGCCTGAGCGCGTCATGGTGTTCGATCAACTGCCAGATGGCGGCTTCGAGGGCGTGGATGTTCGATGGCTCGCGCAATTCAAGCAGCACCGCCTGGTTGTCATGGTGCGGCTCCGGAGAGGCTTGTTCCACGAACCACCGCTGAATGGGCGTGAGTGGGGCCTCTCCCACTACCGGCCCCTGTTCGGCTAGTGCAATCCCCGCCTCTTCCGCTAGCGCTGCGAGCGCCAAGACAGTGGGATTACGGAGAAACTGCTGCACCGTAAGCCGGAGTCCTTCTCGCCGTGCGCGGGCGATTACCTGAATGGCAAGGATCGAATCGCCCCTCAGCGCAAAGAAATTGTCGTTAACGCCTACGTTCGGAACAGCGAGGACTTCCGACCAAATGCGGCACAACGCGCTCTCTGCGCGAGTGCCCACAGACCGTTCAGTACGGGACCCCGATGCCGTTCCTTCACCCAGCGACGGCAGCGCCCGGCGATCGATCTTGCCGCTGGCCGTTCTTGGCAACGCGCGTAAAGGAACGAACATCGATGGCACTAAATAATTCGGCAGGCGCGCGGTAAGGAAGCTTTTCAGATGCTCAACATCAACTTTCTCCGGCGTGATAAATGCTGCCAGCAGTACCCTGTCTTCGACTCTATGCCCGACCACTGCTGCGTCGGTCACCACGGGATGACGACGCAAAGCCGCTTCGACTTCACCAGGCTCGACGCGAAACCCACGGATTTTGATCTGCTCATCGAGCCGCCCGAGGAATTCAAGATTGCCATCTGGCCGCCAGTGCATCCGGTCACCGGTTCGATAGCAGCGCGCTCCGGGACTTTCGTGGAACGGATCAGGAATGAATCGCTCCGCAGTCTCGCCTGGCTGGGTAAGGTAGCCCAGCGCAATACCCTCACCGCCGATCAGTGCCTCACCGGGGACGCCAACCGGCAAAAGCTGCATTCGGCTGTCAACTACGTAAACCCGCACTCCCTGCAGCGGCTTGCCAATGGCGACTTTGGCGGTGTCGCGGCCGGCGTTCAAGCCTGCATCGTAGACCGTAGACGTGATGGCGGTTTCCGTCGTGCCATATGCGTTAAGCAGACGAACCCGCGAGCCAACATTCTGGGTCCAAGCTGACAGCGAGGCAGGAAGGAGGCGTTCGCTGCCAACCACCACGAGCCTGAGATGCGGCGGGATCTCGACACGACCGCGGTCGATCTCGGCGACCCATTCATGCCAATACGATGCGGGCAGATTCACAACGGTCACGCGCTGCTCGCGCAGGAGCGCATCGAATTCTGTAATGGTCGGCACGTCGCCCGGCGGCCGCACCACGATTGTTGCGCCGGCAAGCAGCGTCGGGAATATCTCTTCAATGGCGACATCGAACGCTAACGAGGCGAAGTGCAGCACGCGATCACTGGGCGCGAGCTCGTACCGACCCGCCGTCGCGACGGCATGACTTGCAAGTGCGAAGTTGGGAACCACTACGCCCTTCGGCCTACCGGTTGAGCCCGAGGTATACATGAGGTAGGCGGGCGCATTGCCAAGCGGGTCTGCGGGAGGAACGAGTGGGGCTTCAACTTCCAGCGAAATGGCTCTTCCCGGTGCCTGCCCGACCAGAGAGCTGGGAGCAAGCACGAACCTGGGCCTGGCATCTTCCACTAACGCATTGAGCCGCGCCTTCGGCAATGACGGATCGAGAGGCAGCCACGCAGCTCCTGCTTCCAGGATGGCGAGCATCATTATTACTGCGTCTACGGATCGTTCCGCAAACAAGCCCACTCGGTCGCCGGCTCCGACGCCAAGCCCCGAAAGTCGGCGGGCGAGATTTTCAACCCGGCCGCGCAGTTCGCTGTATGACAGCGACCGCAGCCCATCAATAATCGCAACGGCATTTGGGTAGCAGTGCGCTGTTTCGGCGATCGCTTTGTCAACGAGCCGGGAGGAGTTCAGTGAGCCGTTCCGCGACTCTGAAGATCGTGCCAGCCGGACCAACTCCTCTGCCTCAACCAGCGGAAGCGCCGAAACCCTTATATCCGGGTCTTTGGTCGCGCCCTCCAGGAGAACGAGGAAATGCCTGATCCAGCGATCAATCGTTGAGTCGTTGAATAAATCGGTGTTGTATTCCAATGTCGCAAACAGATTGGTCTCTGATTCACGCAAGACCAGCGTGAGATCGAACTGGGCGCTGTCGCCCAGTAGAGGTATCGGCTCGATTTCAAGCTGGCCAAGCGCTCGCCGAACGGGCTCGTCGCCGAAGACAAATGCGGGCGAATTTCGGCCCTCGGCGCGATGCGGCCGTTCAAAGGAGATCATCGCTTGAAACAGCGGCGAGCGCGCGGCATCACGTACTATCTGGAGCCGCTCAACCAGTAAAGGAAAAGGAAAGTCCTGGTGCTCAATTGCGCCGACTACCGCAGCGCCCGCGCGCCGGCATAGTTCGCGGAAGGTTGGATCGTCACCGAAGGTGGCGCGCATGACAACCGGATTGGCGAAGTGACCCACCAATGCGTCCCACTCCGGCTGGCTGCGAGCAGCAGTGGGAGCGCCGACGAGCACGTCGTCTTGCCCGGTGAGCCGGTGGAGAAAAGCCTGAAACGCTGCAACCAGCACTGCGAACTGTGTGCTGCGTCCCTCGCGTGCGAGCGAGTGCAGGTTAGTGTGGATGGGCGTGTCAATGAGGAAGCGCCGCGAGCGCCCATGGAATGTCTGCACCGGTGGGCGCGGACGATCAAGCGGCAGGTCGAGAACAGGCAGGTCACCGCGGAGCGTATCGCGCCAGTACCGGAAGAGACTCTCACCATCCTCTCCGTGGAGCATGTCGTTTTGCCAGCGCACATAGTCGCGGTACTCAAGAGCGAGCGTTCCGGGCATTGTTGCACGCGGATAGTGCCTGGCAAGCTCCTCAAGGATGATGATAGTGGACCACATGTCCACGACCACGTGGTGGGCCGTGACGATTAGATCGTACGCATCTTGTGTTCTGAAGAGACCTACGCGAAAAACGGGGCCGTGCTCCAGATCAAAGGGTCGGTGCACTTCTTCCAGAAGCCGGCGGCGTAGCGCCGTAGCGTCGAGTGCTCTCGCATCGTGAACAGAGAATGCAACTTCGATTCTTTCCGCGACACGCTGGAAGGGAACACCGCTTCGTTCGGCAAACGTACTGCGCAAGGGAGCATGGCGATCAACGATCGCCTGAAAGGCAGATCGTAACGCGCTCACGTCGAGTGGCGAGTGGATTCGGAACGCAATATGAACGTTATAAGCCGCGCTCAAACGGTCCAACTGGTGCACGAACCATAAAGCTTGTTGGCCATAGGAGAGTGGATACTCAATCATCTGGGCCCTCACTCTTTTGGTGGCCCAAAATGGGACACGTGCTGGCCCAAAATGGAACACGCGTATGCTACAAGCGCATTGGGTCAGTTTACCGCACGAAGTTTACCGCACGAAGATGAAGTTGGCGGATCGCTGCCTGCCGAGTTCAATGCTCCAGGCGCTTTTTCTTTTGAGGCGATAGCCATAGGGAGAAAGCCTGGATTCGGCCCAGGTGAGGGCAGGCCCGCGCTCGTCCGGCCATGTCACTTCCACAAGGATAGAACGCAACGAACCGGAAGTCAGCACCGCGGCGGCGCCATCGAGGATTTGTTCCTCATTCCCGTCTACATCGAGCTTAAGGAGATCAGGTGGCGGCAATCCGTGACGTGAGACAAGCGCATCAATGGTGGCCGCAAGCGCCCCTGTCTTGAGCAACGGCGGCCCATCTCGAAGGGGGCTCGGTCGTCCCAGCGAATGGAGTGCTCCACCTGGCCGCAAATCATAGACATAAAATGGCGCGAAGGCCTCATGGCTGGAGAGCGGGAAGAAGCAGGGCGTGACATTCTCTACTCGATTGAGCAGCAGGTTTCCACAGAGGTTCCCGAAGTTGTGGCTTTCCGGCTCGAAGGCAAAAACACGGCAGCCGCGTTGAAGCTTGGCCGCATAGAGAGAATAGAGGCCGATATTGGCGCCAACGTCGTAGAAGACATCGCCATCGCGCAGGTTTTCACGCAGCCACTCTATTGTCTCGGGTTCTTTGGTAGCGTAAGTATCCGCACGATAGTGTTCATTCGGTGTCGAGATGCGGATAGCAATGGTGAGTCCGCCGACCTTGCAATGCGCAACTGGACGAACTGCTCGCCGGGCTGCACGAAGCGCCAGCATCACCGGCAACGCTACAGCGTCCAACTTGGAAAGGAACCCTCGACTCATTCTAAGTTCTAAATTATGTCCCAAACTACGAGGAAGCGCCACGAGCGTGAATGCGATCGTCGACAACACCCAGGGGATTGAAAACGCAGCTTCATCGTCCCTGCCGGAGTCGTCGCGCCCTGTTGGAAGCGGTTCCCCAATGAGGAGGGGATTTGAACGACCCGCCACAAGATCGAAGCCAGCCGCTTGCTCCACCCCGTCTTCTCACTTTCGAACTCTTTGCTTTTCGCTTCCAGTTCATGCATAGGAAAAATAAAAATTCATTTCAGCCACTTTCCTCCAGATGAGTTGTCCTTGGGGTCAAACTGGAACGCACAATCAAAGTGTTGGATCATTAGCCATCAGCATAAAGACTCGGGGCTCATCGATTTAGGCCAAGAGGGACACTGAGAATTCAGTCCAGGACGAGTCCGGCGAGGCGGATCACATGTCACGCTCCGCGCGCGGAGCGTATTTTGCGATTTGGAGGAAGCTTGGGAGCTATCTGTTCCACAAACAATCCCACAACAGCAGCTCGGTTTTAGCAGTCTTTACGGTCCCGCCCGTGCGCCTGCTATGCTGCTGAGTCTTTGAATTGTCGTGAAAATGTCGCCCTGTCACGGCAGAGGTCGCGAGTTCGAGTCCTCGTCGTCCCCGCCGGCTTTTTCATAAACTTAGAGAGCAATCGCCCCAAACGTCCAATTCACCCCACACCTCATTGCACCGCCTCCGGTTTGAATCCGACCGTCGCCAGGAACGCTTACTCCGCCCGTGCTTCATCGCTGCGTTCTTGGGTTTGGAAATCAGCATTATCTGTATCTTTATAGAATTGCGCAGGATGCCCTGCACCGTCTTCGGCTCCCGCCTGTTCACAGACCAATTGTTCACCGGCTGGCGGAGCGTGAAACACGAAGCGTTGCAGTTTCTGATCTGCACTCCGGCTGCGGATGCCGCCGGACGAAGATAGTCTGCCACGAGAAGTCGAAGCGTGAAGCGGCAGCTCTCTTTTTTTCCGTTATCTCGTTCCAAGTCTGTGGTGAGGTGCTGGATTTGGTTAAAAACTGAGCCGCCGTCCAAACCACTCTATGATGCAAGTTGTCCAAACGCGAGAATGCGCGGCTGAGCTCTTCTAGAGTTTTATTTTTCGCTGTAACGATTTGGGATCCACCTTCACTTTAATAACGACGTTGACTTTTCGATAATTCGGAGTATCGTTTTGCCCGATACTCCACACCGCCCCGGCGCTTGGTTGAGCAAGGATGCAAGCGCGTCTCTCGGGTTCACTGGCTTGCCCTGCCCGCCCTTTCCGGCGGCGAAATCCTGTGCAGCCGCTCCGGGTCCAATAAAACCATTGGTGCCCTGGAAGCCTTACTGAGATTCCGTTCGCAGGCACCCTGAGATGACAGAATCAGAACGCATTTTGAGCGTCAAGGAAGCGGTTGAACGCGAGTTGAGAAAAATTCCCGGCGTTCATGCTGTTGGCATTGGGCCCAAGATTACCAATGGCAAGCTGACGGGCGAGATAGCGATTCAAGTGTTGCTTCCAAAGAAAAAGCCGCTTGAACAAATCCCGCCGGAGCACATCGTCCCAGCCGAAATAGAAGGCATTAAGACGGACATTCTGGAAATCCCAGGGTTTGTTGCCAGCACATTGCCGGACACTTCCACCTATCGACCGCTGAAAGGCGGCAGCCAAGTCAGGGCCGGTGGCGGGCTTGGCTCCGGGACCCTGGCTTGCCTGGCCAAAACTACGGGTGATCCAATTCAGGTTGTAGCGCTCTCAAACCATCATGTGTTGTTTTCCGGAACAGCGAAGGGTCCAAGCTGCTGGGGATGCACGTCTGGAAGCAACGTAGGCCAACCGACTTTGTCGGATGTGATCGGCACCAATCTCCGCGGCTTTGCCAATGAACAAATTGATGCTGCCATTGCAGTGGTGAATGACGGTGTCCAGTACCTGGCCGAGATCCAGGATTTTGGATTGATCTCCAGCGTACGCTCCACTCCTATTACCCAGAATGACCTGCTAAACCTGGCGATGCAGCCGCCGCCAAATAATAAGTTTTGGGTCAACAAGCGAGGCAGGACCACAGGTTTAACGCGGGGCTGGCTGGGCAGTGCGCAGCTTACCGGCGGGCCTGTGCACTGGCCCGATGGCTCGGTCCAGCGTGAGCACTACGTTAACCAGCTTCTGATATTGCCGCAAGCCTTTACCGGAGCTCCAGCTCCACCGCCGGCAGGGAGCCATCCTGTTGTTGAGTCTGGCGATTCCGGTTCGCTCGTCCTCGATGACAGTCATCAGGCGGTAGCTCTGCTATTCGGTGACGTCACTTCTGATAGCACAAGTCCATTCTTTGGATCCGCCCTTGCCTGCCACATCAGCGACGTCCAGACTCAACTCGGGATTGTCATTGAAACGGCTACAGCGCTGAATCAGGTGCGCACGGCAGCTACCGTCCATGTGGCGCATGCTAGTCCCTCTCCGTCCCCCTCACCGTCGCCTGCGCCGGTGCATCCCGCCGCGGCAATATTCCGACCTCCGCCTGCTGTGGTCCAGGTGGAAAAAGAGATTCGTGAGATTCCTGAAGGCCGCGTCTATGTGGATCTCCTGCGGAAGCACGCGCCGGAGATTCACTATTTGGTCAATAATCATCGCCGGGTTGCAACTGTGTGGCACCGTTGCGGCGGGCCAAAGGTCCTGCAGAGCTGCTTGCGCATGCTGGAAGACCAGTCGCACGCGTTTCCCGCTGAAGTGGATGGCGTACCTCTGCAGGCGTGTATGGACCGCTTCAACGCAATATTGCAACGATATGGAAGCAGCAAGCTAGCTGCTGACCTTGGAAAATTCGGCCCGCGGCTGGCCCGCTTTGCCGGAATGACATACCTGCAGATCAAAGAAACGCTTTGTGCGGAGACTGCCCAGTGCGAGGCGAGCACCAGTGCTCTATAGACAAAGCCAGCACGCCTTTGGACAAGGTGTAATAAATCGCTTGGGGAGTAGGTTGGGATAACTATGCCGGGACAATCTGGCACTCTCGAAACCATAGCCCGGCATATCGGACTGGCGCTCCAGCCGCTTAAGGATAGGCTTGCCTCTGACCATGCCATTGATCTTTTGGCGGAGTTAGGCTTGCAGTTCCCACCGCAGCTTCTGCAGCCTGCTTTTGTCAATGCCTTAAATTCGGGCGCCACAGCAGCCGGGGCTCTTCCCGCCACAATCACGCAGCTTACAAATGCGATTGATGCGGATAATGAAGGGCAGATCTTAGCTTCAGGTGCGCAGCTCATTGAAGAGATTGCTGCGGTCACGGCGGCACTCGCGCAAATTGGAAATGAATTGAAAAACCTGGCAGGCGCTCTGCCTGGAATGAGCGCCTCCGAAGTAAGCAGCTTTGCTGATGCATTGCCGGGGCGGTTGCTGGGTTATCTGTTGATCTCCTACCTGGAAGCGGTGGCGCCTGGGGCCGTAAGCATCGGGAATCTTTTTGGCATTTTAGATTATCTCCCCAATGCCGGCGTTGATGGAGATGCCGCACATCCTGGCTACATCGTGCGTCAACTGCAATTAAGCAATTTGGGAGATCTTTTTACCTCGCCTGACAAGCTGCTGAAAAATCTGTATGGATGGGGAAATCCTGGTTTCGATGGTAAGTCGCTCATCAGCAGGTTGAGTACGTCTTTGGGACTTCTGGGGGTATCCTCGCAAGTTTCGGCAACTGGAGACTCGCTGAGCGTGTTCCTGCTGACATTAGGAGTCGCCTCGTCGACAAATCCGCCTGGGCTGTCTGCCACTTTCGGAACAACGCTGCCATCGGGCCTGGATCTAACTCTACCTCTGAGCGATACATGGTCTATCCATGTACAGGCGAAAGCAGCACTCGCTTCTGGCTTGCAAGCCACTATTACGCCGCCGGCAAACGTCACTCTACGGCCCCCATCAGGGACGGTGAATGGACTGTTGCAAGCAGATATTATCGCCCAGGGCGCGGATGCCGCCCATCCCATCATTATTATTGGGCAAACTGGCGGCAGCCGTCTCCAGACCGATTCATTCACCTTCGGAATGGGCGTCAAGATCACCTGGGACTCCGGCTCTGGCACAGCCACTGCCGAACCCACGGTGCAAATCGCGATCAAGGGCGGCAAGGTCGTCATCGACATGTCGAATGCCGATGGCTTTCTGGCCACGGTGCTTTCTGGAGTTCATGTTGAGGCCGGATTCGATCTCGGCATCAGTTGGGCGCCCGATACGGGCATTCACATCACCGGCGGCGCACAGCTGGAAATTGATCTTCCTCTCCACCTGACATTGGGGCCGATCACACTGCCGACGCTCTATCTGGTGGCGGGCGTAAGCAGCAGTGGGCTTCCCATTGAAATTTCCGCCGCGCTGGGACTCGCGCTCGGACCAATTCAGGCTTCAGTGGATCGCGTAGGCGTCAAAGGGCTAATAACGTTTCCGGACCACGGCGGCAATCTTGGCCCCGCCAATCTCGCCATTGACTTCAAGCCGCCCAACGGGCTCGGTCTTGCTATTGATGCCGGCGTAGTGGCCGGTGGTGGTTACATTTCGTTTAATCCAGATAAGGGTCAATACGCCGGAGTTTTTGATCTTTCCCTGGCGGAGATTGTTCAGGTAAAGATCATCGGCGTGCTGGATACCATCCTGCCGGACGGTTCACACGGCTTTTCTTTCCTGCTGATCATCACCTTTGATTTTCCTCCCATCCAGCTTGGATTTGGATTCACGCTGAACGGAGTCGGCGGGCTGGGCGGCGTAAATCGCACGATGAATACTGACGCGCTGCATGCGGGCTTCCGCGCGCACACGCTTAACTCTGTCCTGTTTCCGCCCGATCCCATCGCCAACGCGCCGCAGATCATCAGCAACATAGAAAACTTCTTCCCGCCCGCCGAAGGCCGTTATCTGTTTGGCCCCATGCTGGAAATTGGTTGGGGAACTCCCACACTCATCACGCTGGCGGTGGGAGTGATCCTGGAAGTGCCTGATCCAGTTCGGCTTGTGCTGCTGGGACTGATTGATGCCGGCTTGCCCACGACTGAAGCCGCGTTGATTGAGCTGCACATTGATGTGCTCGGCATTCTTGATTTCGGCGCGAAAACGCTGTCCATTGATGGCTCGCTCTACGATTCCCGCGTCCTGATCTTCTCACTGGCCGGCGACCTGGCATTGCGGCTCTCCTGGGGCGACAATCCGAATTTCCTGTTTTCTCTGGGTGGATTTAATCCGCACTTCAGCACCGCCGGGCTTGATGTCCCCAACATGCACCGGCTCACCGTGAGCATTGGCGATGGCGACAATCCCCGCATTAGCGCGAACAGTTATTTCGCCATCACTTCAAACTCTTTGCAGTTCGGCTCCAATGTTGAGGCGTACGCTTCCGCCGCCGGCTTCACCATTCATGGGTGGTTGGGCTTTGACGTCCTGATTATCTTCTCGCCCTTTTCTTTTGAGTTCGACTTCTCCGCCGGATTCGACGTGTCATTCGAAGGCGTTAGCCTGTGCGGCCTGAGCGTTGATGGCACTTTCTCCGGGCCGCGTCCGTGGCACCTGCATGGCGATGCCAGCATTCATATTCTCTTTTTCAGCGTAAGCGCATCCCTGGATATCACCTGGGGAGACAGCACGCCGGCGATTCTCCCTTCAAAGCCCGTTCTTCCAGACTTGCTGCCCGCGTTTCAGGATCCACGCAATTGGAGCACCGCGCTTCCAGACGGGACAACGCAGGCAGTCACGCTTTCTACACCCAAACCGGACGACAAGACCCTGCGCGTTCATCCCATCGGCACCTTAAGTGTCCGCGAAAACGTGGTGCCTCTCGATCTGCCCATCACCCGCTATGGCAATGCCACGCCCTCTGACGGAAATTACTTTGCAATCAGCGACGTCCAGATCGACGGGCACGAAGAGACCAAACAAAATTTCCAGGACTACTTTGCTCCGGGCCAGTTCCTCACACTGAGCGATGCCGACAAGGTTAGCCATCCCAGCTTTGAGCGATACGATGCCGGAATCAAGATTGGCTCCACGGAAATCCTTTCCGGAGCAGATTCACCGCGCACTGTTTTCTATGAAGAGCGCTATATTGACGAGCCCACCGGCTTCTCTCGCTTCGCCCGGCGTTACGCCATGGCCGCAGATGTCCACCTTGCGCTCACGGCCCAGGGCGCAGGTTTTGAGTCTCCGCTGAAGAATACTGGTCTCTTCAAATACGGAACAGGCACGGCTGGAGCGAAGATCTCAACCCAGGACGCGGCCTACGTTGTGGCGCACGTGGAAGATCTCTCCGTGCGTAGTGACATTGTCTCTCCTTCAGGCCGCACTTACTACCACGCGCGCGCGGCGCTGGACACATATCTTGCTCTGCATCCTGAAGAGAGCAGCAACTTGCAGATTCTTCCCGTGCATGAGGTGACAGCATGAGTGATCCGCCTCTTGGCCGCTATCACTTCCTGAGTTGGGCACGCCGCGGCGTCGGAGCTAGCGTCAGCAATCCGGACAACAACGGCAGTCTGCCTGGGCGGGCCAGCCTGAGTGTGCAACTCTCTCTTGATGTCCAGAAAGGCGGCACAACCACCACGGTCCAGCCCACGCCCATGCAGGTGCAGATGTTCGGGCCCGGGGATGTCATCGGCATTGATCCACGGCATATCATTCGCACTGAGCCGCGCAACTTTACCGTCAACTACGAACCAAATTATCTTTGCGGCATTGAATTTGACACGCCTGATCTACCCTGGCTATTCACTCCCGCAGCGCCCAACGGAGACAAGCTGCGTCCGTGGCTGGCGTTAATTGCGTTAAAGCCTGATGAATTCAAACTTCCTTCTGTAGCGCCGAATCCTCTTCCCGTGGTGCAAGTCCAGACCATGAGTGCGCTGCAGGACCTTTCTGATTCGTCCAACTGGGCGCACGTACAGGTGAGCGGTGACACGCCATTAACGGACGCCATGAGCAGCGCTCCGGGAAATGTTATCTCTCGTCTGCTGTGTCCGCGGAGGCTTGATCCGGAGACACACTACACGGTATTTCTTGTGCCGGCATTCGATATAGGCGTGCAGGCAGGACTAGGCCAGGACGTTTCCGCCGTCGCCAACACTGATCCCGCCTGGACCAACGCCACACATGCTCCGCTGTCGCTGCCTTTCTATTATCAGTTTGAATTCAATACCAGCGATGAAGGCGATTTTGAATCTCTCGTCCGTCGCCTGACGCCGCGCGTTCTGCCGGCTGAAGTCGGTGAACGTCCGATGGACGTAACAACGCCCGCGCCGCATATTCGTTCTGCCGGGCCGCCGCTAGGACTGGAAGGCGCGCTGCACAGCGTCCTTACCCAGCCCACGCCATGGAATGATCCGGACAAAACGAATTTCCAGACTGATGTTCAAACATTCATCAATCACCCTAGCGCGTCCAACGACGATCCAGCGAACCCAAATCCTGACGACCCGGTAATTGCGCCTCCCATTTACGGGCGTTGGCACGCTGCTGTTCAAAGCGTGGATCGGACCGCGCCGGGATGGGTGAATGACTTGAATCTTGATCCGCGCAACCGCAGCGCTGCCGGCATGGGCACCCAGGTAGTTCAGGATGAGCGCACGCAGTTGATGGCATCCGCATGGCAGCAGGTGGATGGCGTACGCAAAGCCAATGAGTTGTTGCGCCAGGCCCAACTTGCCCGCGCCGCATTGCAGCAAATTCATGCATTCCAACTCAAGCCGGCGCTGCCGGAAACCTTGATGACGATCACCGCGCCGTTACATGCGCGCCTTCTCGCCAGTCCGACAACGATTCTGGCCTCGGTAAGAAAAAGTCGTGTGCCGGAGCGTCTGCTCTCCGGGACCTTCCGCCGCGTCACTCGCCCGCGCAGAAGGCTTGGTCCATCGCCCAACTCAAGACCGGCTTTGCTCTCGCGAGTGAACTCCGGTGACATCGCCATCGTTCCCGACCCCAAGCCGCCGGGCGGCATGGTATCAATTGACACTATCTCCAATAACTTCGTCGCACCCTGGATCAAGCTGCTTGCGAAGTACTGGCGATGGATCCTGCTCGCGCTGTTGCTCCTCCTTCTGCTGGTGGTTGTAGTGGTCGGAGTTTTCGCAGGACCAGCGGCGGCATTGATTGTCCTTGTAGTGGCTTCAGGCGCTGCAGCCGCAATCTGGCCAGCGATCAAGAAGCTCTTGCAGCAAGCTCAGGCTGCAGATGATTTAACCATCACAGGCATGACGCCGGAGGCCGTCGCGCAAGCGCCTCCGAGCCCAACCTTCGTTATCACCAATCCAGGAACAGCGCCTCCCGCCGGCGGCACAGGAGCCGACTCCGCGCAGGCCGTAGCTTTCCGCAGCGCCACGACCGATCTCTTTACATATTTTCAGGCATTCCCTGTTGATCCACCGCTGGCGACGGCGCTCGATCTGGTGGCGATGAAGACCACTCTGCTGGCGCGGCTTGATCCGGTGGTCACCGTGCCAAAACGCGTGCAATCACTCATCTCGTTTTCAGCCGGCTTTAACTGGTTTGCCACTGATCCGTTGGAAGAGATCATGGCAGCGCCGGAATTCCCTCAACCGATGTATGCCCCACTGCGCGATCTCTCCGCTGATTACGTGTTGCCCGGCGTGGAACTGGTGCCGCCGGATACGCTGGGAATTCTGCTGGCGAACCACGCATTCATTGAAGGGTACATGGTGGGTCTGAATCATGAAATGGCGCGCCAGCTTTTGTGGAATGATTACCCTACAGACCAGCGCGGCAGTTACTTCCGCCAGTTCTGGGATGTAAAGGCTTACGTCCCCCAGAAGGGCGATCCCAGCGATCCCGCGAAGTTGCGCGAGCTGCTGAAAGATATTCCTTTGATTCATACATGGCCCAAGCCGCTTCCGCTGGGCCAGCATCCCAACCGCACGGACATTGTCCAGAACAACGTAGTGCTCCTGGTGCGTGGCGAACTTTTCAAACGCTATCCCAACGCAATTGTCTATGCGGGCAAAGCCAAGCGTGTGGATAAAACACGCGTGCTGGATGAGACTGACGAGCGTTATCCGATCTTCCGCGGCACGCTGCCCACTGACATCACGTTCCTGGGATTCAATCTGAGTCTCGACGACGCGCGCGGCGGCACTCCGCAATCTCCAGAAGGATTTTTCTTCGTCTTTCAGCAGCAACCCTCCGAGCCGCGCTTTGGGCTGGAGCCAACGGAGGATCCTGCCGCTACGCCCGTCGCACACTGGGCCGACCTTGCGTGGACTAATTTCGAAGTTGTTGGTGGCGGCGCACGCAGGGCCGCAGGCGGCGGTGAAATTTTCAAGCTGCCCAATCTCGGCAATACCACCCGTGGACTGACAATCGCCAACAATCCCTGGCGGCTTTCTTCTCAGGTGTTTTCACTCGTCTTGAAGAATGTAAAACTGCCGGACTTCCTCACCTCGAAGTTAAAGCCAGTGAGAGTTACCATTCCACCCGGCGGCGGAAATCCCGCCCTGCCGGACTACAGCCCCGACGATCCCAACAACAATTGGGGTGTGAACAGCGCCCAGACGGCCTACATTCTTTTGCGTCTGCCTTTTCGCATTCTGATTCATGCTGACCTGATGTTGCCACCACCATGAGCACACGACCAAGCCCGAACGTACCTGGAACCCCGGCCCCCGCTCCCGGACAGCCGCCGATCATTGAGACCCACCAACTCGATGCGGCCACGCCTGTTCTTTTTCTGCCGGTGAACATTGAAACCCGCTTCATGGATAACTCCGACGGCCGTCCTGAACTTTGGCTGCGGATTTATCCTGACCAGATTGCCATCAACTCCCATGAACCGGAACTTACGGACCAGGAGATTGTTGACGGCAAAACTTACTGGGACGCCGTTTGGCGCGCGGGAAATCCGCCACCTGCCGCCGATGCCGTAAAAGCTCCGTGGCGCGGTCTTGCTTCACTGTATGGATCGCCGCGCGCGGCATGGATCGCGCAAACAATGACGCCATCGAACGTGGCACTCCAGCCCGTGCCTCCCACGCCGGCGGGAACTGATCCCAGCCCAAAACCGGTGTATCCCACGCCGCCAACGCGGCCTAGCTCATGGAACAAACCCGCGATTGCTGATGCACTGCCTGATGTCTGGACGGTGGTAGCTGTTTCCGGGACGAAACAGACACAATTTCGCAGCGGCCTCATCACTCCAGATCTCGCGGTGGGCATGACGCCCGGAGCTGGCGCGCTGCCGCCGGGTCAGCCGGTTGATCCCGGGATGCAATGGCTGGTGGATTTTGATACCGCAGTCAAAGCCGGAATGGCGATGAAGATCCCGCTGACAGCGGAGCAGCGGGCTGCAGGCTTCGATCGCATTTTTGTTTACGGCTTGCGAACTCAAGGCACTCCCGGGACTGATGCTTTCTCCAGCCTTCTGAACGCGCACCACTATACTGACGGGTTTTCGCTGGTGCCACAGGGCGCTCCCACCAACAACACGCCTGATACCGATTCGGCTTATTCGCGCAAAGATCTGGATTATGAAATCAGCTTTGCCGTGGAACGCAGCGCTCCGCTCACTAAGGATGCAAGGGCTGACGGCAACGCTTTTGCCAGTCTGGTCGGAATCGATCCCGCAACCATGGCGCACGTTGGCTCAGCGGATGGAACCGGAGAGAGCAATGGCCGTGACATGCTCACCGCGCTCTGGCCCGCGACGCTCGGTTATTTCTTCAGCCAGATGATGGCGGATGTCTTCACGCCCCAGCAGATTGAAGTCGCGCGCCAGTATGTAATTGCCAATGCCATCCCGCGCGGCCCTGTTCCCGCTTTGCGCGTAGGACGCACGCCGTATGGAGTTCTTCCGGTTACATCACTGCGCCGCTACCCGACAGAAGCGACATTTCTTGCAGGATCGTTTGAACCGGCGCTGGTGAATTTTCTTTTGCGTCTCTGGCCAAGCTGGCTGGCAAGTTCATCTGGCGCGCCGCACATGCAGAACTCCGGCGATCCTGACGCGCAACTTGCGCAAGTGCTGGGCATGGACGCAAGCTCCATGACTTTCCGCGGACGGCAGGTTCTGGGCGATGATTTCCTCTGGGATTACATTACCTTCCGTGGCATACAGATTCCCACCATCAACCCCTGGTGGTCTCAGCATTTGGCTCGCGGAAGGGCATTGCTGGATTCTTTCAAATACAACGACTGGGACCCGCGCGTGATTCATCTGGGCCTGGCCCAGAATTCATTTCCGGTTCCCTTCCCCACAGTGCAGGCGGGACCACTTTCTGAGACTGACCCGCTGAAAGCTGACGCTGATCTTGGCGGCGGTAAAAAAGGAAATTACATTCAGTGGCTGCGGCAAGCTTCGGCCAGCGACATCCAGGCAGAGAACTATCCCGGCCCCAAGCCCACGGCGTTGCTCTATAAAATTCTGCGCCAGTCGGTAGTGCTCGATTATGCAAAGCTGGCGACATTTGCCGAGATCAACGCTTCGCGCCTGCAGATCTCGCAGATACGCGAACAAGAAATCCTGGGCGTGCAGCCGCAGGCTGTTGTCGGCGCACAACCTCAAGCGCAGGCGCTTCCCAAGGTCAGCGTGTGGGAAGTGCTGGCGCGGCCTTCCATACCCAATCCGCAGCTCAGCTGGGCTGAATATCTGGTCAACCTTGATCCGCCGCCACAATCTCCATTCGCACAACTCGCCGAGCTGCGCGCCTGCCTCGATCGACTGGCTACGCTTTCCACCGCCGAGCTTGATCGCCTGCTTACGGAAACGCTGGATGCATGCAGCCACCGGCTTGACGTGTGGGTCACAGCGGTTGCCACGTCCATTTTGAATCGCAAGCGCTCCGCCCAAGTTAACGGCGTCCATCTGGGATGCTTTGGCTGGGTGGAAGAAGTGCGTCCGGCAGCGCGCCGCCCCGCCGTTCAAGGGAGAGAATTGGAAACCGTTCGCCTGCTGGATTCCCGGCGTGCGACCGCGCTCAAGCGCCAAATTAACTTGCCGGTCCCGGTGCAGCCGCTGCAGGATAACGGCGGTTTCATCTTTGCGCCGTCATTCGCGCAGGCATCTGTTGCCGCTGTGCTTCGTAACGGCTACATGACGCACAAAGGAACCAGCCAGGAAGGATTGCTCTCCATTGATCTCTCTTCAGAGCGTGTGCGCAATGCGTTGCTTCTGCTGGAAGGCGTGCAGCAAGGCCAAAGCCTCAATGCTCTTCTGGGCTATCTGTTTGAAACAGGCTTGCACCAATTGAACCTCGACAAATATGCGCAGTCCTTCCGCGATCGCTTCCCGATTGTCGCTAACAAGCTCACGCCTTCCAGTGATCCCAGTGAATCCGTGGCTGCCTCCAACGTAGTGGATGGGCTGGCGTTACGGACCGCATGGGACAACGGTCAACTTGCCCCCGGCGGAAATTGGGGACCCGGCTTACCGTCTGTTGGCGCTGACCAGAATTCCGTCATCGGATTGCTCCGCACCATCGATAATTACGCAGATGCGCTGGCGGACCTCTCGATCTCTGAGGCCGTCTTCCAGATTATCCGCGGCAACTTCGGCCAGGCGGGTACGTTGATGGATGCTATCTCCAAAGGTGCGCGTCCGCCCAATCCTGAAGTGGTGAACACGCCGCGCGGCGGGCTCGATCTGACCCATCGCGTGGGAGTGCTTTTTGCCGGCAATCCTTCAGTCAACGCGGCATGGAGTGGCGTGCCTGTAAATCCGCGAGCAGCCGCTGAGCCCTGGCTTGATGCATGGCTGAGCCAGGTTCTTCCCGATCCTGCAACAGTGATTTGCGACGTGAACTACCACGACGCCGGCGGAGACCACATTCAACAAGTCTCGCTCGCCGATTTGAACGTCGGGCCGCTGGACGTGCTGGCCATGTCTGACGTGGGACAAAATGCGCAGAAGGGCGAGCTTGAGAACAGGATTGTATTGGCAGCAGCGCTTCCAGCGGATGCCACCCATGTGGAAATTGATTTTCAACCAGCCGCGCCGCCACCCAATTCCGTTTTCTTTCCTGACGCGTTCTTCCTTGCCAAGTCACTCCGTACGCTGATCAGCTCCGCTCGCGCTCTCTCGCCCCAGGACATGACTGTCCCGGAGGTCACCGCCGCCAAAGCGGGAGGCGTTGTGACGGTGACTGAGCTTCGCGCCCGCGCAAAGAAAGCCGCCAAAGATCTGCAGACTGCTGTGACGAACCTGAACACTGCTGCGGCCGGCTTGCCGGCTGCTCCAGATCCGGTTCGCGATGCGTTGCTGGCATGCAGCTTTTTCGGCGCGGCAGGATCGATTCCCTACTCCAGCAGCGGCCCGGACCCGCGTTTAACTGATCAGGCCGCTTCCGTCGCGAAGGTTTTGCAGGACCGCCTTGACGACATTACCAAGTCAAAAATAAATATCGATACCACAACACAGTCCGCCGATCTGATCACGGTGCTGACAACGGTTTTCGGTGAGGACTTCATCGTTCTACCGCGCTTCACGCCTCCGGACTTCACTTCATTGCAATCCGCGTTTGGTCAATCATCGGCGCTGGTAGCATCTGATCCACAGGCGCCGGCTCGCTGGCTACTGCAACTGGCCCATGTGCGTCCGGGCATTTCGCGCTTGGATTCTGCGCTTTCGCTGGCGCAACTTCTGGGCGCGCAGGAAGTGTCGCCACCCACACTCTTGCTCGGACAGTTGCCCGAAGTAGACGGTGACAAATGGCTGGGACTGGGCATTGATCCGGCGCATCCGCCCGCAAAAGGGCGCGTGGCCTTTGCCTGTCTCACGCAGGGCGATCCGGTGAATCAAAACTCCTATGCCGGCCTGCTGATTGACGAGTGGCCGGAAAGAATTCCTTCCACCCAGGAAAATGCCGCAGTCGCTTTCCATTACGAAGAGCCCAAAGCACGAGCGCCGCAAGCTATGCTGCTGGCGGTCTGTCCCGATGGCCGGAAAACTTGGGACGACGATCTGGTCACCGGCATTCTTCAAGAAGCGCTGGAACTCACCAAGATCCGGACTGTTGATCTGGACAGCGTGCAGGAAGTGGGCCAGATTTTGCCCGCGCTTTATTTTGCGCTGAACTTGAAGGGCGCCACGGTCTCAACAAATTTTGCCATCGCCAAGGAGATTTCCAGTGTCTCTAAGTTCGTTCGCTAGAGAGGTAATCAGGATTCCGTCCATCACCACCTGGACCAGGCTGGAGCCGCGGCCGCGCGAAGGCTCCATGCAGCGCAGCCTCCAGGCGCAGGTACGGGACCCGCTGTGGTTTCTGGCGCGCCAATGGCAAATAGGCGAGTTTCTGGGAGATGATGCGGGATCTCCGATTCAAGCTACCATGGGCGTGGAACAGCGCAGCATCACCACGTATCGGCCCGGCCCCGACGATGCCAATACAACGCCCCTCGATTCCATGCTGCCGGTGGAAACTCACGTGGAGCGCGAGTCCGTCCTCTTGCAGATGCGCGGCTCCGTCCAATCCGGACAGTACTTTGAAACGTTGATTCGCCAGGAAGGAATCGCCGGCCGTGATGCCGTGATTGCGGCGTTCCGCGAAGCTTTTCCCATCGCTGCCAAACCTTCTGACACAACTTACGCCAATAATGATTGCCTGCGATTTCGCTCCATTGCTGCTGGTCGCGTGACCGATGGTGAAGCTCTTTACCAGACATTGAACGCCATTGCTGCCGGCAAGACCCCAGCTATTCCGCTGCCTCCGGAAGCCGGTAATCCGGGGATGGCGACGGTGCTCTCTGATTTCGCCGCTTTCCGCAAATCGCTTTTCACTGAGCCCACACAAGATACAGCCTGGCAATCGCAGCGACTGCAATACGACTTTGCTCTTGGGTCTCCTGTGCCGGAAGAAAACCTGTTGCTGAACGCGCCGGATTTCCCCGGCGGCCATCTTGACTGGTACTCATTCAACCTGCAAACGGCGCAGCCAAATCAAGTTTCGTCTGCGAATCCCGCGCAGATCACGCCGGTAAGTTTCAACTTTCTTCCCAATCACGTGGTCTTTCGCGGAATGCCAGACGCGCGCTGGTGGAATTTTGAAGATGCCGTCACCGACTTCGGCCAGCTTGACGCTGATCATGTGGATCTAGCCAAGCTGCTGGTGATGGAGTTTGCTCTGGTTTACGGGAATGACTGGTTCTGGGTACCAGTCCCGACTCCCATCGGTACTCTGGAGAGAGTTACGACGTTGCTGGTCACTGACACCTTCGGCGTTAGAACGTTGATTCGGCCTTCCGAGCAGACGCAGGTCAATCCCGGCGAAACACCATGGTCAATGTTCAAGCTTTCAGGTAATGGCCGCCGTTCAGACTTCATCGCCATGGCTCCGACGCTGGGCGTAGTGGATGATGCCGACGCGCTGGAAGAAGTGCTCTTCCTGCGCGACGATCTTGCTGCAATGGCATGGGCCGTGGAGCATCAGTTGCAGGGCGACCTGGATTCTCCTCTGGATGCCTACGAACTCTATTTGCAGCGGATCAAAGCTGATCCTCCGCCGCCTCCGCCAACAGCCAAACCCGGCGGCCCCAATCTTTATTACACGCTGGAAACTTCCGTGCCGGATAATTGGATTCCCATGGTCCCGGTAAAATCGCCGCAGGACGAACTCTTTTTGCGCCGCGGTACCATGGAGATAGCCACGTCCACCGGCTTTGTGAATTTGAAGGCGCATGCCCTGATTCTGGAACCGCAGCATCCGTTCTTTGTGGCTGATCGCGTGCTCTCTCGCGCCGGCGTCCTGGTGGACCGCTACTTCCGCCGTACCCGCTCATCCGACGGAAGCACATTTGTATGGATGGCGCGTAAATCCGGACCGGGTAAAGGCCCTGGCTGGTCAGGCCTGCGCTTTGACATTGTTCGGGACATGGCGAAGGCTAAGACAGCCTAGCTGGGAGGAAACACGCTTCCCAAAGCAGGGCTTATTCCGGTCGCCATATAATGATGAAGCAATGAACCGCAGGATGCAGATCGTTATTTCCTCCCGACCCTCCATTGGTCCGCCGGGGACATCTCCGCCTCTAAGCTTGTGGCAACGGTTCAAGCTGCTCATTATCGGGATTGCCATGGCCGTGGTCGCCGTGGGAATCCTGGTGGCTGCACTGATATTCGGCTCAATACTGGCGGCTGTTCTTTGGATAGCACTGGTGGCCGTGATCGTGGCCGTAATTATCAAGGCAATGTTCAGGCGTGCGCGTTCTTGAAAATTACATGGGGAGATGATGGTTCTCGCCTTTCGAGCTGTAGGCGGAACACACAAATGGGGCTCCACAGACCTCATCAAAATGGCCCTAAGTAGCTCGCTCGTTCCTTACGTTGTTCTCCTGCCTCGCAATGTGCTGTGCACAAAATACCCCAGATAGTAGAATTACCGAACTAAAGCAGGCGAATTTAATTCGCACGACGAAAAGCCGATATGACATATCAGGACCCCAGCGCGCCGGGTGCAGCGCGGCATGAAAGCAGCCTTGAGAGCCGCTATCGCAAGCTCTTGCACGCAGTACCGGACGCTATCCTGGAAGTGGACCAGGATGGACGGATTACCATTCTCAATGAGGCTGCCGAGCGGATGTTTGGCTATACTCGCGCCGAGCTTCTGGGATTGAACGTGGACAGCGTGGTGCCTGCCTCCATGCGCAGCGGACACGCCGAACATCGCGCCTCTTATGCGGCGCACCCCAAGACACGCCCCATGGGTACAGGGCTGGAGTTGCAGGGGCAGAGAAAAGATGGATCGCTGTTTCCTGTGGAGATCAGCCTCAGCCCGAACTGGATTGAAGGATCTCTGCACGTGATCGCTTCCGTGCGAGACATCACGGAGCGGAAGTCTGTAGAAAACCGCCTTCGCACCTTGCGCGAGCAATACACGGCCGAGTTGACGGTCAAGAACGAGCAACTGGAGGCGCGCAACCAGGAAGTAGAGCGCGCCAACCGCCTGAAGACAGAATTCCTGGCCAGCATGAGCCATGAACTGCGCACTCCTCTACACACGATCATCGGATTCTCTGAGCTGTTGAGCGAGCAACTGGAAGGCCCGCTCACGGAAAAGCAGCAGCGCTTTGTCGGGCACATCCTGCAGGACGCGCGGCATCTACTGGAGCTGATCAATGAAGTCTTGAACATCAGCAAGATTGAATCGGGCCGGCTGGAGTTGAAGCCTGAATCATTTGACTTCAGCCAGTGCGTGGAAGAGGTAATGGCGGGCATCCGCCATCAGGCCGCGAGCAAAAACATTCAGCTCGAAAACCAAAACACTTTTCACGATTCACTGTATGCCGACCGCGTCCGCATAAAGGAGATCCTTTATAACCTGCTCAACAATGCGGTGAAATTTACGCCTGAAGGCGGACGGGTATGGATAGGAGCTGAGCGCCAGGGTGAAGGTTTGCACATTTCCGTCTGCGACACGGGAATCGGCATTCCTGAAAAAGAGCAGCGTTCCATCTTTGAAAAATTTTATCAGGTCGGCGACACCACCGGAGGCGTCCGCGAGGGCACCGGACTGGGTCTGGCAATCACCAAACATCTGGTAGAACTACATGGCGGCGCCATCAGCGTGGCCAGCCAGCCCGGCAAGGGCAGCAGCTTCCGCCTGGTTCTTCCGCTCATTCAGGAGCAGGCTGCATAAAATAAAACCCTTAACTGATGAAAAAAATCCTGATTGCCGACGATAAAGCGACCAGCCGCGAACTGCTGCGCACTGTCCTGGAACGCCAGGGCTACGAAGTAATGGAAGCCGCTGACGGCGAAGAAGCGCTGCAAAAGGCGCTGACGGAACTCCCTGACCTGATCCTGTTGGACCTGCAAATGCCTCGGCGCACCGGATATGAAGTGCTGGGCGAGCTAAGAAAAGATCCTCGCCATGCTGCGCTGCCGATTATTGCACTCACGGCGAGCGCAATGCAGGGAGATCGCGAAAAGGCGCTGGCCGCGGGATTCACCGGATATCTGGCCAAGCCCGTGGCGCTGGTGCACCTGCGAGAAGAGGTCCAGCGCTTGCTTCAGACGGCAACTGACGGCACTGATTCACCAGCCAGCTGAATCACAGCAAACCAAATTTCTTCATTTTGTAGCGTAACGCGTCGCGACCAATACGCAGTTGCCTTGCTGCTTTTGACTGGTTCCCTGCCGCCTGATTCAACGCGTCCATCACCAGTTTTTTCTCATGCTCCTCAAGGGAGGCA
>Ga0105245_10000413_pt1 | contig 39834 bp, 35 predicted proteins | sample KBSM54metaG_FD_81523 | JGI IMG/M metagenome (GOLD analysis project Ga0105245, IMG submission 81523) | Miscanthus rhizosphere microbial communities from Kellogg Biological Station, Michigan, USA - KBS M5-4 metaG | ecosystem: Host-associated > Plants > Roots > Rhizosphere > Soil | place...
TGCCCTCGGGCTGGCTCACGATCCCGGTGTAGTCCGATCCGAGCACCAGCGTGACGTCGACCGTCCGCAGCGACGAGTCCTGCTCGATCACGGCCCCGCCGTCGACGTACCGGTTGAGCACGTCGGCCTTGGCCTCCGCTCCCGGCGCGTAGCGGATCACGGTCGCCGAGTAGTTGTAGGAGTCGGCGTCGCCCCGGTCGGCCACGTTGAAGCCGGCCCGGGTGAGGTCGACCGCGGCCTCGCTGGCGACGCCGTCGGCGCCGTAGCCGTTGAGCACCCGCACCCGGATGTCGGACGGGCGGGACGTGCCGGCGCTGGTGTCGTCCGGCGGCGCGATCCCGTTGAGGCGGTCGATGTAGGGCTGCGCCTCCTCCGTCTTCAACAGCAGCACCGACGCCCCACCGATGTCGGCCGGGGTGGTGGGGAAGGTCAGCATGTCGACGGTGTCGGCGTCGAGGGACTTGAACCGCCGGGCCAGGCGGACGATGTCACCGGTGCTCATGGCCGCGTCGAGGGTGACGTCACGGACACCGATCCCGATGAGGCGGTTAAGGGTGAGGGGGTTGCTGAGGCCGGACGACACCGCTTTGCGCAGCATGCGCCGGATGAAGTCCTGCTGGCGCTGGATGCGGCCCAGGTCGGCGGTCGGGTCGATCTGCCACTCGCCCGACTCGTAGGTCTCGTAGTTGCGGCTGCGGACGAAGGCCAGGCCGGCGTCGCCGTCGAGCGTGACGCAGCCGGGGTTGTCGATGGAGAGACCGCTGAGCTCGTCCCGCACCGGCGACGGGAAGTAGATCTTCACCCCGTCGACGGCGTTGAGGATGTCGCGGAAGCCGACGAAGTCGATCTCCACGTAGTGGTTGATGGGAAAGCCGAGGGCGTTCTCGATGGTGGCGATGAGCCCCGCCGCGCCGCCGACGGCGAACGACGTGTTGACCCGGTCCGAGTAGTCGGTGCCCGAGATCGGCACGTAGAGGTCGCGGGGGATGGAGAAGATCGCCGCCTTCTTCTGGCGGGGATCGACGTGCAGCACCATGATCGTGTCGCTGCGCTGGCCGCTGACGAGCCCCTTCCCCGTCTGGTCGGCGAGGTCGCCGCTGACCCGGTCCCGGCTGTCGGAGCCGACGAGGAGCACGTTCATGACGTCGCCCTGCTCGTCGAGGCCGGGGATGACGAGGCGGTTGATCTTCCCCAGCTGGTGGTGCACGTAGAGGTAGCCACCCCCGGCGAGGAGGACGCACAGGGTGAGGAAGGCGACGGAGCCCTTGAGCAGCCGCAGCGGCCACACACCGGTCGCACGGCCGGTCAAACCTCGTTCCACGACGGGAGGCTAGCCCCGCTCCCCGAGGCCCCGGCATCGCCACCGGCAGGCCGGAACCCGCCTGTCCGGGGCCTACGCTTGCCCTGTGAGGCACGCGACCGACGTCGACATGGCGGTCGTCGGCGGGCGGATCCTCACCGGCCTGCTCGACGTGACGTCCGACGTGTCCGCCCTCGACGGATCCGGCACGTGGGCCGTCGTCCTCGCCTTCGACGGCCAGCCGGTGTGCGCCCGGTTCGAACGGGCCTCACGACCGGAGCTGGGATGGCCGGTGGGCCTCGCCGTCGGACGCACCCCCGTCCCCCCGGTCGACGGCTGGGCGTCGAGCCTCGACCGCCACGCCTACGCCAAGGGCGTGGTGGCGGTGCGGGAGGCGATCGCGGCCGGCGACGTCTACCAGGTCAACCTGTGCCGCCGGCTGTCGGCGCCCCTGCCCGCCGGTTTCGACGTGCTCGACCTGGGCGCAGCCCTCTTCACCGCCCACGCCGCGCCCCACCAGGCCCTGGTCCGGCTGCCCTCGGTGGGCGTGGCGGTGGCGTCGGCGTCACCGGAGCGATTCCTTCGCCGGCGGGGCGACGTGGTCGAGTCGTCCCCCATCAAGGGCACTGCGGTGACGGCCGCGGGGCTGACGGACAAGGACCGGGCCGAGAACGTCATGATCGTCGACCTCGTCCGCAACGACCTGGGGCGGGTGTGCGAGTACGGGTCGATCGACGTGCCGGCGCTGTGGCACGTGGAGTCGCAGCCGGGCCTGGTCCACCTGGTGAGCACGGTGCGGGGGCGGCTGCGGCCGGGTACGGGATGGGCCGACCTCCTCGACGCCACCTTCCCACCCGGGTCGGTCACCGGCGCCCCCAAGCTGGCCGCCCTCGACATGATCGGGGCGCTGGAGCCGGTGCCCCGAGGTGTCTACTGCGGGGCCGTCGGGTGGGTGGACGCCGACCGTCGCCAGGGCGACCTCAACGTCGCCATCCGCACGTTCTGGGTGGCCGACGGCGAGCTCCACCTGGGCACGGGGGCGGGGATCACGTGGGACTCCGATCCCACCGCCGAGTGGGAGGAGACCGAGCTCAAGGCCCGCCAGCTGCTCGCCGTCGCCCGCGGGGCGTCCGTCGCCCGCCCGTGACCCACGTCTGGATCGACGGCGAGCTTCTCGACGCGGACCGGGCCCGGGTGTCGCCGTTCGACCACGGGCTGCTCACCGGCGACGGCGTGTTCGAGACGCTTCGCGTCTACAGGAAAAGTCCCTTCGCCGCTCGCCGCCACCTCGAGCGCCTGGCGTCGTCGTGCCGGGCGATGCGCCTGCCCTGCCCCCAGGCGGACGTGCTGCGGCGGGCCATGGCGGACGTGGTCGCGGCCAACGGGTTGGAGTCGGCCCGGCTGCGGATCACCGTCACCGGCGGGACGGCGCCCCTGGGGTCGGATCGGGCCGGCGTCGTGCCGACGGTGATCGTGGCCGCCGGCCCGCTGACCGACTGGCCCCCGGCCACCGCCGTCGTCACCGTCCCCTGGCCCCGGAACGAGCGGGCCGCGCTGGCCGGGGTGAAGACGATCTCCTACGGCGAGAACGTGGTCGCCCTGGCCTACGCCCGGGAGCGGGGGGCGGGCGAGGCGATCTTCGCCAACCTGTCCGGGAACCTGTGCGAGGGCACCGGCACCAACGTCTTCCTCGCCGTCGGGGGGCGGCTGGTCACACCGCCCCTGTCGTCCGGCTGCCTGGCCGGAGTGACCCGCGACCTCGTCTTGGCGCTGCTCGACGTGGTTGAGGACGACGTGCCGCTGTCGGCCCTGGCGTCGGCCGGGGAGGCGTTCCTCAGCTCGAGCACCCGGGAGGTCCAGCCCATCTCCTCGGTCGACGGCGTGGCCCTGGCCGCGGTCCCCGGACCCTGGAGCGCCCTCGCCCGCAGCCGGTTCGCCGACCTGGTCGGGCGGGACGTCGACCCGTAGGTCGGGTGGTGGACACCGACGACGTGCGCCGGTTCGCCCTCTCGTTGCCCGAGGCGACGGAGGAGCCCCATTTCGAGAGCGCGTCGTTCCGCATCCGGGGCCGGATCTTCGCCACCCTGCCCCCCGGGGGCGAGATGCTCCACGTGATGGTCGACGCCGACGAGTCCCGGGCCGCCGCCGCCGGCGACCCGGCGTTCGAGGAGCTGTGGTGGGGCAAGCGGTTGTGCGGGGTCCGTGTCCGCCTGGCGTCGGTGGAGGCGCCCGAACCCGTCCTCGAGCTGGTCGAGGACGCCTGGCGGCGACGAGCCCCCAAGCGGGTCGCCGCCGCCTACGACGCCGGGCGCACGTGAACCACGTCCCCGGCCGCGATCGCCCGACCGTCGACCACCAGCCGGCCGTCGTCGTCGACGGCGGTGGCCGTCCCTTCCAACGCCCGGCCGCCCGGCAGCTCCACCCGCACCTGGCGGCCGATGGTCGAGCAGGCGGCGCGGTAGTCGGCCATCAGGGGGGCGGGAGCCTGCGGGCAGCGGGATTCCAGGGCGACGAGGTAGGCGACGAGCAGGGAGGTGCGGTCCGTGGGCCGTCCCATGCCTGCCAGTGACGTCGCCCCCGCCGGGAGGGGGACGTCGCCCCAGTCCACGTTGAGCCCGAGGCCGACCACCACCGCGTCCCCGCCGCCGACCGCCTCGGCCAGGATGCCGGCCAGCTTGGCCCCGCCCTCCGCCACCAGATCGTTGGGCCACTTGAGCGTGGTGGCCGCGCCCGCCGCCTCCCGGCAGGCGTCCACCGCGGCCAGTCCGGACGCGACCACCGCCAGGTGGGGAGCGGGCGGCCGGAGCAGCACCGACACCAGCAGCGACGAGCCGGCCGGCGCGTCCCACGTCCGTCCCCGCCGGCCCCGGCCCGCCGTCTGCCGGTCGGCCACCACGACCACGCCCTCGGCCGCCCCACCACGCGCTCGGCCGGCCACCTCGTCGTTGGTCGATCCCACCTCGGCCAGCCACGTGACGTCGGCGAAGCGGGTGGCGGCGAGGCTGGCAATGGCGCCGGCGTCCAGCACGCCTGCACCATAGGGTCCCTTCATGTTCCGGAAAGTCCTCATCGCCAACCGAGCCGAGATCGCGGTCAGGGTCATTCGCGCCTGCCAGGAGCTCGGCATCGCCACGGTGGCGGTGTACTCCGACCTCGACCGGCGGGCGCTGCACGTCCGCCTGGCCGACGAGGCCTACGCCCTGGGCGGCGTCACCGCGGCCGAGAGCTACCTCAACACCGACGCCATCCTCGACGCCATCAGCCGCAGCGGCGCCTACGCCGTCCATCCCGGGTACGGGTTCTTCTCGGAGAACGCCGACTTCGCCCGGGCCATCACCGCCCGGGGGGTGACGTTCGTCGGCCCGCCCCCGGAGGCGGTCGACCTCATGGGCGACAAGCTGTCGGCTCGCGTCACCGCCGCCGGGGCAGGGGTGCCCGTGGTCCCGGGGAGCGACGGGCCGGTGACGGCGGGGGCCGAGGTGGTCGCCTTCGGCGTGGCCCACGGGTGGCCGGTGGCGATCAAGGCCGCCTACGGCGGTGGGGGGCGGGGGATGCGGGTGGTGGAGGGCCCGGAGTCGGCCGCGTCCGCCCTGGAGGCCGCCCGCCGGGAGGGCCACGCCTACTTCGGCCGGGACGAGGTCTACCTCGAGCGCTACCTCGACTGGCCCCGCCACATCGAGATGCAGATCTTCGCCGACAGCCAGGGCCACGTGGTGTGGATGGGCGAGCGGGACTGCTCCGCCCAGCGCCGGCACCAGAAGCTGATCGAGGAGACGCCGGCCCCGGGGCTGCCCGACAGCGTGCGCCAGGCGATGGGCGAAGCTTCGATCCGGGTGGCAAGGGCGTGTGGCTACGTCAACGCCGGCACCGTCGAGTTCCTGTACCAGGACGGCGAGTTCTACTTCCTGGAGATGAACACCCGCCTCCAGGTCGAGCACACCGTCACCGAGCTGGCCTGCGGCCTCGACATGGTGGCCGAGCAGCTCCGGGTGGCGGCGGGCGAGGCCCTCTCGTTCACCCAGGAGTCGTTGGTGCGCCGGGGCCACGCAATCGAGTGCCGGATCAACGCCGAGGACCCCGCCGGCGGGCGCTTCCTGCCGTCACCGGGCACGCTGACCCGCTTCTCCCGGCCCGGTGGGTTCGGCGTGCGCATCGACGCCGGCTACGGCGAGGGCGACGCCATCAGCCAGCACTACGACAACCTCATCGCCAAGTTCCTGACGTGGGGCCAGGACCGGGAGGAGGCCCGCCGGCGCATGCTGCGGGTCCTGCGGGAGTCGGCGGTCGAGGGAGTCACCACCAACATCGCGGCCCACCTGCGCATCCTCGAGCACCCCGACTTCATCGCCGGCGCCCACTCCACCCGATGGGTCGAGGACCGGCTCGACTTCTCCGACATCCCCCCCGGGCCACCGGCGGGTGGTCGTCCGGGGGCCTCCACCCCGGCCCGGGCGGTCGACGTGGAGGTCGACGGGCGCCGCTACGACGTACGGGTGTGGCTGCCCGAGTCGGGCTCGGGCCCGGGCGCGGCAGCCGGCGCCGCGGCCGGGGCCGGGGCCGGCGCCCGGGCGGCGAGGCGGCCGAGCGCGGCGGCGGCCCCGTCCACCGGCGGCGGGCGGGTGGTGGCGCCGATGCAGGGCACGATCGTGGAGGTCCTGGTGGCGGTGGGCGACACGGTGGCCGCAGGCCAGGGCATCTGCCTGCTGGAGGCCATGAAGATGGAGAACCTGGTCGAGTGCGAGCGGGCCGGCCGGGTCACCGAGGTCCGCGTCGTCCCCGGCGACAACGTGGGCGGCGGCGACGTGCTGGCGGTGGTCGAATAGTTCGGACTACTCGGCGGCGTCGGCCAGCGATTCGGCAAGGGTGGGGTGCACGAGGAGACACTCGACCACATCGTTGACCCGCAGGCCGCAGTTGACGGCGAGCGCGATCACCGAGATGAGCTCGGCTGCGTGGCGGCCCACGATCGAGCCCCCCAACACCACGCCGGTGGCGGGGTCGGAGACGATCTTCACGAACCCCCGCCAGTCGTCGTTGATGAGGGCCTTGGCGTTGGCCGAGAACGGCACCTTGGTCACGCGGATCTTGCGCCCCGAGGCGAACGCCTCCGCCTCGGCGATGCCGACCTCGGCGATCTCGGGGTCGGTGAAGACGGCCTGGGCGGCCTTGTCGTAGTCGAGGTGGCGGTGGCTGCGGGAGTGGCCGCCCATCACGTGCTCGGCGATCTTGCGCCCCTGCATGGTGGCCACCGACGACAGGGGCAGCTTCCCCGACAGGTCGCCGGCGGCGTAGATGTGGCGGACGTTCGACTGGCAGTGCTGGTTGACCGTCACGTAGCCCCGGTCGCTCTCGACGCCGGCCGCCTCCAACCCGAGGTCCTCCGAGTTGGGGACCGATCCCACCGCCAACAGGGCGTGGGAGCCCCGGGCCACCCGTCCGTCGTCGCAGCGGACAGCGACTCCATCGTCGTCGCGGTCGATGGCCTCGGCCCGGGCCCCCTTGAGCAGGCGCACGCCCCGGCGGAGGAAGTCGTCCTCCAGCACCTGAGCCACCTCGGGATCCTTGTTGGGCAGGACGTGCTGGCGGCTGACCACGAGCGTCACCTGCGACCCGAGGGAGGCGAACATGTGCACGAACTCCACGCCGGTGACGCCGGAGCCGATCACCACCAGGTGCCCGGGCAGCGTCGGCGGTGGGTACGCCTGACGGTGGGTGAGGACGCGGTCGCCGTCGGGACGGGCCCAGTCGGGCACTCGAGGCCGGCTGCCCGTCGCCAACAGGATCGCGTCCGCCTCCAACTCCTCGTCCTGCCCCCCCACTGTGTCCACCACCACCTGGTGGGGACCGGCCAGCCGGCCCCTGCCGGTGATGAGGCGTACCCCCTGGTCGACCAGCAGGCTGACGACCGACCGGTGCAGCCGTTCCTCGATGCCGGCGATCCGAAGCTTCATGCTCCCCAGGTCGATCTCGGCGGCCGACTGGCTGAGCCCCATCCCCACCGAGCGGCGGACGAAGGCCATGGCCCCGCCGCTGGCGATCATGGCCTTCGACGGGATGCAGTCCCACAGGTGGGCGGCGCCCCCGACCACGTCCCGCTCGATCAGGGTGACCTCCGCGCCCAGGCGGGCGGCGGCGGTGGCGGCCGAGTTCCCGGCCGGCCCACCCCCGATGATGACGAAGCGCACCCCGGGCACGTCCCCACGGTAGGGGACGGGTGTGAACGGCCCGTTACCGGGTCAGGGCTGGAGGACGCCCTGGCCCAGGGGGGCGGTGACCAGGTCGAAGGCGACGCCCATGGCTGCCGACGCCCGCCCCATCTCGGGGGCGATGCGCACGCTGAACACGAACAGGCCGGTCGGGGCCAGGGGGAGGGCGGGACCGGTGGCCACCACCACCCCGACGGCCCGGCCGTCGAGGCTCAGGACGGGGCTGCCCGAGTCGCCGGCGGAGGCCACGCCCAGGCCTGTGACCATTCGGATGTCGGAGCCGTCGACCACCAGCTGGGTGCGGGCGGGCACGAGGGAGCCCGTAAGCGAACCCCGCCCGACGTGGTGGAGCGGGGTGAGGGGGGGAAGGGCGCCGGCGTCCATCCCGGTCGGTCCGCCGAAGCGGCAGATCTCGGGACTGGCCTGCACGTCGGGGTAGAGCCGGATGAGGGCGAAGTCGCCTACGGAGTCGAGGGCGGCATAGGCGAACTCGCCGATGGGGTGGCCGGCGGCGTCCCGGGCCTGGGGTCCGTCACCCGGTCCGTAGACCGCCTCGGTGCGATCCGTGCCCTCCAGCAGGCAGTGGCCGGCGGTGCCGATGTAGGCGTCGCCGTCGCTGCCTCGCCACAGGAAGTTGAGCGTGCACTGACCGACGGGCGTGAGCACGGGGGAACCGGGGCGGACGCCGCCGCAGGCCTCGCTGCCGTCGAGGGCGACGGGCGAGGCGGTCGGGACGAGGCGGCAGGGCCGGCCGTCGAACGCCCATGCCGGTCCGCGGCTGCCGTTGGTCGGAACGGAAGCGGCGACGGGGGAGGCCGCGCCCCCGGCCACCAGACCTGTCGTGACCGTCAGCGCCGCCGCCGCCAGCCGGATCGCCGTCGTCCGCCTGCCTCGCATGCCGGTCACCGTAACCGCCCGCGGTGACTACTCCAACGGCAGGCGCCGCCGTCAGTGAGCGGCGCCCCCCGCCCGGTGGGGCATGCAGTGCTCGTCGTACTCGGCGATCACGATCTCGGCGTCGGGGCCGCACGCGGGGCAGGCCGGGTCGCGGCCCACCTTGAACGTGCGGAAGCTCTCCTCCTGGGCGTCGTAGGCGAGGAGGCGGCCGATGAGGGGCTCACCCAGGCCGAGGATGACCTTGATCGCCTCCATGGCCTGGATCGACCCGATGATGCCCGGCAGCACGCCGAGCACCCCGGCCTCGGCGCACGACGGGGCCAGCTCGGGCGGCGGCGGTTCGGGGATGAGGCAGCGGTAGCAGGGGCCGACGTAGGGGGCGAACACGGTGGCCTGGCCCTCGAACCGGAAGATCGACCCGTGGACGACCGGGATCTTCTTGAGCAGCGATGCGTCGTTGACCAGGTAGCGGGTGGGGAAGTTGTCGGTGCCGTCGACGATGACGTCGTAGCCGTCGATGATGTCGAGGACGTTGTCGGCGCCCAGGCGCACGTCGTAGGTGACCACGTCGACGTCAGGGTTGAGGGCCACCAGCGTCTTCTTGGCCGAGTCGACCTTGCGCTCGCCGATCCGGTCGATGTTGTGGAGGATCTGGCGCTGGAGGTTGGACTCGTCGACGACGTCCATGTCGAGTATGCCGATCGTCCCCACGCCGGCCGCGGCCAGGTACAGGGCGGCGGGGGAGCCCAGGCCGCCCGCGCCCAGGAGGAGGACCTTGGCGTCGAGGAGCTTCATCTGCCCCTCCTCGCCCACCTCGGGCAGGAGCAGGTGGCGCTGGTAGCGGTTGCGCTGCTCGGCCGACAGGGTGCGGGGGGTGGTCCAGTGGCGCCCCTCGTTCTTCCACTTGTTGAAGCCGCCGGCCATCGACACCACGTCGGTGTAGCCCAGCTCGGCGAGGGTCTTGGCCGCGAACGCGGAGCGGGTGCCGCCGGCGCAGTACACCAGCACCGGCGCCCCATGGTCGGGCACCCGGGACTCGATCTGGCTCTCGAGGAAGCCGCGGGGGATGTGGACCGCCCCTGGGAGGGCGCCCTGCTCGTACTCGTCGGCCTCCCGCACGTCGAGCACGACCGTGCCGGGCGCGGCGGCGACGGTGGACTCGGCGGTGGCGGTGTCGACCTCGCGGATGGTGGCCTTGGTCTGGGCCAGGAGGTCTCGGAAGCTGGGCATGGGCGATCGTCCTCCGGAGGGGTTCCTAGTGCCAAACCCTACCGCGACGGTCGACATTCCCTCCGGGCGAGCCCTCGTCGGCCGCGGACACCCGGCGTCGTCGACGAGGTCATCGGGTTGCCTCTTGACGCCGTCCGTCGCGGTTCGAAATACTGAAACGATACGAAACATCACGAGCTTCCCCAGGCTGCTCCTTCCCCCTGGTCTCGCGCCGCACCTTGGAGGCTCCATGAGCACGGTCTCGCTGCTCCCCTTCGACGACACCTCACCGGTCACCGTCCTGCCCGTCCGCCCGTGGCCCGACCCGGTGATCGACGCCCTCGGCCACGACCCCCGATCCGCCTACGTCGAGACGTTCTGGCTCGGCATCCTGGGCCCGTCCACCACCTGGCTCCTGCGCCGGCTGGCGGCCGGGCTCGACGCGTTCCCCGCCGGGTTCGACCTCGACCTGGCCGACACCGCCGCCGCTCTCGGCCTGGGGGCAAAGGGCGGGCGCCACTCGCCCTTCATGCGGGCCCTGGCCCGCAGCTGCCAGTTCGACCTGGCTGTGGCCCGGGTCGACGGCAGCCTGGCCGTGCGGCGCAAGATCCCGCCTCTCAACCGGCGCCAGGTGCTGCGGCTGCCGCCCTCGCTCGCCACCGCCCACCAGGCCTGGCAGCAGGACGAGCTGCGCACCCCGGCCGCCGAGCAGCAGCGGCGACGGGCCCGCCGCCTGGCCCTCAGCCTGGTCGAGCTGGGGGAGGACGTCGACGCCACCGAGCGCCAACTCTTGCGGTGGAAGTTCCATCCCGGGCTGTGCCGGGAGTCGGCCGCCTGGGCGTCGGACCGCCACCTGCGGGCGACGTCGGCCGACGACGACGCCGGTCCGCCCGACGCCGCCTGAGATCCCCCACCCGCCGGTCGGCCGGGGACCCACGACCCCGGCCGCCGGCCCGTCGTAGCCTGCGGTCATGGGGGACGAACCGTTCGCCGACGTCCGGCGGCCGTTGCCGGTGCGGGCCCGGCTCCCCTGGCGGTTCGACGTCGCCGGCCTGCGGGCCGACGTCGACTCCCTCGACCCGTCCGACTGGGTTCCCCACTTCAACACCGGGTACTACGAGGGCGACTGGAGCGGCGCCGCGCTCCGGTCGGTGGGCGGACAGCCGGGCCGCCTCTACCCCGACCCCACCGCGTCCGCGGCCTTCGAGGACACCCCCTTGCTCGGCCGCTGCCCGAACGTCGTCGCCGCCCTGGCCGCGTTCAGGTGCCCGCTGTTGGCGGTGCGATTCCTCCGCCTGGGTCCCGGCTCCCGGATCCGCGAGCACGCCGACCTCGATCTCGGGTTCGACGACGGCGAGGTGCGCATCCATGTCCCCGTCACCACCGACCCCGACGTCGAGTTCCTCCACCACGGGCAGCGGGTCGACATGGCCGAGGGCGAGGCCTGGTACCTCGACCTCAACCTGCGCCACGCCGTCGTCAACGCCGGCCGAACCGCCCGTGTCCACCTGGTCGTCGACTGCGTGGTCGACCCCTGGCTGCACGACGTGCTGCGCCAGGCGCTGGCCCGGTCGTAGGCCCGAGACGGGGTGTTGGCACCCCCTCCCAACAAACCGGTCAGCACCAGTTACAGATCCGGCCTCGATGTGTCGAAATATGGACCAAGAGCAGCACCGGGGGAAGAGAGAGTCCGATGGCGCACCAATCGTTCGACCGATCGCACCGCACGACCACCACGCTGGCCGAGCGCCGCATGCGCAACTGCGCCGGGAGCCGCCTCGACCTCTCCGGTCACGTGAATCGCTACGGCCCCCCCGAGGCCGTCCTCCGCGCCCTGCGCACCCTCTCGCCCCGCGACCTGCAGGCCCACCCGGCCGACGCCGCGTCCCACCTGGCCGAGCGCTACGCCGAGGTCCTCGGCGTCGACCCCGACGAGCTGGTCGCCGGACGCGGCCCGGACGAGGCGCTGCGGGCCATCGCCGCCCGCGCCCCCCGCGGCTCGGTGGCGGTCATCCTGCCGGCGCCGGCCGAGGTCCTCTCGATCTTCCCCGGGGGCGGCTTCCGCGGCCCCGAGGGCGCGACCCTCTCCCCCCTGGCCATGGTCGAGGAGGCGATGGACTCGGCCGACCTGGTCGTCATGTCCAACCCCCACGCCCTCACCGGCGTCGTCCTCGACCCGCTGGTGCTGGCCCAGATCGCCAACCGCCACCCGGCGTCCACCCTCGTCGTCGACGAGACCGACATCGAGTTCCTCGCCGAGCCGGGCCGGTCGACCTTCTCGTCGCTCGTCGGCACCGACGCCGAGAACGTGATCGTCCTGCGCTCGGTCTCCGAGTTCTCCGGCATGGGCTCCACGCGCGCCGGGGTCGCGTGGAGCCGCGACCGGTACATGCTCCGGGTCCTCTTCGACCCCCGCTTCTCCTCGCCCATCTCCGGGCTCGACGTGGTCGCCACCGAGGCGGCCCTGGCCAGCCGGGTGTGGGCCGAGGCGGTCCGTCGCCAGGTGGCGGAGGACGGCGGATGGCTGTCCCACGCGCTGGCGCCTCTGGGGACGGTCGTCGAAGGCAACGTCGCCACGCCGTTCCGCTGCCTGGTGACCGACCGGGCCGAGGAGCTGGCGGCCGCTTTCGCCCGCGAGGGCGTCGATGTCCTCCTGCTCGGTTCGGCCGAGGGCTTCGGCTCCCCCGCCCTTCGCATCGCCGCCCCCCGCGTCTCCGAGCGGGCCGCGTTCACCGCCGCCCTGCACGCCGTCACCGCCCCCGCCCGCGCCATCACCGCGCTCGAGCTCGGCGTCGCCGGCTGAAAGCTCTTCGAGGCGGCTCGGTCATCCCCCCGTGGCCGAGCCGTCTCGGATGATCCCTACGGGGCGCGGAACCCGGTGACGGCCTCCACGATGGTGCGGACGCCGAAGCCGGTCCCCCCCTTCGACAGGTAGCCCTCGTCGTCATCGCTCCGGGCGGGGCCGGCGATGTCGAGATGGGCCCAGGGCACGTCGCCGACGAACTCCCTGAGGAACAACCCCGCGGTGAGGGCGCCCGCGTAGCGCCCGCCGATGTTCTTGACGTCGGCCACGTCGGAGTCGATGAGCTTGCGGTACTCGTCGGGAAGGGGCAGGGGCCACACCGACTCGCCGGCCCGCTCCGACGCCTCCCGCACCTGGGCCGTCCACCCCTCGTCGTTGCCCATCAGGCCCGCGATCTGGCGCCCGAGGGCCACCACGCAGGCGCCGGTGAGGGTCGCCAGGTCGAGGATGGCGTCGACGCCCGCCTCCACCGCCAGCGACAGCCCGTCGGCCAGGACCAGGCGCCCCTCGGCGTCGGTGTTGAGGACCTCCACCGTTTTGCCGTTGCGGATCTTGAGCACGTCGCCGGGCTTGACGGCGGCTCCACCGGGCATGTTCTCGCTGGCCGGGATGATGGCGACCACCTTCACCAGGGGGCCGAGGGCGGGCAGGGCCGACATCGCCCCCAGCACGGCCGCCGCCCCCGACTTGTCGGTCTTCATGGTCTCCATGCCCTCGGCCGTCTTGATCGACAGCCCGCCAGAGTCGAAGGTGATCCCCTTGCCCACCAGGGCCAGGCTGCCGACCGCCCCCGGCGGGTCGTAGGTGAGGCGGATCAGGCGGGCGGGCTCGTCCGAGCCCAGGGCCACGCCGGCCAGCCCGCCGAGGCCCTCGTTGACGATGGCGATCTCGTCGAGGATCTCGATCTCGAGGCCCTCGTCCTCCGCCACCTGGGTGGCGATCTCGGCCAACCGCCGGGGCGTCATGGCCGCCGCCGGCTCGTTCACGACGTCGCGGGCGAGGGCCACCGCCCGGGCGATGCGCACGCCCCGCTGGATCCCCTGGTCGGCCTCGGCCCCCTGCCCGACCACGGCCAGGGACTCGACGCGGCACGCCTTGGGGTCGGACTTGTAGGTGGTGAACCGGTAGGACGCCAGCAGCGCCCCCTCCGCCACCGCCTGGGCCGCGAGCGCGGGGTCGATCGACGCCGGGGCCGCGGCGAGGATGGTGGTGGCCACGTGGGCGTCCCGCCAGGCCGCCCTGACCAGAGCTGCGGCCGACCGCCGCAGCGTCTCGGCCGTGACCTTGTCCGGCTCGCCCATGCCGACCGCCACCAGGGTGGTGCCGCCGGGCCCGGGCAGGACGGTCGTCTCGCCCACCTTGCCCTCGAATCCCCGCTCGGCCAGGTACGCCCGGTCGGGCTCGGGGCCGGCGCCGGCCGGGGAGGTGCGGCCGGCGAAGACGGGAACCCCGACCACGTGGGCGTCGTCGGGGACGTTGTCGACCAGGGCGACGGCGATGGGCATGGGTGTCAGTCCTTGGGAGAGGTGGGGCGGGCCGGCCGAGGTTCGCCCTCCCGCCACCGGGCCAGGGCCCACAGCAGGTCGGACAGCCGGTTGAGGTAGGGGACCACGAGCGACCCGTCGGCCGCCACCCCGAGCGAGGTCCGCTCCGCCCGGCGGACGACGGCGCGGGCGAGGTCGAGGGCGGCCGACAACGGCGTCTGGCCGGGAAGGACGAACTCGCGGGGTGGGGGGACGCGGGCGGTGACGTCGTCGATGAGCGGCTCGAGGGCGGCGACCATGGCGGGGGTGACCGACGTGCGCCCGGCGACGAGCTTGGACCGGTTCTCGGGGGCCGTGGCCAGCTCGGCCATGAGCACCCACAGGTCGCGTTGGACGGAGACGAGGACGTCGCCCAGCTCGGCATCCCCGGCGAGGGCGCGGGCCATGCCGATGGCGGCCTGGGCCTCGTCGACGTCGCCACAGGCGGCGGGGGCGGGGTGGTCCTTGCGCACCCGCCCGCCGAAGAGCAGGCCGGTGGTGCCGTCGTCGCCGGTCCGCGTGTAGATCCTGCTCACGTGGTGGCCAGCCTACCGGCGAGGCCCTCCAACCCGGCCGCCCGGCTCCCCTTCACCAGCACGCCGTCGCCGGCGCCGACGGGTCCCAGCAGGCGCAACGCCTCGTCCGGGTCGGCGGCCTGCTCGCCGCCGTAGTCGGGGGCGGCGACCGAGATCAGCCGCAGGCCCAGCTCGGCCGCCAGTTCCCCCAGGCGGCGGTGCTCGGCCGGCCCGATGTCGCCCAGCTCGGCCATCATGCCGAGGATGGCGGTCCGCCGCTCGACCGGGAGTTGGGCCAGCGAGCGCAGGGCGGCCTCGGTGGAGACCGGGTTGGCGTTGTAGGCGTCGTTCAGCACCAGCGCCCCCGACGGGGCCAGGTCGAGCTGCATGCGCCACTCCGACAGCGTCGCCTGGCGCAACCCCTGCACCACCTGGGTGAGGGTGACGCCGCACGCCAGCGCCGCCGCCGCCGCCGCCACCGCGTTGGCGGCCTGGTGCTCGCCCCGGACGGGCAGCCAGAGGGCGACCGATCCCCACGGGGTCTGCAGGTCGAGGCACGGCCGGAGGGAGGGGTCGACGCCGAGGACCTCGCCCCGCACCTCGCCGCAGCCCATCCCGAAGGTGAGCACGGTGGCCGAGGTGCGCCCAGCCATGGCCGCCACCAGGGGGACGCCGGCGTTGAGCACCGCGGTGCCGGTCGTCGGCAGGCTCTCCACCAGCTCCCCCTTGGCCGCCGCCACCTCCTCGACGGACCCGAAGAGCTCGGTGTGGGCGGCGCCGACGGTGGTCACCAGGCCGACGGTGGGACGGGCGATCTCGCACAGCGAGGCGATGTGGCCCCGCCCCCGGGCGCCCATCTCGACGACCACCGCCTCGGTGCCGTCGGGCGCGTTCACCAGGGTCAGCGGTACCCCCAGCTCGTTGTTGAACGACTTCGCGCTGGCCGCGGTGACCAGGCGGCGGGCGAACACGGACGCCAACAGGTCCTTCGTCGAAGTCTTCCCCACGGACCCGGTGATGCCGACGACCCGGTCGGGGAGGCGGGTCCGGGCGGCCCGGCCGAGGGCGGTGAGGGCGGCAGCGGTGTCGGCCACGACGATGGCGGTCGCGGCGCCCGCCGCCGGCGCCCGGGACGTGAGGTAGGCGGCGGCGCCCGCGGCCAGGGCGGTGGCCACGAAGTCGTGCCCGTCCCGCACGCCGACGATGGGGACGAACAGCTCGCCGCCGCCCACCAGCCGGGAGTCGATGGCGACGCCCCGCACGACGACGTCGGGCCCCACGAGCGTCCCACCCGTGGCCTGCGCCACCTCCGAGGCCTGGAGCTCCATCGGTTCCTACACTCGCACCTCTGTGGCCCCCACTCGTCTCGTCCTCCTGTTCGGCGGCCGCTCGGCCGAGCACGACGTCTCCTGCGTGACCGGGGCCCATGTGCTGGCGGCGGCCGATCCCGACCGCTACGACGTCGTCCCCGTCGGCATCACCCACGACGGCCGGTGGGTGCGGGCGGAGGCCACGCCCGACCGGCTGCGGGCGGAAGGGCCCGAGGTCCGGCCCACGGACCTGCTGCGAGTCGAACCGGGCGCTGTCGCCTTCCCGTTGCTACACGGCCCGTTCGGCGAGGACGGGACCTGTCAGGGCCTGCTGGAGATGCTCGACGTCCCCTACGTGGGGACGGGCGTGCTCGGCTCCGCCCTGTGCATGGACAAGGCCATGGCCAAGGACGCGGCCGCCGCCCACGGCCTCCCCCAGGTCCGCCACCTGGCCTTTCGCGATGTCGACCTCGACGCCGACTTCCACGGGGCCATGCGCCGGGCGGCGGCCGACCTCGGCCTGCCGGTGTTCGTGAAGCCGGCCAACCTGGGGTCGTCGGTGGGCGTCACCCGGGCCACCGACGTGGGCGAGCTGGGGACGGCGGTGAAGCTGGCCCTCGAGTTCGACGAATGGGTGGTCGTCGAGGAGGCCGTCACCGCCCGGGAGATCGAGTGCGGCGTCCTCGGCTACGGGCGGCTGCGGGCGTCGGTCCCGGGCGAGATCCGCCCCAGCCACGACTTCTACGACTACGACGACAAGTACGCCGACGGGGCGGCGGAGCTGCTCGTCCCCGCCCCCCTTCCCCCGGAGGTGGCCGACGAGGTCCGCCGCCTGGCGCTGACCGCCGCCGCCGCCCTCCGCGTCGACGGCATGGCCCGGGTCGACTTCTTCTACGAGGAGGGCGGCCGGGGCCTGCTGCTCAACGAGGTGAACACCATCCCCGGCTTCACGCCGATCTCCATGTACCCGAAGATGTGGGCGGCGTCGGGCGTCCCCTACCGGCAGCTCATCGACGAGCTGGTCGACGCCGGCCTCGCCCGCCACCGCAACCGGGCCGAGCGCTACGGCCGCAGCCGTTAGGCGGATGCCCGCAGCTCGCTCTTGAGGACCTTGCCGGTGGGCCCGAGCGGCAGGCGGTCACGGACCTCCACCAGCCGGGGGTACTTGTAGGCGGCCAGGCGGGTCCGGCAGAAGGCGACGAGCTCGGTGGGCGTGGCCGTCGTCCCCGGCTTGAGGGTGACGACCGCCTTGACCTCCTCGCCCCGGCGGGCGTCGGGCACGCCCACCACCGCGGCCAGGGCGACGGCGGGGTGGAGGTGGAGGACGCCCTCGATCTCCCGGGGGTAGACGTTGTAGCCGGCCCGGATGATGAGGTCCTTCTTGCGGTCGACGATGCGGAGGGCGCCGTCGGCGTCGGTCATGCCGACGTCGCCCGTGTGGAACCAGCCGTCCACGATGGCCTCGGCCGTCGCCGACGGATTGCGCCAGTAGCCCTTCATCACGTTGGGGCCGCGGACGTGGATCTCGCCCGGCGTGTCGGGCGAGGTCACGACCTGGCCGGCGTCGTCGACCAGGCGGACGTCGACGCCGGGGAGCGGGTAGCCGATCGAGCCCGGCGTGCGGGGCCGGTCGGGGACGGTGAAGCTGACCACGGGTGAGGTCTCCGACAGCCCGTAGCCCTCGAGCAGGGTCACCCCGAACCGGGACTCGAACTCGGCCATCACCGGCGCCGGCATGGGCGCGCCGCCGGACACGCACCAGCGCAGGCTGGACGGGTGGCGGCCCAACGAATCGGCGTCGAGGAGGGCCATGAACATGGTCGGCACCCCGCCGAGGAACGTCACCCGGTGCTCGTCGATGAGCCGGAGCACCGACGGGGCGTGGAATCTGGGTACCAGCACCAGGGCGCCGCCCACCGACAGCACCGCGTTGTGCATGACGGTCATCCCGAAGGCGTGGAACAGGGGGAGGGCGACGAGGGCGACCGTGCTCTCGTCCAGGTCGACCAGCCCGGCTGCGGCCCGGGCGTTGCCCAGGAGGTTGGCGTGGGTGAGCTCCGCCCCCTTGGGCCTGCCGGTGGTGCCCGACGTGTAGAGGACGACGGCGGTGTCGTCGGCCGCGGTGGGGTGCGGCGCGGCGACGGGGGCGGCATGGGCCATCAGTGCGACCAGGTTGTGGCAGCCGTCGGGGGCGGACAGGTCGGACTGGTCGGCCCGGACGACCACCACGTGGCGGACGGTGCCCACCCGGGCGATCGCCTCCGTCAGCGGCCCGAGGAAGGTCTCCCAGGCCACGACGACAGCCGCCTCGGAGTCCTCCAGGTGGTAGGCGAGCTCGTCGGCGGTGAGGAGCACGTTGAGGGGGACCACCGGCATGCCCGCGTAGTGGGCGCCGAAGTAGGCGACGGTGAACTGGGGGACGTTGGGCAGGAGGAGGGCCACGTGCTCGCCGGGACGGACGTCGAGGTCGGCCAGGGCGGCCGCGAATCGGCGGGCGTACGTGTCGAGGGTGGCGTAGTCGACCGTGGTGTCACCGGCGACGAGGGCGGGCCGGTGGGGATGGCGGGCGGCGGAGTCCGCCAGCACGGTGGCCAGGTTCAGGTGGGAGGTCATGGTTCGACTGTCGGCCCCGACGGCTGCCAGGGCCAGGCGGCGGGCCCCCCAAAGCCTGGGGTCCGAACCCGGGACGCCTGGGGGCCAACCCGGCTGGGGCCGGTCCCCTGGGCGGCCGACCATCGGGACATGACCTCGACCCTCCGCCTCTCGCCCGCCGCCTCCCCCACGCCCACCTCCTCCTCTTCGGCCCGCGACCTGGCCGCGGCCACGCCCAAGACCCGCGACCGCTACGTCGACTTCCTGCGGGTGGCGTCCCTCGTGGTCGTGATGCTCGGCCACTGGCTGATGGCGGTCGTGGTGTGGGCCGACGGTCGGCTGCACACGGCCAACGTCCTGGAGGTCACCCCCGCCGCCCGCCGGTTGACCTGGGTGTTCCAGGTCATGCCGGTGTTCTTCATCGTGGGCGGGTTCTCGAACTCGGCGTCGCTGGCGGCCGCCCGGCGCAAGGGCGTGACCTACGGCACCTGGCTCGGGAGCCGCCTCCGCCGGCTGGTGCGGCCGGTGCTGGCCTTCGCCGTGGTGTGGACGGCGGCGGCCGCGGTGATGCTCGCCTCCGGCGTCGACCCTCGCGGCCTGCGGGCCGGTTCGATCGCCCAGCCGTTGTGGTTCCTCGCCGTCTACGTGGTCGTGGTGGCCGCGGCCCCGGCCATGGTGGCGGCCCAGGAGCGGTGGGGCGCCAAGGTCGCCCTGGGGCTGGGTGCGGCCGTGCTGGCGGTCGATGTGGCCCGGTGGGGCTTCGGCGTGCCCCTGGTCGGCTGGCTCAACCTCGCCGTGGTCTGGCTGTTCGCCCACCAGCTCGGCGTGGCCTGGCGCATGGGGTCGGTGGGGACCTGGTCGCGAGGCCGGCTGGTGGCGGTGGCCGCGGCCGGCATGGGCGCCCTGGTCGTGCTCACGACGTGGTTCGGCTACCCCGGATCGATGGTGGGTGGTGTCGAGGCCGGCCGCACCAACACGTTCCCGCCGTCGTTCGCCGTCGTGGCCCTGGCCGTGTGGCAGTTCGGCGCCCTCCTCGCCCTGCGGCCCGTCATCGACCGGTGGCTGGCCCGGCCCCGGGTCTGGACCACGGTCGTGGCCGCCAACGGGATGGCGATGACCCTCTACCTCTGGCACCTGACGGCTCTGGTGATCGTCACCGCGGCGGTGCTGCCGGCGGGGCTGCTGCCCTCGCCCGCGGCCGGCTCGGGCGCCTGGTGGGCGTGGCGTCCGGTGTGGGTGGTCCTGCTCGCGCTGGCCCTGGCGCCGCTCGTGACCGTCTTCGCCCGGGTGGAGGCGGCACCCGTGCGCACCTCGGCGGTCGCCGGCTGGCGGGCGGTGGCGGCAGCGGCGGCCATCACCGTCGCCATGGGCCTCCTGGCCCGTCACGGGTTCGCGGCCCCGGGGATGCCCGGCGGCCTGCCCATGGTCGCCCTCGGGCTGCTCGGCGGCGGATGGTGGCTGGTGGGCGCCCGCGCCGTCCGGGGGTGACGGTCGCCGCCCTGATCCTCACCACCGCCGTCCTCACCGTCCACAACCTGGGTGTCGAACGGCTGCGGCCGGCCCTCTACGTCCCCGCGTGCTGGGTGACGACGGCGGCCCTGGTGGCCTTCGGGCTGTTGGCCGGGATCGGTGCCGGCGACCTGGGGGTGTTGTCCGGGGGGCTCGGGGCCGGGCTCGCCCTCTTCGGCGCCACCCTCGTGGTCGTGGTCGTAGCCGGCCTGGTCCCGGCGACCCGTCCGTTCTTCGCCGACCGGCGGATGGCGGGCGTCGGGCCGTGGGCCACGGTCTACCGGGCGGCCGTGCGCATTCCCTTGGGGACCGTCCTCGTCGAGGAGGTCGCCTTCCGGGGGGTGCTGCTGGCCGTCGTCGAGGGCATGGCGCCCCTGGCCGGCGCCGTGTTCGCGTCCTCGGTCGCCTTCGGGCTGTGGCATGTCGTCCCGGTGCGGGCGACGATGCGGACGAACGGGCGCTCCCCCGGCGCCGTGCCCGTGGGGGCGGCGGTGGTCGTGACGGCGACGTTCGGCGCCGGGTTGTGCTGGCTGCGACTGGCGACCGGCGGACTGCTCGCGCCGGCCCTCGTGCACGCCTCGGCGTCGGCCACGGCCACGGTCGTCGCCGCGGTCACGCTCCGGAGAGTCAGCCGACAAACGGCGACCGAGGAGGCCGGGGCGCCCCGTTAGCCTGGGATGCCACATGAGCACCTACCTCGACGCCGTCCGGCAGCGGGTCGTGATCTACGACGGCGCCACCGGCACCAACCTCCAGCTCCGGGGGCTGACGGCCGACGATTTCGGGGGGCCCGCCTTCGAGGGCTGCAACGAGATCCTGGTGGACACCCGGCCCGACGTGATCGCCGACCTCCACCGCTCGTTCTTCGAGGTGGGGAGCGAGGTCGTCGAGACCGACTCCTTCGGGTCGCTTTCGCTCACGCTCGTCGAGTACGGCATCGCCGACCGGGCCTACGAGCTCAACCGCAAGGCGGCCGAGATCGCCCGGGAGGTGGCCCACGGGTTCACCACCCCGGACACGCCGCGGTGGGTGGCCGGGTCGATCGGCCCCGGCACCAAGTTCCCGTCCCTCGGCCAGATCCGCTTCGCCGAGATGCGCGACGCCTACGAGGTCCAGGCCCGGGGACTGCTCGACGGCGGCGTCGACCTGTTCCTCATCGAGACCGTCTTCGACCTCCTCCAGGCCAAGACCGCCATCGTCGGCTGCCGGCGGGCGATGGCCGCGGTCGGCCGCCACGTGCCGATCCAGGTCCAGGTCACCATCGAGCTCACCGGGCGCATGTTGCCGGGCACCGAGATCGGCGCCGCCCTCACCGCCCTCGACGCCATGCGGCCGGACGTCATCGGCCTCAACTGCGCCACCGGGCCGGCGGAGATGCACGAGCACCTCCGCCACCTGTCCCAGCACTGCCGGGTGCCGATCTCGTGCCTGCCCAACGCCGGCCTGCCGTCGGTGGTCGAGGGCAAGATGCACTACGACCTCACGCCGGCCCAGCTGGCCGAGTACCACCACGGGTTCGTCACCGAACTGGGGGTGAGCGTCATCGGCGGGTGTTGCGGCACCACGCCCGAGCACCTGGCGGCCGTCATCGAGCGGTGCAAGGACCTCAGCCCCGCGCCCCGCAACCCCGTCCACGAGCCGGGGGCGGCGTCGATCTACACCCACGTCCCGTTCAAGCAGGACACGTCGTTCCTGGTGGTGGGCGAGCGCACCAACGCCAACGGCTCGAAGAAGTTCCGCGACGCCATGCTCGCGTCCGACTGGGACACGTGCGTGGCCATGGCCCGCGACCAGATCAAGGAGGGCGCCCACCTCCTCGACGTGTGCGTGGACTACACCGGCGAGAACGGCGTGGAGGACATGGACGAGATCGCCGTCCGCTTCGCCACCCAGGCCAGCCTGCCCCTCGTCATCGACTCCACCGAGCCGCCGGTGATCGAGGCCGCCCTCATGTGGATCGGGGGCAAGGCCGTCCTCAACTCGGTCAACCTGGAGGACGGCGACGCCCCCGGCACCCGCCTCGACCGCTTCTTCAGCCTGGCCCGCGAGTACGGCGCCGCCGTCGTGTGCACCTGCATCGACCAGGAGGGACAGGCCCGCACCGCGGCGTGGAAGCTGCGGGCGGCCAAGGCCATCCACGACATCGCCGTCGACCGCTACGGCATCGAGCCGTCGGACCTGATCTTCGACGCCCTCGCCCTCCCCCTGTCGACGGGCATGGAGGAGAGCCGGCGGGACGGCATCGAGACCATCGAGGGCATCAAGCTGATCAAGGCCCAGCTGCCCGGCGTGTCCACCATCCTCGGCCTGTCGAACGTGTCGTTCGGGCTCACCCCCGCCGCCCGCCACGTCCTCAACTCGGTCTACCTCAACGAGTGCATCGAGGCCGGCCTCGACGCGGCCATCGTCCACGCGGCCCGGATCATGCCCCTCAACAAGATCCCCGAGGAGCAGCGGCGGGTGTGCCTCGACCTGGTCTACGACCGGCGCCAGCCCGGCTACGACCCCCTGCAGGCGTTGCTGGCCCTGTTCGAGGGGGTGTCGTCGGCCACCCTGGTGAAGGAGGACCGCAGCGGCTGGCCGGTCGAGCGTCGCCTCGAGCAGCGCATCATCGACGGCGACCGCGACGGCCTCACCGCCGACCTCGACGAGGCCCTGCGCTCCAACACCGCCCTGGAGATCGTCAACGACATGCTCCTGGCCGGGATGAAGGTGGTGGGCGACCTGTTCGGGTCGGGCGAGATGCAGCTGCCGTTCGTGCTCCAGTCGGCCGAGTGCATGAAGGCGTCGGTCGCCTACCTGGAGCCCCACATGGAGAAGTCCGCCGCCGGCGGCAAGGGCCGGCTGGTGATCGGCACGGTCAAGGGCGACGTCCACGACATCGGCAAGAACCTGGTCGACATCATCCTCACCAACAACGGCTACGAGGTCCACAACCTCGGGATCAAGGTGTCGCTGGCGGAGATGCTGGCCAAGTACGACGAGGTCGGGGCCGACGTCCTGGGGATGAGCGGGCTGCTGGTGAAGAGCACGCTCATCATGCGGGAGAACCTGGAGGAGCTGAACCGCCGGGGCCTCACCGGGGTGCCGGTGCTCCTGGGCGGCGCCGCCCTCACCCGCCGCTACGTCGAGCGCGACCTTCGAGAGGTCTACGAGGGACGGGTGTTCTACGGCAAGGACGCGTTCGAGGGCCTGCGCACCATGGACCGCCTGATGGAGATCAAGCGGTCGGGCATCGACGACCCGTCGTTCGGCCGGGTTCCACTGGGCCGGGTGCTGCCCTCCTTCGAGGACGACGGGCCCTCGGAGGACGAGCTGCCGTCCCGTTCGCCCGACGTGGCCGACGACAACCCGGTCTTCGTCCCCCCCTTCCTCGGGTCCCGCGTGGTGAAGGGCATCGCCCTCGACGAGGTCGCGGCCTACATCAACGAGACCGCCCTGTTCCGCAACCAGTGGCAGTTCCGACCGCTCAAGGGCGAGGTCGACGCCGAGTTCAAGGACCGCATCCGCCCCCAGTTGCGGGAGGAGCTGGGCAAGGCCATCGCGGGGGGCCTGCTCCTACCCCAACTGGTCTACGGCTACTACCCGGCCAACGGCGACGGCAACGACCTCGTCATCTGGAAGGACGACACCCGCACCGCCGAGTGGATGCGGTTCTCGTACCCCCGGGAGCGCACGTCGCCGTGGCGGTGCATCGCCGACTTCTTCCGCCCGGTGGACTCGGGGGAGGTCGACTACGCCGCGTTCCACATCGTCACCATCGGCGAGCGGGTGTCGGAGGCCACGGCCGAGCTGTTCAAGGAGGACCGGTACACCGAGTACCTCCTGCTCCACGGGCTGGGCGTGGAGATGGCGGAGGCGACGGCCGAGTACTGGCACAAGCGCATCCGCGACGAGTGGGGCTTCGGCGACGAGGACGGGCGCCTCACCGACATGCTCGTCCGCCAGGGCTACCGGGGCGGCCGCTACTCCTGGGGCTACCCCGCCTGCCCCGACCTGGAGGACAACCTCAAGGTGGCGGAGCTGCTGGAGGCCGACCGCATCGGCGTGGCCGTGAGCGAGGACTTCCAGTACGTCCCCGAGCAGACCACGTCCGCCCTCATCTGCCACCACCCCCAGGCCAAGTACTTCGTCGCCCGTTAGCGCCCGCGGCGGCCGGCGTCGAAGTCCCTGACCAGGGCTTTCGGGGCCTGGGTGCGCCAGGCGTCGGTGAGGAGCTCCTCCAGCTCGTCGAGGTCGACGGCCGGCAGCCGGACGAGGACGGCGTGGATGCCGTTGTAGTGGTGCTCGGTGAAGAACCGGTCCGGGGCAGCCGCGATGAGAGCCTGCTTCTCGTCGTCGTCGGCGACCCGCACCGTGAGGACGTCGGGGTTCGGCACCCGCGGCCGCTTCGGGTCGACCCGCTCCATCCACACCCACGCGAAGCCCCGTTGCTCGGCCCCCTTGCGGACGGAGAAGGCGAAGCGGTCCTCGCCCTCGGTCGTGTCGGGCAGGGCGAGGGCAATGCGGCGGACGTCGTCCTGAGTGGCCACGGTCGGCGTCGTCTAGCCGGCGAGGACGGCTCTCGCCACCAGGTCGGTGCCGAAGGCCATGAGGATGGCCAGGTAGAGGAGGCCGGTGGCGGCCATCACGGCCGAGTACGACTTCTCCTCGAGGGCCTTGCGGGTGACCACGGTGAGGACGAGGGTGGTGACGGCGCAGGCCACCCAGAACCAGCCCAGGGTGCCGTTCCACCCGTCGTCGATCGAGCCCGAGAGCACCGAGAACATGCCGGTCGGCCACAGGAGGGCGCCCACCTCGATGGGCCAGGTGAGCGCCAGCCAGCGGTTGAGCTCGAGCAGCGGCGCCCGGCCCAGGCCGGGCTGGACCAGGTACCAGTGGCCGAGGAGCATGGCGTCCGACACGGCCCCCAGGAAGGCGGTGCCGGCCAGGATGCGGACCAGGGCGAGGGCGGTGGGGCCGCCCGCGTCGACGGCGGCGGCCACCAACCCGACCAGGCCGATGGCGGGGGCGACGAGGTCGAGGGCGGGCGGGAACTCCCGGACCACCGGCAACTGGTGACGGTCGAGCGGGTCATGGGTGGCCGAATCGTCACCGGTTGGAGCGGAATCGCGGCCCAGCATGGCCGCCACCCGGGCCGAGCGGCGCTCCTGGAGGGCCCGCTGGCCGGACACGCCCGCCGTGCGCCGGACGACGGAGACGACCAGGGCCACCGTCGCCGCCACCGCCACCAGGGCCGCTGACCCGTCGCGCACGGGGACCGGCCCGGTGAGTCGGGCCGCCACCACCGCGCCCGCCGCGATCACCCCGTAGACGGCTCGCAGCAGCCATCCGTAGCCGATCCCGAGGAGGCGCCGGCGGGAGGTGACCCACAGGAAGAGGAGGCCGCCCGTCGCCCACTGGAGCAGCACGGTGGCGGCGTCGAGGCGGATCACGACATCCCAGTCTCCCATGGGCTCCGTAGCAGTTTGGACGAGGCCGAATGGAGGAATCGTCAGGTATCGGGGCCTCAAGTCCGCGACCCCAAATGCCGAACAAAGAACCAGGAAAACGATGCAGACCGGGAGACGAGACCATGAGTGACGCGATTCTGGAAGTGGCGGCGTACGTGTGCCTCGGCCTCGGCGTCGCCCTGCTTGTCGCCCGGGTGTGCGGCGAGCGCATCAAGCGATCGGCCGGCGTGCTGCGGTTCCGACACACCCTGCGCAAGCTCGACGGCGTCCCCGCCGAGTGGACCAGGGCCATGAACGCGATGGAGGACCTGCGGGAGGACGAGCCCGTCCGTCGCAACCGTCGCCACCAGCACCCCAGCTCCCCCGACGAGCGCTGAGCGCCCGTCACCGGCCTCCTAGCTGAGGCCGAGGATCCTCGCCCCGTCGACCGCGACGGCGGACCCGCTCACGAAGCGGGCGGGCTCGGAGCAGAGGAAGGCCACCACCTTGCCGAAGTCGGCCGGGTCCCCCAACGGGACTCCCTCCGGCGCGCCGATGGCGACGACCCGGTCGGTGGCGTGGTAGCCGGGCAGGGCCAGGTTGAGCGTGATCCCGTCGGCGAACAGGTCCTGGGCTGCGGTCTTGGCCCATCCCCACAGCCCGGCCCGGGCCGCGTTCGACAGGGCGAGGGTGGGGATGGGCTGTTTGACCGACGTGGAGGCGACGAGCACGATCCGTCCCCATCCGGCACGGCGCATGGGCGGGACGGCGGCCTTGACCATGCGGACCGACGTGAGCAGGTTGGCGTCGAGGGCGGCGGTGAGGGAGGCGTCGTCGACCTCCAGGGCCCGCATGGCCGGGGGCCCGCCGGCGTTGGCCACCAGCACGTCGAGGCCGCCGAAGCGGTCGACGGCGGTGTCGACCAGCTTCTGCGGGACGTCGGGACGGGTGACGTCGGCCACCACCGCGACCACGTCGGTGAGCCCCGCCAGCTCGGCCCGGGCCTCCTCCAACGCCTCCTCGCCCCGGGCGCAGATCACCAGCCGGGCGCCCTCCTCGGCCAGGGCCCGGGCCGACGCCCGTCCGAGTCCCTTGGAGGAGGCGGTGACCAGGGCGACCCTGCCCTGGAGGCCGAGGTCCACTGCCGCCGGCCTCAGGCCTCGACGAGGGCCAAGCCGTGGGGGACCCGGTTGAGGGGGTCGGGGCCGCCGTCGGTGGCGACCACGATGTCCTCGATGCGGGCCCCGAAGCGTCCGGGGACGTAGATGCCGGGCTCGATGGAGAAGGCGTGGCCGGCTGCCAGGGGGACGGTGTTGCCGCCGGCGATGTAGGGGTCCTCGTGCTCCTCCAGGCCGATGCCGTGGCCGGTGCGGTGGACGAAGTGGGCGCCGAAGCCGGCGTCGTGGATGTGGGCCCGGGCCACCAGGTCGACGTCCTGGCAGCGGGTGCCGACCGTCGCCGCCGCCACCGCCATGGCCTGGGCCTCCTCCAGCACGTCGTAGAGGGTGCGGAACTCGATGGGGGGACGTCCGGTGAACACCGTGCGGGTGATGTCGGAGCAGTAGCCGTCGAGCGTGCCGCCGAAGTCGCACACCACCGCCTCGTCCCGCCCGATGACCCGGGGACCGGCGTCGTGGTGGGGGCTGGCCGAGTTGGGCCCGCTGCCCACGATGGCGAAGTTGACCCGCTGGTGGCCCTCGGCCAGCAGCCGGTCGCCGATGTCGCGGGACACCTCGGCCTCGGTGCGGCCCACGAGGGGGATGTCGCCGCCGACGAGCTGGGTCGCCACCCGGTCGGCCGCCGCCGCCGCCCGGCGCAGGGCGTCGATCTCGGCCGGGTCCTTCACCGCCCGGATGGGCGCCGTGACCAGCGACGACGGGAGCCACCAGCAGCCGGGGAGGGCGTCCTGGAGGCGGAGGACGAACGTGGCCCACGTGCGGTCGGAGATGCCGATGCGTTGGGGCCGGCGTCCGGCGAGGTCGGCCACGAACGCCACCGGGTCCTCCGACTCCTCCCACGCGAGGATGCCGAAGCGCTCGGGGTGGGGCTCCACCCTCGGCGCTTCGAGGCGGGGAACCACGAGGGTGGCCTCCCCGTCGACGGGGAGGACGAGCATGGTCAGGCGCTCGAGGGGCATGGCCTGGTACCCGGTGAGCCACGGCAGGTCGGCCCCGAGGGAGAGCAGGAGGACGTCGACCTCGAGCTCGGCCATGCGTTCGCGCACCCGTCCGGTGCGGGCGGCGAGGGCGGAAGGGTCCATCGGCTGAGGCTAGGCCACCGGTCGATGTTGCCCGGCATTCGAGCGACGTGGGTCCGCACCGGTCCGCCGGATTGTCGTCAGCGGGCGATGCCGGCGGCGGTGGCGGTGGCGAGGGCGCTGCGGCGCTCGAGCTCCTTGACGATGGCGGCGTTGGCGGTCGCGATCGCCTCCGCCCGCTTGGTGCGACCGTCCTCGGTCTCGGCCGACGTCAGGATCTCCTCGCACGCCTCGAACCACTGCTGGCCGCACCGGTCGTTGGTGGTCGCCACCCGGCGCTCGTCGGCGACCAGCCGGTCGAGAACCTGGGCCAGCGCCATCGGGTTCCTGGCCAGCAGCACCGCCCCCACGTCGGCCACCTCGTCGCTCTGGCGGCGGAGCGACTCGAGGGGCGCCGACAGGGCCCCGTAGGCCACGGCGGCGACGGCGGTCAGCCCGGCTCCGACCAGGAAGAGCGTCGGCAGGACCAGGTCGAACTTCAGCGCCCCGACGGCGGCGCTGGCCATGAGCATCCCGGCCACGATCGCGGTCAGGGCGGTGTTCCGGGCCCGGATCGTGGTGAGGAACGCGGCCCCGACCACCCGGGCGTCGGCGGCGGACACGTGCAGCAGCTCGTGGGCGCACACCGCCTCGATCTCGTCGCGCGGGAACGCGGCCAGGCCGGTCGTCACGCAGATGATGCGCTCGTCCCGCCGGCGGGCGGAGAGCGCGTTGGGGGCGTCGTCGTCGAGCACCTTCAGGGTAGGAGGCCCAATGCCCAACCCGATCCCGAGGGCGTCGAGAACGTTGCGCACCTGCGTCATCTCGCCGTCGGCCGGATTCCGTATCGGCAGGCCCTTGAACGTCCACCAGGACACGCCGAACGCCACGGCCCGGGCCGCGAACACGGCCGACAGGGCGAGGGCGACCACCACCGCGCCCACCGTGAGCAGGGGCAGCCGGTGCCACAGGAAGGACTGGCGGATGTCGTCGCCGGTGACCCACGTCTGGAAGCGGGCCATCCCGGCGATCACGACCGCCGCCGATCCGGCCGCGAACAGGGCCCGGGCGACGACGGCCACCGCCAGCACCCCCAGCGCGTACCGGTGGGCTCGCGCCCGGCGCCGGTCGAGGTCCGCATCCGCCGGAATGCCCATCAGGGGGCGGCTTCGCTCTCCAGCAGGCGACGCTTGCGGTCGACCCCCCTCCGGTAGCCGGAGAGCGACCCGTCGGTGCGGACGACCCGGTGGCAGGGGATGGCCACCGCCAGGTGGTTGGCGGCGCAGGCGGCGGCGACGGCCCGAACCGAGGTCGGGGCTCCGATGGCGGCGGCGATATCCGAGTAGGTGGCCGTGCGGCCGCTCGGGATCGCCCGCAGGGCCTGCCACACCCGCTGCTGGAAGGCGGTGCCCCGCACGTCGAGGGGGAGGTCGTGCCCGCTGCGAGGGTCGTCGACCAGGGCGACCACGGCCGACATCCACCGGTCGAAGGCGGGGTCACCGGCGGTGAGCGTCGCCCGGCGGAAGCGGTTCTCCAGGTCGTGGACCAGGGCCTCGGGGTCGTCGCCCAGGAGGATGGCGCACACGCCGGCGTCGGTGGCGGCCACGAGGACCGACCCGAGGGAGCACTCGCCCACGCCGAAGCGGATGACCGTGCCGTCGCCGCCGGCCCGGTAGACCGTCGGCGTCATGCCCAGGGTGGGCGTCGCGGTGGCGTAGAAGCGGCCGTTGGAGTTGAACCCGGCGTCGTAGATGGCGTCGGTGACCGTCGCGGAGGTGGCCAGGGCGTCCCGCACCCGCCGGGCGCGCACCTCGGCCCCGTACGCCTTCGGCGTCAGCCCGGTCACCGCCTTGAAGGCCCGGTGGAAGTGCGACCGGCTCATGCCCGCGGCCGCGGCCAGCTCGTCGACCGGGGGAGGGGCGCCGACGGCGTCCTCGATGGATCGGCAGGCGGTGGCGACGGCGGCGGCCCGCCGCTCGACGGCGGGGGCCTCGTCCGGCCGGCACCGGCGACAGGGGCGGAAGCCAGCCTGCTCGGCATCGGTGGTGGTGATGTGGAAGTCGACGTTCTCCCGGCGGGGGCGGCGGGCGGCACACGACGGCCGGCAGTACACGCCCGTCGTCCGCACCGAGTAGTAGAAGTCGGCGTCGTGGCGGGCCAGCACCGCGGCCCAGCGATCGTCGTTGGTCATGGGGAGGATCGTCGCGCCGGCGGCCTCGTCTGTCGCTCCGTTGTGTGCTCGCCAATCCGGGCGTAGCGGGCCAGCGCCTCCTTGCGCTCGGACTCGTGGTCGACGATGGCGTGCGGGTAGCCCGGTGGCGGTCCGCCCTTCAGCTTCCACGGCTCGTGGACCGTCCCCCCCACGACCTGGCGCAGCTCGGGCACCCACCGGCGGACGTAGTCGCCGTCGGGGTCGAAGCGCTGGCCCTGGCTGGTGGGGTTGAAGATGCGGAAGTAGGGGGCCGGGTCGGTGCCGGTGCCGGCCACCCACTGCCAGCTGTGGTGGTTGGAGGCCAGGTCGCCGTCCTGGAGGCGGTCCAGGAAGTGGTTTGCCCCCCGCCGCCAGTCGATGTGGAGGTCCTTGACCAGGAAGCTGGCCACGATCATCCGCACCCGGTTGTGCATCCACGCCTCCCCGTTCAGCTGGCGCATGCCCGCGTCGACGATCGGGTAGCCGGTGCGCCCGGCAGCCCACGCCCTGAAGCGCCGGTCGGCGTCGGCGCCGGTGTCGACCGCCATGGCCGCCATCTCCGGCCGGAACGAGTGGCGGGCGGAACGGGGGAAGGCGGCCAGGACCGAGGCGTAGAAGTCCCGCCAGGCGAGCTCGGCCCGGAACCGCTCGGCACCCTCGCCCTTGCGGTGCTTCACCGCGTCGAGGGCCTGGCGGGGGTGGACGCAGCCGAACTTGAGGTAGACGCTCAGCCGGCTGGTGGCGTCCTGGGCGGGGAAGTCGCGGCCTTTGGCGTAGTGGGGCACCCGCTCGGCGAAGTCGGCCAGGCGGGCCCTGCCGGCGGCCTCGCCCGGCGGCAGGATGGTCGTGCCGGCCAGGTCGGGCCCCTGGGGGACGGGCTCCGACCGGAGGCCGGTGGCCCACCTCGGGTCGACGGGCGCCTCGGCCGGGATTCCCCACCCGTGCTCCTTCCACCGGCGATGGAAGGGGGTGAAGACCTTGAACGGCTCGCCCTCGGCGGTGGTGACGTCGCCCGGCGCGACCGCGTAGGGGGAGTCGACCGCGACCAGGCCGCCGCCGAGGGCCTTGTCGACGGCCGCATCCCGGCGGGTCCCGTAGGGCCCGAAGTCGGCGGTGACGAAGACGTGGTCGGCCTCCACCTCGCGGGCGACGGCCGCCACCTCGTGGACCGGGTTCCCGGTGCGGATGACCAGGCGACCGCCTGTGCCCTCGTCGAGCTCGGCCAGGCACCCGGCGAGGAAGGCCAGCCGGGGCCCGCCCGACGACCGCTGCAACCGGGGGTCGACGACGAACAGGGGCACGACCTCGTCGGCCCCGTCGAGGGCGGCGAGGAGGGCGGGGTGGTCGGCCAGGCGGAGGTCGCGCCGGAGCCAGAGGACGGCGACGCTCATGCGGTGCTCAGCGGGCGGCCTCTGCCGCCTGGCGGGCGTGGTAGCTGGAGCGGGTGAGGGGCGAGGCCTCGACGTGGGCGAAGCCGAGGGCGGCGCCCGCGGCCCGGATTCGGTCGAAGTCGGCGGGCGTCCACCACCGGTCGACGGGGAGGTGGCCGGCCGTCGGCCGCAGGTACTGGCCGACGGTGAGGATCTCGACCCCGATGCTGCGCAGGTCGGTCATGGCCGCCACCACCTCGTCCTCCGTCTCGCCCATCCCCACGATGAGGCCCGACTTGGTGGCGAGGCCGGCGGCCCGGGCCCGGGCCAGGACGGCCAGGCTGCGGGCATAGCCGGCCGAGGGCCGCACCACCCGCTGGAGGCGGGCGACGGTCTCCAGGTTGTGGTTGAGGACGTCGGGGCGGGTGTCGAAGATGGCGGCCAGGGCAGCGGGGTCGCCCTTGCAATCGGGGATGAGGACCTCGACCATCGTGCCCGGCGTGCGCCGGCGGATGGCCCTGACCGTCTCGCCGATGGCCGTCGCGCCCCCGTCGGGGAGGTCGTCCCTCGCCACCGCGGTGACCACCGCGTGGGCCAGTCCCATGTGGGCGACCGCCTCCGCCACCCGATCGGGCTCGGCCGGGTCGGGCGAACCGGACGGCCGGGACGTGTCGACCAGGCAGAACCGGCAGGCCCGGGTGCACTGGTCGCCGTTGACCATGAACGTGGCCGTGCCGTCGGCCCAGCACTCGAAGATGTTGGGGCAGCCGGCCTCCTCGCAGACGGTGACCAGGTCGAGGCTGCGCATGGTGCGCTTGACGTCGCGGAAGCCGGCGCCCAGGTTCGCTTGCACCCGCAGCCACGTCGGCTTGCGCTCGTCGACCGGGAGGCCGCCGGTGGGCCGGTCGCCGTCGACCGACGTGAACTGGTACCGGCCCCCGTCCCACGCCTCGGCCGCCCGGGCCACCACCCGGGCGACGACCTCGGCCATCGTCACGTGGATTCCCTCGTTGGACAGGGACGTGACGCCGCGGTCGGGGATGCCACAGGGGACGATGCGGTCGAACCAGGTGAGGTCGGGGTCGACGTTGAGGGCGAAGCCGTGCATGGTGCGGCCCCGGCTGCGGCGGACCCCGATGGCGCACACTTTGCGCCCGTCGACCCACACCCCGGGGTAGCCGTCGAGGCGGCCGGCGCCAGGAAGGCCCAGGTCGGCGCACACGTCGATGACCAGCTGCTCGACGCCGTGGACGTAGGCGGGCGTGGCCCCCGGCCCGTTGGGCCAGGTCAGGATGGGGTAGCCGACGAGCTGCCCCGGCCCGTGGTAGGTGATGTCGCCGCCCCGGTCGGTGCGGACGAGGGGGGCGCCGAGGTCGTCGGCCAGCACGTGGTCGAGCGTGCCCCGCAGTCCGAGGGTGAAGACGTGGGGGTGCTCGAGGAGGACGAGGTAGGGGTCGGTGGCCCGCTCGAAGAGCGCCCGCTGGAGGGCGTGGGCGTCGGCGAAGTGCGTCCGCCCCAGCCACCGGGCCCGGAGCACCGCTAGTGCGAACTGGTGACGGCAAACGGGGTCGGGGCCCCGGAACGTGTCACCGGTTCGGGGAGGGTCACAGCTCCTGCGACCAGTCGCGGGTCTCCAGGATGTCGCGGACGCGGGCGATGAAGGCGGAGGCGTAGGCGCCGTCGAAAGCCCGGTGGTCGAAGCTGAGGGCGAGGTTTCCGACGGGGTGGATGGCGATGGCGTCGGAGCCGTCGGGCAGCTCCACCACCACCGGCCTCTTCTTCACCCCGTCGGTGGAGACGATGGCGACGTTGGGCTGGTTGATGACGGGGAAGGTGAGCAGGGTGCCGTAGCCGCCGGGGTTGGTGATGGTGAAGGTGCCCCCCGCGATCTCGTCGGCGTTGAGCTTCTTGGCCCGGGCCCGGGCGGCCAGGTCGGCCAGCTCCCGGGCCAGCGAACGCATGCGCTTGGCGTCGGCATCGTGGATGACGGGGACGATGAGCCCCTCGAAGCTGAGGTCGACGGCGAAGCCGAGGTTGACGGCGCGGTGGACGACGAGCGAGTCGTTCTCGACCGAGGCGTTGACGTGGGGGAAGTCGCGGATGGCGTCGATGACGGCCCGGGAGACGAACGGGAGGTAGGTGAGGGAGAAGCCCTCGTCGTCCTTCCACTTCCCCTTGGTCGCCTGCCGGACCCGGTCGACGTTGTCGAAGTCGACCTCGATGACGGTGAGCACGTGAGCGGACGTGTCGAGGGAGCGGACCATGTGCTCGGCCGTCCGCCGGCGGATGTTGGAGAAGGGCAGGACCTGGTCGCCGCCGGGGCCGGCCGTGGCCGGGACGGTGGCCGCGGGCCGGGCCGCCGGGGTGGCCGGGGCGGGGGCCGCGGGGGCGGGGGCGGCCGCGGCTGCCGCCGGGCGGGGGGCGACGCCGGCGGCCCCCCGGTCGAGGTGGGCGAGGACGTCGTCGCGGGTGATCCGGTTCTGGTAGCCGGTGCCGGTGATCTGGTCGGGATCGAGGTCGTGCTCGGCGATGAGCCGGCGGACGACCGGCGAGAGCACCCGCCGGGGTCCTCCCCCCTGGGGCGCGGGTTCGGTCGCGGGCGCGGGCGCGGGTGCCGCGGCCGCCTTCGGGGCGGGCTCCCGCTCCGGCTCCGGCTCCGGCTCCGGCTCGGGCTCGGCCGCCGCCTCCACCGGCGGGGCGGGCGCCTCCGCCTCGGCCGCGCCCTGGCCGTTGTCGCCCGCGTCGCCACCGCCGGCGCCGGCGGGTTGGTCGGAGATGACGGCCAGCTTGGCGCCGACCTCGACCGTCTCGCCCTCCTTCACCAGGATCTCGGACAGGTAGCCGGACATCGCCGCCGGCACCTCCGAGTCGACCTTGTCGGTGGAAACCTCGAAGAGGGCTTCGTCCTCCTCGACCTTGTCGCCCACCTGCTTGAACCACTTGGTGATCGTGCCCTCGGTGACGGTCTCGCCCAGCTGGGGCATGGTGACGTCCATCAGCCGTGCAACCCCCTTCCGGTCAGGGTCAGGACGGCCTCGCCGAAGGTCTCCGACAGGGTCGGGTGGGGGTGGACGAACGGGGCCAGGTCGTCGGGGGTGGCCTCCCAGTTGACGGCGAGCCAGCCCTCGGCCAGCTGTTCCGTCACCCACGGCCCGGCCATGTGCACGCCCAGCAGCTTGCCCGCCCGCCCGTCGGGCGCCTTCTCCGCGATCACCTTCACCAGCCCCTCCGTCTCCCCGATGATCATGGCCCGGCTGCTGGAGGCGAAGCGGTGCTTCGACACGACGATGTCGCGCCCCGCGTCGCGGGCGGCCTGCTCCGACACTCCGGCGAAGGCCACCTCCGGGTGGCAGTAGATGGCCCAGGGGACGTTGGCGTAGTCGACCGGCAGGGGGTCCTCCCCGAGGATGTGCTGCACCGCCACGATGGCCTCGGCGAAGCCGACGTGGGCCAGCTGCGGCGTGTCGACCAGGTCGCCCACCGCGTAGACGCCGTCCTCGGCGGTGCGCATGAGCTCGTCGACGGTGACGAACCCCCGCCCGTCGACCTCGACCGCGGTGCCGTCGAGGAGCAGCCCGTCGCTCAGGGGCCGGCGGCCGACGGAGACGACGATCACATCCACGGTGACGGCCTTGTCGTCGCCGAAGCGCACGGTGGTCTGGCCCTCGCCCGGCCGGTGGCCGTGGACGGGGATGCCCGTGTGGATGTCGATGCCGCGGCGCTTGAACGAGCGGCTGACCACCTCGGCCACGTCGGCGTCGCAGCCGGACAGGAGCCGGGGGAGGGCCTCGAGGACGGTGACCTGGGTGCCGAGGTCGCTCATCATGGAGGCGAACTCGCAGCCGATGGCCCCGCCGCCGATCACGACCGCGGAGCCGGGCAGTCGGTCGAGGGCGAGCACCTCGTCCGACGTGAGCACGAACCGCCCGTCGACCTCGAAGCCGGGCAGGGTGCGGGGCACCGATCCGGAGGCGAGGATCACGTGGCGGCCGACCAGCTCGACCTCGGCCTGGTCGGCGCTTGTGACCCGCACCCGGCGGCCGGGCCCGAGCGAGCCGGTGCCGGTGACGGTGGTGATCCGGCGGCTCTTCATCAGCGTCTGGAGGCCCTTCCAGAGCTGGTTGACCACCTTCTGCTTGCGGGCCTGGCTGACGGCGAAGTCCACGGTCGGCTGCTCGGCCTGGATGCCGAACTCCTTGGCCCCGGCCACGGTCCGGAACACGCTGGCCGTCTCCAGGAACTGCTTGGCCGGGATGCAGCCCCGGTGGAGGCAGGTGCCGCCCACCTTGCCCTTCTCCACGACCGCCACGTTCAACCCGGCGGCGGCCGCGTAGAGGGCGGCCGCGTAGCCCCCCGGGCCACCGCCGATCACGACGAGGTCGTACTGGTCAGCCATCGAGGAGAGCCTAGGTGGCCATGGTGACCTGGATGGCGAAGGCGATGAGGATGGCCAGCCCCGCGATCAGGGCCAGCACGATCAGCTTGCGCGTGCTCACAGGGAGCCTCCCGGGCCACGAGGGGAGCGGGGGAGGGGCTTGCGGCCGGGGAAGCCCTCCTCGGGCAGGTGCCACCAGGACAGCTCGTCCTCGCCCAGGCGCCAGCACAGGTAGTACACCACGCCGTCCTCCCCCAGGGCGGGGAAGTCGCTCAGGCCGGTGACGGTGTCGCGCAGGATGATGTCGCCCGCCTCCAGTTCGTCGACGGCGTCCCTGGCCTCGGCCGCGGGCGACGCGTTGCCGTTGCGGGACCCGACCTTGCCCGCCTGGACCTGCTCGGTGTGGCGCACCGTCTCCACCAGCTGCTTCAGCCGGGGCAGGTACGCCCGCGCCTCCTCCACGGTCCAGTAGCGCACGGCTGTACGGTAGAACGCGAACGCAGGGGAGCTCGGAGCGCCGGGCTGAGAGGCGGGCACGATCAGCCCGCGACCCTCTCGACCGGCCCGGTAATGCGGGCGAAAGGGAGCGTCAGGTGCCGGATTCGCTGGTGATCGCGGGGCGGGAGTTCGGGTCGCGCCTGTTCCTCGGAACCGGGAAGTTCCCGTCCAACGAGTCGCTGCGGGCGGCGATCGGCGCGTCGGGGACGGAGATGGTGACGGTCGCCCTGCGGCGGGTGGACGTGACCGCGGCCGACGGCGACATCCTGGACGCGATCGATCCCGACCGGGTGCTGCTCCTGACGAACACATCGGGCGCCGACGACGCCGAGGAGGCCGTGCGCCTGGCCCGCCTGGCCCGGGCCGCGGGCCTGCCGACGTGGATCAAGCTCGAGATCACGCCCGAGCCCCGGTACCTGCTGCCGGACGGGGTGGAGACGCTCAAGGCGGCCGAGATCCTGTGCCGCGACGGGTTCACGGTGCTGCCCTATGTGAACGCCGACCCGGTGCTGTGCAAGCGGCTGGAGGAGGTCGGCTGCGCCACCGTGATGCCGCTGGGGTCGTGGATCGGGTCGAACCAGGGGCTGCGGACGCGGGGGGCGCTGGAGATCATCATCGAGCAGTCGTTAGTGCCGGTGGTCGTCGACGCCGGTATCGGGGCGCCGTCGCAGGCGGCCGAGGCGATGGAGATGGGGGCGGGGGCGGTGTTGGTGAACACGGCCATCGGGACGGCCGGCGATCCCGCGGCCATGGCCCTCGCGTTCCGGCTGGCGGTGGACGGGGGGCGACGGGGGTTTCTCGCCGGGCTGCCATCGGTGGGACGGGCGGCGGACGCGTCGTCGCCGCTGACGGGGTTTTTGTCTTGACGGCCGTGGGCGTCGAGCTGTCGTCGCGGCCGGCGGGGGTGCCGCCGGGGACGGCCGCCGCCGACCTGTTGGCGGTCGACCTCGTTGGTTTGGCGGCGCGTGCGTTGTCGGCCACGTCGGCCGATGTCGACCGGTCGCTTCTTGCCCGTCGCCGCTCCCTCTCCGACCTGGCGGTGCTGCTGTCGCCGGCCGCCGGGGGTCGGCTGGAGGACCTGGCCGCGGCCGCGTCCCGGGCCGCGGTGCAGCGCTTCGGGCGGGTGGTGCGGCTGTTCACACCCCTCTACCTGTCCAACGAGTGCGTGTCGGTGTGCACCTACTGCGGGTTCTCGGCCGGCAACGACATCGCCCGGCGGACGCTCACGGTGGACGAGGTGGTGGCGGAGGGCCGGGAGCTGGTGGCGCGCGGCTTCCGCCATGTGCTGCTGGTGGCCGGCGAGCACGCCCGGATCGTCTCCAAGGACTACCTGGTCTCGTGCGTGGAGGCGTTGGCGCCGGTGGTGCCGTCGCTGTCGGTGGAGGTCCAGGTGTGGGACGTGGGGACGTACCGGCGGCTGGTGGCGGCCGGGTGCGAGGGGCTGGTGGTGTACCAGGAGGCGTACGACCGGGGGGTGTACGAGTCGTGCCACCTCAAGGGGAAGAAGCGGAACTACGACTGGCGGCTGGCGGCGCCTGACCGGGGGGCCGAGGCGGGGATGCGCTCACTGGGGATCGGGGCGTTGTTGGGCTTGGACGCCGACTGGCGGCGGGAGGTGCTGGCGGTCGGTGCCCACGCGGGGGCCCTGTTGCGGCGGTGGTGGCGGTGCGAGGTGTCGGTGTCGTTGCCCCGGTTGCGCCCGGCGGCGGGAGACTTCCAGGCGGCGCGCCCGGTGACGGATGCCGAGCTGGTGCAGACGGTGTGCGCGTTGCGCCTCTGCCTACCGACCGTGGGTCTTTCGCTGTCGACGCGAGAGGCTCCCCGCTTGCGCGACGGTCTCGTGCGGCTGGGGGTCTCGTCGATGTCGGCCGGGTCGCATACGGAGCCGGGCGGGTATGCCGCGCCGAGCTCGGCGGAACGCCAATTCGAGATCGCCGACACCCGTTCGCCGTCCGAAATCGCGGCCATGCTGCGGTCCATCGGCTACGACCCAGTGTGGAAAGACACCATCGGCGCCCGCCGACTGGTGTAGCGCCCTTCCTGGGTATGAAAAGGGGCGCCTACCGCCCCTTTTCATACCCACGACCGATCTATCGGAGCACGACCGCCTGAATCTGCTGGACGGGAAAGTCCTCGATCCTCCCGACGGTCCGCAACTCGTCGAGCGTGCCCGATTGCTCACCGAAGTTCCACGTCGCCGTCCACCGCTCGGTGACAACGACGTCGTAGGAGCCGATATGGATGTACTCGTGCTTGATGTCGCCATCCGGCCACGGTCCCCCCTCGGCCGCGTGTGGCCCGGTATGCGTCCCGTCCCCCCAGTCGACGTAATATCGTCCGGTCGCCACGATCGTGAGCGGCCCGAACGGCGTATTCGGCTCGGTGTAGGTATGCGTCGTCGTCCCACGCGTCTCGAGGTAGGCGAACAATCCCGTGATCGCCCGCCCCGGGGCAATGTAGGGCGTGGGTTTCGGAAGAGGCGTCCGCTGCCAGAAGTCGGCGGCATAGCTTTCGGGCGTTGCGGGAGCGGTACCTATGCCCTGGCCGGAACTCGACGGCGGACTTCCCAAGAGGTTGTCCGGACACTCCGAAATTCTCTCAGGTATGCCGTCATCAGGCGCCCGCGGTTGGTCAACTGGTATCCAGATTTCGATCGTCCTTGTGCAGGGACCGCCGTCGGAACCGCCCCACAACCTCCGAAATGGGACCTTTCGATAGTGAAGGGCATCGGTGCCCGTGGACAGAATCTCGGGCTGACTGGTAGTCGGAGTGTTGCCTCTGCCACCGCGCGCGGTGCAGTAGACGGCGTCCCCGATGGTAGTAGCCGGTTGAGTCTCACCACTGTCTCCGTCCGTGCACGACGGAGGACCGGCCGAGACCTGCCCGACTCGCGCGACAAGGTGTGCAGCAAACGCTGTAGACAAAGGCCCAACAGACGTCACAAGAACGATGAGGGCTACGGAACGTACGCGCATGGGTCCGGTGGTTGAGAGCGATCTTGAAGGAAACCATCGTAAATGAACATCCATCCGGTTGCGTTGTACCCGCCCAGGTCTCTGGTCCGATCGAGCGGTACGAGAGCCACCCATTGGGTAGAAAGGCTTGGTTGTCCGGATCGATTAACGGCCGAGAAGTCCTTCGAGACCTCTGCGAACACACATTCAGGTGTCACCGAGATAAGTCTGGTAACGGTTGTTCGCTTGTTTCCAGGGGACTCACTGTAGGTTGCGAGCCCGGCCATCAGGTCACCTTGGAGGCTATCGAGCTTCAATTGAAAAGCGTCACCGGCAGACACCGCCTTGAGTTTGTAGAACACTTGTTCATCGAGCTGCCGATTCTTTACGACGAGCCGGACCGCGTCACCTAACACTTGGTCCAGCCCCGCCAATACTCGGTTCACGTAGGCCTCGTCGATCACCGGCGGGACCGCGTAGGGGTCGGCCGTGGTGGTTGCCTGTGGGACCGTGGCGGTTGGGCCGAGGGGGTCCTTCTTCTCGCCGCACGCGACGGCCAGAAGACCCGCCACCAGCACGCCGACGACCGCGTACCTCCTCACCGGTCCAAAGGCATATCATGCCCTTTCACCCCTTCGCAAGAGGCTTGGCAGGGCCCGGACGACGGATGCCCGATGGAAGGCGTCGGACGCCGAGGTCAACCGGGCGTCGTCGTCGTCGGTGAGGTCGAGGTCGGCGGCGGCGACGTTGGACTCGAGTTGCTCGACCGTCCGGGCCCCGGGGATGACGACCGTGTTGGGCCGGCGCAGCACCCACGCCAGCGCCACTTGGGCGGGCGTCGCGCCATGCGCGGCGGCCACCGAACGCAACACCGCCAACAGCGGTCCCACGCGGCGGAGGTTCTCGGGCAGAAA
>Ga0105245_10000415_pt1 | contig 39764 bp, 35 predicted proteins | sample KBSM54metaG_FD_81523 | JGI IMG/M metagenome (GOLD analysis project Ga0105245, IMG submission 81523) | Miscanthus rhizosphere microbial communities from Kellogg Biological Station, Michigan, USA - KBS M5-4 metaG | ecosystem: Host-associated > Plants > Roots > Rhizosphere > Soil | place...
GATCGTCGAGCTCGCGGCGCTCTGACGGGTGGTCACAGTCTTGTCGAGCGCCAGCGTCTGGGTCGAACCGGCGCTGACCGTCGCCGTCGCCTCCGGCGAGGGCGGACCCACGTTTCCGGCCGCGTCTTCAGCGGTGACCTTGTAGTAGTAGGTCCCCGCCGCGACGCCGCTGTCGGTGAACGCCGTGGTCGTGGCCTGGCCAACGCGGTTGGTGGTGCTCGGCGCGAAGTTCGGCGTGCTCGAGCGGTGCACGTTGTAGCGGACCACGCCGGTGTCGTCACTGGCGGCGCTCCAGCTGAGCGAGGCGGTGCCGGCGCCGCCGGTCGCGTTCAGGGTGCCCGGGGCGGTCGGCGGGCTGCCGTCCTCATAAGGCGCGGGGAAGCGGACGAACGAGGCCACCGACGGAACGCCCTGGCCGTTGACGAGGAAGAGCATGTAGTAGCCGGGCGGGACGTCGTTGGCGTTCGCCGGCATGTCGACGTTGAGGCCCCCCGCGGTCTGGGAGAAGTTGAGCGAGGTCGCCCTGGCGTTCTCGTCGAAGGCGTGGGTCACCGATCCCGTCCGGATCAGCGAGACCCGCGTGATCGAGGCGGCGTCGGGGGTGCCGACGAAGGAAGTCGCTCCATATTTCGCGGTTGCCGGCGCCGAGCTGATCGTCGGCCGCGGCCCCTTGAAGAGGTACGGGGGAGAGAAGAGCTGGGCGCTGCGCTGGTCCGAGACGCCTGGGTCGCCGCCGCCGCCGGCGACGTAGACGCGGCCGTCGGGCAGCAGGATCGCGACGGAGTGGTAGAGGCGCGGCGCGCTCATCGCGGCGTAGGTCGTCCAGCTTCCGCTCGTCGGGTTCCAGTCCTCGGCCGGCAGCACCGCGTTGGCGTCCACGAAGCCCGACTTGTCGGTGCCGCCGCCGGTTGCCAGCACGGTCCCGTCGGGAAGGTTGGTGAGGTTGAGGAAGCTGCGCGGGAAGGCCATGTTGGCGGTCGGCTGCCAGGTGGCGCCCGGCGCGCTCATGTTCAGGGTGTACGCGGTTTTGGCCGAGCTCCCCGAGTAACCGTCGTCTGCCGCCGAGCCGGCCTTGATGAAGCGGCCCGGCGCGTAGTTGGCGATGCTGCCACCGTCGATCACGCGGCTGTCGATCGACGTCCACTGGTTGGTGGAGAGATCGAGCACCTCACTCGTGGTCGGGTCCTCGGAGCCACCCAGGTGGGCGATTCGACCGTCTGGCAACTGGTAGATGAACGGGTAGACCGGCATCGAGTGATTCGCCGCCGGAAGGCTCTGCCAGCTGTTGGTGCCCGGCGAGTAGAGCTCGGGCGTCACCACGATGTCGCTCGAGTTTTTGTCGTAGCCCGAGGTGGCCAGCACCTTGCCGTCGGAAAGGGTCGTCCCGGTCGCGTACCAGCGGGGGAAGTGCATCGGCGCCAGGGCGTTCCAGACCTCGCTGTGCCAGTCGAACGCGGTGACGTCAGCAACCCCCAGGCCGCCCGAGGTGGAGGTGCCGCCAACGATCAGGACGCGGCCGTCGGCGAGGACCGCCTGGCCGGCGCAAAAGAGGTCGGCGGCGGCATCGGGAACGTGGGTGACGGCGCCGGTCTGAGGATCGAGCACGTACTGCTGTCCGCCGCTGGCGAAGTCGCCCTGGAAGAGCAGGATGCGGCCGCTGGGCAGCAGCGCCGAGTGGATCGCCACTGCGGGCAGCGGGATCAGCGGTCCCCACTGACCGACCTGGGCCGGGCCGCTGCCGTTGGCGACGGTGACCGTGACCGGCGCCGATGTCGCCGTGTTGCTGGCGCCGTCGCGCGCCCGGGCGGCCAGCGCGTGCTGTCCGTTGGCGACCGTCGTCGTGTCCCAGGCGAGGCTGTAAGGGGCGGTCGTGTCTTCGGCGCCGACCGGGCTGCCGTCGACCAGGAACTGGACGCCGGCGATCCCGCTTGCGTCGGAGGCGCTGGCGCTGAGTGTGGCGCTGCCGGAGAGATTGGCCCCCGGCGCGGGTGCGGTGAGCGAAACGGTGGGCGGTGTGCCGTCGCCCGCCGGAGTGGTGACTTCCAGCGGTTCGGAGGCGGCCGAGACATTCCCCGCGGCATCGAAGGCCTTGACCGTGTATGTGTAGGTGCTCGCGGCGGCGACGGTGTTGTCGGTGAAGCTGGCGGCGGCCGTTTCGCCGATCTGGCTGGCGCCGCGGAGGACCCGGTAGCCGGCAACCCCCTGGTCATCGCTGCTCGCCGACCAGGAGAGTGGAACCTGGGACGCGGTGACCGTGCCGGCGGCAAGGTTGGAGGGGGCGCTGGGCGGCTGGGTGTCGTTGACGGCGGGCAGGACCTCGATCGCGGCCATGTTCCAGCGGTCGGCGGTCGGCGCCGTGTCGTTGAGCGTCACGCCGGTTCCGGCCAGCGGGGCCGGCGCGCTCTGGCGCTGCACCCAAAAAGTGTCGCCAACAGAGGCGAGGAACTCGTCGACCTTGGTCTGGTTCGCGCCGACGGTGCGCGAGGTCGCCCTGTCCCAGTCGTTGCCCACTCCCCAGACCTGCGAGCCGGCCCGGCTCGTCGTCAGCGAGACAGAGGGAGCTCCGGTAGCCGCGCTGCTTGCCGCGGTCGCGCCGTCGGCCACCAGATCGGCCCCGGTGAAGGTCACCACGGTGATCGAGCCGACGTAGGAGCCGCTGCCGCGGGTCGCCGTCACGGTCACTTTGCTGAGCTGCGCGGAAGCGCTTGCGGCCCAGATCTCGGCGGTGCCGGCCTGAGCATTGGAGCGGCGCCGCAGGCGCCAGGTCAGACCGCCACCGCTGACTTTCGAGATCGTCTGCGTCCCGCCCGAGGAGGGGCCGTCGGACTCCACGAACGCCAGCACGAGCTCACCCGGCGTGGTGGTCGAGAACGCCGGGGAGACGATGGTCGACGAGCCGCTCGTCTGATGGGTTGTCACCGTCGCGTCGACCGCGAGCCCCGCGGCCGTGGCCGGCGCGCAGGCAGGCACCAGAACCAGGCCAACCGAGAGCACGAGCAGGGCGAGGGCCTTGCGGAATTGAGGACGACGAGTCATGGGCGCACCACGGATAGGTCTGGGGTGTATCGCTAAGCGCCCGCCAGCGTCAATGCTCAGGCCTCAACTGCGTACAAATTCCCTACTCGCTCTAGACTCGACGCCGCCTTGGACCTGGAGACGCTGATCAATGTCGCAGATTTCGAGCGTGCGGCCGACGAGAAGCTCGAGCCAGGCGTCGCTGGCTACTTCTTCGGCGGTGCCTGCGACGAGATCGCGCTGGAGGAGAGCACGACCGCGTGGCAGCGGCGGCGATTGCGGCCGCGTGTGCTCGCCGGGCACGGCGAGTGGGAAACACGGGCGACGGTGCTGGATCGCGAGGTCGCCTGCCCGATCCTGGTGGCCCCGGTGGCGTATCAGCGGCTGGTCGACGACGGCGCGGAGCTCTCAATGGCGCGTGCCGCCGCGGCTGCCGGCACGGTGATGTGCCTCTCGACGCTCGCAACCAGCCTGCCCGGCGAAGTCGCTGCCGCCGCCCCAGCCGGCCGGCACTGGTTTCAGCTCTACTCGTTTCGCGATGAGCATGTGACGAGGGCGCTCATGGACGAGGCAATCGAGTCGGGCTTCGAGGCGATCGTCGTAACGGTTGACGCCCCCCGGGGCGGCCGGCGCGAGCGCGACCTGCGCAACCGCTTCAAGTTGCCCGAGGGCCTTGGGGTGCCCGCGGTGCAGGCCGCGCTCGGCTCGCCTCGGGCGGTGACGATCGAGGAGACCTTTGCCCTGATGGAACCGGCACTGAGCTGGGACGGCCTGGAGGCGCTCGCCTCCAGCTGCAGCGTGCCGGTGCTGGTCAAGGGAGTTCTCACCGGCGAGGATGCGGCCCTAGCGGTCGAACACGGTGCTGCCGGGGTCATCGTCTCCAACCACGGAGGGCGCCAGCTCGACTGCGCGTTGGCCACAGCCGACGCCCTGCCCGAGGTGGTCGGCGCGGTTGCCGGCCGCGGCACGGTGCTGGTCGACGGCGGAATCCGACGGGGCACGGATGTCGCGACTGCGCTCGCGCTCGGCGCGGACGCCGTCCTTGTCGGCAGGCCGGCGCTGTGGGGGCTCGCCGTCGGCGGTGAGGCGGGGGCCCTGCGGGTGCTGGAGCTGCTGCGCGAGGAGTTCGAGCTCGCCCTGGCGCTACTCGGCTGCGCCTCGCCCGCCGGGTTGAACGGCGGCCACTTGTCCACCTCAGTCTGAGGCCGCGGCGGCTTCGTAGCGAATCACTTCGCCGTCCTCGGCGTCGCGCACACGCCCCTCGTTGACCAGTAGGTCGGCATGCCCGATCACCTCGGAGAGGGTGAGGTAGGCCTGGGTGACCGCGACGTTGCCCCAGATTGCCTGGGCAAGTTCGAAACCGCTGCGCGGCTGCTCAGCGATCAGCTTGTAGATCTTCTCCTTGCGCCGTTCGTGCTTGGTGATGCGGTCGTCAATCAGGGCGACGTGGTCGGTGATCGGCTCGCCGTGGCCGGAGAGGACGATCTCGGCCGGCATCTCGCGGGTCCTGCGCATCGACTCGATATAGGTGACGAGGGCCTGGGGGCGCTCGGCCGAGCCGTCGAGCGGGCGGCTGATCAGCGGGTTGGAGGAGATGTGGGCGATCAGGTGGTCGGCGGCGATCAGGATCTTGCGCTGCTCGTCCCAGAAGACGGTGTCGGAAGGGCTATGGCCCGGGCGGTGAATCGCCTGCAGGGTGCGGTCGCGGAAGGGGAGGACCTGGCCGTCCTCAAGCGGGTGAGTCACCTCGACGTGCGAGCCCCAGCCGCGGAAGCTGCGTGAGACGCTGCGCAGCGCCACGGTCACCTCCTCGGGGATGCCGTTGCGCAGCATCAGGTCGACGGCGAAGCGATCCTCGGCCTCGGCATCCTCGTCGAAGTTAGCGAGGCGCTCGCGGGCAGCGCCTAGCGCGGCGACTTTCGCTCCGGAGCGCTGGACGACGATCTCGGCCAGGCCGAGGTGGTCGATGTGCTGATGGGTGATCACCAGCAGCTCGAGGTCCTCGATCGCGTGGCCGCGCTCGGCCAGTTGCGATTGCAGCTCATCGAGCGCCTTGCCCGAGTTCGGTCCGGTGTCGACCAGGGTCAGCGGCTCGTCCTCGAGCAGGTAGCAGTTGACCCGCCCGACGGCGAAAGGAGTGGGGATGCGCAGGCAGTGGATCCCGGCCAGCGCCGCCTGCTCCAGCGCCTGCTCGGGCGTCAGGGTCACGCGCGGATCAGCCCGAGCACCTCGTCGCGCTTTGCCTCCATGTCCTCACGCGAGATCAGCGACTCGAGGTTGAGGCGCAGCAGCGGCTCGGTGTTGGAGGGCCGCACGTTGAAGTGCCAATCCGGGTAGTCGACCGAGATCCCGTCGAGGGTGGTCTGCTTGCCGTCGTTGTAGCGCTCGGTAATCTCGGCAATCTTGGCCGCCGGGTCTGCGACCTCGGAGTTGATCTCGCCGGAGATGAAGTAGCGCGAGCGGAACTCGGCCATCAGCTCGGCCAGCGAGCGGCCGTCGACCGAGAGCAGCTCCAGTGCCAGCAGCGCCGGGATCGTGCCCGAGTCGGCGTTCCAGAAGTCGCGGAAGTAGTAGTGGCCGGAGACCTCGCCGCCGAAGACAGCCCCCTCCTCGCGCATCCGTGCCTTGAAGAAGGCGTGGCCGACGCGAGAGAGGTCGGAGCGGCCGCCCTCGGCGACGACCAGGTCGGGCACGGCCCGGCTCGAGCGCGGGTCATAGAGGATCGTCGCGCCGGGGTTCTTCGCAAGTGCCGCGCGGGCGAGCAGGGCGCAGATGAAGTCCCCGTCGCAGAACTCGCCGCTGCCGTCGATGAAGAAGCAGCGATCGGCGTCGCCGTCCCAGGCGATGCCGAGGTCTGCTCCGGAGGCGCGCACCCGGTCGATGATCATCAGCCGGTTCTCCTCGAGCAGCGGGTTGGGCTCGTGGTCGGGAAACTCGCCGTTGGGCTCGAAGTACATCTCCTCCAGCTCGAGCGGCAGCTTCTCCAGGATCGGCCCGACCATCGGGCCGCCCATGCCGTTGCCGCCGTCGACGACCACCTTCATCGGTTTCACCTTGGCCGGATCAATGAAGGAGAGGGCGTGGGCCCGGAACTCCTCCCAGATGTCGACCTCCTCCAGCGAGCCGCCGCCCGGCGCATGGCCGAGCCCGGCCTCGATCTCGGCCCTGACGTCGCCGATCCCGGCGTCGCCGGAGAGCGGCAGGGCGCCCTCGCGGACCAGCTTCACGCCGGTGTAAGCCTTGGGGTTGTGGGAGGCGGTGACCATCGCGCCACCGTCGAGTTGGCGGGATCCGACCAGGTGGTAGAGCATCTCGGTCGCGACCATCCCGGCGTCGATCACGGTCGCGCCTTCGAAGATCAGCCCGTCGCGTAGCTCCGCCGCCATCGCCGGCGCGGTCAGGCGCATGTCACGGCCGAGCCCGACCCGCAGCTCGCCGGTCGGCTTTCCGCGCAGCTTGCCCAGCACGCGGGCGAAGGCGCGGCCGATTGCGTGCGCTGTCGTCTCATCCATTTCCGAGCCGTAGAGGCCGCGGATGTCATAGGCCTTGAAGATCCCCGGCGGGGCCAGGATCGGCTTCTCGCTCAAAACGCTCCCTTCAGAGCCTCGTAGCTCTGCTCGAGTGTCTGCGGCATCACCCTGGTGTCGGCGATGACCGGCATGAAGTTGGTGTCGCCGCCCCAGCGCGGGACGACGTGCATATGTATGTGGTGCTCGACCCCGGCCCCGGCGACCCGGCCCTGGTTGAAGCCGACGTTGTAGCCGTGCGGGCTGTAGACGTCCTCGAGCCGGTCCATCGCCTGCTGCGCGAAGCCCATCATCTCCGCCACCGCCTCGGCCGGCAGCTCCTGGATGCGGCCGATGTGCGCGTACGGCGCCACCATCAGGTGGCCGTTCGTGTACGGGAAGAGGTTGAGGATGACGAAGCTGTGCTCGCCGCGGTGGACGATCAGGTTCTCCTCATCGGCATCCGCCGCCGGCTTGGCGCAGAAGATGCACTCCTCCTCGTTGTCCTTGGCTGCGTCCTTCACGTAGGCGAGGCGCCAGGGCGCCCAAATGCGGAAATTTGCCACGCAACGCATCCTATGTAAGACCAAGCCGCCCCCGGATGTCGCGGGACGAAGAACCAGGCGCCACTTCCTCCGCTCCCGGGCGGCCGCGCTAATGACTACCGGCGATCTCGCGGCCGCCCTCCCGCGTCCGGGAGTGGCTAGAGCCAGCCGCGCTTGCGGAAGTAGACGACCATGCCGACGAGCAGGCCGAACATCACGCCGGCGATGATCCAGAAGGCGGTCAGGCTCTGCTCGCCGGGCACGCCCGAGTTCATCCCCCAGATGCTGGCGATCAGGGTCAGCGGCAGGACGATGACGCTGATCGAGGTGAGCACGCGGAGGATGTCGTTGACGCGATGGGAGATCACCGACTCGTTGGTCTCGGCCAGCGAGTCGATCACCTCCTTGTAGTTCTCGAGCATGTCCCAGATCCGCTCGTGGGCGTCGACGATGTCGTCGAAGTAGATCTCCAGGTCGAGGTCGGTGGCGAGGTAGCGCTGCTTGACCTTCTCCAGGTCGCGCAGCACCGGCCGCTGCGGCCGGATCACCTTGCGGAAGTTGATGATCTCCTGCTTGACGTTCGAGATGTCGCGCACGACCTCCTCCGAGCGCCCCTCGAAGATGTCGTCCTCGAGCGCGTCGAGCTTGTTGCCGATCTTGCGCAGCATCGGGAAGCAGTAGTCGAAGCTGTCGTCGACCAACCGGTAGAGCAGGTAGCCGGAGCCGCGCGAGAAGAGCTGCTCGCGCAGCTCCTCCTTGGCGCGGCAGCGCTCGAACAGGTACTCGACCGGCTGCAGCGGCTGGTTGGGGATCGTCACCACGTAGCCGGGCCCGACGAAGAGGTCGAGCTCCCCGGTGCCCAACCGGCCGGCGGCCGGGTCGAAGATCGGGAAGTGGAGGACGATGAAGAGGTAGTCGTCGTAGACGTCGATCTTCGGCCGCTGGTTGCGCGAGAGCACGTCCTCGAGGTCGAGGGCGTGGAAGTCGAAGTTCTCCTCCAGCCAGGTCCGCTCCAGCGCGCCGGGACGCTCGATGTTGACCCAGCGCAGGCCGGAGGAGTCGATCTGCTCGACGCGGGGTGCCTGCGGCTCAGCCTGGGCTGCCGCGGAGATGAGCTCGTCGCGCCGGCCGACGCGTCGCAGCCTCGGCTTCGGAAGGTTCGGCATCGCTCGGGCTCATCGTCTCGTCGGGCATGGGTGGACAAGGTTAACCGGCGAGGATTCAGCGGGTTAACCAGGCGTGAACTGAACGAAACTTCCCTGCGGATGCCCCTGGTAGTCTTCTCCGTACATAAGCGCCACATCTAGAGGGGTGGAGGGACTGGCCCGATGAAACCCCGGCAACCGCCCTGGATCGCAAGGTTCAGGGGAGGTGCCAACTCCAGCAGGTCCCGGTTGAAGGCCTGGAAGATGTGGGGAAAGTCCGATCGGACCTCTGCCCCACAAAAGGCGGAGGTTTTTTTGTTGGCGGTAACGCAACGAGAGGGAAAGATCGGATGGCCATCGAGAATCTGAAGTGCAAGGAGTGCGGGGCGACCTATGACCTCGGCGCGCACTTCGCCTGTGAAAACTGCTTCGGGCCGCTGGAAGTGGCCTACGACTACTCGGCGCTCGACCCGGAGGAGACCAAGCGCAAGATCCAGGCCGGCTCGCAGGGCATCTGGCGCTACGCCGACTTCCTGCCCTTCGAGGGCCGTCCCGGTGACCCGCTCGAGCCCGGCCTGACGCCGCTGCTGCGCGCCGACCGCCTCGCCCAACGGCTCGGGGTTGGCGCTGAGGTCTGGATCAAGAACGACGCCGCCAACCCGACCCACTCCTTCAAGGACCGCGTCGTCGCCGTCGCCGTGGCGAAGGCCCAGGAGCTCGGCTTCGAGACCGTCGCCTGCGCCTCGACCGGCAACCTCGCCAACGCGGTCGCCGCCCACGCCGCCGCCGCCGGGCTTCGCTCCTACGTCTTCGTGCCCGCCAACCTCGAGGAGCAGAAGCTGCTCGCCACCGGCATCTACGGCACCAACCTGGTCGGCGTGCGCGGCAACTACGACGACGTCAACCGCCTCTGCACCCAGCTCGCCGAAACCCGGCCCTGGGCCTTCGTCAACGTCAACCTGCGCCCCTACTACGCCGAGGGCTCCAAGACGCTCGCCTACGAGACCGCCGAGCAGCTCGGCTGGAAGCTGCCCGACCGCGTCGTCTGCCCGATCGCCTCGGGCTCGCTCTTCACCAAGGTCGGCCGCGGCTTCCAGGAGTGGCTCGACATCGGTCTGGTCGAGGGCTCCCAGCCTGTCTTCAACGGCGCCCAGGCCGAGGGCTGCAGCCCGGTCGCGACCGCCTTCGCCGAAGGCTGGGACGTCTGCAAGCCGCAGCGCCCGGACACGATCGCCAAGAGCCTGGCGATCGGCGACCCGGCCGACGGTCCCTACGCGGTCGAGCAGGCCCGCCGCACCGGCGGCGGGGTCGACTCTGTCACCGACGCCGAGATCCGCGACGGGATCAGCCTGCTGGCCGAGACCACCGGCATCTTCACCGAGACCGCCGGCGGCGTCACCGTCGGCGTGCTGAAGAAGCTGGCCGATCGCGGCGAGCTGGCGGCCGGGGAGCGCGTCGTCGTCTACATCACCGGCGAGGGGCTGAAGACGCTCGACGCGACCCGCGATAGGTTCCGCATGCACGAGATCGATCCCCACCTCGACAGCTTCGAGTCCGAGCTCGCCCAGGAGGTAAGCGTCTGATGGCAGTCACCGTGAAGATCCCGACCCAGCTGCGCGCCGCCACCGACGGCCAGGCCGAGCTCGAGGTGAGCGGCGGCACCGTCGGCGAGGTCCTCGACGCGGTCTTCGAGGCCCACGGCACCCTGCGCGAGAGGATCACCCAGGACGGCGACCTGCGCCGCTTCGTCAACGTCTACGTCAGCGGCGAGGACATTCGCTTCCAGCAGGGGCTGGAGACGCAGATCGACGACGGCGCCGAGGTCACGATCCTCCCAGCCGTCGCCGGTGGCTAAGCCGCCGGTCGTCATCCTCTGCGGAGGTCGCGGGACCAGACTGCGCGAGCGAACGGAGTCTGTTCCCAAGGCTCTTGTGGAGATCGGCGGCCGGCCGATCCTCTGGCATGTGATCGGCATCTACGCGGCGCAGGGGTTCGAGCGGTTCCTGCTCGCCACCGGTTATCTGGGCGAGATGGTTGAGCAGTTCGCGGCGGGGGAGAGTTGGCCGGGTGGAGTGGAGGTCGAGTGCGTCGATACCGGGCTCGACACGCCTACCGGTGGGCGGATTGCGCGGCTCGGCGGGCGGATCGAAGGCGAAACTTTTTGCGCCACCTATGCGGACGGCGTCGCCGATATCGACCTGGAGGCCCTGCTCGACTTTCACTGCGAACAGGGCCCGCTCGGTACCGTGACGGTCGTGCAGCCCCACCTTCAATGGGGAGTTGCCAGGCTCGGTGACGAAGGCAGGGTCGAGGGCTTCGTCGAGAAGCCGCGCAGCGAGCACTGGATCAACGGCGGCTTCTTCTGCTTCGAGCCTGGGGCGCTGGACTACATCGGCGAGGACAGCGTGCTCGAGCGCGAGCCGCTGGAGCGCCTGGCGGCCGACGGTCAGCTCGGCGCCTACCGGCACGAGGGCTTCTGGGACTGCATGGACACCTACAAGGACGCGGTCGAGCTCAACGACCTCTGGTCCTCCGGCAGGGCGCCCTGGGGAGTCCTTGCCACCGCATCCGATGTTGACCACATCCTGGGTGGGTCAAAGTCGGATGCGGTGGCGGGAGATCGGATGTCATGACCGCCCTCGTCACCGGTGCGCACGGATTTGTCGCCTCCCACTTGGTGCGTGCGCTGCTCAAGCGCGGCGACACCGTTCGCGTCCTGGATCGGCCGGACCCGCGCATCGCTGACGTTGGCGGTCCGCGGCTTTCCGGGCTCGACCTGCTCGGCCTACGCGACGAGGTCGAGTTGGCCGAGGGCGATCTTCGCGACGCGGAGGCCGTTGCCGCCGCGGTCGACGGCTGCGACTCGGTCTTCCACCTGGCGGCGCAGACGATCGTCGGCGTCGCCCGCAGATCGCCACTGGAGACGCTGGAAGTCAACGTGCGCGGCGCCTGGAACGTCTTCGAGGCCTGCCGCGAGCACGGCGTGGCCCGCGTCGTCTTCGCCTCCTCCGACAAGGCCTACGGCGCCAGTCCGGAGCTTCCCTACCGCGAGGACTTCGCACTGCGCGCCGCCTACCCGTACGACGCCAGCAAGGCCGCCGCCGACATCATCGCCCGCAGCTACGCCAATGCGGACGGCCTGCCGCTTGCCGTCACCCGCTTCGCCAACATCTACGGCGGCGGCGACCTCAACTTCTCGCGCCTGATTCCGGAGACGACGATCGCCGTTCTCGACGGCCGGCCGCCGGTGATCCGCTCCGACGGCAGCCCCGAGCGCGACTTCCTCCACGTCGACGACGCCGTCGCGGCCTACCTGGCAATCGAGGCGGCGCTTGAGCGAGGCGAGGCCAGGGGGGAGGCCTTCAACGCCGGCGGCGAGCGCCCGCACGCGGTGCGCGAGGTGGTCAACCTGATCGCCGCCGCAGCGGGCACCGGGGTCAGTCCCGAATACCTCGGCTCGGGAACTCCCGATGGTGAGATCGACCGCCAGTACGTCGACTCGACCAAGCTACGAGGGCTGACCGGCTGGGGCCCGCGGGTCGAGTTGGCGGATGGCCTGCGCGAGGCGCTCGAGTGGTATCGGGGACATCCCGAGGCGCGGCCTGTGAGAGAGGCGACAAAGTAAGAGTAATACAAGTGTTACTCTTACTCCATGTCCAAGATCACCAGCAAGGGTCAAGTCACGATCCCCAAGGCCATCCGCGATGAACTGGGGCTTCTTCCCGGCGCCGAGGTCGAATTCATTCCCGGCACGAGTGAGGCACGAATTCGTAAGTCGCGCACGGGCCGCCGCCGTGGAGAGGATGTCGTTCGCCATTTGCAGGAGTCAGGCAAGAACTTCACGATGACTACCGAGGAGATCATGCGGCTTACGCGTGGAGAGGACTGGGGCCGAGGCTCTTAGGACATCGTGCCCGCGACCCTGGTCGATTCAAATGTCCTGATCGACGTCGTAGTCCAGGACGAGCAGTGGGCCGCTTGGTCAATTGAGGCCTTGATCGAGGCTCTCGACGCGGGCCCTGTATTCGTCGACCAAGTCGTCTTCGCTGAGGTCTCAATCGGCTACCGGACGGCTGAGGCATGTCAAGAGGCTCTAGCCGTGCAGGGCATTGAGCGGGTTCCAATTCCGTGGCCCGCTGCTTTTCTGGCTGGTCGAGCCTTCGCTGCCTACCGGGACCGCGGAGGGGCCAAGCTGGCGCCTCTGCCCGACTTCTTCATCGGCGCCCACGCCGCGGTTGCCGGCCTGCGACTGCTCACCCGCGACGCGAGCCGGTACCGAACCTACTTCCCCACGGTCGAGCTGATCGCGCCGGAGTAGGGCCGCTACCACGGTTACCCTGGCCGCATGTGCGGACGATTCACGGTCACGGCCAAAAACGCCAAGCAGATCGCCGATCACTTCCAGGTTGAGTTGGAGAAGGCGCTGGAGCGGAACTCCGAAGGCAACGCGCCGGCGCCCACTGCCGAGCGACTGAAGAAGGTCGAAGGGGCCCTCGGTCGCTTCAACGTCGCCCCAACGCAGGAGGTGCTGACGGTGCGCTCCTCGCCCGATCCCGAGGAGGCGGCGCAGGGCGAGCGCGAGGCGCGGCTGATGCGCTGGGGCCTGGTCCCCCGCTGGGCCAAGGACCTCAAAGTCGGCTACCGGATGATCAACGCCAAGGCCGAGAACCTCACCTCGAGCCGGGCGTACTCACCGCTGGTCGGCAAGTTCCGCCATCGCTGCCTGATCGTCGCCGACGGCTTCTACGAGTGGATGAAGGCGGAGGACCCCAAGCAGCCGCGCCAGCCCTGGCGCTTCACCGTCGACGGCGGCGAGACCTTCGCCTTCGCCGGCCTCTGCACGCGCAAGGAGTGGGAGGACCCCGAGGACCGCGGCTTCGACGACGGCTGGCTCTACAGCTGCACGATCGTCACCACGACCCCGAACGAGCTGGTCGCCAAGGTCCACGACCGGATGCCGGCGATCCTGCCCAACGCCGAGGCCGAGGCAGCCTGGCTGCGGCCCGACCTCGAGCTCGAGGAGGCGGTGGCGATGTGCGGGCCGCTGCCGGCCGGGCGGATGGAAAGCGCCCCGGCCAACCCCAAGCTGAACAAGGTCGGCAAAGGCAGTGAGGAAGGTCCCGAGCTGCTGGTCGCGCCGCAGAGCTAGGGCGCAGGTCAGCCCTTTTCTTCTTCCTCTTCTTCGCGTTCTTCCTGCTTTTCTTCTTCGGCTTCTTCGTCGATCGGCGGCGGCACCTTCTTCAGCATCAATCCCGTGCGCACGGTTGCCTTGCCGGCGCTCGTGGTGAGCGTGCATGCGACCTTCGCGCCGGGGACCGAGGTCGTCCGCCAGACCGTCTCGAAGGGCAGCACCAGGTCCACCTTCGGCTTGCCGTCGGGGAGGAAGTATTCGATGTGCTCGACCCCGGGCTGGTATTCGGGCCATTCGAGCTTGATGCCTTTCTCGCTGCTGAAGTGGGGCGGCAGGCCGTCCATTTCGAGCACGGCGAGTTCGGTTCCGTGCGAGCTGAAGTCGAGCAGGATCACTTCCGGCACTTCCTGGTTGAAGAGCCCGGTGCTGGAGCGCGGGTAGGTGGCGCGCAGGCCACCGGCGCTCTGGGCGATTTCCGCCCGACCGGTGCCGTAGACCGAGCAGACGATGCGGCCGCCGCCGACCGGGGCGCCGGCGTCGATCCGCAGCCGCGAGGAGATGCGGAAAAGCGAGTAGCCGCTGACGTTGAGCCCGGTCGTCCGGATCGACCCGTCGACCAACTGCATCGTCGCCCCCCCGAGGAGCGAGGCGGGTTTGGAGTCCGCCATCGGCACCTTCTGCACCCATTCGAGCTGGGCGGCTTCGCCGCTGGCCTGGTCGGTGGCGAGGAGGGCGGCGGCAACCGTGGCAAGCAGCCCGATCGCGACCACGATCAGGGCGCCGCGAGGCGGGCGGATCTTGCTCTCGTCGGGCACGGGTGGGCCGCAAGCTACCGTTTAGGGGTGGCCAAGCGCACAATGCCGGTCCGGCCGGCCGAGGTCAGCTTCAAGACGGTGACGTTGCACGGTCGTGAGAGCGGCTATCTCGGCGGCGGCGCAGGCCCGGTTTTGCTGCTCATCCACGGCATGGCCGGCACCTGTGAGAACTGGCGCGACGTGGCCGAACCGCTGGCCCGCCACCACACGGTGATCGCGCCCGACCTGCCCGGCCACGGAGTCTCCGCGGGCGGCCCAGGCGACTACTCGCTCGGCAGCCTCGCCTCCGGCCTGCGCGACCTGCTGCTTGTCCTCGGCCACGAGCGGGCGACGCTCGTCGGCCACTCGCTCGGCGGCGGCATCGCGATGCAGTTCGCCTACCAGTTCCCCGAGATGGTCGAGCGCCTCGCCCTTGTATCCAGCGGCGGACTCGGGCCCGAGGTGAGCCCGGTCCTGCGCGCCGCCGCGCTGCCCGGCGCCGAGCTCTTCATCTCGGCCACCGCCGGCGTCGGGCAGAAGGTCGGCGGCATCCTCGGCAGAGGGCTCTCCGCGGTTGGGATGAAGCCCGCGGCCGACGTCGCCGAGGTCGCCCGCGGCTACGCCTCGCTCGCCGAGCCGCGCCGCCGCAAGGCCTTCCTCGCCACCCTGCGCTCGGTGGTCGGCACCGAGGGGCAGCGCATCGCCGCCTCCGACCGCCTCTACCTGGCCGAGGAGGTGCCGATGTTGATCGTCTGGGGCTCCCGCGACCCGATCATCCCGGTCCGCCACGGCGAGGATGCCCACCGCGCTCTGCCCGGCAGCCGCCTGGAGGTCTTCGACGGCGTCGGGCATCTGCCCCAGATCGAGCAGCCTGGCCGCTTCATCGCCGTGCTCGAGGACTTCCTCGCCGGGACCGAGCCGGCGCGCTTCGATCGCGAGGAGTGGCGCGCTCGCTTCAAAGTCGCCTGAGCCGCCCATCGCCGGGCACAACGAGACGCGCCCGACAGGATTCGAACCTGTGGCCTCCGCCTCCGGAGGGCGGCGCTCTATCCAGCTGAGCTACGGGCGCTTAACGGCCAGTCTAGCTTCGGGTGGCGCAGCGGCTGGGTCGCGTAGGCTCGCAGGCTCGCATGGATCTCTCGGCGATCTTCCTCGGTACCGGCGGCTCGGTGCCCTCGGCGCGGCGCTCGACCGCGAGCGTGCTGCTGGTCCGCGGCGGCACGCGCTTGATGTTCGACTGCGGCGAAGGGACGCAGCGTCAGCTGCAGCGCTCGCTGGGTTTGACCCAGGTCGACGAGATCTTCCTCACCCACTTCCACGCCGACCACATCCTCGGCCTGCCGGGCCTGCTCAAGACCTATGACCTGACCGCCCGCGAGGAGCCGCTGACGATCTACGGCCCGCGCGGCCTGCGCGACCTGTTCAAAACGCTCGGCCGCCTGATCGGCCGCACCGACTACAGCATCGACCTGATCGAAATCGACCCCGGCGAAGCGGTGCGCTACGACGGCGCCGAGGTGCAGGCCTTCGCGGTCGAGCACAGCGTGCGGGCGAACGGCTACGTGCTGATCGAGGAGGAGCGCCCGGGGCGCTTCGACCCGGAGGAGGCGAAGCGGCTCGGCGTCGCCGAAGGGCCCGCCTTCGCAGCGCTGCAGAAGGGGGAGGAGGTGGAAGGGAGCGACGGATCGGTGCGCCCGCAGGACGTGATGGGCGAGGCGCGCGCGGGTCGAATCGTCGCGATCACCGGTGACACTTCCCCCTGTCACTCGACCGTGGCGGCAGCGGCCGACGCCGACCTACTGATCCACGACGCCAGCTTCTCCGAGGAGGAGGTCCAGCGGGCCGCCGATACCGGCCACTCCACGGTGGGCCAGGCGGCAGCGGTCGCCCGCGAGGCCCACGTCAAGATGCTCGCCCTGGTCCACATCTCCTCGCGCTACCACGTCGGCACCGTGCTCGACGAGGCCCGCGACGTCTTCGAGCACTGCGTCGCCCCCAAAGACTTCGACGTCATCGAGATCCCGTTTCCGGAGCGTGGAGATCCTACGCTCGTCCCCAACGGCGCACGCGAGCCAGACAAGCATTCGAGTGAGGTCTCGGCCTCACCGGAGTTGGAGCCGGGGGTGTAATGAGGGAGGCGGGGACGGTCATCAGGTTCCTTCCCCGGCACCGCGGAGTGATCTTTGCCCGAAGGGCAGCAAATTGCAGGGCGCGAAGCGCCCGTTGGGAACCTGATGACCGCCCCCGCCTCCCTCGCTGCTACGCTCACGCCGTCCTTTAACTACGGCCCTGTGAGGCCGAGAAGGAGCCAACAGAAGTGAACGAGACGGTCGTGCTTGAGCGCGACGATTTGAGGCGGACGCTGCGGCGGATCGCCCACGAGATCGCCGAGAAGAACCCTGACCCCGCTGCTCTGGCGATCGTCGGCATCCACACGCGCGGCGCCCTGCTCGCCCGCCGCCTGCACGCCTCGCTCGCTGAGCTGACCGGTGCCGAGGTGCCGATCGGCGACATCGACATCTCCTTCTACCGGGACGACGTCGGCGCCAAGTCGCCGGCCGCGCAGCCGGTGGTCCACGCCTCGCACATCGACTTCGACCTCGCCGACCGCACGGTGGTCTTGGTCGATGACGTCCTCTTCACCGGCCGCACAGTGCGGGCCGCGATCGACGCCCTCTTCGACTACGGCCGGCCGCAGCGGGTGCAGCTCGCCGTGCTCTGCGATCGCGGCCACCGCGAGCTGCCGATCCGCCCCGACTACGTCGGCAAGAACCTGCCGACCGGCCGCGAGCAGCGAGTCAACGTCCACCTCGAGGAGCTCGACGGCAGCGACGAGGTAGCGATCGCCGATGCGCAACCGGCGGAGGTGGGTGCATGAGGCACCTGCTCTCGATCGAGCAGCTCTCGAAAGCCGAGATCGAGGCGATCCTCGACCGCGCCGAGAGCTTTGCCGAGGTCGGCCGCCGTGACATCAAGAAGGTGCCGACCCTGCGCGGCCGCACCGTCGTCACCCTCTTCTACGAGGCGAGCACCCGCACCAGCTCCTCCTTCGAGCTCGCCGCCAAGCGCCTCTCGGCCGACCTGGTCTCGGTCAAGGCAGCCGGGTCCTCGGTCGACAAGGGCGAGTCGCTGAAGGACACGGTGGCCACTCTCTCCGCCTACGACCCGGCGGCGATCGTGTTGCGCCACCCCTACGCCGGCGCCGCCCAGTTGGTCGCCGGCTGGGCCGACGCGGCGGTCATCAACGCCGGCGACGGCAAGCACGAGCACCCGAGTCAGGCGCTGCTCGACGTCTACACGCTGCGCCGCCGCCTCGGCTCGCTCGAGAGCAAACGGATCTGGATCGTCGGCGACGTCCTGCACAGCCGCGTCGCCCGCTCCAACCTGATTGCATTCAAGGCGATGGGCGCCGAGTTGACGGTCTGCGGTCCGCCGGCGCTGATCCCGCGCGGCCTCGAGCAGCTCGGTTGTGAGGTCGAGCACTCGCTGGAGCGGCTCGGCGAGGCCGACGTCGTCTACGCGTTGCGCCTACAGCGCGAGCGGATGAACGAGAGCTTCGTGCCCTCGATCCGCGAGTACGCGGCCCACTTCCAGATCGATTCGCGCCGCCTCGGCCCGCGCCAGCTGCTGATGCACCCCGGCCCGGTCAACCGCGGGGTCGAGCTCTCTGGTGAGGTGATCGACTCGCCGCAGTCGCTGATCGCCGAGCAGGTCGCATCCGGCCTGGTCGTGCGGATGGCAATCCTCTACGAGCTGTTGGCGGCGGGCGACGAAGCACCTGCCCCCGCCTCCGGCAACGGTCACGCGACCCCGATCGGCCAGCCCGCGTGAGCGAGCCACGGATGCAGATGCGCGCCGGGGAGAGCGCGGACCTGGTCCTGCGCGGTGCCACCGTGCTCGACCCGGTTGCCGGGATTGACGCGCAGCACGACATCGTCGTCCGCGACGGCGCGATCGCCGAGCTGGCGGCGCCAGGCGAGGCCAACGCCGATGGCATCGAGGAGATCGACGCCGGCGCCTTGCACGCCTTCCCGGCCTTCTTCGACCCCCACGTGCACCTGCGCACGCCCGGTCAGGAGCACAAGGAGGACATCGAGACCGGGGCCCGCTCGGCCGCTGCCGGCGGCTACTGCGGCATCCTCGCGATGGCCAACACCGAGCCGCCCGTCTCGACCCCCGCCGACGTCGAGGCGCTGCTTGCCGACGCCCGCGCCGCCGCTGCGGTCAGGGTTGGCTTTCTCGCCACCGTGACCCGCGCGATGGAGGGCGAGGAGCTGACCGAGATGGCCTCGCTGCGCGATGCCGGCGCCGCCGGCTTCAGCGACGACGGGTTGCCGATCCGTAGCGCCCGGGTCCTGCGCCGGGCGCTGCAGTACCAGCGGCTCTGCGGCGGCACGATCGCCCTCCACGAGGAGGACCCCGAGCTCTCGGGGGCCGGCGTGATGCACGAGGGGCCGGTCTCCGCCGCGCTCGGCCTCGAGGGCGTCCCCTCGGTCTCCGAGTCGACGATGATCGCCCGTGACGCCGCCCTCGCCGGTTACGAGGGTGGCCGCATTCACGTCCAGCATCTCTCCGCCGCCGAGTCGGTCGAGGCGGTGCGCGCGGCCAAGGCGGCCGGGGTGCAGATCAGCTGCGAGGCCTCGCCGCACCACCTCTGCCTCACCGACGAGGAGGTGCGCAGCCTCGATCCCCAGCGCTTCAAGATGAACCCGCCGCTGCGCAGCGAGGCCGACCGCCAGGCCCTGATCGAGGGCCTGCGCGACGGCACGATCGAGTGCGTCGCCACCGATCACGCTCCGCACGCCCCCGAGGAAAAGGAAGTCCCCTTCGAGCAGGCGGCGATGGGTGTGACCGGACTGGAGACAGCCTTCGCCGCGTTGTACACCGACCTGGTCCTGCCAGGCATGATCGAGCTGGGGCTCCTGATCGAGCGCCTGGCCGGGGGCGCAGCGCCGTTCGAGATCGAGCGCCCCTCGCTCGCCCCGGGTAGCGAGGCCAACATCGCCCTCTGCGACCTCTCGGCCCGCTGGACCGTCGGCGAGGACGGCTACGAGAGCCGCTCCTCCAACTCCTGGTGCGCCGGCAAAGAGCTGACCGGCCGCGTCCTAATGACCCTCGCCGGCGGCCAGGTGGCGTACCGGCTCCGCAGCTTCAGCATGGGAGTCGCCGCATGACCGCGCTTCCGGTGCGTTTTATGCACTCCCACGGTTCAAAGGGCGCACCGCAATGAGCGAGGGGTTCCTGCTGCTCGAGGACGGGGCTCGTTTCGACGGGGTGCCCTGTGGCGCTGAAGGACCCGCCACCGGCGAGGTCGTCTTCAACACGGCGATGACCGGTTACCAGGAGTCGGTCACCGACCCCTCCTACGCCGGGCAGATCATCGTCTTCACCTACCCGCTGATCGGTAACTACGGCGTCTCGGCGGCGGCGATGGAGTCAGATCGCGCTCACGCCCGTGGCGTCGTCATGCGCGACCCCAAGAACGGCGAGGACGTCGCCACCGCGGAGGGGGGCTGGCTCGACTGGCTCGCCGATTGCGGCGTGCCGGCGATCGGCGGAGTCGACACCCGCGCCGTCGTCCGCCACATCCGCGACCGCGGCGCGATGCGCGGCGGCATCTTCCCCGCCGGCACGCCCGAGAGCGAGGCACGCGAGCGCGTCGCCGCCGAGCCCTCGATGGACGGCGCAGACCTCGCCCGTACCGTCACTCCTGTCGAGCCCATCCGCTTCGAGGGCGAGGGCGGGCCGCACGTGGTCGGCATCGACACCGGGATCAAGCTCAACATCGTGCGCCAGCTGCGCGAGCGCGGCTGCAAGCTCACCCTGCTGCCCTGCACCTCGTCGCCCGAGCAGGTGCTCGCCGAGAACCCCGACGTCGTCTTCCTCGCCAACGGCCCCGGCGACCCCGCCGCACTCGGCTACGTCGTCGAGACCGTGCGCGAGCTGGTCGGCCGGAAGCCCCTCTTCGGCATCTGCCTCGGCCACCAGCTGCTCTGCCGCGCGGTCGGCCTCGAGACCTTCAAGCTGCCCTTCGGGCACCGCGGCGCCAACCACCCGGTCAAGGAGCTGGCGACGGGGCGGATCGACATCACCTCGCAGAACCACGGCTTCGCTGTGCAGGGTCCCGGCGGCGAGCCGCGGATCGAGAGCGACGAGCCGGTGCGCTGGCAGACCGACTTCGGCGCCGCCGAGCTCTCCCACCTCAACCTCTACGACCGCACGGTCGAGGGCCTGGTGCTGAAGGAGGTCGGCGCGGCGACGGTCCAGTACCACCCCGAGGCCGGCCCCGGCCCGCACGACGCCCGTCACCTCTTCGATTCCTTCCTGGAGCTAGCCGCATGAGCGGAGTGGAAGGAGCATCCATCTCTGACTCTTTGCGACTGGAGCGAAGCGAATACTTGTATGCCTAAGCGCATCGACATCGAGAAGATCCTCCTGATTGGCTCCGGCCCGATCGTGATCGGTCAGGCGGCCGAGTTCGACTACTCCGGCGTGCAGGCCTGCAAGGTGCTGCTCGAGGAGGGCTATGAGGTCGTCCTGGTCAACTCCAACCCGGCGACGATCATGACCGACCCCGAGTTCGCCACCTCGACCTACATCGAGCCGCTGCTGCCGGGCCCGGTGACCCGGATCATCGAAAAGGAGCAGCCCGACGCGCTGCTGCCCACCCTCGGCGGCCAGACCGCGCTCAACCTGGCGATGACCCTTTACGAGGACGGCACGCTGGAGAAGCATGGGGTGGAGCTGATCGGCGCCGACCACGCCGCGATCCGCCGCGCTGAGGACCGCGAGGAGTTCCGCCAGACGATGACCGAGGCCGGCCTGCGCATCCCCTGGTCGATGACCGTGGAGACCCTCGGCGAGGTCGAGGCGGCGCTCGCCGACGGCCGCATCACCCTGCCGGCGATCGTCCGCCCGGCCTTCACCATGGGCGGCCAAGGTGGCGGCATAGGGGAGACCGAGACAGAGCTGCGCCAGGTCGTCTCCGAGGGCCTCGCCGCCAGCCCGATCAACCAGGTGCTGGTCGAGGAGTCGGTGATCGGCTGGGGTGAGTTCGAGCTCGAGGTCATGCGCGACCACAACGACAACGTCGTGATCATCTGCTCGATCGAGAACGTCGACCCGATGGGCGTCCACACCGGCGACTCGGTCACCGTCGCTCCGGCCCAGACCCTCACCGACGCGCTTTACCAGGACCTGCGCGACCAGGCGATCAAGGTGATCCGCGCCGTCGGGGTCGAGACCGGCGGCTCCAACGTGCAGTTCGCGGTCAACCCCGAGAACGGCGAGATCGCCGTGATCGAGATGAACCCGCGCGTCTCGCGCTCCTCGGCCCTGGCCTCGAAGGCGACCGGCTTCCCGATCGCCAAGATGGCGGCCAAGCTCGCGGTCGGCTATGCGTTGGAGGAGATCCCCAACGACATCACTCGCGCCACCCCGGCCAGCTTCGAGCCGACGATCGACTACGTGGTGACGAAGATCCCGCGCTTTGCCTTCGAGAAGTTCCCCGGCACCGAGGGCAAGCTCTCGACCTACATGCAGAGCGTCGGCGAGGCGATGGCGATCGGTCGCACCTTCCGCGAGTCCTTCGCCAAGGCGATGCGCTCGCGCGAGCTCGACGACGTCGCCGAAGTGCCCGAGGACGAGGACGAGCTGCTCACCCTGCTGGAGAAGCCCTGCGCCGAGCGCTTCGACCTGATCCTCGCCGCCTTTGGTCGCGGTCTCAGCGTCGAGGCCGTGCACGAGCGCTGCCTGGTCGACCCGTGGTTCCTGCGCGAGCTGCAAGGCCTTGCCACCGAAGGCGACGGCACCGACGGGCTGACCCGCGTCTACAAGTCGGTCGACACCTGCGCCGCCGAGTTCGAGGCGGCGACGCCCTATTACTACTCGGCGCACGAGCGCCCCTCGGCCGGCGTGGCCGCCTCCGAGGTCCGCCGCGGCGACCGCGACTCGGTCGTCATCCTCGGCGCCGGCCCCAACCGGATCGGCCAGGGGATCGAGTTCGACTACTGCTGCGTGCACGCGGCGATGACCGCCCGCGAGCTCGACCGCGACGCGGTGATGATCAACTGCAACCCGGAGACGGTCTCGACCGACTACGACACCTCCGACCGCCTCTACTTCGAGCCACTGACGGCGGAGGACGTGCTCGCGGTCTGCGAGCAGGAGAAGCCTGAGGGCGTGATCGTGCAGTTCGGCGGACAGACGCCGCTGAAGCTGGCCCGGGCCCTGGAGGAGGCGGGCATGCCCCTGCTCGGCACGCCGGTCGACGCGATCGACCTGGCCGAGGACCGTGGCCGCTTCGGCGCCCTGCTGCGCAAGCTCGGCGTCAAGCACCCGCCCTATGGCACCGCGCTATCCGCCGAGGAAGCCGTCGTGATCGCCGAGAAAGTCGGCTTCCCGCTGCTGGTCCGGCCCTCCTATGTGCTCGGCGGCCGGGCGATGGAGATCTGTTACTCGATCGACGACCTCACGGCCTATCTCAAGGCCAACGTCAAGGCCGATCAGGAGCACCCGCTGCTGCTCGACCGCTTCCTCGAGAACGCGATCGAGGTCGATGTCGACGCGCTGGCCGATGGCAGCGACGCTCACGTCGCCGGGATCATGCAGCACGTCGAGGAGGCCGGCGTCCACTCCGGCGACTCGGCCTGCGTGATCCCGCCGATGAGCCTCGGCGTCGAGATGCTGGACGAGATCCGCGCCACGACCAAACGGATGGCGCTCGAGCTCGGCGTGATCGGCCTGATCAACATCCAGTACGCCGTGGCCGGTGGCGAGCTCTACGTGATCGAGGCCAACCCGCGCGCCTCGCGCACGGTGCCTTTCGTCTCCAAGGCGACCGGCGTGCCCCTGGCCAAGCTGGCGGCGCGGCTGATGCTGGGCGAGAAGCTCGCCGATCAAGAGCTGCGTGATCCCCCCGCCGGCCTGGTCAGCGTCAAGGAGGCGGTGCTGCCCTTCGCCCGCTTCTCCGGTGCCGACTCGGTGCTCGGTCCCGAGATGAAGAGCACCGGCGAGGTGATGGGCATCGCCGCCGACTTCCCCACCGCCTTCGGCAAGGCCCAGGCGGCGGCCGGCGTCTCGCTGCCGACCGAGGGCGCGGTCTTCATCACCGTCACCGACACCGACAAGCCGGCGGCGACCCAGATCGCCACTCAGCTGCACGACCTCGGCTTCGAGCTGATCGCGACCGGTGGCACCGCCCAGGCGATCTCGACGATGGGCGTGCCGGTGACGCCGATCAACAAGATCGCCGAGGGCTCGCCGCACGTCGTGGACCTGATCCGGGAGCGCCGCTGCAACCTGGTGATCAACACGCCGACCGGCTCGGGCGCCCGCGCCGACGGCTATGAGATCCGCACCGCCGCCGTCCGCCACAACGTCCCCTGCGTGACCACGATGACCGGCGCGACCGCCGCGGTGCGCGCGATCGCGGCCAAGATCGAAGGCGACTCCGAGGTCCGCTCCCTGCAGGAGATCCACGGCCTGGAGCGGGCCAAGCAGGCCCGATGACCGCCCCCTTCGGGCGCCGCCTCTGCAAGGTCTCCGAGAGCCGTGCCACCGGTGGCTACCGGCTCTTCTCCCTGATCGACCCCGAGGGGTCCGAGCCGGTTCCGGGCCAGTTCTACATGCTCGCTACCGAGCGCCACTGGGAGCAGAGCGGCCAGCGCCCCTACCTGCCGCGCGCCCTCTCGGTCGCCGAGGCCGGCCCGGCAGCCGGCGGCGTCCGCCTCGACTTCCTGATCGAGGGAATCGGCCCCGGCACCGACCGCCTCTGCGAGCTCGAGCCCGGGGAGGGTGTCTGGGTCAACGGCCCGCTGGGCAACTCGTTCTCGGCGCCGCGCGAGCTGGCGCCCGGCGCCGCGGGGGCGATCCTGGTCGGGGGCGGAATCGGAATCGCTCCGCTGGCGCTCCTGCGCCGCAGCTTCGCGGCGAAGAACATCCCCACCCGCGTCCTGCTCGGCTTCCGCGACGTGACCCACTCCGGCGGCCTCGACGACCTCTTCTCATGCTGTGAGATCAAGCTCGCCAGCGACGATGGGCATGCCGGCCACCAGGGCTACGTCACCGACCTGCTGGGGGCGATGCTTGAGGGAGACGACGCCGGGTCGGCTGCCGTCTACGCCTGTGGCCCGCCGCAGATGCTGGATGCGGTCGCTGGGATCTGCAGAGCAGCGGACGTTCCCTGTGAGCTCGCCATGGAGTCCCCAATGGCCTGTGGTTATGGCGCCTGCTTTGGCTGCGCGGTTCCCTGTGGTGAGGACCGCTATCTCCGCTTGTGCGTAGACGGCCCGGTAGTGCGGCCTCTGCCGGGGGGTGGCGCCGTAGGGGGGCCCGCCCCCGAGGACGCTTTAGCGACCGCAGGGGGTGGGGGGTCCCCTGCGGTGACAGGACCCGCCGGCCCAGGTGCGCCCGCGCCGTCACCCGTCGACTTCTGCGGAATCGAGCTCGCGCACCCGGTGATCAACGCGTCGGGCACCTTTGACGCGATCGCCGCGCGGCGCGTCTACGGCGAAGCCCTGCTGACCGACTTCCCCTTCGCCGCCTTCGTCTCGAAGACGATCACGCCCGAGCCGCGGACCGGCAACGAGCCGCAGCGGATTTGGGAGACCCCGGCAGGGATGATCAACTCGATCGGGCTGCCCAACAAGGGCCTGCAGGGGTTCCTGGCCGAGGACCTACCGCAGCTCGCTGAGCTGCCGGTGCCGCTGATCGTCTCGGCGATGGCGACGAATCACGAGGACTTTGCGCGCCTGATTGGCGAGCTGGGGGAGAGGGACGAGGTGGCTGCGATCGAGCTCAACGTCTCCTGCCCCAATGTCCACTCGGGCCTGATCGTCGGTGAGCAGCCCGCCGAGACCGAGTCACTGTTGGAGGCGCTGCGGCCGTTGACCGAGAAGCCGCTGATCGTGAAGCTGACGCCCAATGTCGCGAACCCCGCCGACGTCGCGGTGGCGGCCGAGGAGGGGGGAGCCGACGCCGTCTCGTTGATCAACACGCTGAAGGCGAGCGCGATCGATTCGGCGACCGGCCGGCCCGGGATCGCTGCCGGCTACGGCGGCCTCTCCGGTCCCGCGGTGCGGCCGGTAGCCGTCGCCCAGGTACGGGCCGTCGCCGCCGTCGTGACCATCCCGATCGTCGGCATGGGCGGCGTCGCCAGCGGCGCCGACGCCATGGAATTCCTCCGAGCCGGTGCCTCCTTGGTGGCGGTCGGAACCGAGAACTTCCGCGACCCGCGGGCGGGTAGCCGGGTAGCGGGCGAGATCTCCGGAGCGCTCCGAGCCGGTCGAGGCGGCACTTCGATAGGCAACCCCGCCTAAACCTCGACTGGAGGTTCAGGTGAATTTCGGAGTTTTGGCTCGCATGGCCTTGCACGCCCCCGACCCGCGGCTATACTCGCCGCCCACATGCCTGCCCCAGTCAAGACGTCAGCCGCCGCCCCCGAGCGTTCACTGGACCAGCGGATGGATGCTCTCAAACGAGCCAACGACATTCGCACCGCTCGCGCCAAGCTGAAGAAGGACCTGAAAGCGGGTAAGGCGAACATCCACACGCTGTTGCTCGATCCGCCCGAGTACGTGCTCACGGCCAAGGTCTTCGACATGCTTCTAGCGGTCCCAAAGTACGGCCGGGTGAAGACGAATCGGATCCTCAACCAGTGCCGGATCTCGCCGTCTAAGACGATCGGCGGCCTCTCAGAGCGCCAGCGCACAGAGCTTGTAAGTCAGCTGCGCCGTTAGCGCGGCCGCTGCAAACCGGCGCATATCGCCGTCCTCGGTCGCTCGCGTGCAGAGCACGCCACGCTCCCTGCGTCCGGTCGATCTGCTTGGTTTTCGCGGCCGTTCTATGTCCAAGGTTTTCGTAATCACAGGTCCATCCGGCGTCGGAAAGGGAACGCTGATCTCGACATTGCTCGAGCGGGTGCCCGATCTCGAGTTGTCGATTTCGGCGACCACTCGGGAGCCCCGCAAGGGCGAGGCGAACGGGCGCGACTACCACTTCCTCACGCCGGAGGAATTCGATCAGCGGATCAAGGCCGAAGACTTCCTCGAGTTCGCCACCTACAGCGGTCATCGCTACGGCACCCTGCGCTCGGAGGTCCGGCGCCGGCTCGACGAGGGCCACTCGGTGGTACTCGAGATCGAGGTCCAGGGGGCACGCCAGGTGAGGGCGGCGATGCGCGAGTCGGTGCAGGTCTTCATCGCTCCGCCGGACCCGACCTCACTGCGCCACCGGCTCGAGTCCCGCGGCACCGACAGCCTCGAGGCGATCGACGCCCGGTTGGAGGTCGCCGAGCAGGAGCTGGCAGCCCAGGGCGAGTTTGCTCACACCGTGATCAACGAGGATCTCGGGCGCGCGGCTGGCGAGCTGGAGGGAATCGTGCGCGCCGAGCTGGGGATACCTCTAGACTCCCGGGCCGATGATCAAACCACGCGTTGACAAGCTTCTCGATCATGCCGACTCGCACTACGCGGCCGTAGTCGTTGCCGCCAAGCGGGCGCGGCAGATAAACAGCTACTACCACAGCCTCGGCGAGGGAAGCTTCGGCGAGTACCCGCCGCCGATGGTCGACATTCCCGGCGACAGGAACTACCTCTCCGTCGCGCTCGAAGAGCTCGCCCAGGGCAAGCTCAAGTACGAGTACCGCTCCTAAGCGCGCTCCGGCGCAGCCGGAACACCAAGGAACAGCCATGGCCAGAATCCTGCTCGGCGTAAGCGGAGGGATTGCCGCCTATAAGGCGCTTGAACTCGCGCGCCTGGCGACGACTGCCGGCCATGGCGTTCGCGTGCTGATGACCGAGGGCGCGACCCGCTTCGTCGGGGCCGCCTCATTCGAGGGCATCGTCGGCGCGCCCGTGCTGCACTCCGAGTTCGAGCGCGACCCGATGCGCGGCGCCTTCCCCGGCGACCCAGCGCCCTCGCACGATCCGATCGGCCACCTCGAGCTTGCCACCAACTGTGACGCTTACCTGATCGCCCCGGCCTCGGCCAACACAATCGCCAAGCTCGCCGCCGGCCAGGCCGACTCGATGGTCACCACCTCCTTCCTCGCCTGCACGGCACCGCGTCTGCTCGCCCCGGCAATGAACGACCGCATGTACGCCGACGCGGCCACCCAGGCAAACCTGGCGACGCTGCGCGAGCGCGGCGTGATCGTGGTCGACCCCGACGAGGGCGCCCTTGCCTCGCGTGGTGAGCACGGCAAGGGTCGCCTACCCGATCCGGCCAGCCTGCTCGCCCATGTTGAAGCCGAGCTCCCAACCGGCGAGCGCCCCTGGGACGGCCTGCGCGTCCTCGTCACCGCGGGCGGCACGCGCGAGCCGATCGACTCGGTCCGCTTCCTCGGCAACCGCTCCAGCGGCCGCATGGGCATCGCCCTCGCCGCGGCCGCCGCCCGCCGCGGTGCAGACGTGACCCTGATCGCCGCCAACGTCAGCCTCCCCGAGCCCCCCGGCGTCCACCGCATCGACGTCGAGACGACCGAGCAACTGGCCAACGCGGCCCGCACCGAGTTCCCCAACTCCCAGGTCCTCCTGATGGCCGCCGCCCCCGCCGACTTCAAGCCAAGTGGGCCTGCCGGGGGAAAGCTCACCCGCGATTCGTCACTGGATCTGCATCTAGAGCCCACCGAGGACATCCTCGCCGGCCTCACCGCCGAGCGAACCGATGCCCAAACCGTGGTCGCCTTCGCCGCCGAAGCGGGCCACAACATGAAACGGGCGACGGAGAAGCTCCAATGCAAGCGCGCCGACCTAATCGTCCTCAACGACATCTCGAACCCAGCAATCGGCTTCGAGAGCCAAGAAAACGCCGTAACCCTGATCGACTCCGCGAGTCAAGACCACGTCCCGCAAGCTTCGAAGGACGTTGTGGCCGAAAAAATTCTCCAGAGAGTCGCCCAGATCCGCGCCAAGGCTGGCTCTCGGACCGGCTAGACGCTCGCTGTTGGGAATGGGTCCGCGGAGGCGTTTGTCCAGCGGGTGACGCGGTGGCGGGGGTCCCCCATAGCGCAGGATGCGAAGCATCCGAGCACATGGGGGAGGGCCGCCGCGGCAGGACCCGCTGGCCAGCCACCTCCGCCGAGCTATACTCACCCCCAAGCTTTTAGTGAGTCCGCAGTACCTCGAAGTGGGCCTGGCCCACTTTTTTTACGCCTCAACGCCAATGGCAGACCTCCAGCAAGACATCCAGCAGCAGCTCCGCGAGCTCGATTCCGAGCTCGATCTGGTCGCGCTCGAGCAGCCGAGCAAGGAAGCGCTGCGCCTCTTCATCGACCACCCCGGTGGGGTCGACCTCGAGCTTTGCGAACGGGTTACCCATCACCTCAACCACCTGCGGGCCGACTATGCGCTGGAGGTTTCCTCGCCCGGTCCCAAGTACAGCAATCACAAGGAGATCCAGTGAGCAAGGAGATCGTCGAAGCAGTCAAGGCACTGGAGCAGGAGAAGGGGATCTCCGCTGACAAGTTGATGGATGCGCTCGCCGACGCGCTCCTCTCTGCCTACAAGAAGACGCCCGGAGCGGCCAAATACGCCCGCGTCGACCTTGATCACGAAACCGGCGATTTCCTCGTCTTCGAACTGATCCTGCCGCCCGAGCTGGAGGAGAAGCTGCTCGCCGAAGCGGCTGAGGCGCAGGAGGAGGAAGAGCGCGAAGTCGACCCGGAGACGGGCGAGCTGCGCGAGCCCGAGGATCCCGAGCTCGATCCGGAGATGATCGCGCCCTACGAGGACCAGATCGAGACCCGCGACGTCACCCCCGAAGACTTCGGTCGCATCGCCGCGCAGACGGCCAAGCAGGTGATCCTGCAGAGGATCCGCGAGGCCGAACGGATGATGATGTTCGAGGAGTACCAGGACCGCGTGGGCGAGCTGATCACCGGGATCATCCAGCAGTCCGACAAGCGCTACACGCTGGTCCAGCTGCGTGAGCGGGTCGAGGCGCTGCTGCCCAAGTCCGAGCAGGTTTACAACGAGCGCTACGACCACGGCATGCGGGTCAAGGCCGTGATCACCGACGTCTCCGACTCGACCAAAGGCCCCGCGATCGTCGTCTCCCGCCGCAGCTCCGAGCTGATCAAGAAGCTCTTCGAAATGGAGGTGCCGGAGATCGCCGACAAACTGGTCGAGATCGTCGGCGTCGCCCGCGAGCCCGGCTATCGCTCGAAGATCGCCGTCATTTCCCACGCCGACGGTGTCGACCCGGTCGGCGCCTGCGTCGGCCCGCGCGGCTCGCGCGTGCGCATGGTCGTTTCCGAGCTGCGCGGCGAGAAGATCGACATCATCCCCCACAACGACGAGCCCGCCCGCTTCGTCGCCAAGGCGCTCTCGCCGGCCCGGGTGCGCGAGGTGATCGTCGACGACGACGAGCGCCAGGCGACCGTGATCGTCCCCGACGACCAGCTCTCGCTGGCGATCGGCCGCGACGGCCAGAACGCCCGCCTCGCCGCCCGCCTGACCGGCTGGCGGGTTGACATCAAGTCCGAGACCGAGTTCTCCCAGGAGGACCAGGACGTCGAGTACGAGGGAGAAGAAACCTTCGACGGTCGCTGCATGGCGGTGCTTTCAAATGGGCGCCGCTGCCCCAACGCGGCGATCGAGGGCTCGACCTACTGCGGCCTGCCCTCTCACCAGGCCCTGAGCCGCTTCGAGACCAACCAGATCGCGGTCCTGTCTTCGATCCCCGAGGCCGAAATCGAGATCCTCGCCGATCCCGATGCGGATCAGGGCCAGGTCGACGAGATCGTCGCCAAAGCCGAATCCGAATTCGTCGAGCAGGAGCCAGAGGACGAGGCCCAGGAGGCCCCGGCCGAGGCTAGCGACGAAGTCGCGGAGACTGAGGACCAAGGATCCCAGGGCGACGGTGAAACACCCGCCGCCCCCGGAAGCGAAGCTGAGGAGGCGGCGGTTGATGAGGAGCCGCTGCCGGCGGCGTCCATCTCTGACTCCTCGCCGGCGGAAGCGGCTCCCGAGGAGGCAGAGCAAGCGTAGTGGCAAAAAAGCGGGTACATGAGATCGCAAAAGCGCAGGGCCTCGAGAGCAAAGAGGTCCTAGCGGCGCTTAAGAGCGCTGGGATCGAGGCGAAAGCTGCGGCTTCCAGCGTTGACGAGGCCGATGCGCTGAAGGCGATCCAGGCTGCCAAAGGGAACGGTGGCGCTGCCTCTGCTCCGGCCGAGAAGAAGCCCGCTCCCGCCGCACCCGCGAAAGAGGCGCCGGCGAAGCCCGCTGCGACTCAGGCGCCCGAGGCAAAACCGGCGCCGAAACCGCCTGCCTCCAAAGGCCCGGTGCGCCCGGCCGGCAAACCCGCCACCGGCGGTGGCGCTGCCGCCAGCGGCAAAAAGCGCCGCGTCGTGATCGACTCCCAAGCCGCCCGCAGGGATCAGATGGGTGGCCCGCCGCCGCAGCGCCCGCCGCGACGCCGCGGTGGCCGTCGCCGCCGGCCGTTGCTGGAGGAGCCGCCGCCCAAAGTCGAGGCAGCGGAGCCCGAGGCGACCAAGGTCCCAGCCGGGGCAACCGTTCGCGAGGTAGCCGAGCTGCTTGGCCTGGGCAGCTCTGAGGTGATCAAGAAGCTGATGATGATGGGGGAGATGGCGACGCTGACCCAGACCCTCACGGATGAGTCGATCGCCGCGATTGCCGACGAGTACGACCGCAAGATCGAAATCGTCAGCGCCGCCGACGAGGAGCCCGAGGAACCCGCCTTCGAGGACTCAGATGAGGAGCTCGCCGACCGCCCGCCCGTGGTCACGATCATGGGCCATGTCGACCACGGCAAGACCTCGCTTCTGGACGCGATCCGCGAGACCGAGGTGGCGGCGGGAGAGGCCGGCGGGATCACCCAGCACATCGGTGCCTACCAAGTCCACCACGACGACAGGACGATTACTTTCCTCGACACGCCCGGCCACGCCGCCTTCACGGCGATGCGCGCCCGCGGCGCCAAGGTCACCGACATCGCCGTGGTCGTGGTCGCCGCCGACGACGGCGTGATGCCGCAGACCAAAGAGGCGATCGATCACGCCCGCGCCGCCGACGTACCGATCCTGATCGCGGTCAACAAGATCGACAAGGAGGGCGCTCAGCCCGACCGCGTCCGCAACGAGCTCGCCGCCGACGGGCTCACCCCGGAGGACTGGGGCGGAGAAACTGTTTACGTCGACGTCTCGGCCAAGACCCACGAAGGCCTCGACAAGCTGCTCGAGATGATCCTGCTCGTCACCGAGCTGGAGGAACTTGGCGCCAACCCCGACGCGCCCGCCTCGGGCACGGTGGTCGAGTCCCAGCTCGACCCCGGCCGCGGTCCTGTAGTCACGATCCTGGTCCAGCGCGGCACCCTCAAGGTCGGCGACTCGCTCGTCGCCGGGCCACAGTGGGGCCGCGTGCGGGCGATGCACGACTTCACCGGCAAGCGTGTGCAAAGCGCCGGGCCGGGAATGCCGGTCGAGGTGCTCGGCTTCGACGGCGTCGCCGACGCGGGCGAGTTTGTCCACGCGGTCGAGAATGACCGCCGCGCCCGCCAGGAGGCCCAGGAGCGCGCCAACCGGCTCAAGACCGAGCAGCTGGCCCGTCGTCAGGCCCGCAAGGTCAGCCTCGAGGAGGTCTTCTCGCGGGTCCAGGAGGGCGAGATCAAGGAGCTCAACATCGTGCTCAAGGCCGACGTTGCCGGCTCGCTGGAGGCGCTCCAGGACGAGATCGCCAAGGTGCCGCAGGAGCAGGTCGGGATCAACATCATCCACTCCCAGACCGGCGGCATCAACGAGTCCGACGTGATGCTGGCCGCGGCCTCGGAAGCGATCATCATCGGCTTCAACGTGCGCCCGCTGGCCGATGCCCGTCGCGCCGCCGAGCGCGAGGGCGTCGACGTCCGCACCTACTCGGTGATCTACAAAATCACCGAAGACCTGCGTAACGCGATGGAGGGCATGCTGGAGGCGGTCGAGGTCGAGGAGACGCTCGGCGAGGCCGAAGTCAAACAGACCTTCAAGGCCTCCAAGGTCGGCCGCATCGCCGGCTGCATCGTCACTGAGGGCAAGGTCACGCGCACCGCCAGCGTCCGCCTGATCCGCGAAGGCACCGTGATCTGGGACGGCAAACTCGGCTCCCTGCGCCGCTTCAAAGACAACGTGCAGGAAGTCGAGGAGGGCCAGGAGTGCGGCATCGTCCTCGACGGCTACGCTGACGTCAAGGAGGGCGACATGCTCGAGTTCTTCGAGACAAAGCAGGTCGAGCAGACGCTGGACTAAGATGGCCGCTCCTCGCATGCGCCGCATCAACGAGGTGCTTCGGGAGGTGATTGGCGCTGCCATCTCCGAGTTGAGTGACCCGCGCATCGGCTTCGTAACCGTGACCTCCGTGGAGACAAGCCCCGACCTGCGCGCCGCGAAGGTGCACGTCAGCGTCCTTGGAAACGAGGAGGAGAGAGAGGCGACGATGGCCGGCCTGGCCTCCTCGCACGGCGTGCTGCAAGCGAAGATCGCCGCTGAGACACGGATGAAGCGCACGCCGACCCTGAGCTTCCGCTACGACGAGACGGTCGAGCAGGGCATGCGCATCACCGAACTACTGGAGGGAGAAGAGCAGTGAGCGAGGGCGGCCTGGCCACCACGGCCGGCATCGAGGAGGTCCTCGCCGAGCTGCGCTCGCGCGAGCGCTTCATCCTGACCGCCCACGAGGGTCCCGACGGCGACGCGCTCGGCTCGCTACTGGGCATGCACCACCTGCTCGGCCAGCTCGGCAAGGACTCGGTGATGTTCATGGCGGCAAAGGAGTTCCCGCTGCCGATCGAGTACCGCTTCCTGCCCCTGGAGGAGGTCTTCCACGAGGCGCCGGCCGACATGGCCGACCGCACCGTGGTCTTCCTCGACTGCGGCAACATCGACCGCATGCCGGTCGAGTTCCTCAGCGAGGGCGACAACTTCCGCATCAACATCGACCACCACCACGACAACACACGCTTCGGCGACGTCAACCTGGTCGAGGTCGGCGCTTCCTCGACGGCGGAGATCGTCTACGAGCTGGCGGTGGCGCTGGGGGCTGAGATCACGCCGGAGATCGCAGCGGCGCTCTACGTCGGCCTGATCACCGACACGGGCAAGTTCATGTACGAGAACACCAACGCCCGCACGCACCGGATCGCCGCCGACCTGATCGATGCCGGTGTCCAGGTCGACGACACTTACCGTCGCCTCTATGAGCACGTTCCGATCGAGAAGCTGCGCCTGCTTTCGCGCGCTCTCGAGGGCATTGGGCGCTATTGCGGTGAGCGGTTGATCGTCTCCTACATCACCGCTGCCGACTACGAAGCCAGCGGAGGCGGTGAGGAGATGACTGAGGGAATCATCGACCACCTGCGCTCGATCGAGGGATGCAAGGTCGCGGCGATGATCCGCGACAAGGGCGATCGGGGCCGCGCCGCGCGCAAGGTCAGTCTGCGCTCCAGCGGCGGCGAGATCGACGTCTCGGCGATGGCGCGTAAACACGGGGGAGGGGGCCACAAGCGGGCCGCCGGCTTCTCGACCGATCTCGAGCTCGACGAGCTGGTCACTTTTCTCTGTGGCGAAGTGAAAACCCAGCTCGGGCCCTGAGCGTGGCGGCGAGCGGCGCGGGCTCGGTACTGCTCTGCGACAAGCCGGCGGGCAAGACCTCGCACGACATCGTGCTTGCCGTTCGGCGCGAGCGGCGCGGCGAGAAAGTCGGCCACGCCGGCACCCTCGACCCCTTCGCCACCGGCCTCCTCTTGGTCTTGATCGGGCGGGCGACCCGCCTGCAGCGCTTCCTGGTCGAGCTGCCGAAGACCTACGTTGCCCGGGCGCGCTTCGGCTGGCGCTCGAGCACGGGCGACCCCGACGGCGAGCTGCGCGAGACCGGGCGCATCCCCGAGTCCCTGGAGCTGCCGACCGGGACGGTGCGCCAACAGGTGCCGATGACCTCGGCCGTGCGGGTCGGCGGAGAGCGCCTCTACCGCAAGGCCCACCGGGGCGAAACCGTCGAGACACCCGAACGCGAGGTCGAGGTCTACCGCGCCGAGTTGCTCGAGAGCGACGCCGAGGGCGCCTCTTACGAGGTCGAATGCGCCGCCGGCACCTACATCCGCACCCTGATCGAGACCCTCGACGACGCTTACTGTGCCGAGCTCCGCCGCACCGCGATCGGCCCCTTCGAGGTTGCGGACGCGGGTCAGGAGCTCACCCTCACTCAGGTCGCCGAGCTGGTCCCCGCCACCGCCGAGGCCCTACGATGAGCTACCTGCGGTGAGTATCCAAGTCACCTCACTTCCCGACGCCGAGCCGCGGCCGCGCCACGTCGCGATCGGAACCTTCGATGGGGTCCACCGCGGCCACCAGGCCGTGATCAAGGGCGCCGACACGGTGCTCACCTTCGACCCCCACCCGCTGGAGGTCATCCACCCGGCGGCGCTGCCGAAGCTGATCATGCCCTTCGGGGTCAAGCGCGACGTGATCGAGGGCCTCGGCGTCGATGAGCTGGTCGTGATCCCCTTCGACCAGGAGTTCGCCCAGCGCAGCGCCGAGGAATTCATCGAGGACGTCTTGATCGCAAAGCTCGGCGCCGAGCAGGTCTCGGTCGGCGAGAACTTCCGCTTCGGCGCCAAGGCAAAAGGCGACCCCGCCATGCTGGCCGCCCGCGAGGAGTTTGAGACCCGGGTCGTGCCGCTGGTCGAAACCGACGGCGAGACGATCTCCTCGACCCGGATCCGGGCCCTCGTCGCCGCCGGCGACATGGAGGGCGCCCGCCACTGCCTCGGTGCCCCCTTCATGGTCGAGGGCGAGGTCGTCAGCGGCGATCAGCGCGGCCGCGAGCTGGGCTTTCCGACCGCCAACATCGTGCCTGACGATCGCCTCGCGATCCCCGGCCACGGCGTCTACGCGGCCTTTGCCAACGGCGTCCCGGCGGCGGTCAACGTCGGTGTGCGGCCGACCTTCGAGAGCGGCCGCGGGGTGCTGATCGAGACCTACCTGATCGACTTCGAAGGCGATCTCTACGGCACCGAGCTGCGGGTCGCCTTCGTCGAGCGCCTGCGGGGCGAGAAGCGCTTCGCCAGCGTCGAGGAGCTGATCGCCCAGATGCGGCTTGATGTCGAGGACGCGAAGCGCGTCTGTGCTAGCTTCCAGCGGCCGTGACCTCCGCCAGGAGCACGGTTCTTTTTACGAGATGAGCCTGACCAAGGAGAAAAAAAGCGAGCTGATCGGCAAGTTCGGCCGTGCCGATGGCGACACCGGCTCCGCCGAGGTCCAGATCGCCCTGCTCACCGAGCGGATCAACGAACTCACCGAGCATCTCCGCGGGCACGCCAAGGATCATCACTCGCGACGCGGCCTGCTGATGCTGGTCGGCAAGCGCCGCCGCATGCTGCGCTACCTCGAGCGCCACGACCTCGAGCGTTACCGCGCCCTGGTCGCCGAACTCGGCCTGCGCCGATGATCGCCGCCGGGCAGCCGGCGCCTGAGTTCACCCTCCGCGATCAGGACGGCGAGAAGGTCTCGCTTTCGGACTTCCGCGGCAAGAAGGTCCTGCTGGTCTTCTACCCGCTCGACTTCAGCCCCGTCTGCAGCGACCAGCTCTCGGTCTACCAGGAGGTCAAGCCCGAGGTCGAGGCCAAGGGCGTGACCATGGTCGGGATCAGCGTCGACAGTGGTTTTGCCCACAAGGCCTTCCAGGAGAAGCTCGGTATCGACACGCCGCTGCTCGCCGACTTCGAGCCCAAGGGCGAGGTCGCCCGCGCCTACGGCGCCTACATCGACAAGGTCGGCCACGCCAACCGCTCGCTCGTCCTCATCGACGAGGACGGCACGGTGGAGTGGGTGCACGAGTCGCCGACGCCGCTAGAGATACCCGGCGCCAACCTGATCTTCGACGCGCTCTCCTGACACCGGAGCTCACCAGCGCCGCGGTCCCGCCCGTCGGCCCTGCGGACCATCGCCGCGGTGAGGGGCCCGAGCAGATCGTCTATGCCGACCTCGGTTGCCCGCACTGCGCCTCGGCTTGGCTCGAGATCGGCGGACGCGAGGCAACGATCGTCTTTCGTCACTTCCCGGTTGCCAGCAAGCACCCGCGCTCGCCTGCCCTGCACGCTGCCGCCGAGGCGGCCGGCCTGCAGGGCCGCTTCTTCGAGCTGGTCGACTCGCTGTATGACGATCGGGGTCACGTCGACGACCCGCACCTCTGGCAGCGCGCCGAGCGGTTTGGGCTCGATCTCGACCGCTTCGAGGCCGACCGCCGCTCCGCCGCCGTTGCCGCGCGCGTCCGCCGCGACTTCGAATCCGGCATCCGTGCCGGAGTGACCGGGACGCCCGCGATCTTTGCTTGAGCAGCGCTTGTTACTCTCTCTCCCGAAAGAGAACGAGAGTTCTGAAAGCAGATGGCCACCATCCGGGTGGCCGGAGGTAGGACAACTAAATGAGCATGTTTGACGTAACCCGCGTCTCGGCGGACATCGGCGACGGCCAGATTTCCTTCGAGACCGGAAAACTCGCGAAGCAGGCGGGTGGCGCGGTCGTGGTTCAGGCCGGCGACACGATGGTGCTTTGCACCGCAACCGTCGGCAACCTTCGCGACGTGGACTTCCTTCCCCTTACCGTCGACGTCGAGGAGCGGATGTACGCCGCGGGCAAGATCCCCGGCTCGTTCTTCCGTCGCGAGGGACGCTCGGGCGAGAAGGCAACTCTGACCGCCCGCATGATCGACCGGCCGATCCGCCCGCTCTTCCCCAAGGGCTGGCACTACGAGACGCAGCTGGTCGCGATCCCGATGTCGGTTGACCAGGTCAACCCCTACGACATCCTCGCCATGAACGGCGCCTCGGCGGCGCTGGCGATCTCCCCGGTCCCCGTCGCCGCTCACGTTGGCGCGGTGCGGATCGGCAAGCTCGACGGCGACTTCGTCGTCAACCCCTCCGAGGAGGACCACGCCGAGCTCGAGCTCGACCTGATCGTCGCCGGCACCGATGAGGCGATTCTGATGGTCGAGGCCGGCGCCAACGGCGTCACCGAGCAGGAGATCCTCGACGCGCTCGATATCGCCCACGGCGAGATCAAGAAGCTCGTCGCCGCGATGGAGGAGCTGCAGCAGAAGGCCGGCAAGGAGAAGATCGAGGTCGAGGCCCCGAAGATCGACGAGGGCCTGCTCAGTGACATCCGCTCTTCGCACGGCCAGGCGCTGGTCGACGCGATCGCGACCGAGGGCAAGCTCGAGCGCTACGAGGCGATCGACAAGGTCAAGGACGAGGTGGTCGCCAAGTACGCCCCTGAGTCCGCCGACGGCGAGAGCGACGAGAAGCAGGTCGCCGAAGCCAAGGCAGCCTTCGGCGCGATCGAGAAGGACACGATCCGCAAGGCGATCGCCGTCGACAAGAAGCGCCCCGACGGCCGTGCCCAGGACGAGATCCGGCCGATCGAGTGTGAGGTGGACATCTCCCCGCGCGTGCACGGCTCGGCGCTCTTCACCCGCGGTGAGACGCAGATTCTCTCCAACGCCGCGCTCGGCACGACCCGCATGGACATGCGAATCGACACGCTCGGCCTTGAGACCTCGAAGAAGTTCTGGCACCACTACAACTTCCCGCCCTTCTCGGTCGGGGAGGCCGGCTTCATGCGCGGGCCGAAGCGCCGCGACATCGGCCATGGTGCCCTCGCCGAGCGTGCCCTGGTTGCGACGATCCCCAACGAAGAGGACTTCCCCTACGTGATCCGGGTCGTCTCCGAGACGCTCGAGTCCAACGGCTCCTCCTCGATGGGTTCGGTCTGCGCCTCCTCGATGGCGCTGCAGGCCGCCGGCGTTCCGGTCACGGCTCCCGTCGCCGGTGTGGCGATGGGCCTGATCAAGGAGGGCGATGACTACATCGTCCTCACGGACATCGCCGGCGTCGAGGACCACCTCGGCGACATGGACTTCAAGGTCGCTGGCACCGCGGACGGGATCACCGCTCTGCAGATGGACATCAAGATCACCGGTGTCACCTTCGAGATCCTCACCGACGCGCTGGAGCAGGCCAACAAGGGCCGCCAGTTCATCCTCGGCAAGATGGCCGAGGCGATCGACGGCCCGCGCGAGCAGCTCTCACAGCACGCGCCGCGGATCGAGTCGATCAAGATCGACCAGGAGAAGATCGGCGCCGTGATCGGCAAGGGTGGCGAAACCATCCGCGCCCTCTGCGAGGAGTTCGAAGCCGAAATCGACGTCGAAGACGACGGCACGATCCGCATCTACGCCCCGACCGGCACGCTGGTCGAAGCCTGCGTGGCGCGGATCCAGTCGATGACCAAGGAGGCCGAAGTCGGCGATCGCTACGAGGCCGCCAAGGTCGTCAAGACGACCACCTTCGGCGCCTTCGTCGAGCTGGTCAAGGGCACCGACGGCCTGCTGCACATCTCCAACGTCAAGCCGGGCGAGCGAGTCGACTCCGTCGATGATGTGCTCAGCTCCGGTGAGGAGATCGACGTCACCGTGGTCGAGGTCGACCGCGAGCGTGGCCGCATCGGCCTGCGCCTCTCCGACGATCCCTCGATCGCTGGTAAGAGCCCCGAGGAGCTGGCCGCGGTCGGTTCCGGCGGTGGCGGCGGCGGCGGTAGTCGCAACGGCGGAGATCGCGGTGGCCGCGGCGGTGGGCGCGAGCGTCGTCCCCGTCGCGATCGCGAGCGGCGCGACTAGACGTTGAGCGCTGTCCTGAGTACGCAGGACTCGGGCGCCCGGGTCGTCACCGAGGAGGTTCCCTCGGTGCGATCCGTGGCGCTCGGGCTCTGGGTGCGCACTGGCTCCCGCAACGAGACCCCGGCCCAGGCCGGCGTCTCGCACTTCCTCGAGCACCTGCTGTTCAAGGGCACCGCGCGTTACTCGGCGATCGAGATCGCCGAGAAGCTCGACGGCCTCGGCGCCTCGGTCAACGCCGCCACCGGCAAGGAGACCACCCACCTGCACGCCCGCTTCCTCGACGAGCACACCGAGGAGGTCTTCGACCTGCTGGCCGAGATGCTGCTGGCGCCGACCTACCCCGAAGTCGACTCCGAGCGCGAGGTCGTGCTCGAGGAGATCGCGATGTATGAGGACGAGCCACAGGACCGCGTCCACGACATCCTCGCCGAGGCGGTCTTCGGCCAACACCCGCTGGGCCGCCGCGTGCTCGGTGAGGCCGAAGTGATCAGCTCGGTCCCGGTTCCCGACATCGAGGCCTACCGCAGCTCCCGTTACACCGGCGAGACGATCGTCGTCGGCGCCGCCGGCAACGTTGACCACGCTCGCATCGCCGAGCTCTCGCAGCGCCTCGTGCAGCCGCCGAGCGCCAGCGCCAATGGGCAGCCGTCCTCGGCTGAGACGGACGAGGCCGCCCGCCTCTGCTTCTACGAGAAGGACACCGAGCAGTACCACATCTGCTTCGGGGCTCCAGGCATCACCCGCGAAGACGAGCGGCGTTACGCGCTTGCCGTCCTCGACTCGATCTTCGGCGGCTCGAGCTCGTCGCGGCTCTTCCGCGAGGTGCGCGAGAAGCGCGGACTCGCCTACGCCGTCGGCTCCTACAGCGAGCAGTACACCGACTCTGGTCTGATCGCCAGCTATGTCGGCACCCGCGAGGACAACGTCGAGGAGGCCTGCGCGATCATCGGCGCCGAGCTCGCGCGC
>Ga0105245_10000416_pt1 | contig 39703 bp, 34 predicted proteins | sample KBSM54metaG_FD_81523 | JGI IMG/M metagenome (GOLD analysis project Ga0105245, IMG submission 81523) | Miscanthus rhizosphere microbial communities from Kellogg Biological Station, Michigan, USA - KBS M5-4 metaG | ecosystem: Host-associated > Plants > Roots > Rhizosphere > Soil | place...
CATCGGCGAATATTCGCGCGTCGATGTGGGGGCGAGTGCGTCCACCGAGTACGATTATCAACATCTCGGCGCAAACGCCCGTCTCGAATTCGATTTCAATCAGCGCAATACCACTCTGTTTGTAGGAGCAGCCTATGGACAGGAAACCATCGATCCCGTGGGTGGTGCACCCATCCCGCTGGCCCCGATGCAGGGCGTGGGCAATTCGAGCAGCAAATTGGGGTCGGACAGCAAGAATGTGATTGACGGATTGGTTGGCATTTCGCAGATCCTTAGCCGGCGGTCCGCGCTAACCCTTACTTATTCGTATAGCCAGCAAAGCGGTTATCTGAACGATCCCTACAAGATTCTGACGGTGGTCGATCCGGTCACGGGACGTCCCGTCGCGGGGCCGAGCCCGGGCCTTGGCTTGTATCTTTATGACAGTCGCCCCGATTCACGTGCCAGGCATGGTCTTTTTGGCGAATGGCGCCATGCATTCGACCGTGACTCGATGGCGGTGAGCTTCAGGCTGATGTCGGACGACTGGGGTGTCAAATCCAGCACGGCCGAAGCGCGTTACCGCTGGAACCTCGGCGCGAGAAGTTACCTCGAGCCGCAGATTCGTTTCTACCATCAGGGCGCCGCGGATTTCTATCACAGCTATTTGGTAAGCGGGCAACCACTGCCCCAGTTTGCGTCAGCAGACTATCGTCTGGCGCAAATGAATGCCGTTACCACCGGCGTGAAATACGGGCGCCGCACCGGAGTGGGCGACTTCTCCGTGCGTCTGGAGTACTACAAGCAGACGACCCAGAGTGCCGATCCGAAGATCGGCGTGCTGGCGAATTACGATCTGGTGCCGTCGATGTCGGCCGTGATCGTGCAATTTGGCTACAAGATCAACTTCTGATTCTGACGGTCAGCGCTCGTCGAGTGACCGATCGCTTGCATCGCCGGTCCGCCTGCGCCGGGAGCGAGCGTTCTGGCGCGGCACATTCGTGGCCATGGCCAATCCGTGCGAAGTGCTGTGCGAGACAACCGACGAAAAAGCCGCGTTCGCCATAAGCGAGGCGGCAGCGGCCGAGGCCTTTCGGATCGAGAGGAAGTTCAGCCGCTATCGAGACGACAGCGTAGTCCATACCATCCATGCCAATCATGGCGCGACCATCGTGCTGGATGAGGAAACCAGTCAGTTGGTCGATTATGCGGCCACCCTTTGGCAACTCTCCGAGGGCGCGTTTGACATTACGTCCGGCGTGTTGCGCTACGCCTGGCGGTTCAGCGAACCGCAAAACAAGCCCACGGCGGAGGTTATCCGCGAACTGTTGCAGCGCGTGGGATGGCATCGTGTGCTTTGGGCACGTCCGAAGCTCACATTGCCCGACGGAATGGAGATCGACTTCGGCGGCATCGGCAAGGAGTATGCGGTCGATCGAACCATAACAATTCTGGGTGATTCGCTCGACGTCCCGACGCTGGTCAACTTCGGCGGCGACTTGCGCACGGCCGGACCAAGGCCGGCGGCCGGCGCATGGCAGGTCGGCATCGAATCCATCGAAGCCGCTGGCGAGGCGGACAAGCTCATCAAGCTCGCCACGGGGGCGCTGGCCACGAGTGGCGATACCCACCGCTATGTGGAAATCGACGGCCGCCGCTATGGACACATACTCGATGCGCGTACCGGCTGGCCCGCATCCGATGCGCCTCGTTCCGTCACGGTTGCGGCGGATACTTGTTCACAAGCTGGAACGTTCACCACGCTGGCGATGCTGCAAGGGCAGGATGCCGAGACTTTCCTGGAGCGGGAGGGCGTGCGTTACTGGTGTCTGCGGTAATCTCACAGCGGGGAACTGGTGGCCGGTGGCTTCGCGCAGGTGCGGTGCCCGAATAAGGCTGTTCCCCCTATGGGCTTTCATGCGTCGAACGGATCAACCCGGTCTATACTCCACTCTTCTTTAGTCCTGTAGGTTTTGCTGATGAGGTAGGGCACGCTTGCTGCCGCGCAAACGGAGCATCGAAAAGCGTGACTACCAGCAAATCAAATGTTTTCTCTAACCGGAATACCGATGCGACTGCTTCGCGACAAAGGCTGATGGGCCACTCTGCAAAAATCTTGTCGCGCATGGCCGCGTGGCTTTCCCTCCTTGCCTGCATCTCGGTGTCGCATGCGGATGTGCTTGCAAGCGACGATCGCGTGATGCTCGAATTGGGCGCCTACGTCTACCACGTGCAGGACAACAACGATCACAATCAATGGCCCCGTCTTCTCGGTCTGGAGTATGAGTCGGGTTCGCATTGGCTGGGCGGTGCGGCGGTTTTCAAAAATTCCTACTACCAGAATGCCGCGTACGTCTATGCCGGCCGACGCTGGTTTCTTGATGCCATCAACGAGCACCTCTACGTGAAGCTTACAGCGGGGTTGGTGTACGGGTATAAGGAACCTTACGAAGACAAGCTGCCCGTGAACAACAATGGATATGGCCTTGGGATCGCGCCGGCGCTCGGCTATCAGTTCGGGCGGGCAAACGCGCAGATCGTTTTTTTGGGCGTTGCCGCTGCCGCGTTCACGTTCGGCTACGACTTCTGGCTTTGACTCGGCGCAGGAACCCAATCAGGTCGGACTCGTTTGCGTTTCGCGCTCCAAAAACAGGACCCGGGTCGGGTCCTTTTCATTTGTTGCATGAAGAATTGTCCTGCTTGCGCAGCAGGGTCCCGGTCGAACCCGCGGTTTCTCGTCACGAACTGTCACAGGAAGCTCTACCCTGCAACTTGACCAAGCCGCTGACTGTCGTATCTGCATACGGACCAGGATCGGCCGGACTGAAGCGAAACACGAATAACGACCGCGCGCGTTGCCTGGTTAGAATCCAAACGAGGAGTGCGCCATGAAGGCACGCACAATGTTCCTGTCCACGCAGCTGGTCGCTCTATTTCTTCTTTTCGCGCCGGCTGCGTCCGCACAGACGAGCAACTCGCAGGTAGTCGAACTCGGGGCGGCGGATGCCGCAACTGACCAGCCCGGAGACGAGCAGTCGGAAGCTTATCCGGCCGCGCAGACGCAGCAAGTGTTCAGCCAGCAGGAACTGGATCAGATGCTGGCGCCGATCGCGCTGTATCCGGATTCGCTCTTGTCGCAGATTCTGATGGCAGCGACTTATCCGATCGAGATCGTTCAGGCGGCGCGCTGGTCGAAAGCCAATCCGGGCATCAGCGGCGACCAGGCGGTGCAGGCGGTGGAGCAGAACAACTGGGATGCCAGCGTCAAGTCGCTGGTCGCTTTTCCGCAAGTCATCGCGATGATGGACGAGAAGCTCGACTGGATGGAGCGCGTCGGCGATGCATTCCTCTCACAACAGCAGCAGGTAATGGACACTGTTCAGGAATTGCGCCAGAAGGCACAGACCGCGGGTAACCTCCAGTCCAACCAAAACGTCCGGGTGGAGGAGCCTCAGGGTCAGACCATCGTCATCGAGCAGGCGAATCCCCAGGTCGTTTATGTACCCTACTACAACCCGACCGTGGTCTATGGGCCGTGGTGGTATCCGGAGTATCCGCCAGTTTACTGGGGACCTTGGCCAGGCTATTACGCGCGTCCGGGTTTCGGTAACGGTTTTTTTTGGGGCTCGGGTATTACGATCAGCACGGGTTTTTTCTTCGGTGGCTTCGACTGGCCGCACCGCCATGTGAATGTCGTGAACGTCCATAATTACTACTATCGTCCTTCGCCGCGCTATGCGAACCTCCCGGCCGGGGGCTGGTATCACGATCCGGGGCACCGCCGCGGCGTGCCGTATCGGGATCCGGTACTGCGCCAGGAATTTGGCCACTACGCCGGCAGGCCGGATGTGCGGGCCGAGTTCCGCGGCAATGAACCGCAGCGCGTACAAGGCCCCATTGCCGTTCCAAGAGCGCGTCCCGAGTTGCGCAACCGTACTGACAATCGGGCCGAGCAGCGCGAGCGCTTGCAGCCGCGCCACGATCACAACGTCCCGCCCAATGCACCCGGTGCGGTAGTGGCCGAACCGCGCAGCGTGCCGCGAGCGAACGTGGGCACTCCACCGAGCCGCCCGGGCGTGCCCAACGGGCCCGGCGCGCAGTGGAGTCCCACTCTTCCCGCTGCGCCCAGTGCTCCGGCGGTTCAATCAAGGCCGCATATTTTCGATGGCGTGGGCCAGGGCGCGGCGGTGCGTGATTCCGGTCAGCGCGGAAACAACAGCGCCCGCCGCGCGACGGCTCCGGTGCGTCCGGCGGCGCAGGCGCAGGGCGCTGTGCCAGCCGCGCATCAGGCAGGCAATGCATCCACCCAGCGGCTCGCGCCGCGAGAAGCAATGAAGGGCAGCAGCACTAGGCCAACGAGAAGGGAATGAATATGGCCCGGCAAAAATCTGGCAAGAGCTTTGGCGCAGACATCGCTGGTCAAGACATCTGCAGCCAGGTGGGTCATTCCGGCTTTAACGCCAGCTTGCGTACCAGCCTGCCGTAGTTAACCCACTCCTGTCGTACCAGTGCCGCGAACTCCGCAGGCGAACTCGCGGCAGCTTCCGCACCTGTGGCGGCAAGACTGGCCTGAACTGCGGGAGTTGCCAGGGCGGCGGCAATCTCGCGATTCAGTTTCTCTATAACGGCGGCAGGCGTTCCGGCCGGTGCAAAGAAACCGGTCCAGGTGTCGAGCGTGTAAGCCGGGTAGCCCGCTTCGACGATGGTCGGCACCTCCGGCAGAATGGCGGCACGCTGCCGACTGGTTATCGCCAACGCACGCAGCTTGCCCGCTTTGATATGCGGTATCGCTACGACGTAGCCGCTCATCATCAGTGGAACGCGTCCTGCGAGCACGTCGGTCAGTGCCTGGCCGTCGCCGCGATATGGGACGTGGAGCATATCGACTGCAGCGACCTGCTTGAACAGTTCCATCGCAAGATGGGGAAGGCTGCCGTTGCCACTCGATGCGTAACTCGGTGGCGGTGACGCCTTGCGCAAAAGCGCGATCAGCTCCATGAGTGTCGCGACATTCAGATCGGGATGCACCACCAGTACCATTCCGGATATGTATGCCCGGGTGACAGGGGCAAAATCCTTGACCGGATCGTAGCCGGTGCCTGGATAAATGTGCGGGCTGATCACATGGCTGTTATTGGTGAACAGCAGCGTGGAGCCGTCGGGTTTTGCTTTTGCCGCCGCCAGGGTGGCGATGGTGCCGCCGGCGCCTGGCCTGTTATCGACGATGAGCCGCTGCTGCAGTCGTTGGCCGACCGCTTCGGCGATCACGCGGGCGCGCGCGTCGAGGCTGCTGCCTGCGGTCACCGGAACGAGGATGCGGATTTCGTTTGGCAACCCCTGTCCCCGAGCCCAGGCTGCGGCCAGAAGCAAGACGCAAACAGCGCACGCTCGCGATCCTATGTCGCACCTCCGTTGATTCGCGGAATTGCCTTAGAAATCAGCGAGACCAGTGATGGCTGATTCTGGTCTCGGTACGCAAGTCTATCGTGAACGCAGCAACCGGCTTAGAAGAAAACCTGCTGCCAGCGCAATGCCCACCGAAGTCGCCGGATTGGCGCGGACGTAGCCGCGGCACTGTTCCGCCGCACGCGTCCCGGCATTTCTCAGCTGCTCACGTTTGACCCCGAGTGACTGCGCCGACTGGGTCGTCGCGCTGGCAACCGTATCGACCGCCCGGTGCGCGCCCGATGCGACGCGGTCGAGCGCCGGATGCGCGGCGCCCGAGACTTTGTCGATTGCGCTGTGCGCCCCTGCGCTGGCCCGGTCGATCGTCCTCGATACCGGACTGCCGCTGTTATTTGAATCCATCGCTATTTTTCCTGATGCGTCCATGATGTCTCCTCTCAATTGGCATGCCGGCGCAAATCATCCTTGCGGACAAGCTGCCGGCATCCCGTGACTCGGATTGCTTAATAAGTGATGTCGTTCTCGACAGCCTTTACCCCTGCCACACCATGCGCAATTTCGGCGGCTTTATTCGCTTCCCTCCACGAAGACGCGGTGCCGCTCAGCGTTACCACGCCTTTGACAGTGCTGACGTTGATATTGCGGGCACTGACATCGTTGTTGGCAACCATGTCCGACTTCACCTTGGTCGTGATCCAGGAATCATCGACGTACGCGCCCGTCTTTTCGCCCGTATTGGCGCAACCGGCCAGGCCGAGCAGCAGAGCTCCCAGAACCAGCCAGTTGGTGTTGAATGCGTTTTTCATCATTTCCTCCGGAGGGGTTGACTCATTGAAATCCAAATGTTGCTTCGTGCAGCATAGGCCCTATTGAACGCGACTTCCGTCGGGTGGCGCACATAGGCGCGGCCGTCATGCCAAAGGGCGCAGCGTGCCAAGCAAACATCGCACCGTCTGCCACGCGGCACCCAACGAAACTCGGCGCGTACGATCGTTACATTTCGAACAAAAGAATCCGGAACCAGATTGCCTGCTGTCTGTCCCTCTAACAAGGGGAGGAAACTGATTTCGCTCCCCTATAACCCGCGCACGAACCCCCTACACAATCTACCCTAGGAGATGGACGATGAACCTTAAACTATCGATTGCTGCACTAGTCGTCGCGCTCGCTCCCGCCGCCGCATGGGCAGGCGCGGCAACGGATTCCGCCCAAGACCCGCCGGAAGCGTACAAGGACGTTTCATCAGTCAATGACCCGTCGACGGATACGGGAAATGAGCCTGATCAGTCCTCCGGATGGCAGTACGTGAACGGGCAAGCGACCCCTTCCGGTCCGGCAGCCGACAATACCCCGAGCGGCAGTCCCGACACAGCAAGCGCGGATGACGAGACGAATGACCAAATCGCGAATTCGGAGGATGCGATCGGCAATGACTTCTACGCGAACCTGGACAGTTCACGCGATGACGAGCAGTTGTCTGGCGACAATGCCACGGGTCGCCTGTCGGGCCACTTGGAAAACATCATCGGCAACACGAGCGACAAGGTGGTGATCATACTGCCCGTAGGCTGGCAGGGATCAATCGCTCAACTGGTTGCTGCACTGGAGGGAGCTTCCGATTCCGAGATTCTGGTGTTGAAGCCGGACGGGGAGCAGGCCGATATGTCGTCCGATTCGACCGAGGGCGAGGAAACGCCCGATTCGCGCCAGTAATCGCCGCAGTGGACGGATTTCAGGTTCCAGCCTTCGCGGCGGGAACCTGTCGGCGAGAAAGATGGCTTGAAAGCCTTGTGAAATGAGCAATGCGACCAACATACAAGACTCAAACCATCGATCGGGACCTTATGTACATGAAGAAGCCGCCCACCATGGCAAGCAAGTTCCAGAGCAGCATCGCGAAGACCGAGGCAGTTGGAGGAACCTCGGAAGTCAAAATCATGTTCACCGACGAGAGCGGCTTTTCTTTCCAGGCCGCAAGCGGTGACCCAAAGCCAACGGTGAATGGCGCGGGCGATTCACTGGCCCATGAATTCGCTGCGGGCGCCAACAAATACACCTTTCTTGCCGCGGGTGTGCAACTGGCATTCAAGGATGGGAGTTCGTGCAATATGAATTTCGGCAAGGTCATTGGAGCGAAACCGTAGCGTGCACGGAGGGCAACCGAGAATCGGAGAAAGCAATGGCTAAAGGTCAGCAACGAGGCAACAAAGAGCATAAAAAGCCCAAACAACCGAAAAAAGTTCCTGTTCCCGCGAGCCCGGGCATGCCGCAAGCCGGCGCAGGCAAAAAATAGCGAGGGTTGCCCAGCAGCGCCTCGCCGTACCCGACGGCAAGCAGGTGTTCGTGCGTGCTGCCTTGGAGGGCACCTGGCGGCGGGTGAATTCACTGACTTCGGCGAGTGGACAAAATTTTTAATACGGTCAAATACCCGACTCAAATCAAGGAAATCCGTCCGAACTCCATGAGTTCAAGCGCATGGGTGCAGCGCATGAGGCTTGCTCGAAACCGATCTGTGGCGCACACTGCACGATCCCACACTGAAAGCCACCGCAGGGAAACCCCGCATGAAAGCAAACATACTTCAATTCTTGAGAACAAACGGCGAGCAACTGGACGCCGAGATCGCCAAGGCGCTGCACATGTCGAAGTCGCAGGTTTTGAATCATATTTCTGAACTGTCTGCTGCAGGAGACGTGATCTGCTGCCAGACCACGCGCTTTTTCGGCGGAAAGAAGGTCGAAGGCGTCAGTTGCCGCCTGTCGGCTTACGTGCCGCCCAAAGCGACCGGGCCGAAACCCGGCGCGAAACGAGCCGCCAGCAATGCCACCGCCCACACGGAGATGAACATCGCATAAGCAGCGGCCAAATCTGTCCGGAAATTAAACGCCTCCTGAACTGGAGGCGTTTCTCTTTTATGATCGTCCCAAGAATGGTCGCCTTACGGCGATGCGAAGCCCTCAGCGGCTCGCCGCATCGAGTTGCTCGAGCGCTGCCGGATTCAGTGTCAGTCGTGTCGCCGCGAACATTTCTTCGAGCTGAGGCAAAGAGGTAGCACTGGCAATTGGCGCGGTGATGCCGGGGCGTGTCATGAGCCATGCGAGCGCAACGCGCGCGGGTGTCGTCGCCGTTTCGCCGGCAACTGCGTCCAGCGCATCGAGGATACCCAAGCCGCGCTTCGTCAGGTATTTTTTCACGCCCTGGCCTCGCGCACTTTTCGCGAGATCCGCCTCGGTGCGGTATTTTCCGGAAAGGAAACCGCTGGCCAGCGAAAAATAACTGATGACGCCCACGCCATGCTTGAGGCAGACCGCCTGCAGCTTGTCCTCGAACTCCGCGCGGTCGTGCAGATTGTAAAGCGGCTGGAGCGACTCGTAGCGCGGAAGACTGTGCTTCAAACTTATCGTGAGGGCCTCCTCGAATCTTTCTGCGCTGTAATTCGAAGCGCCAATGGATCTGACCTTGCCCGCCCTGATGAGCTTCTCGTAGGCACCCAGCGTTTCGGCGAGCGGGGTTTCCGTGTCGTCGGTATGCGATTGGTACAAGTCGATATGGTCGGTCTGCAGCCGCTTGAGCGAATCCTCAACCGCGCGCTGAATGTAGGCTGGCTTGAGTCCCTTCTTATCGGGCCCCATGTCCATGCCGACTTTGGTGGCGATGACGACCTTGCTGCGCTTACCCGTCTTCGCCAGCCATTTTCCGATGAGTGTTTCCGATTCGCCGCCTTGATGGCCGGGAATCCAGCGAGAATACACGTCGGCGGTATCGATGAAATTGAAGCCCTGGTCCACAAACCTGTCCAGCAGTTGCATTGCGGATGGTTCATCGACCGTCCAGCCGAATACATTGCCGCCGAATGCGAGGGGTGAAACCTCCAGTCCGGATCGACCCAATTTGCGATTTTTCATGAGGGTTCCTTGGTGTGGAACAGAAGAGCAGGCGGCGCCGGCATCGCATCGTTCGGGATACACGACTGCAATTCGTTACATGATCTACCTATTTCATGCGAAGCGCTCGTCGCGCGGGAGGAAAGCGCCGCGCACGAACCGCTATGCCGAACGGATTTCCTTGCCTTCCGATCGGTAGTACAGTCGCTGCTGAGCGCAGCACAGGTAAACAGGAAAGCCCGACTATGAAAACGATTATGCCGGTTGTGCTGGGCAGCGCATTGCTGGCGGCCATTGGCTATGCCACGGCAACCTGGTATCTGGGCGGGCAGGCGGAACTGGCGGCAGGCGAGGCATTCAGGCAAATGGAAAGGATTCCTCATCTGAAAATCGTCAAACGCGACTATCGGCGCGGCGTGTTCAGTTCGGAAGAGACGGTGACTTTTGAACTGTTTGGCGACGTATCGAAAATCATCGAGCAGGCGCACAAGCAAAGAGTCGCCACCTCTGCGGAGGCGCCGGGTTCGCCGTTCAAGGCGCTTGAATTTACCATGCGTTCCCAAATCAGGCACGGACCGTTGCCGGATGGAAGAACAATCGCCGCGGCGGCGGCCGACAGCGAACTGGATGTGGAAGAGAAGTTCAAGCCGGTTCTTGCCCCTGGGGCCGGGCACCAGAAACTGCTGCGCGCCCATACCATCTATCGTTTCGATGGCGAAGGCGAATCGCTTGTCACCAGTCCGCCGATCGTGATCTCGCTACCCGGCGCAGGCGCGGATGCAATCGGGCGTTTGTCGTGGGAGGGCCTTAGGGCAACTATCGTTTTTTCCAGGGATCTGCGCAGTTATGCCATTTCGGGCGAAGCGCCGAAGTTCGAGGTCGCCGGCAAGGGCGCGCGCATGATGATTGCCGGCATGCGGTTCGATACCGAGAGTAAACGCATTTTCGAAGACGAACCCTTTTTTCATGCCGGCAAGCAGAAGTTCTCGATTGTGCAGGCACGGGTCGAGGGTCCCGGAATGGGAAACACGAACATGCTGCTCAAGCAGATCAGTTACGACGTCAACATTCCGATCAACGGCGAATTCATAGATATCGTGGCGGAGATCGGTGTCAAGGATGTCCTGGTGGGCAGCGATAACTTCGGTCCGGCGCACTACGACGTTACTCTGAAGCACCTGCATGCGCGCACGTTTGCCCAGTTACAACGCACAATAGTGAAGATGTATTCCGATGCGGCTACGACAGAGGCAAGGAGTCCCGGTGAAATATTGGGGCCATTGGCGAAACCGGCGATGATGCTGCTCGAGTTCGATCCCGAAATCAGCCTCGATCGCATCAGTTTCAAAAGCAAACAGGGCGACGTGCTGGTGGCTGCGCGGGCAAGATTCACCGGCGTCAAACCGGAAGATTTCAGTCAACCGGCGGTCCTGTTCGCCAAGCTCGACGCGAGCGCCGACATCTTGCTTCCGGAGAGCCTGCTGATGGCTCCCTGGGGCATCACAGCCGAGTCAGCGCAAGCCGTACAGATGCGCCGCAGGCAATTCGCCGCACTCGCCGAAAGCGGCTACGTCCAACTCGATGGCGCCATGGCCAGGTCAAAGCTCGAGTTCAGCAAAGGGCAGTTCGTCGTCAATGGCAAACCATTCGATCCGCAAGTCATGCAGACGCGTACGCACCACGCTGCCCGCCCGGCAAGGCAGCACAGTGCAATCCAACGTTAGTACGCGAACGAGAATCCCGGCACAAGGTCGTTAACCAAACCCGACGGCGTGGAATCGCACTCACCGCGGCTTGAACTCGATGATGATTCCGCGCAGCGGCACATCCCCGACATTTTTGACCGTATGGATCACCGGAGGGTTGAAGCCGGGACGATCGGGCACGGTCTCCACGATTTTGGATGGCTGGCCGTCGGGCCATTGCTCGAGCCGCGAACGGTTCAACTGGATGACGACGCGCTGGCTATGACTATGCCGGGCGCGTGTGTCGCCGGGTTCGAGCTTTTCTTCGAAGACGAAAAAGTCCTTGCCGTCGTAGCGGGCCGCGTTTTTCTCCGGTGCAATGATCTCGCCGGGCGTTTGCACCGCCGGGTGGTTGGCCTTGATTGCAACCTCGAAGAAGGATCCGCCTTGCCGCACATCGTACGATTCCGACGGTCCGAAAACCGCCACGTCGCCGCGCGTCATCGTTCTGGAGGTGTCTTCGGCTTTCAGATTCACTTCACCCAGGGCCACGATGACGCGGTCGACGCATTCGGGAACGTGCGCCAAGGCGCACGGTGCCGCATCACGCGTGACGCGGACATAATCGTTTTCCAGCACAACGTCGCCGGCAAAAACCGGGCGAGAGAGCAACAGGAGCAGGAGTAGTCTCACAGCATACCTCACAGATATGACGCGCAAACGGCGCGGGGGCAGATAAAACGGCCGATAGCTTTTACATGAAGCCCGCTTCGAATCGCCGGTTTTATCAGCGAGCAGAGAACCCCTTCATCCCGATAATTGAGCAATGTCAGATCCTGTAATAGCGCTTCGCCCGCTTCGGCCTTCAGCGCAGCGCGTTGTTCGGGAACGCCTCGCGGCTCGGCGGCCCGGGAGATGTTCAGACCGAACGACAGCGCGCTACTAGACGCGATCGACGCGGCTCCAAGCGTTTTCAATGCCTGACGTATGCCTGCATTTCGCATTTGTTTGCTTTCCAACCCTGCCGCTGTCAGCTCGCTTTGCTGTCAGCCACTTTCGTACCGGCCGCATTGAGAAGTGTACTAGAGAGGGTGCGGCGCGTCGGTAACGTACGCGCATCGACACCGTCAGCGGTGACCGGTGAGCAACTCGGCAACGCCGCCCACCGCCGCGGTGTTCACGCTGAGGGTGCGTTCCGTGGCGAACCTTGGCAGGTAGTGAGGTCCTCCGGCTTTGGGGCCGGTGCCGGACAGGCCGTCACCGCCGAAGGGTTGCACGCCGACCACCGCGCCGATCATGCTGCGGTTGACGTAAATGTTGCCGATGCGCGCATCGTGTATGACGTAGTCGACGAAACTCTGGATACGGCTGTGAATGCCGAGGGTCAGGCCGTAGCCGGTGGCGCGCAGCCAGCCGAGGACGATGTCCAGATCCCCGCGCTGGTAAGTCGCGACGTGAAGGATGGGACCAAAGATCTCGGTGCGGGGGAGGCTTTCGATTGGCATTTCGAAGGCGATCGGTGCAATGAAGTGCCCTGCGGGAAGTTTCGCGGGAAGCGGTGCTTCGCCGATCAGCTTCGCGGATTGCCGCAGATATCCTACGTGGCGCGCGAGGGCCGCGTGAGCGGCAGCGTCGATGATCGGACCGACATCGGTATCGGGTTCGGCCGGATCTCCAACCTTGAGTTCGGCGAGCGCGCCGGCGAGAAGTGCCAGCACTCGCGCCGCGCAGCTTTCGTCGACGAACAGTATTCTCTGTGACGAGCAGCGTTGGCCCGCGCTGCGAAAGGCGGACGTGACGATATCGTCCACGACCTCCTCGGGAAGTGCAGAAGAATCGACCAGCATGGCATTGACGCCGCCCGTCTCGGCTATCAACGGAATGATCGGACCTTCCCGTGCTGCAAGAGCGGTGTTGATGCGCTTCGCCGTCTCCAGCGAACCGGTGAAGACCACCCCCGCAACGCGTGCATCAACGACAAGCGCAGCGCCTACTGTATCCCCGCCGCCGATTGCACAAATCGCGGCATCGATCGGAATGCCGGCTGCGTGGAATAGCGCAATGGCCTGAAGAGCGATTCGCGGGGTTTGCGCAGTGGGCTTCGCGATCACCGTGTTGCCAGCGGCGAGCGCTGCGGCCACCTGGCCGGTAAAAATGGCAAGCGGGAAATTCCACGGACTGATGCAGGCGAAGACGCCCCGAGGGCGCAGCGACAGTTCATTGCTCTCGCCGGCGGCGCCGGGGAGAAGGCAAGGTTCGAAGCCCTTACGAGCCTGCACCGCATAGTAGCGGCAGAAGTCGGCCGCCTCGCGTACTTCGGACACGGCGTCCGCATAAGTGCGCTTGCCTTCCCGGACAATCAGCGAGACGAGATCGGTCATGTGACTTTCCAGGTTTTCGCCGGCGCGATCGAGGATCGCCGCGCGCTCGGCGGCAGGAACGCGCGACCAGGATTCGAAGGCTTTGGTTGCCCGCGCGACGCTAGCAGCGAGCGTTGCAGAAGGCGTCTCGGGAATCGCGGCAAAACCTTGCCCGCGGTCGGCCAGAATCCGGGCTTGAAGGTCGTGCAGCACGGCTTGTTGGGAAAGATCCAGGCCCAGCGAGTTGACCCGATCGGGGTATAGATTGCGTGGAAGTGGAATGCGCGGGTCGGGTGTGTAGGGCTCGGGCAACAAGGTGATCGGATCGGCGATCAGGGTCTCGAGCGGCACGCCAGGGTCGGCGATCTGATGCACGAACGACGTGTTTGCCCCGTTCTCGAGAAGACGCCGCACCAGGTAGGGCAGCAGATCGTTGAATCGGCCAACCGGCGCGTAAATGCGGCAAGAAATCCGGTTCGCGTTTGCATTCTCCGCGAGCACGGCCTCATAGAGTGTATCGCCCATTCCGAGCAGTTTCTGAAATTCGAACTCGCGCGGCCCGGCAAGCTCGAGGATGGTCGCGACCGTCCGGCAATTGTGCGTGGCGAAGGCCGGGTAGATCGAATCGGGCGCCGAAAGGAGGGCAGCCGCGCAGGCAACATAGGAAACGTCGGTTGCTGATTTGCGCGTGAACACCGGGTATTCCGCCATGCCTTGCTGTTGCGCGCGCTTGATCTCGCCGTCCCAGTAGGCGCCTTTGACAAGGCGGATCGGGAGACGGCGCTTCACCGAGCGGCCAAGTCCGATTAGCCACTCGCAAACAGAAAGCGCGCGTTTCTGGTACGCCTGTATGGCCAGACCAACCGGGAACTCCGCAATCAGGTCTGCGAACAAATCCAGCGTCAATGCGAGGCGCTCCGACTCCTCTGCATCGATAGTGATACCGACGCCGCGCCCGGCGGCGATTCGCGCGAGTTCCTTGAGTTTTGGCAATAGCTCCGCGAAGATCCGCGCGCGCTGCGCCTCTTCGAAGCGCGGATGCAATGCAGAGAGCTTGACGGAGACTTCATCCGGCGGCGAAATCGCGCGGATGGCGTGAACATAAGCTTGGAAATACTTCGAGGCATCGTCGGCGGTGCGCGCACCTTCACCGAGCATGTCATAGGAAAAGCGATACGGCGCGCGTGCCGCGCCGCGCTTCACCGCCTGTTCGATGTTTTCCGCAAGGACAAACTGTTCGGCAAGGATACGCATCGCCTGGCGTACAGCCATGCGCACCACCGGCTCGCCCAGGCGCGCGGCGAGGCGCTTGAGTAGCGCTGCTGGCTCCTCCTCGGCGTCGTGCCAGCGCCCCAGAGTGCCTGTGAGCAGCAGCGCCCAGTCTGCCGCGCTGGAAAGAAAGACTTCTTCCTTTGCAGGAACCCATCGGCCTCCGGCCAGCTTGTCCCGCAGAAGTGCATCCGCGGTTTCGGCATCAGGAATACGAAGCAGCGCCTCGGCGACGCACATCAGCGCTACGCCCTCGGGGGTCGACAGGCCATGATGCCGCAGAAACGATTCCGCGCTGAGTGCCGCGGGCGGTGCGGCGCGCGCGTGCTTCGCCAACATCCGCGCCTGCTCCGTGACCCGCGATTCGGACGCTTGCGCGGGATACCTGCTGCGCAGCCGTTGCAGAGCATGCCCCTCCGCAACGCGGTAGTCGCGCGAAATCGCTGCAGTTGGTGCATTGTTCATATGGATGCCACGAGGATTCTTCTCTCAATCCGAACCCGGCCGCTGCCGCGGGGCAACGCTGGGGCACAGCACGAAACAACGGGCACCATGGGTGCCCGTTGTTTTTTCGCTTTCCCCAATCCGTGCTGTTGGCTAATGCACTTGCTGAATGCCAGCCAACAGCCAGCCGCTGCGGCCATTGACCGGCTTGGCGAGATTCCAGACTTCTTCGAACGATTCTGCATTGCCGCCATCTTCGCGCAAAGTACCGGTAAATCGCACGCTGGCGAGATACTCCGTGGGCGTCGTCTCGATGCCGAGCAGAGTTGCATCGAGGTGCTCGATTTCGGTTCTGTCGGCTTTGCCCACGGCCTCGTCCTTCTGCATCTTGATTTCGGCGAATACCTCAGGCGTCGTGAACCTGCGAATATCGTCCAAATCCTTGGCGTCCCAGGCTGCCTGCAGGCGGGTGAAATAGACTTTCGCGCTGCGCAAGAATTCCGCCACGTTGAAGTCAGCCGGCACATTCCAGGTCGCCGCAGCAGGTGAGGCGCCCGCGGAAGGTTCGCGCAAAGGCGCTCCATAAACGTTGGTCGACGACCCGGACCCCATTGTCTCCACTGGGGCCCTCAGCGGTTGACTATTGAACACCGACCCACTCGTGCGCGGGAATGCGCTATTGCTGCGCGCAGCGAACAAGCGCCATATCAGCACGCCAGCCAGAATGAGCAGACCGACCATCAAAATACTGCCCATTGCCGACGCGAACGGTCCCATCAACCCGAAATGGGACAGCAAGGCCGAAATTCCCAACCCGGCTGCGAGGCCACCGAGCGGCCCCAGCCAGCGGTTCCCCGCAGGTTGCGGCTGCGCGGGGGTAGCAGCTGCGCCCTGTGCAGGCGGTTGCTGCGGCGCCGATTGCTGCCGCGTAACGTTCTGGGATTGCCGGCCGAAACTTTTGCCCGCACCCAGGCGCCGGGCCTCGGCGTCCTGCGCTGCAAGCGAGATACTGAGCAGGACCGCCAAAATGGAAGTCGCGCCGATGAACCATTTTTGCAACCTGCCGCGAGAAGAAGTCATGATCTTTTCGAAAGATGTTATGCGAACCCGTTAGATTGGGGTTGAGTGCATTGATTCAAGATATCCGCACAAATCCGCCGCCTGGCTGGGGCGGGACCCAGCGCTTGCCAGCTTGCCGCAAGCGATTCAGCGGCGTTCTAACACGGTTCGTCCGCTAAAAGCTTCGTGGCAGGCTCGACCGGGTTGAAACGCCCGGCGGCGCCTTCCGGGTTGGCGGCCAGTGGGCGCTGGTCCTTGGCCCGATCGTATGACCGCAATAAAGCCCCGATTTCCCGGGCATCGACCGGTTTGCTGAAAAAGTATCCCTGGTATTCATGACAGCCGTGGTCGCGCAGAAAGCCGAGTTGCTCCCCGGTCTCGACTCCTTCGGCGATCACTGTGAGGCCCAGGCTGCGTCCCATCGCAATGATGGCCGAGGTGATGGCCATGTCGTCGCTATTCGAGGGAATATCGCTAATGAACGAACGGTCGACCTTGATCGTATCCAGAGGGAAACGCTTGAGGTTGGAAAGCGAGGAATAACCCGTGCCGAAATCGTCGATGGCAAGTCGCACTCCCATGCGTTTGAGTTTGACCAATACCTGCACGGCCTTGGCTACGTTGTGCATGATCATGCTTTCCGTGATTTCCAGTTCGAGGAAGGCCGGATCCAATCCTGTTTCCCGCAGGGTGGAGGCAATGTCGTCGAGCAGGTTGTCATGGGCGAACTGGCGTACCGACAAGTTTACTGCTACGCACAGATGAGGCAGGCCGGCGTCCTGCCACGCCTTGTTCTGCAGGCAAGCGGTGCGAAGGACCCACTGGCCTATCGGCACGATCAGGCCGGTTTCTTCCGCGACCGGAATGAATTGCGCCGGCGACACTTCTTTCATATCCGGATGCCACCAGCGGATCAGGGCTTCCACGCCGGTTATGCGCCCGCTCTTGATTTCGACCTTGGGTTGATAGTGCAGGCGGAATTCACCGCGCTCCAATGCCCCGCGCAGGTTCGATTCCAGCGCAGCCCGCTCGAATGAATACGTATCCATCCGCTCGGTATGGAACTGGTAATTGTTCTTGCCCTCCTGCTTGGCATGATACATCGCGATATCGGCCCGCTTCATCAGGATCTGTTCGTCCTCGCCGTCTATGGGATAGAGGCTGATGCCGACACTGGCCGTGATGCCGATTTCGCGCCCGAGGATGTCGAATGGCTTGGCGATGTCGGAAAGAACCTTGCGCGCGACCAAAGCCACGCTCTCGGGTTCACCGTGGTCCTCCAGCAACACCACGAACTCGTCGCCTCCGAGACGGGCCACCGTGTCGCTCTGGCGCACGCAGTGCCTGAGTCGTTTCCCGATCTCCCGCAGCAGCAGGTCGCCGGCTTCATGTCCCAGCGTATCGTTGAGGTTCTTGAACCTGTCGAGATCGATGAAGAGCACCGCCAGGCCGGTGTGATTGCGGTGGGCCTGGCTGATTGCGTGGCTCAGGATGCGGCTGAAGTTGGAACGGTTCGGCAGGGTCGTAAGGTCGTCGTGATAGGCGAGATACTGGATACGCTCTTGCGCGAACTTGCTGTCCGTCACGTCCTTGCCGACGCCGCGATAACCCTTGAAGGCACCGTGCGCGTCGAAAATCGGGCGTCCGCTCAGGCTCACCCATCGCGTCTCGCCCTCGGTCGTCATGCGCTTGAAGGTGAAGTCAAAGAACGGCAGGCGCGCATCGAGTATCGCCTGATGCGCATTCCACTCCGCGTCGGAAAATACGTTGCCTGGAAGTTCTCGCCGCGTTTTGCCGACCATGTCGGCGGGGTTGCGACCCAGCTTCTGAAAAATCCCGTGGGAGGCATTGACGAAACGCAGATGCTCGTCCTGCTCCCAATACCAGTCGGACGACAGCGCGGTAAGGTCGCGAAATCGCGCTTCGCCTTCGCTCAAGCGCGTCAGGGCATTCTCGCGTTCCAGCCTGGAGTGCGCTTCTTTCATCGAGAACGAGATGTCGAGGGCAATTTCGGACAGCAGCGCGATTTCGCCGTCGCGCCAGGAATGCGCTTTGCTCGCTCCAACCGAAAGTACGCCCAGCATGTTTCCGGGCAGGGACACGGGCAGATTGATGATGGATTGCGTTCCGGCGGGCACCACTTCGGCCGCCAACGCGACAAAGGCCTGGGTGGCCGTTGCATCCGCGAAAATGACCGGTTTTTCTTTGCGCAGTGCGGCGAGGTGAACGGGGACTCGGGACAGGTCCAGCGTCTTCAACGCGGTCCGGCATCCAGGAGAACTCGATTCCTGCACCTGCAAAATACCCCGCGCATCGACAGTGGCGAATGTGCACCACATGTCCTGGAAGTGCTGGACCGTCTTGAGCACTATGATGCGAAGCAGTTCCTCCATCGCCAATCCTTGCATGGCATGCGCGGATATTTCATTGCGCAATTCCAGTGCCATCTGCCGCGCCTGCAATTCCTTTTCCCACAGCACGCGGTTGTACAGGGCATACCGGTAGATCAAGACGGAACAGAAGGCCATCAACGCGAAAAGCAGAAACGGCATCCACACGGCAAGAGCCCATTGCCGCCATACCTCGCTCCTTGAAGTGGCGACGAAGGCGGTCAATGGGAATCCGGGCACGCGGTGAAAGGCAATCAGGCGATGGCCGGCGGCCAGCGTACCGAGGCCTTGCGCGCGCCCGCTGTCCGGAAAGCCCTCGGCGCGCAGCTTGTCCAGAAAGAAACCATTGTTCGGAGCGGCATAGACCCGAACCGGGTCCGCGACTTCCGGCCACCTGCCTTGCAGCACGCCGTCGTCACGCAACAGCCCGATAGCAGCCCCATCTGGAAGCGACACCGGTTGCCAGATCTGATGCTGTTTGCTCATGGCAATAACCGCGGTCACCACGAATAGCGGTTTTCCAGATTCGTTTCGGAACGCATAACGCATCGGGATGACCATCTCGTGAAGTATGAGTCCCGTCAATCCACTGAGCGGCCGGCCGATATGCAATCCCGGGTGGTGCATGGCATCCGCCAGTCCGGCCTGCAGTGCAATATTTCCCCTTGTTTCGGGGATCCGTTGGCCGACGGCGAGGTTGGACGAAGAGAGGGATTGACCTTCAGGCGAAAAAATATTGGATACCGCGAGCCTGTCGTCGTTCGTCTGGAAGCGCACCAGAAGATCGTGGGTCGCGTGTGAATCCAGGGCTGATTTCTTCCTTACAATCTCCTGCGAGAGCGTCTGCAAGCTCAGCTCGAAGTGCCGGAAAAACAATGCTGACGATCGGGCGCTCAGGAGCGCGAGGTTGTCGAGGTTACGAAAAGCTTCTTCCTTCTTGTCGCGCCAGGCGTACACCCCGTAAGCGCTGGCGACGAAAGCCGCCAGGAGCGCCAGGAGAACCACTTCTTTCGAAAATTTCCTCCGAAAAGTTGCCATACCAATCAAAGAGTCCATGCTCCGGCGGATAAGGAGTTAATAACGGCAAATCGGGGGCCTGGTTGAGCGGAGTTGACCCGGGCCGAGATTGCATCCGCCGGGGATAGAACAGGTTGATCTAACGCGCGATTTGCTTCCCAGGGCGGCAGGCGCTTCACACCGCACCTCATACTTCAACCTTACGGGAAGCGTGGGGCCAGGTTGACCGACGCGGACGAGCCGCAGGTTTAGTGCGACCTACGCTGCAGCAGGAACTTCGATTCCTTCCTGTTCACAGGTGGGCGCGACGTCTGACACGGTTGCGCGCTGCATGTCCCTTGGCCAGCGCAGGTCATCGTAACCCTTGCCGCGATGCATGGTGCAACGGTTGTCCCACATCACCAGGTCGTGCACGCGCCAGCGATGCGCATAGACGAATTGCCGTTGCGTCGCGTGCTCGATGAGTTGTTGCAGCAGCGCGTCTCCTTCCTCCGCGCTCATGCCGAAGATGCGCCCGGCGTGGGAAGCAAGATAAAGTCCTTTGCGACCCGACCCCGCATGCCGCCTTACCAGGACTTGGGGAACGGGCGGCAGCGTCTGGTTCTCTTCGTCTGAAAAATCGGTAAATCCCAGTTTCTTGCGCGAATACATGATGGCGTGCTCGGCGACCAGACCGCGCAGGCGTTGCTTCACCTCCTCGGGCAGCGCGTCGTAGGCCGCGCGCATGTCGGCGAACTCCGTCTGGCCTCCGACCGGCGGGATGCTGCGCGCGTACAGCAGCGAGGCCTTGGCGGGCAGGCGGCGAAACGAACTGTCGGTGTGCCACATCCTGTTGCCCATCTCGAACATGCGTTTGCGGCTTGCCCTATCCCAGATCTGATCGCCGGGACTCAAGTTCGATACGTCCGCTATTTCGGCCCGCACACGCAACTTCGCATCGCTGCGCGCGGCATGGATGGTCGTTTCCAGGGGGCCAAAGTTGCGTGCGAAATCCAGATGCTGGTCGGTGCTCAGGTGCTGATCGGGGAAGATCAGCACGGAGTAGCGATTGAACGCGGCTTCCAACTCCGTGAAGTCGTCTTGCAACAATGCCGCCGAGAGGTCGATATCTCCAATCTCGGCGGCAAAGCTTTCGTTCACGGGCAAAACGGTCATGGCATCACCACTCGTCTGGCTGAGTGTGAGAAACCTAAGCGCCGAGGCCGCTCTTGTCAATGGTGGCCGGCAGCCAGAAGGTACAACGCGCCTGGTGCCGCCTCGTCTTCCTCCAGGGTTCCAGGACCACTTGCGCCGACACTGCTCGGCGCGTGTGCCGGGACGCGCAATCAGTGCAACTTACGCCGGATAGAGGGTATGCACATTGCTGCGGCCGCCCCTATTGCAAGCGCTGCGACAGCGCCTGCGGCAACGGGTTGCTCGCGAACTATGGTCTGGGCTTTGTCACTCGCTCGGCGCAATTGCTTGCCTGCGTTGCTTGCGATTCCGCTGGCGCGCTCCTTGCCGTTCGACGCTGCGCTCGCCAGCGTTGCGCGCGCCGCTACCGCGGACTGCGCAATCTTTTGCCGTGTGTCGAGCAATTTCTCCATAGCCGTCTCCCGGACTTGGGGGATGCGCGGCTTGGACCCTGCGGTGTCGGATAAGCGCGATCGCCTGCGTTGACCGGCCACGATAAGGAATACGGCCACGCTGATGCCAGCGATTGCCGCCGGTATCGGGTAACGCCGCACCAAACCCGCGAGTCTCACGGCGTAACGGCTGGCTTCGAAGCCAGAGAGCGCGCCGATTCCATTCCGAATCAACTCGCGCGGCGTCAGGCGGTGTTCGAGTTCGTCCAATGTTGCGTCCAGCCTCGCCCGGATGCGATCGATTTCGCCTTCGATTTCTTCAGGTGTTCTGTTGCTCATTTGATGTGCTCCTTGATGACTTGGGCGTCGTGCTGCACCGATCGCATGCTATGCGACGGCTTCAGTTTTCTTGCCTGGAGTTTGTTGCGCCCCACGGAAAGAAGGAACCAGCCAACGACAAGCACCGCGAGACCGACTATGAGGGGAGCGAGCCACGGCGCCTGTTCTTCCGGCAATGCCAGGGCGACCAGGCCAACGACCGCGAACAGTACGAGCAAAAAACCTGCAAACAGCACCGCCCCGGCAGCAGCCAGCGCAGCAATGCCGCTGCCTACCTGTGAAATCTTCTCTGAAATCTCGGCCTTTGCCAGTGCTGCTTCATCCCGCAGCAAGGCCGCCGACTCGCGCCACAGGTCGGAAACCAGTCCGACCAGCGGCCGTCTTTCGTAGCGGGCATCCGTTGGGGTTATTGTGTCCATCGCAATTCTCCTTTGCACAAATGCATAGCATCTATCGATTGGTTCGGCACGCAAGCCCTTGGAGAATGGAGGCAATATGCATGCCGAAGACTCCGGTGCCTGTCCCGATCCCCCAAGGCAGGCAGGAATCCCGTTGGGCCAAGGGGTTAAGGCATCTCGCGCGCTCATGTCGCCGCACGGATGACCTCGCCGCGCTGCAGACTTTTCAGCGGCCGCTGTAATACTTGCGATCAGGCCCGGCGTGCAGCAAAACGCGTCGGCTGCGACAGCTTGTCCGGACGAGCCTTCAATCGCGGCTGATTGTTTGCGACCTTACCACCCGTTCCCGCTGCGCAACCTTTTGCTCCAGGCAGCGTTTCCACCATTAGTCTCGGGCGCTTCGACCATGGCTTCGCATACAAGGATGTGATCTCGAGCGTTGCGCGCCTTCCCAAAGGCCTTTGGCCGGCCCCTCGCATGCTGCGTCGCCGTCGAACCGATCACTCAGCTCGTGTGCAAAATGCTTGAATCGTTTTCCTCCAGAGGCGTACAGCGGAAGCAGGATCTGCACAGGATGCATACACGTGAGATTGCGCGCCCGCGAACTGGTTCCCTTTCTCAGGGAGCACAGGCGCAACATGCAGCATGAACCCCGTCGGGCCGTTGCCGTTGCTTCAATGGCGAACTGAACCGCGACCGGTTGTCCAACAGGCCTGAAAAGATTAAAGCAGGGTCAAGGACGATATCCAATGAGCGGAGGCAGCACAATCGGTCTGAGACCGCCGTCGACGGATGCTGCCATCGATCGCGCTCGAATATGTGCTGCCGTCTGTACCGTGCCTGGGCTAGACTACAGACATGGAGCCCGATACCGTCCTGAAGCGCCCCCGCAAACATTTCTCGATGCTGCGCGAAATGCACCTGGCGGATCTCTTTACCTTGGCCAACGCCGCTTGCGGCGTGGCCGGCGTATTCTGCGCGTTGACGTTTGTGGAGAGCGGGTCGCGCGCGCATTTTCTCGTTGCCGCTGCGCTGGCGCCCGCGGCTTTCCTGTTCGACGTGCTCGATGGCCGCATCGCGCGCTGGCGGCACACGCACTCCGCGCTCGGCCGGGAACTGGATTCGCTCGCGGACGTCATTTCGTTCGGAGTGGCGCCGGCTGCACTCGCATTCGCGGCTGGCTTGCGGGGCGCGTGGGACTGGGTCGCGCTCATCTACTTCGTGTGTTGCGGAGTGAGCCGCCTGGCCCGCTACAACGTAACCGCCGAAAAGCTCTCCGAAGGCGCTGACAAAGTCGCCTATTTCGAGGGAACGCCCATTCCGACCAGTGTGGTGTTGACCGGTGTTCTGGCTTTCGCGGCCTGGCAGGAACGTCTGGGCGAAAATATCTACTGGGGGGTATGGTCAACGGGATGGGGCGAACTGCATCCGCTGGTACTTCTGTTCGTACTCTCCGGCACGTTGATGATCAGTAAGACCCTGCGCATTCCCAAACTCTAGCCGCTCAACGCATGCTCTTCGCATGCGCTGCAGGCATTCCCATCTCCGACAGCCGCAGCGCCGGGATCTTACCGCCACCGGCCCGCTTTTCCGACGCGATCGTCTCTTGCGTGCGCAGTTGCCTGCATTCACCCCATCCAGAGATTCCGGTAAATCCTACAGAGGATTTGTAAAGCTCTACCACGGCGGCAAAGCGAAATGGGGCGTACAGGGATTACTCGGTCTGGCGCCGGCGATATTCCGATCTGGCAACAATCTTGCTGCCTAATTCGGAAAACCGGAACAGGAGTAACCCATGCACGGACAAGCGAATAATTTGGCCGCAGAAAAAACGACCACGGAACGCAGGAGGCTGCCCCGCTCCAAAGCGGGTGAATTGAGGCAGCCGCGGCCGCCGTTTCCCAGGCAGCACCAGGAAAGCCCAGGCCTGGAGTCGGACCTCGATCCGCTGCCGCGCTATCAGGCGCAAGCCTACAGAGCCGCCGGAAAACTGCAGGGACAGGTTGCGCTGATCACCGGAGGCGACTCCGGAATCGGTCGCGCCGTGGCGGTATTGTTTGCGCGCGAGGGCGCGCTCGTAGCGATTAACTATCTTGCAGAAGAGGAATCAGACGCGCGCAAGACCCTGGCCGAAGTCACGGCGCATGGCGGCAGGTGCGAGTTGATTCCCGGGGACCTTGCCGTCAAAGGATTCTGCCAGCAACTGGTCGAGGAAACGGTGCGTCGATTCGGGCACCTGGACATTCTGGTTTCCAATGCAGCCCACCAGCGGCGCAAGAAGGACCTGGATGAGTTGACCGACGAGGAACTCGAATACACCTTCACCACCAATATCTACGCGTATATCCGCCTTGCCCGCGCAGCCGTGCCGCACATGAAGCCGGGCAGCGTGATCATTGCCACGAGTTCGGAAACAGGAATCTTCGGATCGAAAAAACTTCCGGACTATTCCGCAACCAAGGGCGCAATCAATGCCTTCACGAAAACCCTCGCGCAAGCACTCATCGAACGGCGGATCCGTGTCAATGCGGTGGCTCCCGGCCCCGTGTGGACACCCCTCAACCCCTCGGATGGCGGCTTGTCCGCTGAGGAGGTCGCGAAATTCGGCGAGAACAACCCCATGGGACGGCCGGCGCAACCCGAAGAACTCGCCCCCGCCTATGTATTTCTTGCTTCCAACGCCGATTCTTCCTACATCACCGGGACAGTACTGCAGGTGATGGGCGGCGAAACGACGGGTGGGTGAATCCGGCGTTTTCTCCCGGAGAGTTCGCTACTCAGGATAAATCGGCATTACAAGCGCGAAAGGAGGCGACGATGGCGCAATACGGAAAGAAAGCCGCGGCCAAGGTCAAGAAGGTCATGCACGAACGCAAGGAGGGAACACTGAAGAGCGGCAGGTCAGGGAAAAAAGTCACCAGCCGCAAACAGGCCATCGCGATAGGGCTTTCCGAGGCGCGAAAGGCGGGCGCCAAGGTGCCACGCAAAAAGAAAAAATAGCCGCAATCGAAAGTGTTAGGGCGGAGCTACCGCCCGCGGGGTTCCCGGTTTGGCATCGTGCCGATCGCCGAATCAATCCGATATTGTCTGAGTTGATCGCGTTATGCATGGGCTCAAATGAAACGCCCCGTTCGCTTGCGCGAACGGGGCGTTTTTTCCTGCCAGGCATATCCGGCCTAGCGGCCAGCCAGACTCCTGAACCTTGTGGTTGATCCAGTTCCAGAGTACCACCGACCGGTGTTGCCTTGGTTGTCTCTCACGGGATCACCTCCTTTCAAAGTTGCGAGGTTGCAGTGTAGCAAAAGAAAAATGCGAACTACAAGCGCTTGCGCCGGCCGTGTCACCGACGGAGGTGGCCGACGCGCGCGGGCTCCCGGTGGAGTGACTGCAACGATCTATCGGTGAAATCTGACGGGACGCACGTCTTTTGCATTAGACTGCCCGCTCTCTGCATCATCCAGTGCCCGGCAGCGCGGAAAGGCGCCCATCAAAACCCCACAAAGGATCCAACCGCTCGTCGAGGAAGGCCTCGTCGACGAAGTCATCGGCCAGCTCATGAGCGGCAAGGAAGCGGTGGTCTACATCGTCAGGTGTGGCGAGGAAATCCGGTGCGCGAAAGTGTACAAGGAAGTCAACAAGCGCAGCTTCCGCCAAGCCGTTCAGTACACGGAAGGCCGCAAGGTCAAGAACAGCCGGCGGGCTCGCGCCATGGAGAAGGGATCGAACTATGGGCGCAAGGAGCAGGAAGATGCCTGGCAGCATGCGGAGATCGACGCCTTGAATCGCCTCGCCGCCGCGGGCGTGCGCGTGCCGCGGCCGTACAATTTTCTTGACGGCGTGCTGTTGATGGAACTGGTGCAGGACGCTGACGGCAACGCCGCGCCGAGACTCAACGATCTGGCGCTCACGCCGGAGGTGGCGCGCAAATATCATCACATGCTGATCATGCAGGTCGTGCGCATGCTTTGCGCCGGCGTTGTGCATGGCGACCTGTCCGAATATAACGTGCTCGTCGGCGGCGGCGGACCGGTCATCATCGATCTGCCCCAGGCGGTCGACGCCGCCGGCAACAACAGCGCGCAAGCCATGCTCGAACGGGACGTCGATAATCTGACCGCCTACTTCGGCCGCTTCGCGCCGGAATTGCGAACCACAGACTATGGCAGGGAAATCTGGGCGATCTACCAAAGCGGCAGGCTCCAACCCGATGTCGCGCTGACGGGTTGTTTCGTGCGCAGCGAAATTCCTGTCGACGTGGACGGAGTCATCCGCGAAATCGACGATGTCGTGAAGGAAGAAGCGGCTCGCCAGCGCTATAAGGAATCTCTGGCCCTCGAGAAGTAGGTCACGAACGGGAACTTCAAGCGTAAGACTGACTCCTTGTCAGGAGGTCTAACCCCGAATCTCACCACGAAGGCACCCCCCTCTCTCCAACTCTCTCCCGCCAGGGGAGAGAGGGTTGTAACGCCCTCGGCTTCCAATCTCCCTCTCCCTTGGCGGGAGAGGGTCGGGGAGAGGGGGTGTCTTCGTGATGATAATTTCAGTATCCGTCGTTCGGCTCGATTCTCAGCAAATCAAAAGGAGTGATCATGGTCAAGAAGGCATGGGCGATCTGGAAGGGAAGCATCAAGGAAGGTGGCGGCACCATTTCTACCGAAACCGGTGTGCTCAGGGACGCGCCTTATGGTTTCAAATCACGGTTTGAAAATGGCAAAGGGACCAATCCGGAAGAACTCATCGGTGCCGCTCACGCGGGGTGTTTCTCCATGGCCTTGTCGCTGATGCTGGGCACTGCAGGTTTGACGCCGGAAAAAATCGAAACGCATGCCGAGGTGACGCTCGACAAGGTCGGCGACGGTTTTGAGATTACGGCCAGCCACCTGAACGTCACCGCGAAAATTCCGGGCGCGAACGCAGCCCAGTTTCAGGAAATCGCGAACAAGGCCAAAACCGGCTGCCCGGTGTCGAAATTGCTGAAGGCCAAAATCACGATGGATGCGAGGCTGGAAAGCTAGGCTGCCGGCGAACGGCCCTCGTTACAGCCTGAATAACGCGTCACTTTGGTAAGGTGTCGTTCTTTGGCCGGAGACCAAAGCGATGGCTGGTTTCACAGAATACGAACAATACGACGGGCTGGGTCTCGCGGACCTCGTTCGCCGCAAAGAAGTAACCCCCGCGGAGTTGCTCGATGCGGCCATAGAACGCGTGGAGGCGCGCAATCCCGCGGTCAATGCCGTGACCATGAAACTCTATGAATACGGCAGGAAAGCGATTGCCAGTCTGCCGGAGGGGCCGTTTGCGGGTGTGCCCTTCCTGATGAAGGATCTCACCTCGCCGATTGCGGGGATTCGCATGACACGCGGTTCAAGGTTTTTCGCCGACGCGCCGCCGTCGCCGGCGGACAGCGAGCACGTAAAGCGGCTGAAAAGAGCCGGCCTTGTCATTTTCGGACGCACGAATACCTGCGAACTCGGTCTTTCGCTGACCTGCGAACCGCAGCTGCATGGGCCGACGCGCAATCCGTGGAATTTCGCGCACATTTCCGGCGGTTCAAGCGGGGGCGCGGCCGCGGCGGTGGCCTCGCGCATGCTGCCTATCGCACATGCGTCGGACGGCTTCGGTTCGATCCGCGCCCCGGCGGCCTGCTGCGGGCTCGTGGGCCTCAAGCCGACCCGCAGCCGCAATACCTTTGCTCCGTTCGCCGGCGAAGGATTGGGCGGCGTATCGACCGAGCACGCCGTGACGCTCAGCATTCGCGACAGCGCCGCGCTGCTGGATGCGACCCGCGGAGCGGGACCGGGAGACCCGTACGTGGCGCCGCTGCCCGCTGGGCCGTACCTCAAGGAAGCGGGCGCGAATCCTGGCAGGCTCAAGATCGCGTGGACCACCGCCGCGCCAAACGGGGCAAAAATCGATGGCGAGTGCCTGCGGCTGCTCGAGGAGACGGTCGGGCTCTGTGTGGATCTCGGACACGATGTTGAAGAGCGCGATCCGGAGATCGAGAGATCCGCAGTAGTGCCGACATTTCTGACCTTGGCTGCGGCGAATACGGTCGTCAATCTGGCGAGCCATCCGACAGCCGGACGCGCGGCGCGCGAAGGCGAAGTGGAGCGCATCACCTGGTTGACCGCGAAGCTGGGCGAAGACATCAGCGCGCCCGACTATGTTCGCGCGACGCAAACGGCGCACCGCCTCGGGCGGCAAATGGCGGCATTCCATACTGAGTGCGACGTGCTGTTGACGCCGGGCCTGAGCTCGCCGGCCGTGAAACTGGGATGGCTCGACATGATGATGGACGATGTGCACGAATACTGGCGCCGGGTATTCGATTTCTCGCCATTCACGGTATGGTTCAATCTCACCGGCCAACCCGGCCTCATGCTGCCGTTGGGTCAAAGCAGGGGCGGCCTGCCGCTGGCAGTGCAGTTGGTCGGGCGTTTCGGCGATGAAGCGACGCTGATTCGCCTGGGCGCCCAGCTCGAGGCGGCGCGGCCCTGGTTCGGACGCAAGCCCGCGCTCGCTGCGTGACTTGTTCAATACGCGCATCGAGGGCATCGGATTTCATGCATTGACTTGGCGGGGAGGATTTCATGGCAGACGCACAAGACGCTCCGAAACCGGATCTGAAAAACGGCGTTTCGCTTGCGGGGCTTGCGGATGGCGCGATGCTCGTCGGTCGCGTGGATGATGAAGAGGTCCTACTGGCGCGGCGCGGCGACGAAATCTTCGCGGTAAGCGCGCATTGCACGCATTACCACGGACCACTCGCGGATGGCCTCATCGCCGGCGACACGGTGCGTTGTCCGTGGCATCACGCCTGCTTCAGCCTGCGCACCGGTGAAGCATTGCGCGCACCCGCGCTGGATCCGATTGCCTGCTGGCGCGTGGAGCGCTCAGGCAATACGGTCTTCGTCAGGGAGAAGATTCCTGTCCCGTTACCGGTAAAACCATCTTCACGAAGTATTCCGGACACGGTCGTTATCGTAGGTGGGGGCGCCGCCGGTTTGGCGGCAGCGGACATGTTGCGGCGTGAAGGCTACGAGGGCGGCGTGACGCTGATCAGCGCCGATGAGTCGCCGCCTTGCGACCGTCCGAATCTGTCGAAGGACTACCTCGCCGGCACTGCGCAGGAGGACTGGATTGCGCTGCGACCGCCCGAGTACTACGCCGAGAGGCGCATCGAGCTCGTGCTCAATGTGCGCGCAACTTCACTGGACCTTAAACAGAAAAACGCAATACTCGAAAACGGCAGGAAAGTTAAGTTCGGAGCGCTCCTCATGGCGACGGGCGCCGATCCGGTGCGCTTGCCGGTGCCCGGTGCCCAGGATTCGCAACTGCATTACTTGCGCACTTTCGCGGATGCCAAAGCCATCGTCGCCAAGACAGCTTCGGCGAAGCGGGTAGTCGTGATCGGCGCGAGTTTCATCGCGCTCGAAGTGGCGGCGTCGCTGCGCACACGCGGCATCGAGGTCCACGTCGTTGCGCCGGACAAGACCCCGCTCGAGCGCGTGCTGGGGCGCGAGGTCGGCGAATTCATCCGCAAGTTGCACGAGGCGCACGGGGTCGTATTTCATCTGGGACAAACGGTCGGCCGCATGGATGGGCGCCGGGTGACGTTGAGCGATGGGTCGGTCCTCGATGCGGATTTCATGGTTCTCGGCGTGGGTGTACGGCCTTCGATCGCGCTGGCGGAGCAGGCTGGCCTCGCCATCGACCGCGGCGTTGCAGTCAACGAATATCTCGAAACCAGCGTCGCGGGCATATTCGCCGCGGGCGATATTGCGCGATGGCCCGATCCCCATTCAGGAGATCGCATCCGCGTCGAGCATTGGGTGGTGGCCGAGCGTCAGGGGCAGGTGGCGGCAAGGAATATCCTCGGCCAGCGTGTACGATTCGATGCCGCGCCTTTTTTCTGGAGCCAGCACTACGACCTCTCCATCAACTATGTCGGCCACGCGGAAAAGTGGGACCGCGTCGACATCGCGGGATCGTTCGATGCGAAAGACTGCGCCGTGACCTACAGACGCGGCAGTCGAACACTGGCCGTGGCTACCATTTTCCGCGACCTGCAGAGCCTGCAGACGGAACTGGCCATGGAAACTTCGATGGCATGATTCGCAGGAAAGAATATTGGAATGGGTGACGCGTTTTCCGGCAAGGTGGTGCTCGTGACCGGCGGCACGGGTGGACTGGGCCGCGCCGTGACCCTCGCGTTTCTGGAAGCCGGCGCAGTCGTTGCGGTCACCTATCGCAAACAGGAAGAATTCGACACCCTGAAGCAGGCTACGGGCAGGCACGGTTCGCGTCTCACTGGCCACGTTGCCGACGTGACCGACGAAGCCGCGGCCGCAAAACTGGTCGCAACGATTCTCGCGCAAAACGGCTCGCTGCATTCGCTGGTGAATACCGTTGGGGGCTACGCAGGCGGCGCGCCTTTGTGGGACACGGAGCCGAATGTGCTCGACCAGATGCTGACGCTCAACCTGCGCTCTGGCTATGTGTTGGCACGCGCAGTCGTTCCGGCGATGCTAGAACGCAGAAGCGGGACCATCGTCAATATTGCATCCAAGGCAGCGGTCGAGCATGCAGCCGGTGCGGGCGCGTACGCCGCGTCGAAGGCCGCGGCGCTGGCTTTGCTTGATTCACTGGCTGCGGATCTCAGAGGTACCGGGGTACGGGTCAATACCATCTTGCCGAGCATCATCGACACGCAGGCCAACCGCAAAGCGATGCCGAAATCGGATTTTTCCGCGTGGCCAAAGCCCGAGGATATCGCCCGCGTCATCCTGTTCCTGTGCAGCGACGATGCCAAAGTTATCCACGGAGCGGCCATTCCGGTCTACGGAAATGACTGAAGGTCGCCGGGGATCTCAATATGAGATCGCTGACTTTTGCACTTAATAAGCAGGTTGCGATTCCGCTGGTTGGGGTTTCCGGTTTTCGATTGCAACCGCGCGTCGGATAAGTCGGGCGCAGTAGTCATCGGAGAACGTTGCGCGGCACGACTCCCTGTATGAATCGGCTTGATCCGTCGCTAATTTTGCCATCATCTGGGCAGACTGCTCCTCCAGGATAGACCCATTGAGTTCAGCGCACTGCTTGACGTCATTCAATCCAACGCCTCGACATGCGCGCTGTGCGGGTACCCAGAAGCTGGCGGTGATCGCTGCATGAGTACCGATTTCTTCCCGTCGCTTTTGCTCGGGCGTTAGTTTGTCGCATCCAGGGAACGCGCAGACTGCAATGACGAGTGCAACCGAATTCACCTTCAGCCGCGCCCGCGAATTGCATGTTCTCTCCATGTGTTTTCCCGCGGTGCCAGTATCTATCTGTGGGCTTTGTTGCCGGTCGCTGCTGCCGGGAATTCGCGCTGACACACCTGCGCCAGTTTCTCGATCCCTTCCCGGATCACCTGCTCCGAAGGGTGGGCGAAACAAAGGCGCAGCCGTTTGCGTCCTGCGACGGAGTCCGTCATCCATTCGGCACCGGGATTGATCGCCACGCCGGATTGCAGTGCAACCTGTGCCAGGCGTGTTGTGTCGACGCCGTCAGGCAAGTTCACCCACAAGAAAATCCCGCCCGCCGGATACTCGAATTCGGCAGCGGTGCCGAACCGGGAGCGCAGAGCTTCGACCAACACATCGAGCTTGCGGCGCAGCGTCTTCCTGAGAACCTGCACATGGTCATCGAAATGGCCCTGGCAATACTCCGCGAGGATCATCTGCTCGATGGCTCCAGATCCCCCATCGTTCTTGATGGCGAGGATGCGGCTCATCAGCGGCCATCCAGTGACGAGATAGCCGATGCGCAGCGCGGGAGCGATGCTCTTCGAAAATGAGCCGATGTGGATGACTCGATCATCTTCGGTCAGGGCTCGAAAGGCGCGGGGCCGCTTTCCTTCCCAGACCAGATCTGCGTAGCACTCGTCTTCGAAAAGCGGAACGCCATATTCCGAAGACAAGGCGAGTATCTTTCTGCGGCGCGCTTCGCTCATCACGGTGGCAGTCGGGTTCTGCACGGTCGGGATGGTGTAAATGTATTTCGGCCTGATAGCGCGGCTCCGGAGCAGATCGAGCGTGCTTTTCAGCGCCGTGTCGCTGAGACCATCATGATCGACGGCGACGCCGACGATATTTGCGCCCAGGCGCTGGAGTCGCGTGATGGCGCCTCCATAGGTCATGTGTTCGACGATGACGGTGTCGCCCGGCGCCAGCAGCACCTGATTGACCAGATCGAGGCCTTGAAGCGAACCCGATGTAATGAGTATTTCCTCGATCGAGCAGGCGATGCCGGCTTCCTGCGCGAGCTTGCGCGCGATGAACTCACGCAGCGGGCGATAGCCGAGCGGACCGCTGGTCATGCCATACGTGGATAACGAACTGCCCTCGCGTTTCAGCACCGCCGTGGCGGCGGCGACCAAACCATCGACCGGTACGCTGTCGGTGTCATTGTGGCCGCCGACGAAGTTGTATTTCGGGAAACCCGTCCACCTGGTGGCGGCCGGCGGCAGGCCAGGGCGAAGCAGTTCAGTGAAGTCGAATGGTTCGGCAGGCACGGATTCCTTTGCGTCCATGTTTTGTGGGAAGGATTTCTTGTGACGCGCAGTACGTCGGAGCTATTCCATGTTTCTGCCAGTGGCAGAGGTATATCCTACCCTGAACGGTCCCCTCTACTTAGGGCGGATCGAAAATTGGTCTCGCAATTCATTCTGTCAATCCTGTGCGTCCAATTGGCTCCTGTAAGAATTGGGGCTAGGCGCGCGTTAGTCAACAGTTGTGCGATACAGGTTGGTTCGTATTTTCATATAGAACGCTCCTCCCTGGACTCCTTGCCGCTAACTCACTTCGCCGTCACGACCACTTTGACGCCTCGGCATTCCACTATCTGCCCGGCGTGAATCTTTGCCGTCTTGCGGCTTTCGGGTCGGGCATCCACTGTCACCTCTCCTTCGGCGACCATGTGCTTGCCCTGCCCGCCACTGTCGGCAATGCCCGCCAGCTTGAGCAGATCGCACAGCCGGACATGCTCGCCCTTCAACTGAATCTGGATGGTTTCCATAGTAGTTCCGATGTTTCCCATACGACACCAGTCCACTGTCCTGAACGCGAAAGCCGGCAATCCTCATCCCGGGCAGGGTATGCAGGCCTTACAATTGGGGAATCCAGCGGCTATCCGGCTGTCCAATTCTCAAGAAGTGCCGATCGATGCAAACACTCAGTTTCGATAATACCTTTGTGCGCGAGTTGCCTGCGGACCCGGCGACCGGGCCGGGGCGGCGTCAGGTTCACGGGGCATTGTATTCGCGCGTGCAACCCACGCCGGTGGCTGCACCTCGGCTGGTTGCCTGGTCGCGCGAGGTCGCCGCGATGCTGGACATCGATCCGGCCGATATAGAATCGCCGGCCTTTGCACAGGTATTCGGCGGTAACGCCTTGCTCGATGGCATGCAACCGTACGCTGCCAACTATGGCGGACACCAGTTCGGAAATTGGGCCGGGCAACTCGGTGACGGGCGCGCAATCACGCTGGGAGAAACGATCAACTCGAAAGGCGAGCGCTGGGAACTGCAGTTGAAGGGCGCGGGGCCGACGCCGTACTCGCGCACAGCCGACGGCCGCGCCGTCATGCGTTCATCCATCCGGGAATTTCTGTGTAGCGAGGCGATGCACCATCTGGGGGTGCCGACGACGCGCGCGCTGAGCCTGGTGGCGACAGGCGAACCGGTTGTCCGGGACATGTTCTATGACGGCCATCCCCGATCCGAACCGGGAGCGATCGTGTGCCGGGTGGCACCGTCGTTCATCCGCTTCGGCAACTTTGAACTGCCGACTTCGCGCGACGATCTCGACCTGCTGAACAAGCTGATCGATTTTACGATCCGCCGAGATTTCCCGGAATTGGTTGCGGGCCAAAATGGCGGCGGGCCGGGCGTCCAATTGGACGCGCAGGTTCGCGCGCAATGGTTCGCACAGGTCTGCGAGCGCACCGCGCGCATGGTCGCGCACTGGATGCGGGTGGGTTTCGTGCACGGCGTGATGAACACCGACAATATGTCGATCCTTGGGCTGACTATCGACTACGGCCCTTATGGCTGGATCGATAACTATGATCCGGACTGGACGCCGAATACGACGGATGCGCAAGGGCGCCGCTACCGCTTCGGGCAGCAGGCGCAGGTTGCGTACTGGAATCTGGGGCAGCTCGCAGCCGCACTTGTTCCGGCCTTCGCGAGCGACGAGCCACTGCATGCGGGACTGCAGCGCTACGTCGATGTGTTCACCGCGGCGGAGCGCGGCAACATCGCCGCCAAGCTCGGGTTGGCCGAATGTCTGGACGAAGACACAGAGTTGATGCAGACATTGCATGCGTTGCTGCACGAAGCGGAGGCCGACATGACCTTGTTTTTCCGCGCGCTGAGCGACGTCGATCTCGATGCACCGGACCTTGCGCCGCTCAATCACGTTTTTTATGATGAAACCAAACGATGTCAAGCCGGTTCGGCGATCGAGGACTGGCTGCGGCGTTACGCCGCGCGCTCCCGTCGTGATGCGCTGCCGGCAGCGCAGCGTCGCGCGCGCATGCAGGCGGCCAATCCGCGCTATGTTTTGCGCAACTACCTTGCGCAGGAAGCGATCGATCGTGCCGAGCAGGGTGATAATGCCGGTATCCACGAATTGCTCGATGTGCTGCGCAGGCCCTATGAGGATCAGCCTGGCCGCGAGCGGTTTTCCCAGCGCCGGCCCGACTGGGCGCGCAACCGCGCTGGCTGCTCGATGTTGTCCTGCAGCTCGTGAGGTATTCCCGTTCGGGGCGCTGCCACAGGTTCCGCAAGTTCAAGCTACAGTGCCATTTGGAGGACATTCATGGCTAAAGCACCAGCAGTGATCGGATTCATTTCAAGGGAAGACTACGCCGAGTTTCGCGCGGTTTGCGACGACGGAGACGTGATGCCCAGCGACTACAAGATCTTTCTCAAAACCTACAACCAGCATCTGGGCGAGTTGCGGGCGAGTGGCGTGTCGCCGACGCAAATGAACATCAAACCCGGCGAACTTGTCGCCTGGTGCAAAGCCAACGGACATGCGGTCGATGACAGCGGCCGCACGGCCTACGCGAACTTCGTTTTTGCGGGATTGAACATCAAGCGTTAGCGATATGTTTTTTGTTGGGACCTGGTGCGTAACCGGGGTTCCGGCACTGATTCGCAGTTCTCCTTTCTTCCCAAAGTCAGCTAAGTCTCCGGTGTGCTTTGTGTCGGCACGCGTAGCCGACATACAGAAGTGTCTGCCGCGCCTGCCGGACTGAGGTACCATCGCGGCTTTTTACGTCAAAGGGTTCATGATGAAAGCCATCCTGTTCTGTCTTACGGTCCTCTTCGGTCTGGGATCATCCATAGCGCGTGCCGCCGACCTCGCCAACGACGAACAGAAGACTCTGTACGCCCTCGGCGCTGCGATCGGCCAGTCGCTGGGCGATTTTGCGCTGAGCGAGTCCGATCTCGAGATCCTCAAATCCGGACTGACCGATAGCGTCCTGAAGCGCACCCTCAAAGTCGATGTACAGGCGTACAAGCCCAAGCTGCAGCAATTGGCGCAGTCCCGGGCCGCGGTCGTAGCCGAAAAGGAAAAGAAATCCAGTGCTGCATTCCTGGCCAAGGCGGCGGCGGAGCCCGGAACCAAAAAGACTGCATCGGGAGCCCTTGTGACGACGCTCAAGGAAGGCAAGGGGCCGTCACCCAAGGCCACCGACACGGTGAAGGTGCACTACCACGGCACGCTGCTGGATGGAACGGTGTTCGACAGTTCCGTTCAGCGCGGGCAGCCGGCGACATTCCCGCTGTCCAACGTCATCAAATGCTGGACTGAAGGTGTGCAGGAAATCAAGGTCGGCGGAAAAAGCCGTCTCGTGTGTCCGGCCGATATAGCCTATGGAGACCGCGGATCGCCCCCCGCGATCAAGCCAGGCGCGACGCTTGTCTTCGAAGTGGAGCTTCTGGAAATCGTCAAGAAGTAAGCGTTTTCCCGCGGGCTAGGCGTGGCGCTCGGGAGTCTTGTACGGTCCCAGTACCGGCTCGTCTTCCGGTTCGGCGCCGTGATAGGTCACGCGCAACGCCTCGTCCTCGGCGTCATCCCAGGCCTTCGCTGCGCGCTGGTCGAAGCGCGCGCGGCTGCTGCGTTTCATCACGGCGTCGTAGGCACGCTCGACGCTGAGGCCGCGTTTTTCGATCAGTGCGGCCGCCGCCTGGCAACCCGCTTCGATATCGTCCTGGGATGCCTGCGAGTCGAAAATCCAGAGTTTCATGGGTGTCCCTTGCGCTGTGGAGAGCGTGTGTTGCCGATTCTAGAAAATTATCGCCACGAACGCGAGGGCTATGATGCCGAAAACAAAGACTTCCCGCATCCCGGGTGCAGACAGAGTTACTTTTTGTGCCGCAGAGGCGCGGCGTTCAGCCGTTCGGGGGCAAGGTATTGCTGGCGGTAGATCTCGAAAGGCATGGTATCCCCCGCCTCGATTTGTCGTTGTTCCTCGATTGACTCCGCGGCGAGCCGGGCGAAATGTTTTTCCATTTCGGGCGAGACAGGCAGGCTGCGGATTTCGGCAGCGTGGCGCAGCGACTGTTCGAGCGTGAAGCGGACATAGGAGCCGGCATGCCGATCCTGCATTTCCCGCAGCACGCGCGCCGAGGGAACGCATGCGGGATCATTCAGCGCGGCAACGGCGCCTGCAAGCGCGTCGCGATAAGCCGTGCTGTCGTGCGCGGCGTCGAGTGCAGCGGCGATCGGCTCGCACTCGCTGGTCAATTGCCGGCCCCATTCGAACAGTTCGACCTCTTCACCCCGCCTTTCAAGGAGCAGGCCGGGCTTGCGTCCGCGCGCTGCGACGCGGTTCTGATTGCGCCCGATAGCGGCAATTTCTTCGGGCGTGTCAGGAGGACTTTCCTCGAGCAGGCAATGCAGCAGAAACACATCGAGCAGCCGGACTGTGGCCGCACCGATGCCGATCGCGCGGAATGGATCGAGATCCATCAGGCGCACTTCGACGTATTCGACGCCGCGTTCGCGCAACGCATGCAGCGGACGTTCTCCGGGACGGATGACGCGCTTCGCCCGGATCTTGCCGTAGAACTCGTTTTCTATTTGCAGCAGACTGGTGGCGAGCTGGTGATACTCGTCGCCGTCGCGGATGCCGATTGCTTCGTAAGGCGGGTAGGGCTGGGTGAGCGCGTCGAACAGCGATGCGCCGTAGTTTTCCACGTTGTTGTAACTCACGGCGAGCTTTGACTGGGCGTCGCTTTGATAGCCAAGCCGTCCCATGCGCAGCGACGTGGCATAAGGCAGGTAATGGGTGCCGGTAGCAAGTTCGCGCAGTTCGTGTTCGCGGCCTTCGACGAAACTTCCGCATACCGCGGGCGAGGCGCCGAACAGGTAAAACAGCAGCCATGCGTTGCGCCGGAAGTTGCGGATCAGCGCAAAGTAGGCTTCGTTCGGCTCGCCCAGGCCGGGCAACGGCCAGATAGTGTCGGGCAGCGAGAAATTGTAGTGAATGCCGGAAATCATCTGCATGCGCCGGCCATAGCGGTGCGAAAGGCCGGTGCGATACACCGTCTTCATGCGCCCGACATTAGAGCTGCCATAGCGGCCGAGCGGAATGACGTCGTCCGCAGGCAGTCCGCACGGCATACTGGCGCACCACATCATTTCGTCGCCGAGCGCTCGATACACAATCTGGTGTATGCGGGTAAGCTCCTCGAGGCAGGCTTCCACGCCGGTGTGCACGCCGGTAATGAGTTCGAGCTGCGATTCGCTGAAATCCGTGGTGATATGGGGATGCGTCAGCGCCGACCCGAGCAGTGACGGGTGCGGGGTCATGGCGAGCTTGCCCTCGGGGCGCACACGCAGGCTCTCTTTTTCGATTCCGCGGCGGATACTCTTCAGTATTGCGGGCGCAAGCCCACGCAGTCGGTGCTGGATTTGGTTCAAACGGGAAGCCTCGGCGTGACGACCGGCTAAGGTAACAGAAAGTCTGTGTTTTGCAGGAGACGCCGCGCTATTTGCCAAGAGCTCCGACGACGTCCGCCACCAACCGGTCCTGCGCCCAGCGCTTGCCGTCGGGATCGACCCCGGTGCGCACGATGACCAGATCGTACCCCGGCACGACCGTCACGTACTGGCCCTTGTTGCCAGCGGTGGTGAAGGTGCCGGGCGGCACGCCCGGCATCTGATCCAGCAGCCAGAATTGCGCGCCGTAGCCCCATTGGCCGGCGACCGGCGGCCGGGTTGGCGCGGGCGTGCTGGAAAATTTTACCCAACCCTCCGGCAATAGCCTCTTGCCGTTCCACACGCCGTCGTTTGCCAGCAGGATGCCGAAGCGCATCAGGTCGCGAGCCGTCGTATAGGTCTGGCTCGATCCGACGAAATTACCGAGATGATCGGTTTCCATGCGCGTGTGATACATGCCCAGCGGGTGCAGCAGTTCGTCGTAGGGGAAGCGCAGATATTTCAGGTCGTCACCCAGTTTGTAGCGCAGTTCGCGCAGCAAAAGCAGCGTATCGTTGTTCGCATACTTCCAGCGTGTGCCTGGTGCGGCTTCCAGCGGTGTGGTGGTTACTGCGCTGATGACATCCTCTCCGCCGAAATAGACCGCGTAGGTATTGGCGCCGCCGCTGTATAGCCCGCTGGACATCCACAGCAGCTGTTTGTGTGTGATGGTCTGGCGCGGATCGCCCGGATGATGCCACTCCGGGATGCTCAACGGTGCGTCGAGATCCAGGATGCCGTCCCTGGCGGCGATGGCCAGCAGGGCGGCAGATATGCTTTTCGACGTCGACCAGGTGCGGTATCCCGAATGGATACCGAAGCCTGGACGGTAACGCTCGGCGACGATCTTGCCGTGCCTGAAAATGAGCACCGCTGTGGTCACCACGCCGTCGCCCTCGCCGTAACTGCGGCCGTCGAAGGCGCGATCCAGAATCGGCCGCAGGTTGCCATGGCGTGAATCGAGGCCGCTGGCTGGCAGATCGACGCGATCGCCGGCGGGAAAAGGCAGGTTCGCGACTTCGGGCGCGCGGCCATACTGCACGTTCGGCAGTCGGGGAATATCGCCGACCTGCCAGTGCGGAGGCAGCACCGTGCAGCCCATGCTGTCGCGAAACGCGGCGATACGCACAATCGCGCCCGATGTGTCTGCCGCGGTCACGATTTTGCGTTTTTCGTCGATGACCGGATCCGGGTAACCGTAGCCTTCGACGTCGACGAGTTCCACCTTCTTGATATCTTCCAGCGGACGTCCGGCGAAGAAATGCGCGGAACACGTAAACAGCGCGCGATACCCCGCTACAATCAACGGCTCCTTCTCGTCCGCGATTCCAGCCGGCCGCGTGTAAGGCGACTCGGCGAAAGCAGGGACGAATTGGAACAGGACAATGAACAGGGCGATCTTTTTCGTCATGCGTGTGCCTCGATCAATACGGACGTTGACTTAGTATCGATGTGAACCGGATGGTCCGGACGACCATTGCCGTTTGATGTCCGGCCGATCGTTTCGACGGTTCGCAAGCGTAACATGCAAACGTTTCTCGGTTGACCAGGTCGAACCATCCCAACAAAAGGAGTTCCATGCTGCCGCCTTTTACGCAAGCCCTGATCATTGCCAACGTTGTGGTCTATCTTCTGGAATTGCAGATGGGCGACGCGCTGTTCCAATGGTTCGCTCTGTGGCTGGGTGCGGGGCCGGGACTCGCGAGTCTGCCGATCCTGACCTTCTGGCAATTGGTGACCTATAGCTTTCTTCACGGGGGAGTGACTCATTTAGCCTTCAACATGTTCGCTTTGTGGATGTTTGGCGGCGAACTCGAAAGAGTATGGGGTGCGCGCCGTGTGGCCATGGCTTACTTCGCCAGCGTAGTAAC
>Ga0105245_10000417_pt1 | contig 39694 bp, 37 predicted proteins | sample KBSM54metaG_FD_81523 | JGI IMG/M metagenome (GOLD analysis project Ga0105245, IMG submission 81523) | Miscanthus rhizosphere microbial communities from Kellogg Biological Station, Michigan, USA - KBS M5-4 metaG | ecosystem: Host-associated > Plants > Roots > Rhizosphere > Soil | place...
CCGAGGTCCGTGGCGAGGTGCTTGAGCGCCAGCTCCTCGGTGCGCGGCCCGAACCCGGCCACGAGGGCGTCGCCCCAGGCGAACACGTCGCCGGCCTCGAGGTGCGCGCCGACGCCGTCGCGCCCGACGTACGACGTGGCGCGGCCGCTGCGCTCGAACCAGGGCTGGGCCGTCAGGGTCTCCATCCGGCGCTCGGCGTACCGCATGTGCGACAGCACGACGTGGCCGACCCCGTCCGGCCGGACGACCCCGAGGCCGAGGTTCATCGCGTAGACCATGTCGGGGGCATCGGGCCGCTGCGGCACGACCTCGACCGTGGCGCCGAGCCGCTCGATGGTCGAGAGCAGGTCGACCCACTGGGCCCGCGCGCGCCGCGGGTCGGGCTGGTCGGCCGGGTCCATGTAGGGGTTGATCGCGTAGTCGATCCGGAAGTGGTCCGGGCGGACCATCACGTAGCGGCGGCCCCAGCGCAGCTCGGACACGGCGTACCCCTCTCCTGTGCACGACGGCCCGCACGGTGGGCGTCTCGTTCATGATTGTCAGACAATCTGACAACACCAGGATAGGGTCGGGAGCAGACGCCGGGCAAGTCGCTGTCAGACAATGGCCGCATGCACCCGGCCGCGAGCTCGACCGACGCCTTCGGATCGCTCAGCCTCGAGCACTCCTCGACCGTCGACCGGGTCGCCGACGAGCTGCGTCGGGCGGTCTTCGAGGGCGAGCTCGAGTCCGGGACGCCCCTGCGCGAGGTCGCGCTCGCCGAGTCGCTCGGGGTCTCTCGGCCGACCCTGCGCGAGGCGCTGGCCCTGCTGGTCGCCGAGGGACTCGCGACGCGCGAGCCCAACCGCGGAGTGAGCGTGGCACGCCCCGACCCGGACTCGGTCCGCGACGTCTCGACCGCACGGGCGGTGCTCGAGACCGCCGGGGTTCGCACCTGGCCGCACGCCTCGGAGGAGGCGCGGGAGGCGGTACGCCGTGCCCTCGGCGACTACGAGCGCGCCGTCGCCGAGCACGCGTCGTACCAGGAGCTCAACCAGCGACACCTCGCGATCCACCTCAGCCTGGTCGGGCTGACCGGGTCACCACGGCTGGTCTCGATGGCCGAGTCGATCGTGGCCGAGCTCCGGCTGGCCCTGGCCCAGATCGACCGGGTACGCCGCAACGCGCGCTCCCAGGCGGGCAGCCACCACCACCTGCTCGACCTGCTCGAGGCGGGCGAGATCGACGCGGCGGTCGACGAGCTCGGCGAGCATCTGCACGGTGCTGAGGACGCGATCATCGAGCGTCTCGATCTCGGCTGAACGACCCTGCGGAGCACGCCCACCGCTCCCCTATGCTCGGCGACGTGCGCTTCGTGACCTGGCTGCTCACCACCGCAGCGGCGGTCGCCGTCGCCACCTGGCTGATCGACGGCATCTACTTCACCGGACCCACAGCCGGCCAGGAGGAGATCCGGCACAAGCTGCTCCCGCTGCTGCTGGTGGCGCTGATCCTCGGGTTCGTCAGCAGCTTCGTGCGGCCGGTCGTCACGTTCTTCTCGATCCCGTTCATCGTCTTCACGCTCGGGCTGTTCCTGCTGGTCATCAACGCCCTGATGCTGATGCTGACCGCGTGGATCGCCGGAGGTGTCGGCATCGGCTTCCACGTCGAGGGCTTCTGGAACGCGCTGTGGGGGTCGATCGTGATCACGCTCGTGAACTGGGGCACCGCGTCCCTGGTGAAGGACCGAGACTGAGGGTGCTCCCACCACCTCGGCAGCCGGGTCGATACGCCGTCGCACTGGTCTGCCTCGGCAACATCTGCCGCTCCCCGATGGCGCACGTCGTCCTCGAGGACCGGCTCGCTGCCGCGGGGCTCGACGACCGGGTGGTCGTGCACAGCTCCGGCACGGGCGGCTGGCACGTCGGCGGGCCGATCGACCGGCGGGCCGGCGCCGTACTCACCGCGGCCGGGTACGACGGGAGCCGCCACCACGCCCGTCAGTACGACGAGTCCTGGGTGGACCCCCACGACCTCGTGCTGGCGATGGACCACGACAACCTCGCCGACCTCGGCGGCCGGTCGACCCGGGTCGCGCTGTTCCGCGACTTCGACCCCGAGGGCACCGGCGAGGACGTGCCCGACCCCTACTACGGCGGAAGCGATGGGTTCGCCGAGGTGTTGACGATGGTGGAGCGGACCTCGGACGCGCTCGTCACGGAGCTGGCCGAGCTGCTCCGCGACTGATCCCGATCGCGAGGAGGCCCCGTGCCGAAGGCTCCGTTGCCCGCTCCTGCGCTCGCCCTGCTGCGCGAGCCCAACCCCGCCGTGATCTCCGTGGTGATGCCGAGCGGCCACCCGATGTCGGTGGCCACCTGGTACCTCGTCGAGGACGACGACACGGTGCTCGTCAACATGGACGCCGGTCGCGCCCGGTTGGGGTGGATCGAGCAGCACCCACACGTCTCGCTCACGGCCCTCAAGGAGGGCGAGTGGTACACGCACGTCAGCGTGCGGGGGCCGGTGGTGCGCTGGGAGCACGACGAGGCCGCGGCGCTGGCGGACATCGACCGGCTCTCGCGTCACTACGGCGGCGACGCGTTCCACCACCGATCGGCGAAGCGGGTCAGCGCATGGTTCGAGATCACGCACTGGCACGGCTGGGACATCGAGTGACCCGTCGTACCTCCGGTGCCACCCGGTCGTCCGCCTGAGCGGCCCTTCTAGTGGCCGGCCGGGCGGACGACCCGGATGTGGGTACGGGAGCGGCGTACTACCCTCGCCTTGCCGGGATCGGAGGAGGTGCGTTGACGCGTCAGCCGCACATCGCTCGCCGGGCCGAGGAGCTGCTGGGTTCCGCGGTCGCGGCCACGGCTCCGGTCGCCGGTGGCGACATCGCCACCGCCACCAAGCTCCGGCTCAGCAGTGGCCGCTCGGCGTTCATGAAGACGCTGACCAGCGCGCCGGACGGGTTCTTCGAGGCCGAGGCGGCCGGCCTGCGCTGGCTCGGCGAGGCCGGCGGCGTCCGGGTGCCCGAGGTGCTCGCGGTCCAGGCCGACTGCCTGATCCTGGAGTGGATCGAGCCCGGGAAGCTCACCACGGAGGCGGCCAGCGACTTCGGCCGGGCGCTGGCCAAGACGCACGACGCGGGCGCACCGGCGTACGGGTCGGAGCGCGAGGGCTTCATCGGGCGTCTCCCCCTGCCCAACAAGACCTCGCCGACCTGGGCGGAGTTCTTCGCGACGAAGCGGGTGCTGCCCTACCTCAAGCTGGCTCGCGACCGCGGCGCGATCACGCCCGAGGGCGCGGACGTCGTGGAGCGGATCGTCGGCCGCCTCCCCGGCCTGGTACCCGAGGAGGGGGCTCGCCGGATCCACGGCGACCTCTGGAACGGCAACGTGATCTGGACCCATGACGCCGGCTGCTGCGTGATCGACCCGGCCGCACACGGCGGGCACCGCGAGACGGACCTGGCGATGCTGGCCCTGTTCGGGCTGCCACACCTGCCTCGGGTGCTCCAGGCCTACGAGGAGGTCTCTCCGCTCGCCGACGGCTGGGCCGACCGTGCCGGCATCCACCAGCTCCACCCGCTGCTCGTGCACGCCTGCCTGTTCGGTGGCGGGTACGGCGCGCGAGCTGCGGACGTGGCGGGACGCTATGCCTGATCCCGCCCTCGTGGCCGGCGGCTTCTCAGGCGTGGCTCAGGACGATTTGGCACAGTGAGACCGTGACCCCCGCCGCGTCGAGCCCTGCGAGCGCCAAGCCCCGTGTGCTCGTCGTCGACGACGACAAGGCGGTGCGCGAGTCGTTGCGCCGCAGCCTGGAGTTCAACGGGTTCGCCGTGTCGCTCGCCGCCGACGGCGCCGAGGCGCTGGCCGGCATCGGCGGCATCGGCCCCGATGTGGTCGTGATGGACGTGATGATGCCGCGGCTCGACGGCATCGAGACCACCAAGTCGCTGCGCAAGGCCGGCAACGACGTCCCGATCCTCGTGCTCACCGCACGCGACGCAATCGGCGACCGGGTCGAGGGACTCGATGCCGGTGCCGACGACTACCTCACCAAGCCGTTCGCGCTCCAGGAGCTGCTCGCCCGGCTGCGCGCGCTGCTGCGGCGCGTCGTACCCAGCGACGGTGACGAGACCGAGGTGCTCACCTTCGCCGACCTGTCCATGGACCTCGCGACGCGCGACGTACGCCGTGGGTCTCGGGCCATGGAGCTGACGCGAACCGAGTTCACCCTGCTCGAGATGTTCCTGCGCCGCCCCCGGCGCGTGCTCGAACGCTCGTTCATCCTGGAGGAGGTCTGGGGCTACGACTTCCCCACGACCGCCAACTCGTTGGAGGTGTACGTCGGGTACCTCCGCCGCAAGACCGAGGCCGAGGGCGAGCCACGGCTGATCCACACCGTGCGGGGCGTCGGATACGTCCTGAAGGAATCATGACGACCCCGGCGACCGGACCGGCTCCCGGCTCGTCGACGTGGGACGAGCCGCGGTGGCACTACCGCCGGTCCCTGGCCAGCCGCGTGATCCTGATGACCACGCTGGCGGTCTGCTTCGCGGTCGCGCTGGTGTCGCTGGGCGCCTACGTGACGGTGAAGATGTCGCTGGAGAGCTCGCTCGACAGCTCCCTGACCGATCGGGCGCATCGTGCGGCGACCAGCACCACACTGGCCACCCTCACCCACGACCAGGTCCCCTCCTGGGCCACCGGTGCCGCCGACGTACGCATCTTCCTGGTGCGTGCGAACGGGGAGGCGATCACCACCGACGCTGCCGGTGCCCAGGTGCCGCTCGGGCAGCGCGAGATCGACGTCGCGACCCGGAGCCGCGGCAGCAGCATCCGCACGGTGACGTGGAACGGCAACGACTACCGCGTGGTGGCCGTGCCGTACGTCGAGTCGTACGCCCTCGTCCTCGCCCAGAACATGGCCCCCCAGGAGCGGGTGCTGCGCAAGCTCGGTGCGGTGATGCTGATCTTCGGACTGGCCGGCGTGATCGGAGCGGCCGCTGCCGGATGGGCGGTCGCCCGCAACGGTCTGCGGCCGGTCCGCCGCCTCACCCGCAACGTGGAGCGCATCGCACGCACCGAGGACCTCCAGCCCCTGCCGGTCGAGGGGGACGACGAGATCGCCCGTCTGGCCACGGCGTTCAACGACATGCTCGTCGCGCTCTCGGCGTCCCGCGACCGCCAGCGTCGACTGGTCGTGGACGCGGGGCACGAGCTTCGGACGCCGCTGACCTCGCTGCGGACCAACCTCGACCTGCTCCTCCAGGCCGACTCGGCGGGCGGTCTCGACGATGCCGCGCGTCGCGAGCTGCTCGACGACGTACGCGGGCAGATCGAGGAGATGTCCTCGCTCGTGGGCGACCTGGTCGAGCTGGCCCGCGACGAGCCCCTGCGGCCCGTCGTCGAGAAGGTCGACCTGGCCGAGGTCGTCGACCGGGCCGTGTCCCGGGCCCGCCGGCGAGGCACCAGCCTGACCTTCGACGTGGCCACCGAGCCGTGGTGGGTGATCGGCGAGTCGGCTTCGCTCGAGCGGGCCGTGACCAACCTCCTCGACAACGCGGTGAAGTGGAGCCCCTCCGGCGGCACGGTGCGCATTCGGCTCAACCACGGGACCCTGACCGTCGACGACGAGGGACCCGGCATCGCCGCCGCCGACCGCGAGCACGTCTTCGAGCGCTTCTACCGCTCGCAGGAGTCCCGCTCGATGCCCGGCTCGGGCCTCGGCCTGTCGATCGTCCGGCAGGTGATCGAGCGGCACGCGGGGAACATCCGTGTCGACGAGACCGACCAGGGCGGCACCCGGATGGTGATGCAGGTCCCCGGCGCCCCGCTCCTCGCCACCTGACCGACCTGACCGGAAGGCACCTGCTCGTCAGACGTGGGTGAGCAGGACCGCGAGTGCCACGAGCGGGACGCCCCACGACAGCGACCGCAACGCACCCTCCAGGGGCGCGAGCAGCGCAGCCCGGTCCAGCGGCACGACGGCGCCGTCGCCCCGGTGCACGCTGCCCGCGACGAGCGCAGTACGACGCCGAAGGTCGCGGGCCGGCGTACTCAACCGACGTTGGGCATGGGTGAGCGCGACGGCAGCGCAGGTGGCCGTGCCCGCCGCGAGTCCCTGCGCGCTCCCGGCTCCTGGTCCTTGGGCGAGGTACCCGACCACCACCGGGAAGCCGCCCCACCCGAGCCCGAACGCGAGGTCGTTGTGCAGGCGACCGCCGGCCAGCTCGAGGTTGTATCCCACGACGAGCGCGACCCCGACCGGCACGGCCGCGGCCAGCAGCCAGTGGGTGCCGCCCCACCAGAACGAGCCGTAGACACCCAAGGCCACCGCCACTCCCAACGCGGCCGCGGCGACGAGCAGCAGGGAACGGTCATCGAAGCCGGTGCCGAGCGGATGTCCCGCCCGCTCGTCCAGCGCATGGGCGGCGACGCCGACCGCGAGGAAGAACGCCAGGACCGTCAGCAGGAGCGCCGTCCACGACAGACGCGGCGCGAGCGCCGCGCCCAGGACCACGTAACTGAGGTGCCACAGCGTGTACGGCGGGTGGAGCAGGGTCCAGCAGTCGGCCAGACGTCCACCTCGGCGCGCGTAGAAGGCCGGGGGCTCAGCCACTCGTTCGCCGCCCACGCATGACGAGCCCTCCGCCCAGACTCATCGCCCGCGTCCGCACGTCATCGAACCCCGCCTCGTGCCACATCGCGATGTGCCGCTCGACCGGGTATCGGCGGTAGTGCTCCTCGATCGAGGGTCCTAGGAACCGACCGACGTGGGCCCACTCCCGACCGCCGGTCACGTACCCGGCGCCGGGCAGCACGACGCGGGTGTACAGCCGCCACGCCGGCAGCCATACCGGGGGCGCGGGGACGGCGAACTCCAGGCTCGCCACGGCCCCGCCCGGGCGCACCACCCGGGCGAGCTCGCGGAGCACGGCGGCCGGGTCGGCCACGTAGCGGAGGAGGTAGGTGAAGGTGAGGGCGTCGAAGGTCGCGTCCGGGAAGGGCAGCTGCTCCGCCCGCGCCACGGCGAACCTCACCCGTCGTTCTCCGGCCGCGGCGACCCTGCTCTGCCCGCGGCGCAGCATCTGCTCGGTGAGATCCACTCCGGTGACGTCGGCGTCGGTCCGGCCGGCCAACATCAGCGCCACGCCGCCCGTTCCGGTGGCGACGTCGAGGACCGATCGTGGCCGCCCTTCGGCGACCGCGTCCACCATGGCGCGCCGCCACCGACGGTTCTGCCCGAACGAAAGCAGCTCCTCGAGCACGTCGTAGCGCGCCGGCAGCCCGTCGAAGAGGTCGCGCGCGAAGGCGTTGGGCTCCTCGCGCGACCGGCGCACCTCCGCGTCCCACCGTCGTCCCATGACACCTCCGCGCCCACCGTAGACCGCGGCCCGGCCCGGGATCACTCCAGACCTACGGCTCGAAGCGGTAGCCCATGCCGGGCTCGGTGATCAGGTGGCGCGGCTGGGAGGGGTCGTCCTCGAGCTTCTTGCGCAGCCCCCCGACGTACACCCGCAGGTAGTTGGTCTCCCGGGCGTACGTCGGCCCCCACACCTCGTGCAGGAGGTCCTGCTGGCTCACCAGCCGCCCCGGTGTGCGCACCAGCATCTCCAGCAGCCCCCACTCGGTCGGGGTCAGCCGGACCACAGCTCCGGCCTTGGTGACCCGGCGCGCCGGCAGGTCGATCACGAGGTCGCCGGCCTCGAGCACCGGGACATCGGACCCGGCCCGTCGCGCCGAGGCCCGCACGCGCGCGAGCAGCTCCTCCATCCCGAACGGCTTGGTCACGTAGTCGTCTGCACCGAGGTCCAGGGCCTGCACCTTCTCGGTCGACTCGGCCCGGGCCGACAGCACCACGACCGGGATCGTGCTCCAGGCCCGGAGCCGCCGGAGCACCTCCACACCGGACACGTCCGGAAGGCCGAGGTCGAGCACCACGATGTCGGGCTTGTCCTCGCGCAGGGCCTGCAGCGCGGACCGCCCGTCGGCGGCGATCAGGACCTCGTGGCCCTCGGCCCGCAACCCGATCCCCAGCGTCCGGCGCAGGGTCGCGTCGTCGTCGACCAGCAGCACCTTCACGTGCTCGTCCCCGGCAGGTCGAGCTCCATCGTGAGGCCACCGCCGGCGGTGTCGGTCGCGTCGAGGGTTCCGCCCAGCGCCTCGGTCAGACCACGTGCCACCGCCAGGCCGAGCCCGACGCCGGTGCCGACATCGCCGTGTCGCTGGAACGGCTCGAAGATCCGGCTGCGCAGCGCCGGGTCCACGCCGGGACCATGGTCGACGACCCGCAACCCGACCCGTCTCCCGCGCGTCTCGCCGACGACCTCGACGGCATCGCTGTAGCGCAGGGCGTTCGCGACCAGGTTGGCGATGACGCGCTCGAGCAGCCCGCCGTCGACGTACGCCGAGGGGAGCTCGCCGACGTCCACACGCTCGGCTCCCTCGAGACCGTCCAACGCCCGGCGGACCACCTCGCCGAGCGGTACCTCGTCCGCGATCGGCCGCACGGCGCCCGTCTCGAGCCGGCTCATGTCGAGCAGGTCGCTGACCATCGTCGTCAGCCGCGCGATGGACGACTCCATGGCGTCGAGCAGCTCGTGGCGCTCGGCCTCGTCGAGCCGGAGGTCGTGGGTCTGCAGGGTCTCCGTCGCCGAGCGCAGTCCGGCCAGTGGCGTGCGCAGGTCGTGCGACACGGCGGCGAGGAGTGCGGTCCGGGTCCGGTTGCCGGCCTCGAGCTGCTGGGCGGCCATGGACTGCCGGGCCAGCTCCTCGCGCTCGCGCAGCACGCCGACGTGCGTGGCGAACGCCGCGGCCACCGACCGTTCGCGCGGACCCAGCGTCGCGCCCTCGAGCACCAGCCAGCCGCCGGCTCTGGCCGGAACGACCACGGAGGACGCGACCTGCACCGGCTCCTCGGTCACGAGGTGGGCGGCCCGCGCCCCGAACGTGTCCCGCGCCAGCTCGAGCAGCCGCGGTACGTCGTACGCGCCGCCGAGCACCTGGCGGTTGAGCATGGTCAGGGTCCCGGCCTCGCGCTCGGCCGCCCTGGCCTGGGCACGGCCCCGCGCCGCCGTGTCCACCACCGACGACACCGCCACGGCAGTGAGGGCGAACACCAGCAGGGCGCACAGGTCGGTCCCGGACTCGACATCGAGGGTGTGGCGCGGCGGGATGAAGAAGTAGTTGAGGAGCAGTGCCCCGGCGACGGCGGCCGCCACCGCGGGCCAGCGTCCGCCGACGATCGCCACCAGGACCACCAGGCTCAAGAACAGCATGGTGGCCAGCGAGATCCGCGACGACCCCCCACCGACATGGACCAGGACGAGGGTGAGGACCGACAGCCCGACGGCGGCCAGGCCCCAGCCGAGAGCGGCGCGGCGGTTGCTGAGCCGGCCGGGGTCGGGGCTGTCCACGGGCCCAGTGTCCACCTCGGCTCGCGCCACGGCGGTCGCCACGACGGTCAGCCCACGTGCACGTGCGGGCGCCGGGTCGGATCTCGCTCCGCCCGGCGCAGCACCTCGCGGGTGACCGGCGCGACCTCGCCGAGCCCGAACAGCAGGAAGCGGAGCAGCTGCTGGAGCGGGTTGCCCTCGGTCCACTCGAAGTAGATGTGGGGGATCACGCCGGTGTCGTCGCGGATGCGGAGCGCGAGCGCGGCCAGCGCGTTGGGCACCGAGGAGGCGACGACGCTCATCACCCGGTAGCGCTGGTGCAGCACCTCGCCCCGCACCTGGAGCCGACCCTCGAAGTCGCTCGGGTCGACCACCGTCACCTCGACGAAGATCACGTCCGGGTCGGACGGCAGGTCGTGGTCGCGGCGCAGCTGCCGGACCTTGTCGACGTACTCCTCGGCGTCGCGGTCCCGGGTCTTGTGCGCGACCAGCCGGATCGTGCGGCGTGCGCAGTCGCGGAGGAAGACCTGGCTGGTGGCGTCGAAGACGATCTCGGTCGCGCGAAGCTCGAAGACGCGCTTGATCCGCGAGGCGATCGAGACGCTCACGATCGCCAGCACGAAGCAGGCACCGATCTTCACGCCGTCCGGACGCTCGATCACGTTGCTGACGGTGGTGTAGGCGAAGACCGCGGAGATGGCGGCGAACCCGTACATCCGCTTGCGCTGACCGGCCCGCCGCGCCGCCAGGGTCACCGCGACCCCGGCGCTGGTGAAGAGCACGAGGACGCCGGTGGCGTACGCACCGCCCTGGCCGTCGACGCTCGCGTCGAAGATCCAGGTGATCAGGAACGCCGCGCCGGTCAGGATCAGGACCAGCGGCCGGACCGCGCCCGCCCACTCCGGCGACATCCCGTAGCGCGGGAGGTAGCGCGGGATCAGGTTGAGCATGCCGGCCATCGCGGAGGCGCCTGCGAACCAGAGGATCGCGATCGTCGAGGCGTCGTACGTCGTGCCGAAGGCGTTGCCCAGGTACTCGTGCGCCAGATAGGCCAGTGCGCGCCCATTGGCATGGCCCCCGGGCTCGAACTGTGCCGGTCGGATCAGCAGTGTCGTGACGAACGAGCTGGTCACCAGGAAGACGCTCATCATCACCGCGGCCGTGGTGAGGAGTCGCTTGGTGCCGCGGATCCGACCCGCGGGGCGTGCCTCGCTGTCCGTCGGTTCGCCACTGACGTGCGGCATCACGGCCACACCGGTCTCGAAGCCCGACATCCCCAGCGCGAGCTTGGGGAAGACGATGAGCGAGACCCCGATCATGGCCAGGGCGTTCCCGTGCTGCTGGGTGAGGGCCGCGCTCCAGTCGGGCACCAGATGGGGGTGCGTGACGATCTGCCAGAGGCCGACCGCGATCACGACGACGTTGAGCGCGAGGTAGACGCCGACCAGCCCGACCGCCAGTCCGATCGCCTCGGTGAAGCCGCGCAGGAAGACCGCACCGAGCAGCGCCAGCAGGAACAGGGTGATCGCGACCTGGTGCCCGGCCAGGGTCGAGCGGAGGTTGGGGTTCTCGATCAGGTGGGCGCTCGCGTCGGCGGCCGAGAGGGTCATCGTGATGATGAAGTCGGTGGCGGCGAAGCCGAGCAGCGCGAGCACGAACAGCTTGCCCTTCCAGAAGCTGAGCAGCCGCTCCAGCATCGCGATCGAGCCCTCACCGTGCGGGCTCTCCTCGGCGACGCGACGATAGACCGGCAGCGCACCGAGCAGAGTGAGAGCCACCAGCACCAGCGTCGCGATCGGCGAGAGCAGGCCGGCGGCGAGAGCCGCGATCCCGGGCTGGTACCCGAGCGTCGAGAAGTAGTCGACGCCGGTCAGGCACATCACCTTCCACCAGGGCTTGCCGGTGTCGACGTGCCCGACCTCCCCCTCGGTGACCAGCCAGTCCTTGGCGCGCCGGGTCAGCGGCACGGTTGCGGTCACCGGGCCACCCGGGGGTCGGCGGCTCTGCGCGAGGTGACCGTGATGCTCACGCTCGCAAGCCTCTGCCGCGCAGGCGCGGGACTCACGCGTCTTGACGCGTTCCTGACGCTCCTGTCCGCGAGATCACGTGGTCAGTCCAGGAGGTCGAGCGCCAGGCGGTGGATCAGGTCGGCCCCGTGCTGGGTCAGGATCGACTCCGCGTGGAACTGGATGCCGCGGAAGTGCGGACCGCGTACCTGATGGACGTCGCCGGTGGCCGGGTCGGCGTCGACCGAGATGCCGTCCGGCAGGGAGAGGCCCGGCGAGACCCTCCCCACGAAGGTGTTGTAGAAGCCGACGCGCTCCGCGCGCCCGCCGAGCACCACCTCGTCCTGGGTGCCCTGGAACACGATGTCCTTGTAGACCAGCGGGATGCCGAGCCGGTCGCAGAGCACCTGATGCCCGAGGCAGACCGCCAGGAACGGCCGGCTCGCGGACAGCAACCCGTCGACGGCGCGGCCGAACGTCGCGATCTTCGGGTCGTCGCGGTCGCGCGGGTCGCCCGGTCCGGGCCCGACGATCACCAGGTCGGCGTCGTCCAGCGACCCCTCGGCGTACGACGCGTGCGGCACGACCGTGCTCGGCATCCCGGCGACGCCGAGGACGTGGCGCAGCATGTTCACGAAGTCGTCCTCTCCGTCGAGGATCACCACCCGCCTCCCGGCCAGGGCGGGATCCGGGCGCGTGCCCGACTGGTCGGCGAGCCAGAACGACGCGAGGCGCTGGTTGCGCGTGAACAGCTCGAGCAGGACGTCCTCGTCATGGACGAGCTCCGCGACGTTGACGCTCGGTGTCGGCGCCGCAGCCACCAGACCGAACGCCGAGAGGATGCCGCCGGCCTTCGCGTGCGTCTCGGCGACCTCGTAGGCCGGGTCGGAGTCGCGCACGAGGGTGGCGCCGGCGGTGACCGTCAGCCGGCCGTCCAGGTCCACGTCGGCGGTCCGGATCACGATCGGGCTGTCCACGACCGGCGCGCCCTCCCCGTCGCGGCCGAGGATCGCCAGCGCCGCCCCGTAGTAGCCGCGGCCCTCGGACTCGTACTGCTTGATCAGTCGGCAGGCGTTCTGCACCGGGCTCCCGGTGACCGTCGCGGCGTACATCGTGTCGCGCAGCACCTCGCGCGGGTCGCGGCTGGTGCGGCCGGCCAGGAAGTACTCGGTGTGGATCAGGCGACTCATCGGCTTCAGGAACGGTCCGAGCACCTGGCCGCCCTTGTCGCAGACGTCGCACATCATCTTCAGCTCCTCGTCGACGACCATGAAGAGCTCGAAGATCTCCTTCTCGTCGCGCAGGAACGCGAGCAGGTCGCCCCGCAGGTCGCGCGGTTCGGTCGCCTCCGCCGAGACCAGCCGGAAGGTCCCGCTGATCGGGTTCATCCGTACGTCGTCGCCGTGCACCGACACGTGGCGCTCGGGACTCGCCCCGATGAGGTAGCGGTCTCCGGTGAAGAACACGAACGTCCAGTAGGCGCCGTGCTCCCGCTGGAGCAGCCGCCTGAAGACGGTGAGGGCCTTCCCGGCGTCCCAGTCGGCGACCTGGGCCCGGTAGTGGCGCCCCACGACGAGGTTCGCGCCCTCGCCCTGGCCGATCTCGTCGCGGATGATCGCGGCGACGAGGTCTGCGTACGCCGCGTCGTCGATGTCGAAGCCACCGCGGTCGGCCAGGTCGACGCCGGTGTCCTCGATCGCGTCGATCACCTCGTCGACGGTGAGCTCCAGCTCGGTCTCGACGTCCACGACCACCAACGGCGTGCCGTCGTCGTGCGCCTCGAAGCCACGCTCGCGCACCTGCCGGAACGGCACCGCGACCAGTCGGTCGGCGATGTGGTCGTCCTCGGGCACGCCGTCCTCGAGCGGGATGTCGAGCAGCGAGTCGACCACGCGACGCCTGCCACCGACCAGGCCGACGGTCTCGCGGTCACCGGCGCGGGTCGACCTCCGGATGATCGCCCAGGCCTCGTGCCGCTGGAGCGCGGCGATGGCGTCCCGGGCGTCGTCGGCTGTGGCGGTCATGGCGCCCGACCCTACCGACGCTCAGCGGACGGTCTTGATGTCGCTCAGGTAGCGGAGCACGGTCCGCAGCTCGGCCACTGTGTAGCCGGCGTGCACGTCCTCCATCTGCCGCGCGATCTCGGCGTACGCCGCGCCCACGCGCTCGTCGTCGAAGGGCAGCGCGTGCACCCAGATCTTGCGCCGGTCGCCCGGGTCGGGACGGCGCTCGACCATGCCCTTGGCCTCGAGCCGGTCCAGCACCCGGGTCGTCGTGCTCGAGGGGAGCTCGGTGGCCCGGGACACCTGTCCCGGGGTCATCGGCTCAGCGCTGCGCAGCAGCACGCCGTACGTCTGGAAGTCCACGACGTTGAGCCCGACCGAGCGAGCGATGCGCTCGTTGGTCAGCACCGCGGAGGCGATCACCTCCTGCATCGCCAGGGCGATCTGCTCACCGACCTGCTTTCGGGTGGACAAGATCGATCCACCTCACTATTCTCTCCGTATCGGAATAATTCCGTATCGGAGAAACCCCAGTTCGGGACTTCTCACATCCAAGACTACCTTACTCACAGGAGAACGAGATGACCGAGAGACGCGGGCTCGCCATGAGCGTCCTGATCTTCGCGTCGTTCATGGACCTGCTGGACGCGACGATCGTCAACGTCGCGCTCCCCTCCATCCAGAGCGACCTCGACGCCAGCGGTGCCCAGCTCGAGTGGACCGTGGGCGGCTACCTGCTGGCCTTCGCCGTCCTGATGATCACCGGCGGCCGGCTCGGCGACATCTTCGGCCGCCGGCGACTGTTCGTGATCGGCGTCGTCGGCTTCACCGTCGGCTCGGCGCTCGCGTGCGTGGCGCCGTCGATCGGCGTCCTGCTCGTCGCCCGCGTCGTGCAGGGTGGCTTCGCGGCGATGATGGTGCCCCAGGTGCTGTCGTCGCTGCAGGCCCTCTACACCCCTCGCGAGCGGGCGCCGATGCTGGGTCTGATCGGAGCGGTGTCGGGGATGTCGGCCGTGATCGGTCCGGTGCTCGGAGGCTGGCTGGTCAGCAGCGACGCGTTCGGGATCGGGTGGCGCAGCATCTTCCTGATCAACCTGCCCGTCGGGGCCGTCCTCGTCGTCCTCGCGCTGCGCTGGGTCCCCGACACCCGCTCGGATCACCCCCTGCGCCTGGACCCGGTCGGGCTCGTGCTGGCCACCACCGGTCTGCTCGGCGTCGTGTACGCCCTGATCGAGGGTCGTCAGCAGGACTGGGCGACCTGGATCTGGGCGGTCGGCGCCGGCGGGCTGCTCCTGCTGGCGGCGTTCGTCCTCCAGCAGGTACGCCGTGAGCGCACCACCGGCTCCGCGCTCCTGCCGATGCGGCTCTTCGCCGACCGCGGCTTCTCCGCGGGCCTGGTCACCCAGGGCGCCTTCCAGGGCTCCCTGGCCGGGTTCGCACTGGCGCTGACCGTCTACGTCCAGACCGGTCTCGGCTGGTCCGCCGTCCACGCCGGGCTCACCCTGCTGCCGTTCAGCCTCGGTGCCTTCGTCGGCACCGGCGTCTCGGTGCCGCTCGGGATGAAGCTGGGCAAGGTGGTGATGGTCGTCGGCGCGGTGCTCCAGTCGGCTGCGACCGTCTGGGTGCTGGCCGTGGTGCACGGGCAGACCGACGGACTGTCCACCTGGGACCTGATGCCGGCGCTGGTCGTCTGCGGGATCGGCCTCGGGCTCCTGGTGGTGCCGCTGGTCGACGTCGCGCTGGCGACGATCCCGACCGCGGAGGCGGGCGCCGCGTCCGGCACCTACGGGACCGTCCAGCAGGTAGGCGCGGCACTCGGCGTGGCGATCACGGGGACGGTGTTCTTCGGCGTCGTCGGCACGTCGTACGACGCGGCCTCGCTGCGGTCGGGACTGATCGCGGCGTGCTGGGTGGCGGCCGGGGGCTACGCGCTCTCCGCGGTGGCCAGCCTGCTGCTGCCCTCCCGGAGCCAGGTGCACGCCCACCAGGAGGCCCTGGCGCGCGAGCTGGCCACGGAGGAGCCGGTCGCCGTCTGAGAGTGCCGACCGGAACGGGTGGCACGGTGGCAGGGAACGCCGGGTCGTCGGTCGACGACCCGGCGTTCGCCGTACGTCAGCGGACCAGGGTCAGCAGCTGCGTCGCACGGGTCAGGACCACATAGAGCGTCGCCCGGCCGGTCGGGGACTCCGCCTCGATGGCGTCCGGGTCGACGACGATGATGCCGTCGAACTCCAGCCCCTTGGTGTCGATGCCGGTGAGGACGACGATCCGGTCGTCGCCGGCGGCGGCCGGGCTGGTCGCGTGCGGTGCGTCGGCGGCGAACTCGGGCCACGAGGCCAGCCACTCCGACATCTGGACACGGCGGGCGACCGGCACCACGATCCCGACGGTGCCGGCGACCCGCCCCGCCATCTCCGTGAGCTGCTCGCGCACCGTGACGGCGACGTCGACTCCCGCGGGGACCTCGTGCGGCGCGACGCCGGTCGACCGGACGGCGGACGGGAGGTCGGCGTCGAGCCCCGCGCTCTCCGCGTACGCCGCGGCGTACTCGTAGATCTCGGAGGAGTTCCGGTAGTTGGTCGAGAGGTGGAACTCGTGCAGGTCCTTGCCCTCGACCGCCGTGGCCCGCGCGGCCGCCGACTCGTCGGGGTCCGGCCAGGACGACTGGGCGGCGTCCCCCACGATCGTCCAGGTCGCGGCACGGCCGCGCCGGCCGACCATCCGCCACTGCATGGGCGTGAGGTCCTGTGCCTCGTCGACCAGGACATGGGCATAGCCGTCGTCGTCGATCCGGTGGTCCGGCGGCTGCCACGGCCCGGAGCTCGGGCCGTACTCGCGATCGGCCGCGGTGGACAGCTCCTGGAGGTCGGCGCCGACGAAGTCGTCGAGCTCGTGGTCCTCCTCGCGTGCCCGGTCGGGTACGTCGCCGAGGGCGTAGCGCAGCTCGTCGACCAGGGGGACGTCCTCGACCGACAGGTCGTCGGCCTGCCACGACTCCACGAGCAGGCGCTGCTCGTCGGGGGTGACGACGCCCTGCCCGACGCGGGCGAGGAACTCGGGATCGCGCAGCCAGGCCAGCACCTCGGGTGCGCTCAACGGCGGCCACCAGGAGAGGGCGAAGTCGACGAACGCCTGCGACGAGAGCATGTCGTCGTCGAAGGCCTCGCGACCCCGCTCGCGGCCGCGGGCGCCGCGCACCTGGCGCCACATCACGTCGAGCAGCGACGAGGACACCCGTGGGAGCTGGCGGTTGCGCTGGCCGCTCAGCTGGCGGCGCAGCTTGCCGAGCGCCCCGCGATCGAGGTGGATCACGTCGTCGCGCCAGAACACCCGGAACTCCTTGGGCGAGCCCGGCGCCTGCTGGCGCGCCGTACGCCGCATGAGCTCGGCCATCCGCGCCGAGCCCTTGACGGCCGCCACCGCCGGGGCGTCGTGCCGCGTCGCCCGCAGGCCACCCACGACCTCACCGAGCGAGCGCAGCGCGACCGCCGTCTCGCCCAACGAGGGCAGGACCCGCTCGATGTAGCGCATGAACACACCCGACGGGCCGACGACGAGGACGCCGCCGGTCTCGTAGCGCCGGCGGTCGGTGTAGAGCAGGTACGCCGCGCGGTGCAGCGCCACGACGGTCTTGCCGGTGCCGGGGCCGCCACTGATCGCCACCACACCCCTGGCGGGGGCCCGGATCGCCTGGTCCTGCTCGGCCTGGATGGTCGCGACGATCGAGTGCATGGAGCGGTCGCGGGCGCGGGAGAGCTGCGCCATCAACGCCCCCTCACCCACGATCGGCAGGTCCGACTCGGCCTCGGCGTCGAGCAGCTCGTCCTCGATGCCGACGACCTGGGGACCGGCGCAGCGCAGCACGCGTCGGCGGATCACGTCGTGGGGGGCGGCGGCCGTCGCCTGGTAGAACACCGCGGCCGCGGGAGCCCGCCAGTCGATCAGCAGCGAGTCACGGCGGTCGTCGCGCAGCCCGATGCGCCCGATGTAGCGCGGCTCCGGGTCGACCCCCGCCTGCAGGTCGAGCCGGCCGAAGACGAGCCCCTCGTGGGCCGCGTCGAGCTGGGCGATCCGGCGCGCGGCCTGGAAGACCATGGCGTCGCGCTCGACGAGCCCGCCCTCGTGGCCGAGGGCGCCGCGACCGTGCCCCTCGCGAGCGAGCGCCTGGGCGTTCCGCGCGGACTTCTCCAGCTGGACGTACACGCGGTCGACGAAGCCCTGTTCGGTGGCGAGCTCAGCGGACAGCAACTCGTCAGCCACGTAGCAGTCTCCTCGGATCCCCGACCGCTCGGTTGAGCGGCTCCGGCTCGAACGACAAGTCGTCCATGGTATCCGCTGGGCCTCGGCGCCGCCGTTAGGATCGGAGGATCGGGTGGGGCCGCACGTCGGTAGCTCGGAGCCGGGGCCGGTCCCGCCGTTCGCTTCATGACCACGGGGGTCCTCATGCACGCGCGCCTGCTGCTCCGCACGATCGTCGGCTCCGGTGTCGTGGCGGCCCTGGCCGTCCCCGGCTCCGCCGTCGCCCAGACGTTCGCCCACCGGGACGCCACGCACGACGTCCAGCGCTACACACTCCCGGGCGGCACCCTCACCAACGCCCCGCACAACAAGGCGGCGGACATCGTGCGCACGCGGCTGACCTACACGAACCGGGGCCTGGAGAGCACGGTCTGGCTGCGCAAGGGCGAGGTCGGCAGGAACTGGCTGCTGGACGGCCAGGTCCATACCGGCAGCACCCATTTCGAGTGGTTCGCCTCCCAGAGCTCGAGCAGCACGGTCGCCCTGATCTACGACGCGGACGGCGCGCAGGTCGCCTGCGACCGGCTCAAGACCCACGTGTCGCACCGGAAGGGCCGCGTCGGGACGAGGATCCCGGCCTCCTGCCTCGGGTCGCCCGCCGCCGTGCGGGAGGGAGTCGCCTTCGACATCCCGGCGACGGACACCACCCAGTTCGCCGACGACGCCCTGCAGAAGCGGGGTCTGACGCAGCAGGGCCCGAGCCTGGCGCTCTCTCCCAAGCTCCACCGGAACCGCTGACCGACTGAGATGCTCGGCGCGTGAAGGTCTACATCTCGGTGGACATGGAGGGCGTCGCCGGCATCTCCGACTGGGAGCAGTGCCTCGCCGGCGGCGACGACTACGCGCTGGGTCGCGACCTCGTCCTGGGCGAGGTCAACGCCGCGATCGACGGGGCGCTCGAGGCGGGCGCGACGCGGCTCCTGGTCAACGACAGCCACTCGTTCATGCGCAACCTCCCGCCCGACGAGCTCGGCGGCCGCGCGTCGTACCTCTCGGGGCGGTTCAAGCCGCTGTACATGATGGAGGGTCTCGACGCGTCCTTCGACGCGGCACTGTTCCTCGGCTACCACGCGGCGATGCCGACGCCCGGCGTGCTGTCGCACACCTACAACCCGCGCGCGATCGCGAACGTCTCGCTCAACGGCACGGTCACCGGCGAGGCCGGGATCAACGCGCTGGTCGCCCAGCACCACCGCGTCCCGGTCGCGGTGATCACCGGCGATCAGTACGTCGGACCCGAGGCGGCGCCGTTCTGCCCGGGCATCGAGGTGATCCAGGTGAAGACCTCGATCAGCCGGTTCGCCGCCGAGCACCTGCATCCCGACGTCGCCCGGCAACGGATCCGCGAGGGCGTCGCCCGGGCGCTGTCCGACCTCTCCGCCGCTCCGCCCGCGATCGGGCTCCCGGCCACGCTCGAGATCCAGCTGCTGTCGCCCGACATGGCCGAGCAGGCGACCTGGCTGCGCGGCGTCGAACGGGTCACGTCGACCAGCGTGCGCTGCGAGGACGACGACCCGCTGCGGCTCTACCGGACGTTCCTGACCCTGGTGTTCCTGACCCGGAGCCTGGTCGAGACCCGCTGATCTCCGCCCGCTACCTCTTCCGGCCCAGGAACGCCGTCATCGCCTCGCGCGCGTCGTCCGAGGCGAACAGCCGGGCACTCAGCGCGGCCATGTCGTCGCCGAGCGCGTCGATCCGGCGTACCAGGTCGGCATTGAGGATCCGCTTGGACTCCCGCAGTCCCTGCGCCGAACCGGTGGCGAGCTGGGCGCAGGTACTCGCCACGGCGTCGTCCAGCCCGCCGCTGGGGACCGCTCGCGTGACCAGCCCGTACGCCGCGGCCTGCGCGCCGGTGAACACCTCGCCGCCCAGGGTCGTCAGCGCCGCCGCGCGCGGGTTCATCCGCGCGTGGACGGTCAGCGAGATGATCGCGGCCGCCAGCCCGAGCTTGACCTCCGTCAGGGCGTACGACGCGTCGTCGGCGCTGATCGCGACGTCGCTCGCCGCGACGATGCCGATGCCGCCCGCCCGGACCGCACCGGCGATGCGGGCGACCACCGGCTTGTCCATGGTCGCGATCAGCCGCTGGAGCGCCACGATCCGCCGCGCGCCCTCATCCATGCCGACCGTGGTCGCCTCGGACAGGTCGGCGCCCGAGCAGAAGACCTCTCCCGCCTGCCGCACGAGGACCACCTTCACCGAGCCCTCGGCGTCCGCCCGCTCGAGCCGCTCGAACAGCTCGGTCACCAGCTGCTGCGACAGGGCGTTGCGGTTGTGCGGCGAGTCCAGGGTGATGGTCGCGACGGCGTCGTCGACGGCGTAGTGCACGAGCTCGTCGGTCATGCCGGGCATCCTGCCAAACCGGCCGCTCCCGGAACCCGCGGCACCCCTGGCCAATCCGGACCACCAGCCGCTACGAACGACCACCGACCGCACACAGTTCGCGGCCCTTCGGACGCTGACAGTCGGGGCCCGAGAGGACAGGATCGAGCCGTGAGCCACCTGAGGCCCGTGCCGTCCGACCCATCCTCGGAGGGGGGCGGGTCGGTCGCCGCGCACCTGGCCGAGCTGCTGAGGCGGGCGAGCCGCGGGGACGAGGGCGCCTTCGCCGAGTGGTACGACGCCACCTCGGCGCGCGCGTTCGGTCTCGCCGTCCGGGTGCTGCGTGACCCGGCCCAGGCCGAGGAGGTCACCCAGGAGTCGTACCTCGAGTGCTGGCGCCACGCGGCTCGCTTCGACTCGGCCAAGGGGAGCGCCATCTCGTGGCTGCTCACGATCGTGCACCGCAAGGCCGTCGACCGGGTCCGCTCCGCCGAGTCCGCGGGTCGCCGCGACGCGGCGTACGGGCAGCGGGAGAGGTCTGTGCCGCACGACGAGACGGCCGAGGCCGCGGCCGCCTCGATCGAGGCCACCCGCGTCCGTGCGGCCCTCGCGGACCTCACCGCCAAGCAGCGAGAGGCGGTGGAGCTGGCGTTCCTCGGCGGATACACGCACACCGAGGTGGCCAGCATGCTCGACCTTCCGATCGGGACGGCGAAGACCCGGATCAGGGACGGACTGATCCGGCTGAGAGACGCGTTGGGCGTCGGAGAGGTAGCGCAGGCATGAGCGAGATCCATGCGCTTTCGGGTGCCTATGCCGTCGACGCTCTCGACGCCATCGAGCGAGCCCAGTTCGAGGAGCACCTGGCCGAGTGCGCCGAGTGCCGAGCCGAGGTCGCGTCGTTCCGCGAGACCGGCGCGCTGCTGGCCGTCGCCGAGGCCGTGCCGCCACCCGCCTCGTTGCGGTCGAGCGTGCTGGCCGGGATCAGCCAGGTGCGCCCGTTGCCGCCGGAGGCGCCGCTGCCGGCCACCGAGCCCGCCGTACGACGGCGCCCGCTTCCGCGGCTGCTCCTCGCCGCCGCCGCCGTGGTGCTGCTGGCCGTCGGCGTGCTCACCTGGCATCCCTGGCAGCACGACACCACCTCCGCCGCCGAACAGGTCCTGAACGCTCCGGATGCGGTCCGGGTGACCGAGCGGCTGCCGCAGGGTGGCGAGCTCACCCTGGTCCGCTCGCCGTCCCTCGGGCGCGCCGTCCTGGTCGGGCACGACGTACCGGCAGCGGGAAGCGGCCAGACCTACCAGATGTGGCTCCAGCAGCCGGGCGAGGACATGGTCTCCGCCGGCCTGATGCCGGACGCCGACGAGCCGACGCTGCTCGACGGAGACGCCGGCACAGCGGCCGCTGCCGCGGTCAGCATCGAGCCCGCGGGTGGCTCGGTCCATCCGTCCGAGGACGTGGTGGCGGTCTTCCCCTTGCAGACGGCCGGGACCGGGAACGACGCGTCATGACCAGCGACGCGACCAGGCGCCGCCGGATCGCCGTGATCGGGTCCGGCGTGGCCGGTCTCACGGCCGCGCACGTCGCGGCCCGCACCGCCCACGTGACGCTCTACGAGGCCGACACCCGTCTGGGCGGGCATGCGGACACGCACGACGTGGACGGGCTCGCGATCGACACCGGCTTCATCGTGCACAACGAGCGCACCTACCCGACGCTGCTGCGGCTCTTCGCGGAGATCGGGGTCGCCACCCAGCCTTCGGAGATGTCGATGTCCGTGCGCGACGAGGCGACCGGGCTCGAGTACGCGGGAGCGCTCGGCGCACGCGGCCTGTTCCCGACCGGCCGCAACCTCGCCCGTCCGGCGTACCTCCGGATGCTGGGCGAGGTCCCGCGGTTCCATCGGAGGGCCAGGGCGTTGCTCGCCGACGGGTCGGCCGTGGGAGACGCGACGCTGAGGGAGTTCCTCACCGCCGGTGGCTTCTCGCCGTACCTCCGGCGCCACTTCATGGAGCCGCTGGTCGCGGCGGTCTGGTCCTGTGACCCGGCCGTGGCGCTCGACTACCCGGCCCGCTACCTGTTCGAGTTCCTCGCCCACCACGGCATGCTGTCGGTGACCGGCTCGCCACAGTGGCGGACGGTCCTCGGCGGCTCGCGCGCGTACGTCGCCCGGGTCGCGGCGGGTCTCGACGACGTGCGCACCGGCACGAAGGTCACGTCCGTGCTCGAGACCGCCGCGGGGGTGCGGGTCACCGACGGCAACGGAGCGACCACGACGTACGACGCGGCGGTCGTCGCGACCCATCCCGACCAGGCGTTGGCGATGCTGGCCGAGCCGACCGCACCTCAGCGACGAGCTCTGGCCGGCATCCCCTACAGCGACAACCCGGCCCTGCTGCACACCGACAGCTCCGTGCTGCCGCGGAGCGCCGGCGCCCGTGCCTCGTGGAACTTCCTGCGTCCACGCGACGTCCGCAACGGCGTCACGGTCACCTACGACCTGACCCGGCTCCAGCGGCTCCCGACCGACACCCACTACCTGGTCACGCTCGGGGGTGACGACCTCGTCGACCCCGACTCGGTGATCGCGCGGATGGAGTACGCCCATCCGATCTACACCCCCGAGTCGGTCGCCGCGCAGCGTGCGCTGCCGGAGGCGAACACCGCCCGGGTCGCCTTCGCCGGCGCCTACCACGGGTGGGGCTTCCACGAGGACGGCGCGCGCTCCGGCGCCGCCGCCGCCGCGCACCTCGGGCTGCCGTGGGAGGGGCCCACGCTGCCGCAGCCCGGCATGTTCACCGCACGCATCCGGCACACGCGGCGCCGGCCCCTCCGCAGGACCTTCGAGCACCACGCGCACACCTGGCTGGTCGACCTCGACGCGCTGCCCGACCACGGCCGGCTCGGCACGTTCGAGGCGCGCGACCACCTCGGGGCACCCGACCGAACCCTGCGCGAGAACGTCGACGCGTTCCTGGCCGCGCGCGGCGTGGATCTCGCCGGTGGCCGCGTGCTGATGGCGGCGAACGCCCGCGCCCTCGGCTACTGCTTCAACCCGATCAGCGTCTTCTGGTGCTTCGACCACGCGCGGCGTCTCGCCGGCGCGATCGTCGAGGTGCACAACACCTACGGCGGCCGCCACGCCTACCTGGTCCACCCCGACGAGCGTGGCCGAGCCCGGGTCGGCAAGGCGCTGTACGTCTCGCCCTTCCACGGCACCGACGGCTGGTACGACGTGCGCGTCCCGGTGCCGGGCGACGACCTGCTGGTGGCCGTCACCCTGCACACCGACGACGGCGCGACGTTCACCGCGACCCTGGACGGACGTCGTACCGACGTGTCCCCGCGACGTGCGGCGCCCGCCGCTCTGCGCGGCTCGGCCCTGATCCGCGCCCACGGGATCGCGCTGTGGCTGCGCCGGCTTCCCGTTCAGCCCCGGCCCGCCGCCGACGAGGCCGACCACGACGGGAGCGCCCGGTGACCGCCGTCGTCAGACGCCCCGCGATCGACCAGTGGCCGGACCTGATGCGGGTACCGGCCGGGGCCCGCACCACCGCCTCGGCGTACGTCGCCCGCCGGCTGTTCCTGGCCGGCGTCCGCCGGCTGCCGGTCACCGTCCGGCTCGAGGGTCGAACCCTCGGGGCGGGCGGCCCGGAGATGACGATCCACCGGCCCGACGAGTTCTTCGCGCGACTCGGACGGAGGGCGCTGATCGGCTTCGGCGAGGGCTACCTGAGCGGGGCCTGGGACGCTCCGGACCTCGGTGCCTTCCTGACCGTGCTCGCGGCCGACATGCCGCGACTCGTGCCCGACTGGCTGCAGACGTTGCGCGCCCTCGCCGTCGCGCGGCCGCCGCGACGCGAACGGAGCACGCGGACGAACTCCCGCAACAACATCGCCCACCACTACGACCTGTCGAACGCGCTGTTCGAGCAGTTCCTCGACGAGAGCCTGACCTACTCCGCGGGCCTGTTCGAGGCCGACGAGCTCCGGCTCAGCGGCTTCTCGTCGATGACGGCTCCCGACGCGGGAGCCGATCTCGCCGAGGCACAGGGCCGCAAGATCGAGCGGCTGCTCGACCACACCGCGGTCGGTCTCGGCACGCGGGTGCTCGAGATCGGCACCGGCTGGGGCGAGCTGGCGATCCGGGCCGCTCGGCGAGGCGCGATCGTGCACTCGATCACCCTGTCCACCGAGCAGCGGGACCTGGCCGAGAAGCGCATCGCGACCGCCGGGCTGGCCGACCGGGTGACCGTGCAGCTGCTCGACTACCGCGCCCTGCCGGACGACACGACGTACGACGTGGTGCTGTCGGTGGAGATGATCGAGGCGGTGGGCTACGACTTCTGGACCGACTACTTCGCGATCCTCGACCGGGTGACCTCCCCCGGCGGGCGGGTGGGCATCCAGGCGATCACGATGCCGCACGACCGGATGCTCGCCACCCGTCGCACCTACACCTGGATCAACAAGTACATCTTCCCCGGGGGCTTCCTGCCTTCGGTCGAGGCGATCGAGCAGATCACCGCGCGACACACCCGGTTGCGGGTCACGGATCGCCTGGCCTTCGGCTCGCACTACGCCGAGACGCTGCGACAGTGGGACGAGCGGTTCCTGGCCGCCCGCGAGCGGGTGCTGGCGCTCGGCTTCGACGAGACGTTCGTCCGGATGTGGCACTTCTACCTGGAGTACTCCCGGGCCGGCTTCGCGTCGGGCTACATCGACGTCAACCAGCTCGTGCTGGCGCGAGAGGGGGTCCGATGACCGCGACCGCGTCCCGACGTGGGACGACCCCGCGGGTCGGCGGGGTCGCCGCCGAGCTGGCCGAGGCCGCCCGGCCGTTCGTCGGCGGTGAGCTGCCGGTGCGGCTGCGGGTGTGGGACGGCTCGGAGGCGGGACCGGCGGACGCGCCCGTCGTGGAGCTGGTCAGACCCGACGCGTTGCGGCGCCTGCTCTGGCACCCGGGCGAGCTCGGCGCCGCCCAGGCGTACGTCACCGGCGAGCTCGACGTACCGGGCGACCTGGGCGCCGCGCTCACCCACGCGTCGGCGGTCGGTCGGGAGCGCGGCCTCCCCCTCGGACGCCCGAGCCCGGCGGCGTTCGGCCGCGGCCTGCGCACGCTGCGGAGCCTCGGCGTGCTCGGGAGGCCGCTGCCGCCACCCGCGTCGCAGGCCCGCGTGCGCGGGCGCCTGCACAGCCGGCTCCGTGACCGGCGTGCGATCAGCCACCACTACGACCTGTCGAACGAGTTCTATGCGCTGATCCTCGACCCGGCCATGGCCTACTCGTGCGCCTACTACGGCGACGACCCCGAGCAGACCGTCGAGTCGGCCCAGCGCGCGAAGCTCGACCTGGTCTGCCGCAAGCTCGACCTGGGTCCCGACCGGAGCCTGCTCGACGTCGGCTGCGGCTGGGGGTCGCTGTCCCTGCACGCGGCAGAGCACTTCGGCGCGCGGGTCGTCGGCGTGACGATCTCGGCCGAGCAGAAGCGGCTCATCGACCAGCGCATCGCCGGGCGGGGACTGGATGACCGGGTCGAGATCCGGCTCCAGGACTACCGCGACGTGCCCGAACGCGACCACTTCGACTCGGTCGGGTCGCTGGAGATGGGCGAACACGTCGGCGAGCGCACCTATCCGACGTACGTCGACGTCCTGGCGCGCGTGGTGCGGCCGGGCGGGCGGGTCCTCGTGCAGCAGATGTCCCGCACCGGGAGGCACCCCGGAGGCGGGCCGTTCATCGAGTCGTTCATCGCGCCGGACATGCACATGCGGCCGGTCGGCGAGACGGTGGCGCTCCTGGAGCGCGGCGGCCTCGAGGTGCGCGACGTGCAGTCGCTGCGCGAGCACTACGTGCGGACGGTCGCCGGCTGGCTGGAGAACTTCGAGCTGAACCTGTCCGAGCTCACCGCGCTGGTCGGCGAGGAGGTCGTCCGGGTGTGGCGGCTGTACCTGGTGGGGGGCGCGCTGGCGTTCCGCGACGGACGGATGGGGGTCGACCAGATCCTCTGCGTCCGGCCGGGTGCCGACCACGACCTTCCGCCGGAGCGTGCCTGGTGATCTCGACCTGGTGGGGGCTGGCGCTCCTCGCGATCGGGATCGCGGCGCTGGCGATGCTGGTGACCGCGTACGCCGCGCGTCGGGCCGGGCGGGTCTCGGTCGTCGACGTGACGTGGGGGCTGGCCCTGGCGGCGATCTCCGTCGCCGCGGCCGTGGTCGGGACCGGGACGCCGTGGCGGCGGTGGCTGGTCGCCGTCCTGGTGCTGGTGTGGGGGGTGCGGCTGTCGCGACACATCTTCACCCGGTCCAGGGGGCACGGCGAGGACCCGCGGTACGCCGAGATGCTCGGTGACGGCGGCTTCCGTGCCGCCGTCACCAAGGTCTTCGTGATCCAGGGGCTCGCGATCTGCCTGGTCGCGCTGCCGGTGCTCGCCGCCGCGCACTGGGACGTCGGGCTGACCTGGCTGGTCTGGGTCGGGGTCGTGGTCTGGGCGGCCGGCACGACGTTCGAGTCGGTCGGAGACGCGCAGCTCGCGGCGTACAAGCGCGACCCGGACCGAGGGCCGGTCATGGACCGCGGCCTGTGGGGCTGGACCCGCCACCCGAACTACTTCGGCGACGCCCTCGTCTGGTGGGGCATCTGGCTCGTCGGCGGCGCGGCGTCGGGCTGGTGGCCCGGACTCGTGTCCGTCCTCGCTCCGCTCGCGATGACCCACTTCCTCCGCAACGTCACCGGCGCCAAGCTGCTGGAGGAGACGATGTCGGAGCGCCCCGGCTGGGCCGAGTACGCCGCCCGGGTCCCCCTCTTCGTCCCGCGCCCACCTCGTCGTTCATCGCGATAGTCCCCCTCACCTGGGCTCGCTCCCAACGCCGGGCACCCCTGTCGGGCACCGATCTGATGCGGACCATCGCGGCTAGCCTGGGGTGATGGGCGCGGTCGATCCGGTCGCGGAGGCATTCGCGGCGACGCCCCGGGAGGACTTCCTGCCGGCGTCCCAGCGGGGCAGCGCGGCCTACGACGGGCCGCTGCCGATCGGGCTCGGCCAGACCAGCTCCCAGCCCAGCACGGTCGAGGCGATGCTGCGGCTGCTCGACCTGAGGGCCGGGCAGAAGGTGCTCGACGTGGGATGCGGATCGGGCTGGACCACCGCGCTGCTGGCCCGCCTCACCGGACCGAGCGGTCGGGTGCTCGGCGTCGAGCTGGAGCCGGAGCTGGTGGAGTTCGGCAGCCACAACCTGGACCGGACCGACCTGCCGTGGGCGAGCATCCACCAGGCCGCGGCGGGCGTCCTCGGCCTGCCGAGCGCTGCGCCGTACCACCGGATCCTGGTGTCCGCGATGGCGCAGGAGCTCCCCGACGACCTGGTGGCGCAGCTGCACACGGGCGGGGTCATGGTGGTGCCGGTGAACGGGACGATGCTCCGCGTCGCGCGCTCGATGCGCGGGGTCGGCATCACCCGGCACGGGTCCTATCGGTTCGTGCCCCTGCGGTGACGCGGGCGCGCTCCGCTCCTAGACCCCCCACAGCGCCGCGACGTGACGGGCGTCGGTGCCGCAGCAGCCGCCGACGATCTCCAGCTGCGTGAGCCGTTCCTCCACGGCCCGGTGCGCCGGCACCAGGACGTCGAGGTCACCCTCGTCGAGCGTCTCGGCCTCGTCGAGCTCGGCATGGCTCTGTGTCGAGGCGTTGCTGCGCAGACCGCGGACACGCTCCACCCATGGGCCGACGTCCGCAAGAGCGGGAAGGACGTGCTGCGGGTGGGCGCAGTTCAGCATGAAGTACGCCGGAGCCGACCCGGCGTCGACGGTGGCCACCGCCTGCGACAACGACATCCCGTCGGGGAGTCGGCCGTCGGTCTCGACCGTGAACGAGATGACGGCCGGGACCCCGGCGGACTCGGCGGCCCGGGCCACTCCGAGCGCCTCGTGCGTGTCGGTCATGGTGAGTGCAGAGACCTGGTCGGCGCCGGCCGCGGCGAACGCCGCCACCTGCGCCGCGTGGTACTCCGTCGCCTCCTCCGCGCTCGACGCGCTGCCTGCGGCGTACCCGTCACCCCGCGGGCCGACCATCCCGACGACGGTCGTGCCGTCGACCCGGTCACCCCAGTCGTCGGCGAGACCACGCAGGAACTCGATCGCCGCTCGGTTGACGGCCTCCAGCGCCGCCGCGTCGTCGCCGATCACGGCACCCCAGTCCGCGTTGGCCCGCCACGTCGGCGACTCGAGGCGCAGCCCGGCGCCGGCCCGCTCGGCGATGGCGGCGTACCCCTCGTAGTAGCTCCGGAGGAGCGCCCGCCCCTCGTCGGAGCGGAGCAGCGGGTACGCCGCGAACTCCGGGAGGTCCACCCCGTGGTGGAAGATCAGGTCCGTCTCCAGACCCCCGTCGGTCACCCACCGCCAGCCGCGTTCCATGTCGCGCCCCCTCACCCGAGAGCCGAACCTGCGAGCCGTCCTACCAGTCGGCGGCCGGGCCCGACAAGGCCGGACGGGGCCGGACAGGGCCGGACAGGGCCGGGCAGGGCCGGGCAAGGCCGGTGGCCGGGACGACCCATGCCCCTCGGTCGGAAAGATCGATCCTCGCCCACGCCTTCGAGCGCCGGCCCGCGGAGCCGGCTCAGTAGCTCTTGGGGAGACCTAGGGAGTGCATGGCGACGAAGTTCAGGATCATCTCGCGTGACACCGGGGCGATCCGGCCGGCGCGGGTCGCCACGAGCAGGCCGGCCATGCCGTACTCCTGGGTGATCCCGTTGCCACCATGCGTCTGCACCGCCCGGTCGGCCGCGTCGCAGGCCGCTTCGGCCGCGGCGTACTTGGCCATGTTCGCGGCCTCGCCGGCTCCCATGTCGTCGCCCGCGTCGTACAGCGCGGCGGCCTTCTGCGTCATCAGCCGGGCGAGCTCGACCTCGATCTTCGACTGCGCCAGCGGGTGCGCGATCGCCTGGTGCGTGCCGATCGGGCCCTGGAACACCGTGCGCTCGCGGGCGTACGTCGCGGCCCTGCCGAGCGCGAACCGGGCCAGCCCCGTCGAGAACGACGCCGCCATGATCCGTTCGGGGTTGAGCCCCGCGAACAGCTGCACCAGTCCGCCGTCCTCATCGCCGACCAATGCGTCGGCGGGCAGCCGCACGTCGTCGATGAACACCTGGAACTGCAGCTCGGGGCTGACGATCTCCATCGGGATCGGTCGGTACTCGAGGCCCTCGGCATCCGTCGGGACGACGAAGAGGACCGGCTTCACCTTGCCGGTCCTGGCGTCCTCGGTGCGGGCGACGACGAGCACGTGCTCGGCCTCGTCGACGCCCGAGATGTAGATCTTGCGGCCGTTCAGCACCCACGCATCGCCGTCGCGTCGGGCGGTGGTGGTGATGTTGTGGGTGTTGGTCCCGGCGTCGGGCTCGGTGATCGCGAACGCCATGGTGCCCGTGCCGTCGCAGATGCCCGGGAGCCAGCGGCGCTTCTGCTGGTCGGTGCCGTAGCGAGAGACGATCGTGCCGCAGATCGCCGGGCTGACGACCATCAGCAGCAACGGGCAGCCCTGGGCGGCCAGCTCCTCGCAGACGGCCGCGATGTCGCCGATGCCGCCGCCGCCTCCGCCGTACTCCTCGGGGATGTTGATGCCGAGGTAGCCGTTGCGCCCGATCTCGAGCCACAGGTCGGTGGTCTTCTGGCCCGAGCGGGCCCTCTCGGTGAACCACTCCCGGCCGTACGTCCCGGCCAGCCTGGCGACCTCGCGGCGCAGCGCCTGACGCTCCTCGGACTCGGTGAACGCGGTCATTGCTTCTCCTCCACGAGGGCCAGGACCTCTCCGGCGGCCACCTGGTCGCCGGGACGGACGGTCAGGTCGGTGACCGTCCCCGCGTGCGGCGCGGACACGGTGTGCTGCATCTTCATCGCCTCGAGGACCAGCACCGGGTCGCCGGCGGCGACGTGATCGCCCTTCGTCACCGCGACGCCGACGACGGTGCCGGGCATCGGGGCGAGCAGGCTGCCACTCGAGACGGCGTCGGCCGGATCGGTGAAGCGAGGGACCACGGTCAGGGCGACGTGTCCGCTCGGGGCGTCGACGTCGACCCGGTCGCCGGTGACCTGCACGTCGTACGTCGTGGCGACGCCGTCCCGCTCCAGCGTCACGCCGGTCGGGCTCGTGGCCCGGACGACGAGGCCATGGACGACGTACCCGTCCCGCCCGCCGTACCAGGCCACCTCGACCGGGTCGTCCGCCTGAGCGGGTGCTCTACCGCCCACCTGGGCGGACGACCCGGAGAAGCGGGTGATCTGGGCCTGGCTGACGACATTGCGCCAGGCGACCGGTACGCCCTGCTGGACGGTGCGCGTGCTCCGATCATGTTCGGCCAGGGCCAGCGCGGCGGCGACGAACGCGTCCGGATCCGGGGCCGGCGTGCGGACGGGATGGTCGTCGAGGAACGCCGTGCTGACCTCACCCGCCGCGAACGCGGGATCGCCCAGGATCCCGACGAGCAGGTCGCGGTTGGTGACGAGCCCGTGCAGGCGCGCACCCCGGAGTGCCGCCGCGAGTCGACGCGCCGCCTGCTCACGCGTCGGCGCCCACGCCACCAGCTTGGCCAGCAGCGCGTCGTAGTGGGTCGAGACCTCGCTGCCGCTCTCGACGCCGGAGTCCAGCCGGAGACCGGGCCGGTTCAGCAGGTCGAACCTGCCGTCCACCCCGGGCACGTCGACCATGGTGAGCAGACCGCTCTGCGGCTGCCAGTCCGCGGCCGGGTCCTCGGCGTACAGGCGCACCTCGATCGCGTGGCCGTAGGTCTCGCCGATCGTGCGTGGATCCGGGGAGCGGCCCTCGGCCACGGCCAGCTGCAGCTCGACCAGGTCGACCCCGTGCACGAGCTCGGTCACCGGATGCTCGACCTGGAGCCGGGTGTTCATCTCCAGGAAGAAGAACCGGTCGGCGCCAGCGTCGTAGAGGAACTCCACGGTGCCGGCCCCGCGGTAGTCGATCGCCGCGGCGACCGCCCGCGCCGCCTCGTGCAGCGAGGCACGCGTCCGCTCCGGGAGACGCGGGGCCGGCGACTCCTCCACGACCTTCTGGTGGCGGCGCTGGATCGAGCAGTCGCGCTCACCGAGGACCAGGATCCCGTCCGGATGGCCCACGACCTGGACCTCGACGTGGCGTCCGCGCTCGACGTAGCGCTCGAGGAACACGGTGCCGTCGCCGAACGCCGAGTCCGCCTCGGCCCGGGCGGCCGCGATCTCGTCGTCGAGCCGGTCGAGATCGCGGACGACGCGCATCCCTCGCCCGCCGCCGCCGGCCGACGCCTTCACGATCAGGGGGAGGTCGGCGGTGGCCGGGGACGCGGGCGCCTCGAGCACCGGGATGCCCGCAGCACGCATCAGCTCCTTGGCCCGGATCTTCGATCCCATCGCCTCGATCGACTCGGGCGCCGGACCGACCCAGACGAGCCCGGCGTCGACGACCGCCCGAGCGAACTCCGCGTTCTCCGACAGGAAGCCGTAGCCCGGGTGCACGGCGTCCGCACCCGTCCTCCGCGCGGCGTCCAGGATCAGGTCGGACCGCAGGTAGGTCTCCGAGGGTGCGTCGCCAGGGAGCCGGACCGCGACGTCGGCCTCCCCGACGAACGGCATCGCCGCGTCAGCGTCGGAGTGCACCGCCACCGTCTCGATCCCGAGCCGACGGCAGGTCGCGAAGACGCGCCGGGCGATCTCTCCGCGGTTGGCGACGAGGAGCCGCCTGATCGGCGTGGTCATGTCCGGAACACCCCGTAGCCGCCGGCGCCCGTGAACGGGGCGTTCTCGATCACCGAGAGGCAGATCGCCAGGATCGTGCGGGTGTCCCGCGGATCGATGACGCCGTCGTCGTACAGCATCCCGGACAGGAAGAACGGCAGGCTCTGCTCCTCGACACTGGCCTCGACGAGCGCCCGCATCTCGGCGTCGCCCTGCTCGTCGTACTCCTGTCCGCGCGCCTCCCTCGCGGCGCGTGCCACGATCGAGAGCACCCCGGCGAGCTGGGCGGGCCCCATCACCGCCGCCTTCGCGCTCGGCCAGGTGAACAGGAAGCGCGGGTCGTAGGCGCGGCCGTTCATGCCGTAGTTCCCCGCGCCGTACGACGCGCCCATGATCACGCTGAGGTGCGGGACCGTGCTGTTGCTGACCGCGTTGATCATCTGGGCGCCGTGCTTGATGATCCCGCCCTGCTCGTACTCCGCGCCGACCATGTAGCCGGTGGTGTTGTGCAGGAACAGCAGCGGTGTGTCGGCCTGGTTGGCGAGCTGGATGAACTGGGTCGCCTTCTGCGCCTCCTCGCTGAACAACACCCCTTGGGCGTTGGCCAGGATCCCGATCGGCCGGCCGTGGATCCGCGCCCAGCCGGTGACCAGCGAGGCGCCGTACAGCGGCTTGAACTCGTCGAAGGCCCGCGCGTTGCCCGGGCTGGATCCGTCGACGATCCGGACGATCACCGCACGGGGGTCGAACGGCTCCTTGAGGTCGGCCGGGATCAGGTCGAGCAGGCCGTCGACGTCCGCGTCGGGCTCGACGAAGGGTGGGACCGGCTCCGTCCGCATCGTGCGTCGGTTGAGCCGTGCGACGATCCGGCGCCCGATCCGGATCGCGTCGAGCTCGTCCTCCGCCAGGTAGTCGGCCAGGCCGGAGATGCGCGCGTGCATGTCCGCGCCTCCGAGTGATTCGTCGTCCGCCTCCTCACCGGTGGCCATCCTCACCAAGGGCGGGCCACCCAGGAACACCTTCGCCTGTTCCTTCACCATGACCGTGTAGTCCGACATCCCGGGCACGTAGGCGCCCCCAGCCGTGGAATTGCCGAACACGAGCGCGACGGTGGGTTGTTTGCGGGCCGACGCACGGGTCAGGTCGCGGAACAGCTTCCCGCCGGGGATGAAGATCTCCTTCTGGGTCGGCAGGTCCGCCCCGCCGGACTCGACCAGCGAGATGGTGGGCAGGTTGTTCTCCTCGGCGATCTGGGAAGCCCGGAAGATCTTCTTCACCGTCCACGGGTTGCTCGCCCCGCCCTTGACGCTGGGGTCGTTGGCGGTGATCAGGCACTCGACGCCCTCGACGACCCCGATGCCCGTGACGACGCTGGCGCCGACGGTGAAGTCCGAGCCCCAGCCGGCCAACGGCGAGAGCTCGAGGAACGCCGACCCCGGGTCGACGAGCAGCTCGATCCGCTCCCGGGGCAGGAGCTTGCCGCGGGCGTGGTGGCGGTCCACGTACTTCTGGCCGCCGCCTCCGACGGCCTTCGCGTGCTCGGCGTCCAGGTCGGCGAGCTTGGCGAGCATCGCCTCTCGGTTGGTCACGGTCATCTCTCCAGGACCGCCTTCATCCGCTCCAAGGTCGTCCGCATGCCGCGCTCGTTGGTGCGCCCGCGGAGCGGTCCGAGCATCGTCCAGTACAACCGCATGACCAACGACGGCTCGATCCGGAAGTACTCGAAGACGCGTGTCCCGGTGCCGTCGGGCTCGAGCCGGTAGCCCCAGTTGGTGAGGGTGAGGTCGTCGGGGCCGACCGCGAACTCGAAGACCTGGGTGGGCACGCAGGCGGTCACCTGGCACAGCGACCAGTACGTCGGGCCGACGCCGTTGCGCTTCACGTGGCCCTTGAACGACGCCCCGACCTCGGGACCCGTCGAGCCGCGCGTCCACCTCGCCTCGAACGTCTCCGGCGAGAACTCGCCGATCCGGGTCACGTCGCTGACCAGCGCCCACACCTCCTCCGGCGGAGCGTCGATGCGGACGGAGACCTCGCGGGTGAGGGGTCCGTGCAGGGCGAGCGTCATGGTGTGTACCCCAGCAGTCTCGCGGCGAGATCGGTCAGCACCTCGGTCGCACCTCCTCCGATCGGGAGGATCCGGGCATCGCGGTAGTGCCGCTCGACCTCGGTCCCGTGCAGGTAGCCGGCACCCCCGTGCAGCTGCACCGCCTGGTCGCACACGTACGTCGCGCACTCGACCGCGGTCTGCTTGGCCAGGCAGGCCTCGGCGACCGCGTCCTCGCCGGCGACGTGCCGTCGGGCGATCTCGTGCACGTAGGTCCGCGCGACCTCGACCCGCCGCCGCATCTCGACCAGCCTCTGGCGCACGACCTGGTTCGCCAGCAGGGGCGTGCCGAACGTCTCGCGCCGGCGGCAGTACGACGCAGCGAGGGCCAGACTGCGGGCGGCGATCCCGTACCCGTGGACGGCCAGTGCGATCCGCTCGACGACGAGCTGCTCGGCGATCCGGGCGAAGCCGGTGTTCTCCGCGGCGACAAGGTGTGTGACCGGAACCCGCACGTCGGCGAAACCGAGCTCAGCGGTGTCGGAGCAGTGCCAGCCCATCTTCGACAGCGAGCGGTCCACGGTGAAGCCGGGCAGACCCTTCTCGACCACCAGCAAGGACAGGCCCGTCGCACCGGGGCCGCCGGTGCGCACCGCCATCGTCACGAAGTCGGCGCGCACACCGCTGGTGATCAACGTCTTGGTGCCGTTGACGACGTACGCGTCGCCGTCGCGCCGGGCCGTCGTGCGGATCGCGGCGACGTCGGACCCCCCGCCCGGCTCGGTGATCGCGAGCGAGCCGATCAGGTCGCCGGCCAGGGTGGGGCGCACGAAGCGGTCGACGAGGTCTGCGCTTCCCGAGGCCGCGAGGTGAGGGACGGCGATGCCCGACGTGAACAGGGCCGCCATCAGCCCACTCGACGCACCTTCCTCGAACATCCCCTCCATCACCGCGATGCTGTCGAGCAGGTCGCCACCCCCACCGCCGACGTCGACCGGGAACGAGACGCCCAGGAGTCCGTGCCTCGCGGCCGTGCGGTGCAGCTCCCGCGGCACCTCGCCGGCGTCCTCCCAGTCCTGGAGGTACGGCGCGACCTCACGGCGGGTGAACTCTCGCGCCACCTCGCGCAACGCCTGCCGCTCGGCCGTCACGTCAACGCCTCCGGGATCTCGACGTACCGCGAGCGCGCCCACTCGCCCAGCGCCTTCGCCTGCGGGTCGAAGCGCGTCGACGCGGCGACCCCCTGGCCGAGCAGTCCGTGCAGCACGACGTTCACGCCCCCGAGGTTGGGCAGCGCGCACACCTCCACATCGAGGTCGCGAGACTCGGGAAGGAGCGACCGGACGAACTCGGAGGTGACCAGGCCGAGCAGCCAGGACACGCGCGCGTCGTAGGCCGGGTGCCCGTCGTGGGCGACCCACAGGCCGAGGTTGGCGTCGCCGCCCTTGTCGCCCGAGCGGGCGTGCACGAACGTGCCGAGCGGTGCTCTCATGAGACCACCTCGGTCCGTCCGTCCGCGTGGTGCACGGTGTGGGTGACCGCCGAGCGGTCGACGTACTCCGCGCGGTAGACGCCGTACGGCGTGCCGTTCCCCGGAGGTGCGGTCATGGTGAACCCGGGGTAGGACGCGAGCGCCAGCTCGACCACGGCACCACTGAAGGCGCGGCCCACCGCGTCGGGCGACGAGTCCCGAACGGTGCAGCGCAGGAGCGTCGACGCACCCTCCTCGGTGTCGGCGTCCGGCCGGGGCAGCGCCCCCAGCGACCAGGTCACCGACGACGCCGTGAGGTGCGGCTGGAGCTGAGCGCGGACCCAGGCCGCCTTCTGCTCGATGTCGAGGCCGGTCAGCACGAGCTCGACGGAGTTCCGGTGACCACCGAGCTCGTTGACGCAGACCTTGAGCCGCTCGGGTGGCGCGAGCCCGCGCACGCCGGAGATGCGCACCCGATCGGACCCATCCTGGCTCAACGCGATCGTCTCGAGTCGGGTGGTGACGTCGGGGCCGACGTAGTCCGTCGTCTGCACCTCGTACATCAGCTGCGCGGTCACGGTGTCGATGCTGACGAGGCCACCGGTGTGCGGGTGCTTGGTGATCACCGACGATCCGTCGCTGGCGATCTCGGCGAGCGGAAACCCTAATGGTTGAGCGGGATTCTCGTTCTGCGAGGTTGTCGGGACCACTGACCCGAACCCCGAGAAGTTGCCACCGGTCGCCTGGCACCCGCACTCGAGGACGTGCCCGGCGACCACGGCGCCGGCGAGCTCGTCGTACGCCGCGGGGCTCCAGCCGTGCCACCAGGCCGCAGGCCCGACGACGAGCGACGCGTCGGTGACCCGTCCGGTGACCACCACGTCGGCGCCGTCGCGCAGCGCCGCGGTGATCCCGAACCCGCCGAGGTAGGCGTTCGCGGTCAGGGCCCCGGAGAACCCCACGGAGCGGACGTCGTCGCCGTCCACGTACGCGACGTTCGGCGCGAGCCCTTGCGCCGCCGCCATCTCGACGACCCGCGCCGCGAGCCCGGAGGGGTTCAGACCCCCGGCGTTGCTGACGATCCGGACACCACGCTCCAGGGCCAGGCCGAGGCACTCCTCGAGCTGTCGCGCGAATGTGCGGGCGTAGCCGAGGGCCGGGTCCTTGAGCTGGTCGCGGCCGAGGATCAGCATCGTGAGCTCGGCGAGGTAGTCGCCGGTGAGCACGTCGAGCGGGCCGCCCTCCACCATCTCCCGCATCGCCGAGAGTCGGTCGCCGTAGAAGCCGGAGCAGTTGCCGATCACCAGGGGCCGGTCGAGCGGGTCAGCCATCGCGCGGCTCCCGCCCCTCACCCGGGGGACCGGCGAAGGCCTGGGCGATGTTCAGCCAGAGGTTCGCGTCCCGACCGGTGGCGACCAGCGAGGTGTCGGCGCGGTTCACGCGCTGGGTGACCAGCAGGCAGAAGTCGTACGCCGGGCCGGTCACGGTCTGCGCGGCGTCCTCGGGACCCCAGGCCCACAGATCGCCCGACGGCGCGGCGAGGTCGATCCGGAACTCCTCCGTCGGCGGGGCAGTGCCGTGCACCGAGAACGCCCAGTCACGGGTGCGCACGCCGAGGTGGGCGACATGGCGGATCCGGTCGGTGATCTCGGGCTCGACCTCGAGCGCGGCGTGTACGTCCAGCGAGTGCGCCCAGGTCTCCATGAACCGTGAGGTGGCCATGGACGCGGCGGACATCGGCGGTCCGTACCAGGGGATCCTCGCCCCGGGCGGATAGGTGCGCAGCGTCTCCGCGAGGCGGGCGCGCGCCGTACGCCAACGATCGAGCACGACCGGTGGCGCCGCGATGCCGCCGGTGAGCGCCGCCCGGTCGACGGAGTGCTCGGGGTCGGCCAACGCCTCCAGCACGAGTGCGTCCCAGCCCTGCTTGTCGGTGGCGGCCGTGCGGGCGGCCTCGTCGGTCCAGGCCAGGTGGGCGATCTGCGTGGCGATGTCCCAGCCGGGTGCCGGCGTCGGCAGCCGCCACGCGGCGTCGGGCAGATCGGCGACCAGCGAGTCGAGGCGAGCCGACTCGGTCGCGAGATCGTCGAGCACGACGGTCAGTACGTCGCTCATGTCAGGGCTCCGTCGAGCGCGCGTGCCCACTGGTCGAGGATCCGGTTGCGACGGCGGGTGTCGTCGCTGATCGTCGCGGCCAGACCGAGACCGCGAACCAGGTCGAGCGTCGCCTGCACCAGCTCGCGAACGCCCGGCTTCGACTCGTCGGCCCCGAGCAGCTCGACGGTCATCCGATGCGTCTCCCGGCCGACCTTCTGCTCCAGCGGCTGGACGGCGGCCAGCAGGGCCGGCTCAGTGCGCGCGGCGACCCACAGCTCGAGCGCCGCGATGAACACCGGCGACGCGAAGTGGTCGCCCAGCATCCGGAGCACGTCGCGCGTGCGATGCGCCGCCGGTACCGCGGCCGCCGCGGCCGCCAGCTCGGCCCCTCGCACCTCGGTGAGGTGGGTGACCGCGGCGACGACCAGGGCGTTCTTGGTCGGGAAGTGGTGCAGCTGGGCGCCGCGCGACACCCCGGCCCGCTCGCTGATCAGCGTCGTCGACGTACCGCCGAAGCCGTGCTCCACCAGGCAGTCGATGGTGGCGTCCATCAGCCGCGCGCGCATCGCCCGGGACCGCTCCTCCTGGGACACCCGCACCGCCGACGACATCCGACCATGCTCTCGTCGTACAAACAAACAGTCAAGCCTGTCGGTTTGTGTGGACACCTGCCAGGATCGAGGGGTGGGTCAGGGACGGAGCATGCGGGAGCGGATGCTGGCGGGAGAGCCGTACCTCTTCGACGAGTCGCTCGACGACGACACCCGGCGCTGCCGACTCCTGCTCCGGACCGTGAACGACGCGACGCCCGACCAGGACGCCGAGCGGGACGACGCGCTGCGGGAGCTGCTCGGGGCGTTCGGTGAGCACAGCAACATCCGGCCACCGTTCCGATGCGAGTACGGCTACCAGATCCACGTCGGCGACCGGGTCTTCGCCAACTTCGGCCTGGTCTGCCTCGACGTCGCCCGGATCACCATCGGCGACGACACCAGGATCGGTCCCGGCGTCCAGCTCCTCACCCCCACGCACCCGCTCGAGGCCGGTCCGCGCCGCGAGGGCTGGGAGAGCGCACGACCCATCACGATCGGACGCAACGTCTGGCTCGGCGGTGCCGTCGTGGTCTGCCCCGGCGTGACCATCGGCGACGACACCGTCGTCGGAGCCGGCTCGGTGGTCACCCGCGACCTGCCGGCCCAGGTGCTCGCGCTCGGCAACCCCGCCCGCGTGGTGCGGTCGATCGCCGACTAGTCGAGCCGCGCCACCAGCGGTAGCCGCGAGCGGGCGAGCAGGCCGACCACGACCGCCGTGAGCGCGGGCAGCAGGACCACCAGCCCGACGATCTGCAGCCACGGGATGGCCAGGTAGTGCGACGGCCCCGGACCACCCGTGAAGCTCCGGGTGAGCGGGTACGAGATCGCGATGCCGGGCACGAGGCCGACGGCCGCTCCCAGCACGGCCCCCACCAGCCCGATCGACACGGCGTACGCCGCGGCCACCGCCCGTCGGGTGCGCGGCGACGCGCCGACCGCCGACAGTGTGGCCAGGTCGGGTCGCGCGTCCGACAGTGCCAGGAAGGTCGCCGTCAGGGTGCCGCCGAGCATCAGGACGGCGGCCAGCCCGAACAGGATCCACAGCACGACCTTCTCGCTGCCGGACACCTGGTAGCCGCGTTCGGTGTAGACGTAGGCGCCCTGGTCCATCCCGGTCAGCACCTGCTGGAGGTCGCCGGCCTGGGTCGGCGTGAGCGTCTCACCGGTCAGCAGGAGCCCGACAGTCTGCACGCGCAGGTGCAGCGCCTTCGCGACCGACGGCGACAGCACGCCCATCACCACCGGCGAGGCAGGTCCCGTCCCGACCACGATCGCCGGCACCCGCAGCGACGAGCGGTTCGGTCGGCTCAGGCCGAGCCGCGCATCGGGCACCGAGCCGTCGGCGCGACCGAAGAGCACCGCCCCGCCACGCCGGAGGACCGAGGACGCCCGCTGCCACTCCCGCGCCGATATCTGGCCGCGCACGAACGCCGGCTCCTCCTCCCCATCACTGACCAGTGCCTGCAGCGGCAGGCTCGACACGAACGAGTCGGCCAGCGGCAGCCCCGGACCCGCATCGCCCTCCAGTGCTCGCGAGCCGCGGACACCGATCACGCGCGTCGGTTGAGCACTCGGCGCCACCCGGCGGACAGCCGCCTCCACCCCTGCCCAGTCGGGATGACCGCCGTTCATCGCGATCGAGGTGTCCCCCGCGGACAGCTGAGGTCGGTACTCGGCCTTGGCCTGCGCCTGGTCGCTGGTGTTCCCGATCGAGAGCGCCACCACACCCGCGACGGTGGCCGCGACGGCGGCCACGA
>Ga0105245_10000418_pt1 | contig 39691 bp, 37 predicted proteins | sample KBSM54metaG_FD_81523 | JGI IMG/M metagenome (GOLD analysis project Ga0105245, IMG submission 81523) | Miscanthus rhizosphere microbial communities from Kellogg Biological Station, Michigan, USA - KBS M5-4 metaG | ecosystem: Host-associated > Plants > Roots > Rhizosphere > Soil | place...
CTGACCCTGGTAATGATCGGGATGAGCGCGGTGATCTGGCGTCTCCGGTCGGCATGGGCGGATCGGGCGTCTGATGACAAGCGCGCAGCCGCCTGATATTCTGTTTCCACCATGCGGACCAAAAAACTAGGGCTATTGCTGATATTCATCTTCGCCGGACTGGCGGCGGGGCTGATGGCGCAGTCAGGGAAAGTATGGACTGCGGCCGAGCTGTTCACGCGCAACGTCGGAACCAAGGAAGACCAGGACACGGCGTTTCCGCCCCACAAGATCATCGGGAACATCTATTACGTCGGCACCCGCAGCCTGGCGACCTTCCTGATCGTGACGCCGCAGGGGAACATCCTGATCAATAGCGATTACGAACGGACCGTTCCGGTGATCAAGGCATCGGTCGAGAAGCTGGGTTTCAAATTCACGGATATCAAGATCCTGCTGGGCAGCCACGCGCACGGAGATCACATGGAAGGCGATGCGCTCGCGAAGGAGCTGAGCGGCGCGCAGGTAATGGCGATGGCCGAGGACATTCCCGCTTTGCAGACCATGCGCACTCCGAGCGGCAAGCCTCGCCCGGATTACAAAGTGATTCACGACGGCGAGAAGGTTACACTGGGCGGCACGACGCTGGTGGCGCACCTCACTCCGGGACATACCCGCGGATGTACAACCTGGACGGCGACCGTCGAAGAGGGCGGTAAGCAGTACGACGTGGTCATCATCGGCAGCGTGGGTGTGAATCAGGGAACCCAGCTGGTGAACAACAAACAGGTTCCGCAGATTGCCGAAGAGTATCAGCGCAGCTTCCGGATTCTGCGCGGGCTCAAATGCGATGTTCCTTTGGGATCGCACCCGGCTATGTACAACCTGGCTGAGAAATATCCGAAGATGGGCAAGGGTGCGAATCCATTCATTGACCCGCAGGGGTATAAGACCGAGATCGATATTCAGGAGACAGCATTCAACGCCGTGCTCGAGGAACAGAAAAAAGCTGCGAATGGCAAATAAACGCAAATATGTTTTGCTGCTTGCTCTCCTGGGGAGCAGCGCTTATGGACAGTGGGTAAACTATCCCACGCCGGGGACACCTCGGACGCGCGATGGAAAACCGAATCTGACAGCTCCAGCGCCGCGGGTATCGAACGGCAAGCCGGACCTTTCCGGTGTCTGGCACGTGCAGCCCGACGGCAAGAAAGAGCTGACGCGTATTTTTGGAGCCGATCTGATCAAGGACGCGGAAGCTACCAGCGTTCCAGGCATGGAGATCGACACGATTTCGAAGTACGCCATCAACATTCTCCTGGACTTCAAGCAGGGAGAGGAACCGATGCGTCCCGAAGCGGCCAAGCTGTTCGGGCAGAGAGCGTCGGGGGCGGTAAGGGATCCCGGGGTCGATTGCCTGCCGCTGGGTATTCCGATTTCCTCGCTGGTGTCGGAAGTGCACAAGATCGTGCAAACGCCGGGCTTGATCATCGATCTGCTGGAAGTGGACAACGCCCATCGCCAGATCTATACGGACGGGCGCAAGCTTCCCGTGGATCCCCAGCCGTCGTGGCTGGGCTATTCGGTGGGCAAATGGGACGGAGACCGGCTAGTGGTGGATACCATCGGCTTCAACGATAAGGCCTGGCTGGATGTGGTGGGCCATCCTCGCAGTGAAGCTTTACGCATCACGGAGCGGTATCGCCGACGGGATTTCGGACATCTGGATATCGAAATGACGTTCGACGATCCCAAGATGTACACCAAGCCGTTCACCATTAAAGTGACCCACGAGCTGGTTCCCGATTCAGACATCCTGGAGTACTTCTGCACTGAGAATGAGCGGGATCGCGCGCACCAACCCAAGCAGTAGTCTACTTTTGACGATGCCGGAGTTTGTCTGAGAAGTGACGGCCCAGACGCTTCAGGTCGGGCTCGAACTCCGTCCACAAAGCGTCTTGAAAATAGGAACTTGACGCCCAGCCGAAGCCTTCGGCGAGGCGCGACGCGGTTAGCGGCCTTCCGTTCCACGCCGAATATACGGCCAAGCTTCCCATAGTGCCGGCAAATCGGCTGTATGCCGGTTCCCACTTGCCGTCGGATCCGATGGCAAGCGGCGCGTGCAGAAATGCATAGGTTAAGCGCCGGCGAAAGCCGTGCAGCCCTGACGGCCTCCGCCGGAGATCTTCATGCAACAGGGCTCCCATGCCGAACTCGATGGTCGTCCGCGTGGTCCGGCGCGTCAGGGCGCCGCCGAGTTCGTGCGGAAAACAATACGGTGGCCGGCCGCACTTGCTGAGCTGAAACGTCTGGTCGAACAGAGTCTCGGCCGTAACGATGCCGATCTTCTTCCAGTTGTAGGTGCGGTTGAGATAGCCGTCCCAGCGCTCCTGCAGAGTCTGGGGATCGGGGTCCTGCGGAACAGGGGCCGCCGTCTGCGCCTGCAGCACTCCGCAGGCAAACAGCAGAGTGATGTGGCGCGTTACGCGTTCACAACGCACTATGCAACCACGTGATCGACGATCTGTTCGGTCGCGCGATCCCAGTACAGCTTCTTGCCCTCGCGCTGGGCGCGTGCGGCCATGATGACCGCCACCGAGTGCGCAAAGCCGTGCTCGACGGTGGCGTTGGGCTGGTTGCGGCTGCGGATACAGTCGAACCAGTTCTTCATATGCGATGGATTGGCGTCGGAGATAAATGGAAGGGGCCCGTAGGTTTTCTCGACCGCCCCTGTCACCAGGCGCTGGGTAAGCGGCAAGCTGCGGCTCTTGTCCCCGAGCTTGATGATTCTTTGGGATCGATGAATGAAGGGATTGTCTTCGTGATTTCCTTTTTCCTCCACCATCTTCCAGCGCTGGCTGCCCTCGCCTCCGATATTGATGAGGGTAGACTTGGTGCCCATGATGCGGGTTGAACTGTCGGAATCGTTACCGAAACTGGTCGCATAGCTGACCAGGAAGCCTTTCGGATACTCCAGCAGCGCCTGGAACGTGTCCGGATTCTCGCGGCCGTCGTGCCACGCATACACGCCGCCCATGGCGACCACCGACTTCGGGAAGGGATCTTCCAGGAAGTAATTCACCAGGTCGATGCCATGGCTCATCCACTGATCGGGAATGCCGCTGGAAAAGTCTTTGTACAGACGGAATTCGAAGTAGGCTCGGGGATCGAACGGACGATACGGCTTGGTGAGGAGCCATTTCTTCCAATCCGTGTCTTCCTCACGAATCTGGCTTACTTCTTCGCGCCCGCGCCAGCGGGGACCGTGATAGTTCCACACCATCTCCACCTTGCTGACGTCTCCCAACTCGCCGCGCCGGATCTGATCCTTGGCCGCAATCTGATACGGCTCGCTGCGATGCTGGGTGCCGATCTGCACCACCTGGTTGCGCGATCGGACTGCATCGCGCGCGGCCTTGGCTTCCTCCAGCACGTTGGCCATGGGCTTTTCGCAATAGGCGTCCTTGCCCGCCTCCACCACGAGCTTGAGCATGGGGGCATGCTGGTGATCGGCGGTGGCGATGATCACCGCGTCGACATCGTTCAACTCCAGCAGATCCTCCATCTGCATGAACGAACGGGGAGTCCGCCCATAGACCTGTCCGGCTGTTTTTGTCGCCTGCTCGCGGTTTACTTTCCAGAGGTCGCAGACCGCCGTCATCTCCGCGTTGTAGCCGCCTTTGATATCGGCGACTACCGATGCCAACTCGCGTCCTCGTCTGCCCGCGCCAATCAATCCGAGTGAAATTCGGTCATTCGCGCCGATGATTCTGCCGTAGGAGAGTGCGCTGGTGCCAATAGCCGCCGCGCCGGCCAGGAGGAAAGACCTCCGCTCCATCTGATTCTTGTCCCCGTCCACAACGACACCTCCAGCGGGCACACTTCGACTGGTTCGAACGGAGAGCTAAACGAGTCCGTCGCGCGTCCCTTTCCCCAAGGTGAGCATGCGCCGGAAAATCGGTTGCTGAGCTCAACTGACGCCCCCGTTAAAAGCGCCCGAGACTCAATCCGAGTGTGACCGGAAATTTCTAGCAGAGGAAGTGTACATCAAGCTGCGCCGGATTGCACGAAGAAAATGCGGTCATCCAGTACTATTCTTGGTGGCTGGCCTTGCCGCGCCAACCGGCCGGCTTACAGTACGGTAGGTGCCTCAATGAGGGGATCGACCCTGAGCGCCTTCATGTCAGAAAATGTTCCGCGCGCAGTGGAACACAGGACGAGCGCTTCAATCTACAGTTGCGGCGATCGGCACCAGCCAAGGTGAGTCTGAGCGTCGCCATAAGATCTCCTCTTCTCGCACGCTCAACACTATAGAGCCGGCGGAGTTACTGTTTGGCCGCTGGAAACGCCGCGTCGGCAGCCGAAACGACCAGACGTTCCAGCGCGTAATTGGGATACTTCCTGGTGATGTTCGTGCGGAACTCCAGAGCTGTTTTGGATGAATCGAGGGCGTCATCGTAATCTTTGATGTACCTCCTCATGGCTGCGATGGACGAAGCATCGTTCCGCACGCCCGGCCCTTGATGCCCTGGGATCACCGTGACAGGCTTCAGGTCGGCGATCTGATCCAGCGTCTTGAGCCAGTCCTGCGGCATCTTGGGCGGAGTGAAATGCGAGCCGTTAAACACGATGTCCCCGGCGATTACTGCGCGCAGCGATGGAATCCATACATATGAGTTGTTAGGCCCGTCGCCCTGTACGCCACCGACGATCTGCAGAGTCTGGCCTTCGAGCGTTAGCGTGGTTCCTTGCAGCTCATCCGGCAGAATGGGTCCGGTGGCGGGAAGATTGCCGCCGAACTCCGGCGTCCAGTTCTTGAGTCTGCCTTCCCAGCCGTTACGAATGCCCATGACCGTAGCGGGCAGCGCCACGAATTTCGCTTTGGGGAAGACCTGCTTCAGAGCCGCGATCCCGAAATAGTGATCCGGATGCGGGTGCGTGATGTAGACCGTGGTGAGATTCTTCTTGCTCTCCAGGATCATCGCCGCCACGCGATATGCCTCGCTCATGACGAACTGCGCGTCTACCAGGATGGCGTCCTTGTCGCCATAGACCAGCGTGGAATTCACGGAGAAGCCGCCGGGGCCTGACGTGAAGACTCGCAGGTGCAGTTTGGATTGCGCGGAGAGCGCGGAAGCAGCGGCCAATAACGCTAGCAGAATCCTCATTTTCACTGGATACTCCTTCTACGACTATTTCACGAATGGAGGAATCGTGCAGCCCGCCGTCGGGGGGAGTCGAAATCGCACGTCTGGCCGGCCGCCGGGGAACAAGCGTAGTTTAGATTCTTCTCTACCTACTCCAACGGATGATTCACTTTCAGCCGCACCGACGCGGTCGAGCCTTGTTCGATGCGCACGCTGGTTGCCATGGGCATCATGCTGCGCAGGCGTAGGGCGTCCGACATCGTTCGTGCGTCGAACCGGTCCAACGCGATGGCAAAGTACTCGCCGGGGGGCATACCCGCCAGCTCGAAAGTCTTTTCCCCGCTGCTTTGAGTCGAATAGCCGACCCCCGTGAAGCTCTGCGGAAACAGCACGACAGTTCCGGTCGAGGCGTCCTCGATCGTTCCGCGCAGCGTGCCCGTGGGCTTCAGGATGACCTTGATCGGGGGAGAAGCGGGGGTCAGCTCCACTCTTTGCCTGGTGATATCCGTCGAACCGAGCAGTATCGAATCGGCGTAGTAGTTGCCCATCATGACGTTGGCCCGGATTTCGTGTGCTCCCGGAATCACGTCCAGCCGGAGGGCGCCGCCCGACCCGGTCAAACCTCCGCTGCCGGAGCGTCCGGTTTCCGAAGAGAAACTCACGCCCAAAATCACGCCTGACGGGGGAGGAGAGCCATCGCTCAGGACGGCGATTCCGGAGAGGCGGAACGGTGTTGCCAATTGGATCTTCAGGTCGTCGGGATCTCCGCGCCCCAGGCTGAAGGCGGTGCTTCCGACGCCGGAAATCTCCCGGCTCTCGTTCAGCACGGGTTCACCTTCTGCGCGAACGATCCACTCGCCGGCGCGTACCGAAGGAAACTCGAACACTCCATCGGAACCTGTTACGAACGGCTCTGTATCTTGCAAGACGATTTCGGCGGTGCGAATAGAGAAGGACTGGCGGATGTTCCCCGGGATTAAGAATTGGTCGACATTTCCGCCAGGGACCCTGGCCTGAAGTTCCACAACCGCCTTGGCAGCCGGCTTGCCATCGGGATTCAATACAATGCCGCGCACACGATAGACGGGCACCGACTGTATACGAATTTCATAGCCGCTGAGCTCCGCGCCAGCGCGAGCCACAATCGACTCGGCCTGAGTTGGATCGACAACCGATGGATAATACGTCGCAACAGCTTCTGTACGGCTGCCCTCCTGTCGGGTTACAGGTTCGACGGCTTTCGGCCGGGCCAGCAGCGTATACCGGCCAGGCTGGAGATTTTCGAATACAAAAGAGCCGTCTGCGCCGGTGTAGGCGGTTCGCCCAGTACGCCCTATGCCCAGATCTATAAAGGCGCGCGCCGGATTTCCATCCGCGCCCAGCGCGCGGCCGCGCAAAACGGCTGGCGGGTTCAGCTCCAGTCGCAGGTGAAGGGGATCTCCACTTGGGCTGACATGATACGGGGGCCGGTCTCCCAGAAGAGCGAACACCTCGGAATCCGGAAAGTATCCGCTTTTCTCAACGGAGGCGTTATAGTCGCCCGGTTTTACTCCCAGAATCCGAAATGCACCCGCGTCGTCCGTGGTGATTTCGTAACGACTGGCCTTGGGGGCCACGAACCGCACTGTCGCGCCGCCAATTCCGGCGCCGGTGACCTTGTTCACCACGACGCCTTCGACGGCCGCGGTTTCCTGCGCCGCTGCGAACGCCGCCAGGGCACCCAACAGCAGCGCGATTTTATTCGGGCACATGGGCTACTTTTAGCTGGACGGAAACCGAGGATCCCGCTTCGACGCGTACGCTGGTTGCCCGAGGCATCAGAGCGCGCAGGCGCACTCCGTCCGCAATTACATCCATTCGATCCGTGTCGACGGCGTAGTATTCGCCCGGACGGACTCCGGTGATCTCGAAGGTTTTTCCCACACCACTTTGCGCGACGTATCCGGAGCCCGTGAAGCTACGCGGAAACAAAACGATCGTGCTGGCGTCCGCATCCTCGATCGTCCCTACAACGGTACCCGCGGGCTTTAGGACGATTTTGAGAGGCAGAGGAACGGGTGTCAGGTCCACGCTTTGCCCTGTGACGTTTGTGGAACCCAGCCATATCGAATCGGTGTAATAATTTCCGGCGGCAACATCGGCGCGGATCTGGTAGCTTCCCGGAGTTACCTCATTCAACTGCAGCAGACCGCCGGGTTCGATCTTGGCGATTCGGCCGCCACCCGTTTCCGCAAATACGCTCACATTGAGAGATACCCCGGGTCCGGGAGCAGAGCCATCGCTCATAACGATGGACGTTGGGAGCGAAAGACTAAAAGGTGTCGCGAACTGGATCTTTAGCTCGTCCGGATCTTCGCGATCCACTCTGACGCTAGCGCTGCCCATTCTAAGAATGTTTCGATGCTGGATGTCATCGCGAATCCAGTCCGAACGGGTTTGAATCATCCACTCCCCCGGTCGCACGGAAGGGAACTCGAATCGTCCATCTCCGGCCGTGACCACCTGCTCTTCAGGCCCTCCGCCGCCAGGACTATTGCGGATGGAAAGGGTGAGCCTCTCGCTGCCGGCCAAATGAAAAGTGAGGCTCGTGTCACCAGCAGGAATCCTGGGTTGAAGAGCGACCGTAGCTTTGACGGCCGGTTTGCCATCAGGATCCAGCACGATTCCGTGCACACGATGGACCTCGGCTGACTGCAATCGGATTTCATATCCGCTTAATTCAGCCCCTGGACGAAGGGTAATCGCCTCCGCCAGGCCTTTTTCGACAACCGACGGGTAGTACGTCGGCACAGGTTCCGTTCGGATTTCGTCCTGGCGAAACTGATGTCCGGATAGCTGGGGCCGGGCCAGCAGCGTGAAGGAGCCTGGCAGGATATTCTCAAAAACAAAGACACCCTCTGCATTGGTGCTTGTAGTTCTTCCGCTTCCCCATTCGACAACAGATCTGGCCGGGTTCCCGTCTGCATCAACCACGCGGCCGCGGAGGACCGCTGGCGGAATCAGCTCGAACCGAAGACGCACCGGCTCGCCTCCGACGACAATTGGATGCCTGGGCCCACTGTCTCCGGGAAGGACCAATACTTCCTGTGTAGGATCAGAGTATCCGCTCTTCTCCACGCGAGAAAGATAGTCGCCCGGCGTTAGTCCGGAGAAATGGAAAATTCCCGCTTCGTTCGTGACGACCTTGGAACTATTTGAATTGCCGTTCCAAAGCCAGACGGTAGCGCCTTCGATACCCGCACCGGTGATTCTGTTCACCACGACACCATCGACCGTTGCGGTGCCCTGCGCGGCGGCGAGCGCAGCCAATGCGCAGAATATGACAGCGGGATTCATGGCGCCATTCTGTGCAACACCGCGCCGAGGCATGCCCGGTCTTAGTGCGAGCTTAGCGATACCTTGCTGGCGTATCCGAACCTGGAGCCGTCGCGGGCCGGATAGGCCTTGACTACCACGTGATCGCCCTGCCGGAATGTGTCGAGTCTCCAGCCGTTCTGCAGCAGCAGATTTGGGCTGCCCATTTCGAATTCCCAGGTTGCGCTGGACACTCCCTTGTCCGGGGCCTGGACATACAAACGAACATGAGGATTATTCCAGGTGATCTTCGTGACGGTCCCGTTCAATATGATCGACTGGAGGGTGTCGTACTTAGCCGCCATAGAATGATGCGCCAGGAGCGGCGCGGCCGCGAACAGGCAAAACATCGCCGTTAACAGCGGAACTTTGCTTCTCATCGTGGCACCTCCCGATGGACTCTACCTAACCTATACCGAAGCGCATGGCTGCAGTCAAGGCCGCTTACTTGCCGGGTTTCAAGGTAAGTTTCTGAACGCGCCAGTTCAGGATCTCGGCAACGTAAAGTTCGTTCTCCGACGGACACGCCATCTCGTGAATCCAGCCGAACTCCTTGGGCTGGCGGCCGGACCGTCCGAGCCATCCCAGAACTTTCCCGTCCAGCGACAATTTGTAGACGCGGCCGGGGTAGGCATCTGAGCTATACAGGTACTGCGTTCCAGGGCCGGGCGTGATGCAGATAGCCCAGGGCGCACCCGAAGTAGCGACTTCAGCCGGGGTTCCCGCGTTGCTGAACCAGGATTTCGCGTTGGGCGCGACCGGCACATCAATGGTGATGATCTTCTTGAAATTGCCGTCATGATCGTATACCTGGATGCGGCGATTTCCGCGGTCAGCCACATAGATGTTGCCTTGCGCATCGGCGGCGATGCTATGAGGCGTGTTGAATTCGCCCGGGAGAGGCTTCTCGCGATTGGCCGGTGCAACCGGAACGCCCCAGGTCTTCACCCAATCGCCGTTCTTGTCGAGCTTGGCTACTCGGGAATTAACGTATCCATCGCTGATGAAGATGTTGCCTTGGGGATCCCAGGTGACGTCGGTCGGCTGGCGGAACCGGCCGTCCTGCGCGGGACGCGGCGGATTCGGATGCTCCCAGGGATGCGCATTTTCGTCGGATGCTTCGGTCTTGCGGCCGAACACCATCATGACGCGGCCCTGCGGATTGAATTTGACGATCATGTCCGAGCCTTTGTCCACGGCCCAGAGATTATCCTGGCGATCCACCCGCACGGTGTGCGCGAAAGCCCACGCATACAGGCCCTTGCCGACTTCGCGCATGAATTTCCCGTTCTTGTCGAACTGCAGGACCTGCGAAGCAGTAGCCCCGTATGCGGGGCCTATCGTGTTGCCGCGCGAGAAGACGTACACCTGGCCCTGGGAGTTCACGGCGACTCCGGCGGTCTCGCCGAAGTGCAGGTCGTCGGGCAGTTTGAAGAAATCCGGGTTGGAGTCGAATTGGATTTCAGGCACGGCCTGCTGCGCGAAACCTGTGGCGGCTAGCAGGCAAACTAGGGCAAAGGTGGCTTTTTTCATCAAGGAAATTGTAGCGCGATATATTGGGAAGGAAAATGGGTCTCTCGCGGCTGACCGTCGTTCTCGGTGTTTGGGCCGTATTGCCGGTCTGGGCGCAGTTGCCGACTTGTACTATCCCGGCCTGGAGCGCCTGCGATTTGGCGTTCGATCTGGAGGCCGGTGAAAACCCCGCCGCTGTTCAGTTACATGGCGAATTCCGCTCCGCCAGGCGGACGCTCCTGATTAACGCCTTTCGGGATGGCGACCGTCGCTACGTCCTGCGGTTCGCGCCCACCGAGCCGGGCGAATGGGCCTACCGGCTAACCAGCAGCATTAAACGCCTGGACGGTCAACTGGGAAAGGCAACCGCCACCGCCTCCGATTCGCCTGGGTTTGTCAAAGTCGCCAACGTCCATCACTTTGCCAACGAAGGCACCAACAAACAGCATCTATGGATGGCCACGGCCATCGACAATTTCTCCAAGATCCCACGTGCCGACTTCGACAGTGCTCTGTCCCAGAGGCTCGCTGAAAAGTTCACACATTTGCGCGTGACCATCGCCAAGGATGCGGATCTGAGTGATGCGGCGGACCGCATTCGGGCGATCAACATGAGGGGGATCGTTGCCGATGTCGTACTAGGAGGCATTCCAGCGGATCGCGCGGAGCGGGAGCGCTACATGACGGATATCGCCGCGCGCTTCTCGGCTTTGAATATCACCTGGATGGGCGCGCCGTCCTTCGAGAACACTCCCAACGGCAAGGCGATCTTAAAAGATGCGGGAACATTGCTTGCGAAACTCGATCCCTACAATCATCCGCGCACGTCCATGGCGGAAACAACGTCTTCCGCGCTGCTCGGGGACAAATGGATGGGCTTTCTGAGCTACGGCACCACCGATCCCAACGTCGGCGCCGTAGAGCACCAGTTCTTCGCCATGCCCGCGGTAAACACCGGCATCCAGTCGCAGCGCGATCTTTGGACCGCCACCATGAACGGACAATATCCGGCATCGGGGTCGGGCAAGTACATGACCGTCTGGTTCGAGTTCATGGCAGGCAATCGCTACTGGGAATTGGAGCCCTATTTCGACGTGGACGGCGGGCGAGCTGTGGCGCTGGAAGATGTCGAATACATCGTGTACGTCGAGAAACCCGGCCCGGTGGAGCTGACCGTCGAAGATCACGGTTACGACGTCGCCTGGATCAATCCGGCGACGGGCGAACGCATCAAGGGGAAAGGCTACAAGGGCAAACATTTCACCGGCGAGCCCCCCGATAAATCGCATGACTGGGTTTTGCAGGTCTCCCGCGAGAGCCGCAAGGAAGGCATGCTGAAGTCTTACAAGTTCGATTCTCGCGAGGTTCCCATCCGGCTTCAGGAGGTCGAGACGAATCCGCAAAAGATGCCATTCGAGGTCGCACAGCCCGACGGCGACATTTCCATGGCTCTGTCGCCCCGTTATTCGATCAAGATCCTGCGTCCCACGCGCGCGACGCGAGACTTGCTGGCGGAGTGGACGGCAGAGGTGGTTCTCGACGGCGAAGGGTATCGGGTCGCGGGTACCGGTAGCGAAGGCACGCTGCATATTCCCAAGGAGATCGTGCACAAGCTTCCGGGGACGCTCAGCGTTCGCGTTTCGATCCTGAACGCCAACGGCAAGGCGTACGCGATCGATAAAGTGTACCGGCTCCTCCCGTGAGCGGATCCCTGGTGTTGGCCATCGATACCACCAGTGACCTCGGCAGCATCGCGCTCGCCGGCGATGGCCGGGTGCTGGAAGAGGTCGCACTGCATTCTGCCGATGGTTTCGCCCACATGCTGTTCGGCGAAATCGAGCGGCTACTCGCCCGCCACAAACTCAAGATCACAGACATCGACGGATTCGCGGTCGCGGCCGGACCCGGAGCATTCACGGGAGTCCGCGTCGGTCTGACCGCGGCAAAAGGTCTGGCGGAAGCCACCGGTCGCAAGGTTGTGGCGATTTCCAACCTGCAAGCTCTAGCGTCGTTCGGGACGCGGCCTCTAAGAGCTCCGGTGATCGATGCCCGCCGCGGCGAAGTATTCGTGGCGATTTACGATTCGGATCTGCGGTTGGTCTCCGAGGAAGTTGTGGTGAAGTTCGAGGATTGGATGAAGGCTTCGCCCCGCGATGCTATCGAAATCATCCAAGGTTCCCGTGAGCTCGCTGGCGCCATCGCCAGCATTGCAAACTCGCGGTTCCAGGCGGGCTTAGGTCAGGATCCGGCCGATATCGACGCCAACTACGTCCGCCGCTCCGACGCTGAGCTCTTCTGGCGCGATCAAACCTAAAAGTGTTGGCATAAGTCTGCGAATCGCTTCACTTGCAGAAATCGTGCGCCTGAAGGTGTCCGCAAATCCTGATGCTCCAGCACCCACGTGCGCGCATGCGGAACCAGCACAGCCCCTAGGCCGGCCTCGAGCGCCGGATTGATATCGGACTTCGGCGAGTTGCCGATCATCCACGAACTAGCCGCATCGAATCTCTGCTCGCCGATCAGATTCAAGTATGCTGGCGAGTCCTTTTCTTTCACGATGGCCGTGTGTGAGAAATGCCGGCTCAGGCCGGAGCGGTCGACCTTCATGCGCTGCTCGTCCGGATGGCCCTTGGTGAATAACGCCAGTGTGTGACGCTGGGTCAGCTCGGCGAGGGTTTCTTCCACGCCTTCAATCAGCTCGATCGGCTGCTCCAGAATCCGCTCGGCCAGGGACATGACATGCTCCAGATCGTCGGGACGGATTTCCCGTTCGGCTAAATGTTGATACGCCTGCTGCAAATTGCGCCCGAAATTGATGGACCCGTATCCGTGGATCTTCGAGTTCACCAATTCGATTTCATTCAGGATATCGCGTACCTGGGCGGGCGACAGTGAGGAGTGCGCCAGGAACTCGACGAAATGATCGAAAGCGTGCTCGAAGTAGATGTTGTTTTCCCACAGCGTATCGTCCGCATCGAAAATCAAAACGCTCATGGATGTTCAGGGATGCTCAGGAATGTTCGCCGGGTTTGTGGCTATGCCCATTGCTGCCCGCCACATTTTTCGTGTGCTGGATGCGGCGATGCCGTTGAAGATATGTGGGTAGAAATTCCGCGATGCGGCGCATGCGGTCCGCTTCGGTGCGCATCCCCAGCAGGGCTTGGCGCAATTCCAGGTCCGGAACGTCCTGGGCCAGCCGGAAACTAAGTTGCGGATCGCTGGCCTTCTCGGGATCCAAAGGATTGCTGGATGATAACGACTGCAGCTCGTTGAATCCGGAGATCACATTTTGAACCAGGCCGGGCGGTGCTTCCGGATTCGGCTCATCGTCATCGAAGAATTCGACGGATCCGCGCAGGAAGGAACGTTCTTCGTTGAGCAGCAGTACTTCGAAGCGCCGCCGTCCACGCACCATGATGTCCAGGCGGCCATCCGGATATTCGCGCAGCACGCGGTCCACCGTGCCGGTGCAGCCGGTGTCCACGATCCCTTTCGAGCTCGCCAGAATCACCCCAAACTCCAGCTTGTCGCGCAGAACTTCCCCGATCATTTCCTTGTATCGTTCTTCGAAAATATGGAGCGGTAGCTGCGATCCCGGAAGCAGCACTACCTGTAGCGGAAACAGCGGCAGTAGACCGTCCTGCATGCTACTATTATGGCGTTCGCGCCCAGTTGCCCGCAAAACGTAAATTGAACGGAATGATTTTAAAGCTCAAACGAACTCCGGGAATCTACCTGGTCGGCTTCATGGGAAGCGGCAAATCCACCGTCGGCCGCGTGCTGGCCGAAGAGCTCGGCTGGGGATTCGCCGATCTGGATGAAGATATCGAAAAGCGCGAAGGCATGCCCATCAGCCAGATCTTTGAAACGCGCGGCGAAGCCGGGTTTCGCCAGGCCGAGACTGCCGCGCTGCAGCAGAGAGTCCGATCCGTTGAAGCCGGAAAGCCCTGCGTGATCGCCCTTGGCGGCGGAGCGTTTTTGAGCAAAGAGAACTTCGATATGGTGTGCAACAACGGCGTGAGCGTGTGGCTGGATTGTCCGTTCTCGACGGTGGAGCGGCGCGTCTCAAAGTTCGATCACCGGCCTCTGGCGCGCGATCCCGAGAAACTGCGCGAGCTGTTCGCCGTGCGCCGCGCCGGTTATCAGCGTGCCGATTACTGCGTCCCCGTGGAAAGCGACGATGCCGCCGAGGTCGCCGCGAAAATTCTAGAGCTGCCGCTTTTCTAGAAACGTGCGCAAACACACCCTCCAGATTTTTCAGGCCGCTCTTGCAGCCGCCGATCCGTACGCCGCGGTTCTCCGCCAGCTCCAGTTTGATGGCCGTACGCTCAAAGCCGGCCGGCGGCCCTACCGGCTCGCCGATTTCGATCGCATTCAAGTGATCGGGGCGGGCAAAGCCGGCGGATCGATGGCGCGTGCCGTCGAGCGCGTGCTCGGCCGGCGCATCCGTGGCGGAGTTGTGAACGTTCCCGATGGGACCGAAGCGCGCGTTCACAGACTTGCGCTGCTGCCGGCCAGCCATCCTATTCCTGACGATCGTGGCGTGGAAGGCGCTCGCCGGATTCTCGAAATCGCGCACGCAGCCGGTCCTCGCGATCTACTGATCTGCCTGATCTCAGGGGGAGCGTCGGCGCTGCTGCCTGCGCCGGTACCGGGCCTCTCCTTAGCCGCGAAGCAGGAGATTACGCGCCAGTTGCTCAATGCGGGCGCGGCTATTCATGAGCTGAATACTGTCCGTAAGCACCTGAGTCTGGTGAAGGGCGGACAACTGGCCGCCGCCGCGCATCCGGCCACCGTGATCACGCTGATTCTTTCCGATGTCGTCGGCGACCATTTGGACGTCATCGGGTCGGGGCCCACAGTAAGCGATTCTTCGACCATTGAGCAAGCGGAGGCGGTGCTGCGAAAGTTCGGTGTCTCCGTTCCCGCGGGAATTCTGCGCGAAACACCCAAGACCATACAAGTGCAAAATCTGATCGTCGGCAGCAATCGGCTGGCGATCGACGCAGCCGCCCGCAAGGCCAAGGAGCTGGGTTATCGAACACTGGTGCTCTCTACCTCGATCGAAGGCGAAACGCGGGACATCGCGCGCATGCACGCAGCCATCGCACGGGAAATCCCGCTGCGACGGCCGGCCTGTATTCTTTCCGGCGGTGAGACGACGGTGACCGTTCGCGGCAAGGGTCTGGGCGGACGCAATCAGGAATTTGTTCTGGCCGCCGCGATGGAGTTAGCGGACGTAACCGTCTTCAGTGCCGGTACCGACGGACTCGACGGGCCCACGGATGCCGCCGGCGCCATCGCCGATACCCGGACGCTCGCCCGCGCCCGCAAATTGCACCTTGACCCGCGCCAGTTTCTGGACAACAACGATTCGTACCGCTTCTTTGAGAAGGTGGACGGCTTGATCAAGACTGGTCCCACCGGTACCAATGTAATGGACGTGCGAATCCTGCTGCTCCCCGCGTAGTTTTTTACTGTTCCACAGGTTGCGGAGGCCGCGAGGGCGCAATCTGCTTCGGTGACGCCGCCGGCGGAGCAATCCGAACCGTCGGAGACGCGTCGCCGGCCGACGCCGTGCGGACTACGATCTGGCCGTTGTCGGTCGAGATGTTTACGGGAGGTCCGCCATTAGAGCCGCGCAGTGTCGCGCCGCGACGACCTGTCGGCTCCAGCTTCAACAGATCGCCGAACTCGTTATCTACCGAGCCGCGGCTGCTGCTCGCGTTCAGATCGAACTTCGCGGTTTGGGGCAGGGCCAGTTGGATCCGCCCCGTTCGGCTGTGCACGTCCATCTTGGCCAATGGAAGCAGGCCGGGTCGCAAATCAACGTCGCCGCCGTTGAGGTTGATGTCCAGGGAATTCGAAAAATTCGAGAGGCTCACGTCCCACGAGCGCGACGAGGTCATACGGATTGGACCGGTCAGATCCGACCCGATCAAATTCCCCAGAGTGACCCGCATATCAGTCACCTTCTCGGCCGAAAAGTCGGTATAGCCGGTCGAGATCCGCAGCGGCTTTGTAAGGTTGTGAAGCTGCGAGTTCCCGGTAAACGTGCCGTTGATCGTAACGGGTCCGGCGATGTCTTGCAGATCGATGTCGGAACCCCGGCCCTTCAGATCTACCGAGCCTCCGATTTTGACCGCACGCAGAATATCGCTGCCGCGCGTCTCCACCGAAACGTTGCCCCCGATGTCTTCGAGTCTCACGCTGGCGTTATCCGAGCTGATCTCAACCGCGCCCTTCACGCCGCTGATATCGAAATCGCCTGAGCGGCCGTGCGCTTCAATCGAAGCGCCTCGCGGAACCACAATGTCCAGGTCGGCCGAGATGCGGCGGTTATTGCCCGATACGCGATTCTGCCAGGTGTGAATTCGAACCAGATTATCATCGCCGTCGATCTCCAAAGGAGCCTGCGTATTTGAGCGGTCCGCGGAAGACTGATCCAGGCTGCGAATTGTCGAATGTCCGGTTACTTTGACCGAGCCGACATCGCCCGCAGTGATCCGGGCATTGCCGCGGAAGGTCTCAATGATCACGCGCGGAGCTTTGCCGGTCGCTTTCTCCGCCGAGAGCGGGTAGTCGTAGCTCTCTCCAAAAATATCCAGGCCGCCCAGCTCGATCCGGCTGCCCGGGAGCCACCCCGAAAAACCACGCACGGCGTGCAGGCTCACTCCGACGAAACACAGGAAGACGATCAGCACCCACTCGCCGCTCGACAGGCCCCGTGCGGGCAAGGGCTTGGAGCTCGCTGCCCACACCAGAATTTCGAGCAGCCGTAAGCCGCCCCAGATTACCAGCAGCAGCGGCCAGTATTTGGCCAGATAATCCAGCAGTTGCAGCTCGGGGAAAACGTTGCGGGCCAGAAACAGCAGCCCGATGCCGATCAGCAGCAGCGGCGCAACCAGGGAAGCTCGTCTCATGCTCCTGTTCCTCCTGTCTGATCGGCTGTCTGGTCTTGGGAACTCAGGTGCTCGCCCAGTTTGAAGAGTCCCAGCAGGATCAGCAGCACCGGCCAGGTGCGCGAGAAGCTCACCCGGTCGAGCTGATCGGCGGCCATCAGCAGTCCCAGCGTCACCAGCATCACCGGACCTCGAACCGCCAGCAGCAGGGCTCTAGCGCTCACGGTCCACCTCCGAGGCACTCCCCGTCATTCGCAGATACAGCATGTAGACTCCCAGCACAATCAGCATCACCGGCCAGTAGCGCAGCAGGCGGCGCAATTCCACCAGTTCCAGATTGTTGAGCAGGAACACTACACCCAGAGCGATCAGCAGAATGGGGGCCGCCGGAAATCGCGATCCGCCATGGCCCGGAACCAGGCTGGAGAATTCGTCCACCGGCTGGCCCAACCTTCGCAGCTTGGCCGTATGATACGCCTCAAAAGCCATGTACCCGAAGAAGGCCGGGATGAGCACGCCAAATAGCGGCTCGAATCCGTTGACCTGGTTGCTGCCGACCAGCGTGAATAACATTCCCACGATAAAAACGTGAACCAGGCCCTTGGCATATTGGCCGTTGTAAATCGCACCCACTCCGGGAATCAGCCCCAGTACGAATGCTACGCCCGGAGAGACATCGGAATGCGGAACCGGAGGAGGTGCCTTGGAAGTATACGGGCTCGCGTCAGCCGGATCCGAAAAGCCGGAGGGCGGCGGCCCGGACGGTAAGTGCTCCAGGCAGTAAATAGTTCCGTGCGCCGTGTGGACGCTGGCGGCGTCCAGCGCTTTTCCGCAGGACCGGCAATAGCCGACCACCGGATTCTCTGCTGGAAATTCAGGCGGCGTAGCGGACGTGGCTTCCGGATTCATTTCTTTTCTCCTCCTGCCGGGACTTGCTGCGGCGGGGTGTCTGTTTGCGGCGCAGGCTGCGCAGGTTGTTCCTCGGCCCATTCCTTGAGCCGGGTTTGGATTTCGTAAACCACTCGCATGCTTTCGTAATACTTCACTCCGCGGTTATACCAGCGGACTACTCGATCCTCGGCGGCCGTGAAGACTTTCACCGGATCCAGGTCGGAGGGCGTCAGTTGTCGCACGTGCGTCGAGCGGCCGATGATGGCGAAGGACAGAATCGTCAACGCCATGGACATCGCGATTCGCGGCTGCAGCACCGGTTCCAGCCACTTGCCGAACAATCTCCGCGCCAGCGAAGGCTTGATCACGGCGCGGCTGGGTCCCGCCGTCACTTCGAACAGGATGCGCGTCACCAGTTCCGGAGGAGCTTCTACCACCGCGACTCGCTCCATGAACGCGACGGCTTCGGCGGAATCGCGAGCCAGTTGGCTGCACGCAGCGCATCCCGCCAGGTGGACTTCGAGCGCGGACGCCGCGTCACCGCGCAGCGTTCCGTCTACGAAGTCGGCCAGCAGAATTTCTACGTCTGCGCAGTTCACGGCATTTCCTTATACTTGCTGAGCCCGGTCTGTTGGCGAAGTACTCGTGCCAGCTCCGCCCGTCCGCGATTGAGTCTGGACTTGACCGTTCCTTCCGGAACCTTCAGCACTTGCGCGATTTCCCGATACTCCAGTTCTTCCAAATCTCGTAGGATAACCGTTTCGCGCAGGTCCGGCGAGAGTTTTTGCAGGGCGGCCTGCAGCATCTCGCTGGCTTCCCGCCCGGCCAGCATGCCTTCCGTTCTCCCGATGGCGGCCGTCTTTTCCTCCAGCAGCGGAAGCTGATCTTCAATCGAGTCGCTGGCCCGCTCCAGTTTGGTCCGGCGATAATGATCGATCAGCAGATTTCGGGTCAGCCGGGATAGCCAAACGGCAAAGGAGCCCTCGCCCGCGCGGAAGCTCTTGAGCGAGCGAAACACCCGCATGAAGACGTCCTGGGTGAGGTCCTGCGCCTGATGATCCGACCCCGTAAAGCGGTAGCAGATGGCGTACACACGTCGGGTATGGACCTTCACCAGTTCTTCCCAGGCGACTTCCTCTCCGCCTAGGCAGCGCTCCACCAGTTGATTGTCGGCGTCCAAATACGATCCCCGGACCTCACGAGCGCCCGAAATCGCACTCCACAAAGCCTTCGTCCCGGCGGCCAAGCGGCTCGGCGTGGTAATCTGTCGGACTGTAGCGATTGCCGCCATGGCTTTGCGTCGAGCGAGCGAACCTTTCTGCCCGGAGACCGTACCCCGTAGCGAGGTTCCTAATATGAGAACGAAATCCCTGCATGGAAAGTTCGCTTTTCATTCTATCCGTACCCGGGGTAGCCGCGTGCGGATCGGAATTCGAGAGGGCCTAAGGGGGCAGCCGTAAAAGATTGAAAAAGCAACACCTCGGGGTTGTGCTCGGAATCGCCGTAGTGCTGGCCTCGGTGGTATACGTGTACTACCGGTGGCATCACTCCGGCTTTGCCTGGCAGAAGTTCGTCGATGTTTTGAGCACCGTGGACTGGAGCTGGCTCAGCCTGGCTCTGGCGCTGATCCTGGCCACCTATGTCGGCCGCGCCCTGCGTTGGGAGATCATGCTGCGGCCTTTGACCAGCAAGGTCGCCCTGTGGAAGCTGGTAGTGGCCACCTGCATCGGGTTTACCGCCGTAGTCCTGTTCGGGCGTGCGGGGGAGCCGGTGCGGCCGTACCTGATTTCCCGAAAGGCAGGGGTGTCCTTTTCAAGCCAGGTTGCAGCCTGGATGGTGGAACGCATGCTGGATCTACTGATGGTCTTGCTGATCTTCGGCATCGCCCTCACGCAGATATCCCGCAGCGGCATCCAGCCGGGGCCCCGCATCGAAGCGGCGCTGCAGGCCGCCGGCTTGCTGGCCGGAGTCACGGGATTCCTATGTCTGGCTCTCCTGGTGGGGCTGCGGCGATTTCGAGGAAGCGTCCGCGAGCGGCTCATGGTTTCCCTGTCGTTCTTGCCTGAGCTGGTCCAACAGAAGGTCTCGCGATTCCTGCACGCCTTCGAAGAGGGGATGCAATCCACGCAACACAAGTCCTACGTCGGGCTCCTGGTGATCTACACCATCATCGAGTGGCTGGTGGTCGCCGGATCGTTCTACTGCGTGTTCCGGGCGTTCCCTGAGACTGCCGGGCTGCGTATTACCGATGTAATCATAGCCCTGGGTTTCGTCTGCTTTGGGAGCGTCTTGCAAATTCCAGGCGTCGGCGGGGGCATGCAGATTGCCACCGTTCTGGTGCTGACCGAGTTTTACGGAGTCAGCCTGGAGGCCGCCAGTGGAATCGCCTTGGTACTATGGATTATCACCTTCGTGGTTATCGTACCTTTGGGTTTGGTTATGGCCTTCCATGAGGGGATCAAGTGGCGTAGCTTGAGGCACATAGAGGGACCCTCTTCGGGTTACGGTTTATGACCTGCCCGTTTTGCCGGCATCGTCAGGACCGGGTCATCGACTCGCGTGAAAGCAAGGAAGGCGATCTCATTCGCCGGCGGCGCGAATGCCTGAAATGTAATCGCCGGTTTACGACTTACGAGCGCAGCGACGAGATCCCTTACATGGTGGTCAAGCGCGACGGCCGGCGTGAGCGGTTCGAGCGGCAGAAGGTCCTCGAAGGGCTGCTAAGAGCTTGTGAAAAAAGGCCCGTACCCGTCGCCAAGCTGGCCGAGGTGGTGGATGCCGTAGAATCGGAATTGGCCGAAAACCCGGACCGGGAGATGGCCACCGGCGCGATCGGGGAATTGGTTTTGGATCGGTTGAAAAAGCTGGATAAAATCGCGTATGTCCGGTTCGCTTCGGTGTATCGGGACTTCCAGGACGCGGAGTCTTTCCTGGTGGAGTTGAAGGACCTGTTCGAGCGCGGAAAGTAGAGTCCTGGGCCTTTTCCGCCTGTAACCTTAACGTATTTGTAGCATCTTTTGAAATAGAGACTTAACTTAAGCGCGGACTACTGATATACTGAAACTGGCTTCGACCCCAGTGCAAAACACTTCCACCTATGCTGGACCTAGCTAAGTCTATAGAAAACAAGGTGTTATAGTTTGGCCCGAGTGAACCACGTGGATCATTTCGAAGACCAATTCAGCGGCGAAGCACCTGAGCCACTAGGACTTCCTTTTGACGAGGAAGGTGGCTTTTTTCACCCTGAGGAAGTGCACGATGGCGAGGATTTCGCCCATGCGCACGCTCCTGAGGAATCCATTTACACGGATGACCCGGTTCGCGTTTATTTGCGCGAAATGGGCGCCGTACCGCTGCTGACCCGTGAGGGTGAAGTCAATCTTGCTCGTCGCATGGAGCGCGGCAAGCTGCGGATGCAGAAAGCCATCAGCCGCTCTGCGCTGGTCCAGCTGCGGGCTATCGAAATCTGCGAGCAGGTCAAGCGCGAACCCGAAGAGTTGGACACGTTTGTAGACCTCGGCGATCTGGAAGAAGAGAGCCCGGCCTACAACAAGCGCCGCAATGAAGTTCGCGGCGAGCTGGCCGAACTGGTTCTGGCTCACAAGAAGCTGGGCCAGGTTTCCGACAAGCTGGATTCGGTTCCGCTCAGCAATAAAAAACTCCGCCGCCGCTGGATCGGACGCATGAAGCGCGCCCGCGTTTCGGTTTCGCAGGGCATACGGCACATCCCCTACTACCTGCAGCAGTGGAAAGAGTTCACCAAGGAAATCGAAAAGGTCGCCGAAGAACTCTCGCGCTTGGAAGCCGATCTGCGCAAGATCGAAGGCCGTTCCAGCCAGACCGCTCAGAGCAAAGCCCGGGAGATCCGGCGCGAAATCCGCAAGCGTGAAGAAGCGGCCGGCGCCAACATGAGCGACCTGCGGCACACGCTCTCCGTGATTCGCCATGGCGAAATTGAAGCCGAGCGAGCCAAGAAAGACCTGGTCGAAGCCAATCTTCGCTTGGTGGTCTCGGTGGCTAAGAAGTACGTCAACCGCGGGCTGCACCTGCTGGATCTGATCCAGGAGGGCAACATCGGCCTGATGCGCGCCGCCGACAAGTTCGAATACCGCCGGGGCTATAAGTTTTCGACCTACGCGACCTGGTGGATCCGCCAGGCCATCACGCGGGCGATCGCCGACCAGTCGCGCACCATTCGTATTCCCGTTCACATGAACGAGAGCATGAATAAATTCCTGCGCGCCACACGCGAGCTGGAAAAAGAAATGGGCCGGGCTCCGTCCAACGACGAAATCAGCCGGCGCATGGACATTCCCGTCGAGAAGGTCCAGAAGCTGAAGACCATCTCACGCGATCCGGTGTCGCTCGAAACTCCCGTCGGCCGCGATGGCGAATCCGCCCTGGGCGACTTGATCGAAGACCGCTGGGTGGGATCGCCTGTCGACGCCGTGATCGACACCAACGTTCGCGACGAAACCGCCAATATCCTTAAGACGCTTTCTCCCAAGGAGGAGAAAGTGATCCGCCTGCGCTTCGGCATCGGCTGCGAGCGCGAGCACACGCTCGAAGAGATCGGCCAGGAGTTCGACGTGACGCGCGAACGCATCCGGCAGATCGAAGCCAAGGCGCTGCGGCAACTCCGGTCGCCGGAACGTGCGCGGCACCTGCGTGCGCTGCTGGCCGCGCGGTAAATCTCGCTAGGCGACAAGATCGCGTCGCCTACTCCAACAATCAATTCGCCACGCGCCAGGGCGAAACCTCGGGCCAAGTCCTAAGAACCTTGTTGGCCCACTCCGCAGTCTCGCCCGTGTGACAGGAAGTGCACGAGTTGGGCATCTTCAGGCGCTCGGCTTCGAGCGGCGCAATGAACTTGAACGTATGGCTGCGGACGTTCGTGGTGGTCATCTCCTGCTCGATCTTGGGCATGTGGCAGTTCACACACTCGTTGCCCGCGGATCCCGCGGGATGATGGGTATGCTGCTCGACCGTCGCGGTATGTGGACCATTCGGCGAATTCGGGCCATGGCATTGTAAGCACAGTACATTCGCCGGGCGGATCAGATCGGCGTTGTTATCGGTGCCGTGGACGTCGTGACAGGTGAAACAGTTGACGCCCCGCGAATACATCAGGCTCTGCACAAAATCGTTGCCCTGCATACGATTCTTGTGGCCCGTGCCATCGGGAAAGTGAGTAAAACTAGTTTCCCCGAGCTTGTGCTCTTCCAATTGCCAGAAATCGCTTAATCTCTTCGTAACATCGAAGCCAACGGGCCAATCGTAATACTTTCCCTGGATCGGATTTGTCAGCGGCTGGCCCTGCGAATGGCACTGGATGCAGACGTCGCTTCCGCGATTCCCCAGGCGCGCGGGATTCACGATGTTGGCGCGCGACGGCCGCGCGACGTGCAGACTGCCGGGACCGTGGCACTTTTCGCAGCCTACGTTCCACTCGGTAACTGTCTTGGTCTGGATATTGTAGTTCACGGAGTGACAGCCGTCACAAAGCGGTCCAGTGGGCCGCTGCATGTTATCGGCAGGGTAGTGTGGAACCCACCAGTCCGTTCCATTGGCAACCATGTAGCGGCTCCATCTTTGATTCGCTACGTCCCACTGCGCGGGCAAAGGGAAATAGTCGTCGCCGACCTTGGTGAAGTAGCGCTGCTTCCATTTGCTGCCATATACGAAGGCGATGGCATCCTTGGTAAACGTGACGATAGCCGGATCGGCTTTGCTGAAATCGGGAATGATCGCGTCGGGATGCTCGTTGGGATCGCGAACCACATTCGCCATGCGCGTCTTGCTCCAGCGTTCATACGTCGCCGGGTGGCAGGTCTTGCACGCGGTGGATCCGGTGTATTGTGCGGTTTGGGCCGAAAGCGCGGCGGTGACTCCAGCGAATAGAACGAGGCGAAGAAGCATCTATCTCCTAGTCGAGGCTACTGCAGTGCGTTTTCTTTGGGACGCGAGCACAGTGGAGACCACCTTGCCGTCGGCGAGGCTGACGATCAACTCATCTTTGGAGTCCGTTTTATACCAGAACGTGTCCAACATCTGCGAGCGGCGGATTTGGGACGTCCGCGTGGCGGGCTCGCCGAAGCGGTTGAGAACTTCATCGCGTTCCATGCCGATGGTGACCTGGGCAGGATCGATCGGCTTGGTGATGACTGAGGCCGCTTTGGCGGCTGTGGCCGAGGCGCCTGCGGCAGGCGTAGCTGCTGCGGAGTTTGATGCACCTGATTTGGGGGCTTGATCGAGGGTTTTACTAAGAGCGCCGAAGACGCCGCCAACGGCTTGCCCGGCTCCCCTGGCTCCAGCGGCTGCTCCGGTGGAGGCGCCAGCGCCCACCGCCGTCTCTACCGCGGCTTGCCCCCATGAAATGGCGACGCAAGCAGTCCAGACCAAAACGAACCCAAGAGACTTCATAAAATTGGCCCTCTTTTGCAGTCTATCACCAGGAAGACATGCCCAGATCTGGCGGGCATTGTTGGATATAGCGTTTTCGATCGCGTGCTGCGGGAGAGAGATGTGACAGGAATGGGGCATGAGGAAACATGTCCGCGCGGTTTTAGATGATCTGAAAAAGAAGTCCTCGAAGAAACCGAACGAAGATTTGCAGAACCAGGTGCTATCGAAGGACCCCAAACAGAAGGTCCGGCAACTCGACTATCAGGCGCAGCAAAACGAGGAGCGCCAGACGTCCTCCTAAGTTTGCCCTAGCCGGGCGGGCGTTTCGCGGCCTAGCAGGGCAGGCTGGCGGGCACCGGTAGCCGAGGGCAGGTTGCCGGGCCGGCCCGAGATGAACTCATAGGCCAGAACCGCGAAGGCGATGGCTTCCTTCGCGTCGGGGTCGATCCCGTGGTCGGCGCTGGTGACGAGGTCATGGGTCGGTAGCAGCTCGCGCAGCCGGCGCATCAGCCAGCGGTTATGCACTCCGCCGCCAGAGGCGATGACTTCGCGAGTGGTTTCGGCATAGGACGAGATCGCTAACGCGATGGACTGTGCAGTAAGCTCGGTGGCGGTCGCGATCAGATCGGGCAGCGCGACTCCGGTAGCGATCAGGCCGCTTGAATATTCCTGGCCGAACTGCTCACGTCCGGCGCTCTTCGGCGGCCGGAGCTTGAAGTAGGGATCGCCGAGCATGGCTTTCAGCAAGCCTTCGTGAATCTTGGATTCACGGGCGATGCGGCCATTCCGATCGCACGTCTGGCGGCCATCGGTCAGGCGCGAGACGAGTGCGTCGATTACCATGTTGCCGGGGCCGGTATCGAAGGCGACCACATCTTCTCTGGAAGCTCCTGCCGGAATCACCGTGATGTTGGCGATGCCGCCGATGTTTAGTGCGATGCGGCCGATGCGGCGGTGGCGGAACAACAGGAAATCGACCAGAGGGACCAAGGGTGCACCTCGTCCGCCCGCGGCGATATCACGCTCGCGGAAATTGGAGATAATTCGCAAGCCGGTGCGCTCGGCCACGACCGATGCGTCGCCGATCTGCATGGTGCTGGCCACACGGCGGCCTAGATAATTGATCGGAGCACCTTCGTGGAAGATGGTCTGCCCGTGCAATCCGCATAGAGAGATCGAGCGGAGAGAGATGCGCTTGCGCCGGCAAGTTTCGCGGACGGCCTCGGCATAGAGTTCGCCCAGCAGGAAGTGCAGGCGCGCGATGGCCGCAGTATGCGTCATGGTGTTCGAGACGCCAAGAATCGCCGAGCGGACGGATTTAGGGTAGGGAACGGAGTGGAACGCCAGCGGCTCGATCTTCTTGCCGTGGATATCGACAATAGCAACGTCGATCCCGTCGAGCGACGTGCCGCTCATGATGCCGGCTACACGCATAGAAAAGGCCGCATCAGTTCTCCAGTTCCTTTTGGAGTTCGGCGAGGAGCTGGAGGGCTTCGATGGGGCGGAGGTTGTCCAGATTCAGGGCGCGGATGCGGGCTGCGAGCTGATGATTCACCGGTTCGAACAACTGGATCTGCATAGGTGCCCCGGGAGGCGTGAGCTCTTCGGTCACCGCCGATTCGTGCTGGGCGAGGATTTCACGGGCCCGTTCGATCACGGTCATGGGCAGCGCCGCCAGGCGCGCTACTTCGATGCCATAGCTGCGGTCGGCCGATCCTGGTTCGACGCGGCGCAGGAAAAGTATCTGGTCGCCCGATTCTTTGACAGACACATGCAGGTTGCGGACGCCTTCCAGTTGTCCGGCCAGTTCGGTGAGCTCGTGATAGTGTGTGGCGAAGAGCGTCTTCGCCCGGATGTGCCGCTGGATGTGTTCGATGACTGCCCAGGCCAGCGCCAGACCATCGTAGGTGGAAGTCCCGCGGCCGATTTCGTCGAGGATGATCAGGCTGCGCGGGGTGGCCGAGTTCAGGATCACCGCGGTCTCGGTCATCTCAACCATAAAGGTGGATCGGCCGCGCGCCAGGTTGTCGGCTGCACCGATGCGAGTGAAGACGCGATCGACGATGGGCAGCAGAGCGGATTCCGCGGGGATATACGATCCCATTTGCGCCAGGATCGTGAGGAGCGCGGCCTGGCGCAGGTACGTAGACTTCCCACCCATGTTGGGACCCGTGATGACCGCTATGAATTGCGTTTCGGGATCAAAGTAAAGATCGTTGGGAATGAAACGCTGGGCGTCTTGCGCCGCGAGCTTCTCGATGACGGGATGGCGGCCCGCCATCACCCGCATTTCGCCCGAAGCGGAGAATCGAGGGCGAACGTAGCGGTTTTCGGCCGCCAGTTCGGCGAGTGCGACAGCAACATCCAGCTCGGCGACCGCGGCGGCGGTGGCTTTGATGCGTGCGGCCTGTGACGAAGCGAGGATGCGAAGCTGCTCGAAGATGTCGCGCTCGATGGCGATCGACCTTTCTTCCGCTTCCAGAATCTTGACTTCCAGTTCCTTGAGCTCGGGAGTGGTGAAACGCTCGGCGTTTACCAGGGTCTGCTTGCGCTGATAGTCGGCTGGCGCGAGATGCTGGTTGGATTTCGAAATCTCAATGTAGTAGCCGAAGACGTTGTTGAAGCGGACCTTGAGCGACGCGATACCGGTTCGAGCGCGCTCGCGTTGTTCGATCTGCACCAGGTAGGTGCGGCTGTTCTGGGAGATGTCTCGAAGTTCATCGAGGCGCGCGTCGTAACCCGAGCGTATGGTCCCGCCGTCGGACAGGTTCACAGGAGGCTCGTCGGCAATGGCGGCGAGTACGCGGTCGCGAAGTTCGGGGATGGGGTCGAGGCGGGACTGGATGTCCAGAAGCAACCCCGCCCTTACGGAAGGTGCTGCAAGCGAGGGTATGACTGAGAGCGATCGCGCCAGCGCAAGAAGATCGCGGGGACCGGCCGAGGCGAGCGAGATCTTTGCCAACAGACGCTCGAGATCCAGAATGGATTCCAGATGTTTGCCCAACTCCGCGCGAAGAATCGGCAATGCGTGGAGTTCCTCCACGGAATCCAGCCGGGCTTCGATTTCGGCGACGTCGATGGAAGGCGCGAGCAATCGGCGTCGCAGCAAGCGTCCGCCCATGCCGGTGCGAGTGCGATCGAGCACGTGGAGCAGCGTAGATTCTTTGGATTCGCCCGCAAAGAGCGGCTCGACCAACTCCAGGTTGCGGACAGTGGTGGCATCGAGAATGAGCGTGTCGGCGCGATTGTAGAACGTGGGGCGTTCCAGATGATCGAGCGCGTTCCGCTGGGTATCGCGAAGGTAATGCAGGATGGCGGCGGCGGCGCCGGTTGCCAGCGGCCGAGACTCGAGACCGCAGCCGTCGAGCGCCAGCAGATGGAAGTGATCGCACAGGCTGCGCGCGGCGTAGTCGGCCCCAAAGACCCAGGCATCGAGCGGCGTTTTGAGACAGGGCAGAGAATCGGCCAGGCCTTCCGGAACCACCACCTCTCGTGTATTCAGAGTCTCAAGAGTGGTGCGGATTTCTGCCGCGTCGATTTCTGTGGCGCGAAACTCACCGGTGGAAATATCGACGTGAGCCACACCTGCGCGTCCATTCAAAGGCATGACCGCCGCCAGGAAGTTGTTCTCGTGCGAGCGCAGCACCTGGGCGTTCATCGCGGTGCCGGGGGTAACGATGCGGGTGACTTCGCGCTTGACGAGCTTGGTAGCGGCGGTGGCGACTTCCATCTGGTCGCAGATGGCGACGCGATAGCCTTTCTGAATCAGGCGTGCGATGTAGTTCTCGGATGCGTGGTAGGGGACGCCGCACATGGGGATCGGCTGGCCTTTTTCTTTGTTACGGGCGGTGAGCGTGATTTCGAGCTCGCGCGCGGCGGTGACGGCGTCGTCGTAGAACAGCTCGTAGAAATCGCCCAACCGGAACAGCAGCAGGGCATTGGGAACCTGCTGCTTGATGCCGTGGTATTGCCGCATGAGCGGCGTGGAGGGGTCAGCGGACATCGGGAACTTCAATTATAGAGGCGTGACAGGCGACAAGATCGCCTGTCCTACTCAGCGTCCGACGACTTTGACGACTTTGGCGGTCTCAGCCTCAACGGCCTGAAGGTGTTCGGTCACTTCGTCCCAGCGGCGATCGAGCATGGATCCGGCGGCCAGTCCGAAGAGCAGCTGGAAGCGAGCGACGGTGGCGGCAGTGTCGGCATTCAACGATGCGCCTTGGGCCGCCAGTCTCGCGTTCATTTGCGCGGCGCTTTTCCATGCGGATGCAGCCTTTGTGGCATCCACCGAGTAGCGCGCTCGAAGATCGCTGAGGGTTTCCTTGTCCGCGGCGGCGACGTTCGGAACGTCGGGCGGCGTTAAGGAGAACGGCGGTTCCATGTTCACGGGCGGCGGCACCGGGTCAAATTCCAAAGGCTCGGCCTGGCCACCGGCCCAGGCACATGGGAAAGCCGAGATCCGCGTCGAAATGCGGCCCAGATAAGAACGCATCTGCGGATTGTTGCTCGCGTATGCATTCATCGTCCTTACGTATGCCGCCATACTCCGGACCATCATGCGATTCGCTGTATAGTCAGCCGCGGTGAGCGCACCACAGTACGCGCCTGCTCCGGCCAGATACTGATCGAAGCGCCCGAGATCGTCCATCGTTACCCTGGAGGGCTGCTGGCCGAGAATGCCGCCGAGGTTTCCGCGCCAGAGGGATCCTGCGCCGATGCCAACGCCGGGAACCACTGCGCCGACGCGCGGCACAACCTGCCCCTCAGCGCCGAAGCAGGCCAGCACAGCGATCGAAACCGCAAAACGCATGGTTACTTCCTTACAACATCGCCCACCACGGGAGCCGGCCCGCCCGACGCGGCGAAGGTTCCAGTGGAGATGCGGTCGCGAACGTTGGTGATGGTCAGCTTGCCGATCGGGGTGGTCTGCACGTCCAGCACCTCACCCGTCTTGGGATCCTTAATTTCCTTACCCTTGTGATAAATCGTGAACGTCTGGCCCTTGGCGAGACCAGCGGCGCTTCCGGCGTTGATGGTGATATTGGTTCCGTCGACATCGGCGATGATGGCGTCGAGGTCGTCTTCGCGGCTGCCCGCGCTGCCCGTGGTGGGACCGGCTGCGATCTGCTGCGAGAGCTTGTTCACGGCGTCCATGGTGGCCTCGCCGATAATGGTCTCGGCGAAGTTGGAACTGGTCATATTGAATCCACCACCAACTCCGACGCCTCCGGCGAACATAGCCGCTCCGAAGCCCTTGCTGGTGCGCTTGGATTCGCCGCGCGCTTCGCCGCTGCCGACGACTTCGCTGGTCTCGGCGTCCACCAGGCGGTAATCGATGACCACGACGGCCTTGGCATCCGCCTTGGATCCGCCGATTACGCCGCCCGCGCCGGGAACGATGGCGCCGACTCCGGCGCTGGTCTTGCGATCATCGCGTCCGAAAACAACGATATCGCCCATCAGTGTGAGATCCGCGCCGCGAATCTGGCCGACGCGCGCGCCGGTTCCTTGTTTCACGCGATTGCTGGCGGAGAAATCCTGTTCCTTCGTGAGGTTTGCGACCTTGCGGCGTTCGACCACGGTGAACTTGCCATCCTGCGTGACGCGCGTGGTCAGCATGGCGGCGATGCCGGTGCCGATGTTCTGCTGCGTGCCAAAGATGGCCTGCACGCTGGTCATCACGGTGGAGTAATCGAAGGGCTCAATGATCAGCGCCTTCTTGGTTTGCGCCGAGGCCAATGTCGCCGAAGCGGCGAGCAGGGCCAGCAGAAGTTTTCTGTTCATGATCGAGTCTCCTTATATCTTCTTGCGCGCCATAAACCCGACTTGCGCGGCTGATCCTGTATATGTTCCGGTGGCGACCTTATCCCGCACGCTGGTGATGGTCATTTCGCCGGTTTTTTCGGTGACTACGTCCAGTGTTTCTTTCGTGACCGGATCCTTCACTTCGCGGACGATGCGGAGAACCTCGAACACCTCGCCGACATTTACGCCGTCGGTTGAGCCGACGTTCAGCACCAGGGTCTTTCCGGAAACGTCGGCGACGCGGCCTTCCACGTCGCGGACCGTCTTCTTCATGTTCGTGGTCTGCGACAGGAGAATTTCAGCGAGTTTGTTGACGCAGTCCTGGGTGGCTTCGCCGATGATGGTCTGGGCGAAATTGGAACTGGTCATGTCGATCTGGACGCCAGCCACGCCTTTTCCGATCACTCCGCCGATGGCGCCGAGAGCGTTACCCTTGCGGACCGATTCGCCCTTGGCCTCGCCGGTAGCGATGATTTCCGAAGTCTCCGCATCGATCAGCCGGTAGTCGATTACGACCACGGCCTTGTCCTCATTCTTGCTGGAGGCAATGCCGCCGATCACGCCGCCGATCAAGCCGCCGCCCTTGACGCTCTTCTTCTTGTCGTCCCGGCCGAAGACTACGATGTCGCCGGATAGCATGGCGTCGGCGCCTGAGATCTGGCCGACGCGCGCTCCGGAGCCTTGCTTGACCCGGTTGCTGGCGTTGAAGTCCTGCTCCTTGGTAAGTGTGGCGATCTTGGCGCGCTCCACCACCACAACCTTGTTCGCCTGGGCCAGCCGCGTGACCAGCATGGCGCGAATGCCTTTGCCGATATCCTGTTGCGTGTTAAAGACCGCTTGCACCGAGGTCTTCACCGTCGAGTAGTCGAATTCATCGACGATGACGCGCTTCTTCTCAGCTTGGGAGATGGCGCCGGAAGCCGCCGGCGCTGGGGCTGCCGCCGCGACAGGTTCGGGGGCGGGAGCAGGAGGAGGCGCTGCGGCGACGGGAGCCGGCGCGGGTGCTGCCGCTGGAGCTGCTGCTGCGGCCGGAGCACTTGCCGGATCCAGCATTACGTCGATGATCTTCTCCGACACTCCGGCGTTCTTCAGCTTCACCAGGTCGGCTGGCGCGAGATTCGCCGGCTTGTTCTCCCTCTGCAGAGTTCTGATGATGAGGCTTTCCGAGAGTCCGGCTTTCACGGATTCGATAACCGAATCCACTGCCGATGGCGCTTTCGTCGCCGTGGCCTTTGCCGGGGCGGCCTTCGGCGCGGCTTTGGGAGCCGCGGTCTGCCCCAAGGCAAGAGCCACCAATAAGGTCAACGCGACTGCCAGATTGGATATTGCGAAAAGCTTGCGTTTCATCCAGATTCCTCCTGATGCACTAAGAATGGGAACTCCGCCGCACGACGGTTTCACCGCAACACTCTCGGGATGCTGGGAATAGTATGTCGAGGTTGCATTATCAGTGTCAAGCGGTGGTAAAATCGCCACGGCGGCTTACCGTGATTTTGCATAGAGACATCGCGCTGCTGCTCGGCGCAGGCTTGATAGCGGCGAGCGTCGTCACGGCCCAATTCACGCCGCGCATTAAGCCTCCCAAAAAGGAAAAGGAGCTGGATACCCAGACGCTCCCTCTGCCCCCTGAGCCGCCTTCGGCAGTGATCGCCGAGACGGGTAAGCTGACGTTCCATGTCTCTCCTCTATCGGCCAAAGGGCTGCTCACACAACAGGTCCGGGATGCACTAAAAGCGCTGGATCGGGCCAGTAACGGCGGGACCATTGTGAAATTGCGGGCGTTTGTCGCCGGCACCGGCGATATGCGTCGTGTCGCGGCGATCGTGAGCGAGGACTTTTCCGAGAAAAAGATACCCCTGCCGGTGGTGACGACGATGCAGGTGGGCGCGCTGCCGCTGGAGGGCGCGCAGGTGGTGATCGAGAGCATCAGCGTGGATAAGAAGACCGTGAATCCCAATGGAGCGGCGTTCTTTCCCGCTCAACGGCCCGGCGAATTAGCAGCGGCCGCCAAGGCGCAACAGGCGGATCTGGTGCAGGTCACCTGCTTCGTGGCGGATTCTCGAACGGCCATGACATCGGCGTTCCCGGGCGCCGCCGTGAATCTGGTGCAACCCACCCGCCTGGCGATCGAGACGGAGACGTCCTGCGAAGGCGTGGGGCGGCTTCAGAAGGCTGGAAAGAGCCCCGGGAAGCTGGTCTTCACCGGCATCCAAATGGCGTTCGGGGATCAGGACCAGGCCCTCCGGCTGGCTTACGGCCGGCTGGGTCGCGCCTTGGAAACGGTAAAGGCCCGTCCTGGCGATTCCCTGGTCCTGAACATCTATTCCTTGAACCGGAACGCGGCGGAGAAAGCGGTCGCATTGGTACCGGAATTCCTGGGGTCCAAGACCTCGGTATACACCACGCGAGTGGTCGAGGGGCTACCCTCTTTGGATGCCACCGTGGCGATTGAGCTGGTGGCCTCCGGGCCTTGACCCGACACCTTGACACCTCATCGGCCAAGTGGTACTTTCTACATGAGATACGCGAATCAGACCGATTACCTCAACGGATGTATTCGCAACCGGACTCTGCCTTTCGGAGTACGGTAGGCTCCTGGAGAATTAGATGGCATACACGCTGAAAGTGAACGGGCAGTCCAAGACTGTTGATGTGCCCGCGGATACGCCCCTGCTGTGGGTACTCCGAGACGTTCTTGACATGAAGGGCACCAAGTTCGGCTGTGGAGCCGGCTTGTGCGGCGCCTGCACGGTCCACGTGAACGGCAAAGCGGTACGCTCCTGCCAGACCCAAGTGGGCACAGTGAAAGATCCGGTCACGACCATCGAAGGGCTGTCGGCGGACGGCACGCATCCGGTGCAGAAGGCCTGGATGGAAGTAGACGTCCCGCAGTGCGGCTATTGCCAGGCAGGCCAGATGATGTCAGCGTCAGCGCTGCTGGCTAGCAAGCCCCAGCCGACCGACAAGGACATTGATTCCGCCATGTATGGCAACCTGTGCCGCTGCGGCACCTATTTGAGAATTCGACAGGCGATCCACCGCGCGGCGCAACTAGCCTCGGCGCGTCCCACGGGAGCTAGCGGCGGCGGCGCCGGAAGGGCCAGGGAGTAACGGAGACGATCATGAAGAAGAAAAATACCGTGAAGAATATCGATCGTCGCTCCTTTTTGACCGTGGCAGCCACCGGAACCGGCGGCGTGCTATTTGGACTCGTATTCAAGGCAGACGCCCAGCAGCCGGGCGCAGCCAAAGGCGCCGCACCGGCACCAGCGGGCGGACGAGGCGGACCGGGCGGCTTTGCGGCTGCTCCGCTGAAGCCTGCCGATTTCATCACCGTGAATGCGGACAACAGCGTCACCATCGTCGCGAAGAACCCGGAAGTAGGGCAGGGTGTTCGCGCTTTGTTGCCGATGTTGATCGCCGAGGAACTGGACGTGGATTGGAAGGACGTCAAGATCGTCCAGGCCGATCAGGATCAGGCCAAGTATGGCGGCCAGATCGCGGGCGGCAGCACGGCGACTCCGACCAACTGGGTTCCGATGCGCCAGCTGGGCGCGCAGGCGCGGATGATGTTCGTCAACGCCGCGGCGCAGACCTGGAACGTTCCCGCAGCCGATTTGACCACGGGCTCGGGCAAAGTGATGCACAAGGCATCCAACCGGACCGCGACCTACGGTGAGCTCGCTTCCAAGGTGGCCACGATGACGCCTCCGGATGCGGCGTCGATCAAGTTCAAGGACGCCAAGGACTATAAGATCATCGGGCAGACGATTGTCAGCCCCGATCTTCCGAAGATCATCACCGGCAAGCCGGTGTTCGGCATCGATCAGACGGTTCCTGGCATGCTGTACGCCGTGTTCGAGAAGTCCGGCGTGTTCGGCGGCAAGGTGAAGACGCACAATCTGGACATGATCAAGACGCTGCCGGGCATCAAGGCTGCGTTTGTGGTGGATCGTCCGGATATCACTGCGGCGGTACTGCCGGGCGATCCGGGTCTCGAAAGCGGGATCGCGATCGTGGCGGAGTCGTGGTATCAGGCGAATTCGGCGCGCAAGAAGCTGGTGGTTACCTGGGATGAAGGCACCCGGGCGACTGCAGACCACAGCAGCACTGCGTATGCCGCGAAGGCTCAGACCATCGGCGCAGGCGAGCCGATGAGCACCACGCGCAAGGACGGCGATCCGGAAGCGGCGCTGAAGACTGCCGCCAAGACAGTGACGGCGAATTACTCGTATCCGTTTATTTCGCACGCTCCGCTGGAACCTCAGAATTGCACGGCGCACTTCAAGGACGGCAAGCTGGAACTCTGGACCAGCAGTCAGATTCCGACGGGCGCGCGCGGCCTGGCTGCGGCGGCTTGCGGCATCGACCAGAGCGCGATCACGCTGCACATGGTCCGCGGCGGCGGCGGCTTCGGCCGCCGGTTGACCAACGATTACGCAGCGGAAGCGGCGTACATCTCCAAAGAAGTCGGCGCACCGGTGAAGCTGTTGTGGACGCGCGAAGACGATATGAAGCACGACTACTATCGTCCGGGCGGCTACCAGTTCCTGTCGGCGGGCGTGGACGCGTCGGGCAAGGTGATCGCGTGGCGGAATCATTTCGTCACCTACGGCGCCAAGAACGACGGCCAGGCCAAGGGTCCGGCGATTCAGTCCGTAAGCGCGGGCGGAATCGGAGCGACCGAGTTCCCGCAACCGTTCATCGAAAACTTCGCGCTGTACACTTCGGCGCAGCCGCTGGCGATCCGGACCGGTTCGCTGCGCGCTCCGACGAGCAACGCGATGGCGTTCGTCACGCAGAGCTTCATCGACGAGCTGGCGCATGCCGCGGGCAAGGATCCGGTGCAGTTCCGCCGCGATCTGTTGTCGCAGACCAAGCCGGCTCCGCCCCCCGCTCCTGGCGGGTTCGGCGGCGGCAACGCGTTCAATGCGTCCCGTATGCGGGGCGTGCTGGATCTGGTGGCCGAAAAGTCGGGCTGGGGCAAGAAGACTTTGCCCAAGGGCACCGCGATGGGCGTCGGATTCCACTTCAGCCACAGCGGCTATTTCGCTGAGGTCGCCGAAGTCACGGTCACCAATAAAAAGGTGAAGGTGAACAAGGTGTGGGTGGCGGCCGACATCGGCAGCACCATCATTAATCCGGGCCAGGCGATGAACATGGCGCAGGGCGCCATCATCGATGGTATGGGCGCAATGATGGAGCAGGAGATCACGGTGGATCGCGGCCGGGTGGTCCAAAGCAACTTCAACGACCATCCGCTGCTGCGGATTTCCGCGGCTCCGTCCGACATCGAAGTGCACTACGTGAAGTCGGATAATCCTCCGACGGGTATGGGCGAACCGTCCATGCCGCCGATTCTGCCGGCGATCGCGAATGCGATTTTCTCGGCAACCGGGGATCGCGTCCGGGCGCTGCCTTTCAAGAAGGCGGGCTATAGCTGGGCGTAAAGCGACAGGCCACAAGCCTTAAGATGAAGAGGGGGTGCGAAAGCACTCCCTCTTTTTTCGTTATGACACACCGGATTCTAACTTTCGTGCTGCTGGTGCTGGCGGCCGCCTCCGCGGTGTTGGCCGAAACCGACACGGTGAGCCTGGCCTCGCCCGACGGCCAGCTGGTGCTGCGTCTGTTTATCGTGTCGCCGAAGGACAGCATTCTGGTGCGGCTGGCTTATTCAGTGACGTTTCACGGCAAGCTGCTGATGGATACATCCCTGCTGGGGATCGCGATTCACGATCAGGAAGTATTTCTGGGCGAGACGGTGGGTTTGATCAGCGCGAAGCAAGAGTCCGTTGATCACTACAATTCCCTGATTGCGCAGTACATTCAAAACGGTTCGCTGGGGCGGCGCATTACGATCGAAGCGCGCGCGTACGATGACGGGGTAGCGTTCCGGTACTACATTCCACGCACGAGCACGGTAGAAGATCTTCAGATTGAGGAAGAGCTGACCGATTTCCATTTCGCGCAGGACGGTCCGGCGTATACTGCCGTTCTGAGCGATTACCAGTCGGCCAAGGGCGAATACACCAGGGCCAAGTTGGGCAGCATACCGCGAAGTTCGCTGCTGGGGCTGCCGGTTCTGGTCGAACAGCCTGGCGTTGGCTGGGTGGCCATTACCCAGGCGCAGCTCGACAACTATCCGGGGATGTACGTGTTCCATCCTGAGGGAAACACCATGCGGACGACGCTGGCGCCGCGCGCCGACAGTCAGGCGATGGTGATGCACGGCATGACGCCCGCGGAGAGTCCCTGGCGCGTGCTGATGGTCGCGTCCGAGCCGCGTACGCTGCTGGATTCCGATATCGTGCGGAATCTGAATCCGGCGTCGAGGATCGCGGATACGTCCTGGATGAAGGCGCCGAAAGAGCTCGTCACGATCACCGACGTGGCGGGGCTGGAGGAGCAGTTCGCAACTCTCGAGAAGAAGGGCGCCGCGGGTGTCAGGCTCGATCTGATGAATCGCGTGGACCAGGAGCAGGTTGGTCTTTATCGCCGCGCCGCGGAAGCAGCGGCCGCGCATCATTTGATGATCGAGTTTCAGAAGGGTCCGCTGGACGGGATCGAGCGAACGTGGCCGAATGTGATTCCGCAAGAGGACGCTGCGTTTCAGCGCTTGCTCCAGGGCCTGTGAGGACCAGTCTTACCCTTCGCCGCGGATGAGGTCGTCAAAGGTCTCGCGGGAACGAATCACGCGCCAGGAGCCGTTTTCGATGAGCACTTCGGCGGGTCGCGGACGGGCGTTGTAAGTAGAAGCCTGGACGAATCCGTACGCTCCGGCGGTACACACGGCCAGAAGATCGCCGGGGAACACTTCAGGCATCTGGCGATCCTGGGCCAGAAAATCCCCCGACTCGCACACGGGTCCCACAACGTCGGCGAGCAGGGAGCAGTCTCCGGGGCCGGCTCGCAGCGGCAGGATTTCGTGATGCGCGTCATAGAGAGCGGGACGGATCAGATCATTCATGGCCGCATCGATGATCACGAATTCCTTCTCGCCGGCTTTTTTCCGGTAGAGAACCCGGGTTAACAAGACTCCGGAGTTGCCGACGATGGATCGCCCGGGTTCGAGGAAGAGATGCAGATCGCGGCCGGCAACTTTGTCTCGCAATGCTGAGACGAACCGGCCGATATCGGGAGAGTCCTGGTCCCGCTTATAGGCGATCCCCAGGCCCCCGCCGAGATCCACATGACGAATGGCGAATCCCTTGGCGCGCAGGCGGACGATCAGATCCAGCACGCGATCTACGGCTTCCATCATGGGCACCTGGTCGAACAGCTGGGAGCCGATATGACAACTCACGCCTTCGAGAAGCAGATTGCCCAGCCGGCGGGCCCGATCATAGACACCCTCCGCTTGGGCGATATCGACACCGAATTTATGGACCAGGCTGCCGGTGGAGATGTAAGCGTGGGTGGAAGCATCCACGTTAGGGTTCACCCGCAAGGCCACGCGTGCCTGGATTCCACGACGATGCGCGAGCGAATCGAGCAGCGCAAGCTCGGGTTCGGACTCGCAATTGAAGGCGAAGATGCCGGCGATGAGCGCGGCGTCAATCTCCTCGGCGGTTTTGCCGACGCCCGAAAACACCACCTTGGCGGGATCGCCGCCGGCTTTGAGGACGCGATACAGCTCGCCTCCCGAGACGATATCGAAACCCGCACCGGCATTAGCCAGTAATTTGAGGATCGCCAAATTGCCGTTGGCCTTCATGGCATAGCAGACGGTGTGAGGAAGACCCTGCAGCGGTTCCTCATAGGCGCGATAGTTCTCGAGAATGGTGGCGGCGGAATACACGTAGCAGGGCGTGCCGGTCTTGGCGGCGATGTCGGCCAGAGCGATGCCGTCCACGGTCAGCGTCCGATCCAGGTACGTAGCCGGTCTCATGACAGCACCCGCAGGACCATTACCGTTTGATCGTCTGAAATGGGCATAGCTCCGCGGAACGTATCGACCGCGGCGATCAGGGCATCCGCGATGGCTTGCGGGGGCTCATGGCCGTGTTTCTTCACGACGCGAATAATACGCTCGCGCCCGTATTCTTCGCCTTTTTCGCTGAGCTGTTCATCGACGCCGTCGGAATAGAAGACGACTGCGTCGCCGGGCTCAGCCGCGATCTCCACTTCGTCGTACTCGCGGTCATCGAGTAATCCGATGGGAACGCCTTCGATTTTAGTTTCGATCACCTCACCCTTGCGAAGCACCAGCGGCGGCGCGGATCCGGCATTGGAGAGCAGAAATCTCCGGAGAAGCGGCTGCCAGAGGGCCACCACCAGGGTGGCGTACTGTGCGTCCACTTTACGCTCCAGCAGGGTTTCATTCAGCTTCTGAATCAACTGCGCCGGATTTCTGCGCTGCGCAAGCGTGCGCAGCAGTCCCATGATCAACGCCCCATACAAAGCGGCTGCCGCGCCCTTTCCGCTGACGTCACCGAAGGCAATCACGCAGGCGTTCTCGGCGTGATCGAAGAAGCCGTAGAAATCGCCGGAAATCTCGCGAGCCGGACGGGATCGGATGCCTGTGGCCAGACCTTCGACCTCGGGATCCTCCCTGGGCAGCAGAATACGCTGCAGCTTGCGAGCCGCCTTCAGATCCTGATCCATGCGCTGTTCGCGTTCGGCAACTTCGCCGTACAGACGGGCGTTTTCCACGGAACTGGCGATCTGCTGGGCGAGCAAAGAAAGCGTCCGCTGATGATCTTCGGTAAAGAACGAGATGCGCTCGCTTTCCACATCCAGAACACCCACGGCCCGATCCTGCACGATCAGGGGCACGGCCAGCTCGGAACGGATTCCAGGATGCGAAGCGATGTAGCGCGGATCGGCGGCGGTATCGAGTACTCGAATCGCTTCGCGGGATTCCACAGCTGCGCCGGTGATGCCCTTTCCCAGCGGGATATTATCGATCTTCACTCGCTTGTCGAAGCGAACGCTGAAACGATTCCGGAGGATATTGCGGTCATTGTCCACCAGGAACACGCTAAAAGCGTCGTAGGGGATCAGGGCACGCGTGGCGGCGGCGATTTTGGTGAGAAGCTCGTCTAAATCCAGAATCGCGCTGAATTCACGCGACAAGTGGGCCAGTGTCTTCAAGGTACGATTCTGTCGATCGACGCGGCGGTACAGGCGCGCGTTCTCAATGGACGATGCTACGCGCGAGCCGATCAGGCTGAGCATGGAGCGTTCCTGCTCTCCGTAGGCTTTCAAGCGCGTGGATTGAACATCGATCACGCCCACCAGCTTGCCTCGGGCAGTCATGGGTACGGCCAGCTCGCTGCGTACGGCATCCAGGGCATTCAGATAGCGGTCATCGCGGGTGACGTCCTCTACCACCACCGGCTCGCGTCGCAGGGCTGCGGTTCCGACGATGCCTTCACCCAAAGGAATCGACAGGCTGCGCACGACTTCTTCGCGATGTCCGATGGCGTGGCGGATGGTGAGCGCCTTGGTCCGGTCGTTGTACAGAAGAATGGCGAACACATCGTAGGGAACGACCTCTTTGACGATGGAGGCGATGGTCGAAAGCTGCTCGGCCAAGTCCAGCGTTTCAGAAGTGACTCGCGATACTTCCAGGAGAAAATCAAGCAGCTCGGCGCGTTCGCGAAAGCGCAGAGAAGCTCGGCGAGGCGTCATGGAGTCTCCATGACGCGAAGCATGATCTGTACGCCCGCGCTGGTGCCGATGCGATTGGCGCCC